>Ga0075426_10002704_pt1 | contig 12662 bp, 15 predicted proteins | sample SoiMethybrSBSTD5_FD_75304 | JGI IMG/M metagenome (GOLD analysis project Ga0075426, IMG submission 75304) | Bulk soil microbial communities from a Populus tree surrounding site in Tennessee, USA - Soil MetaG P. TD hybrid SBSTD5 | ecosystem: Environmental > Terrestrial > Soil > Tree plantation...
CCTCGAGGTCTGGCCCGATGCTGTCCAATGACCACCGCGCCCCGCGCTCGCGCTTCGATCGGCGGAGCGCGCCAGCGTTTGCGCCGGCGCTCACGCCGGGCGCGGTCGTGCCATTCGACCACGCCGCGCGCTTCGAGCTGACCGGCAGGCCTGGCAACGTGCTGCAGGACGTCATCACGGTCAGCGCCGAGGGGCTGTTCGTGGCGGTTGCCATCGGCTATGGGCTCGAAGAAGAACGGGGCCGACCGCTCGCGCCGACACTCGCCAATCCGGCTGCGAGCGTCGTCCCCGGCGACCTCACGCTCGGTGAGATTCCGCCGTCGGCGTTGATTGAAGGCTTTCGTTTCAATCCAGCGCTCGAGCGCATCGTTCTCAGCCCGGAGACGGCGGCAAGCACGCGATCGCGGGGCGCGCTGCCGGAGCGCGAGCTGAGTGACGAAGAACTGGCGCCTGCATTCGTCGTCGGCAACGGCGACCGGCTGGTCCTTGAACGCGTCGAGCCACCGAACGAATTCTCGTTCCTGTTCAACGTCACCGACAGCGCCACCGGCCGCGAACTGCAGGACGAGCCGATCCACAACCTCGCCTCGCTCGGCAAAAGCAACGGCGAGCGCCCGTTCCGCATGCTGGCGCAGCCGGTCACGTTTCTTCCGCGCTCGACGATCCGTGTTCAAGTGATCGAGCGAACTGAAAACGTGCGCGGCACGCTGTTCATCGTTTTCTACGGCTACAAGATGCTGGCGGTCGGTTGTCCTGAACCGGTGGTTCGTCAGCTGCGCGGACCCGATGCGTGTCCGATCGAGACGATCGGACGGCCCAACTCGCGCGTGATTCCCTTCGATTACGTCACGACGTTCAGGCTCACCGGGCGGCCGGGCAACGTGCTGGAGGACGAGGTCAGCGTCAACGTCGAAGGTGGGTTCGTTGCAACCGCCGTGGGATACGGGCTCGAGGTCGAAACCAGGCGTGTCGAGATCGCCTGGGAGAACGCCGACGACATCACGATCGGTGCGCTGAGAAACACCGTGGTCACGGCACGTGACGCGTTGCGCATGTGGGAGGGCATCGCACCCGGCGCTCCCGCCAAGGCCAACGTGCCGCTGATCGATCTGGCAGACGTGCCGCTTCGCGTGTTCTCGACAGGAGCCCTCATCGACGGCATCCGGATTCGCCCCGAGTTTCTTCGAATCGCGTTCACCGACGGAGGCACCCTGTCGGCGAGCGTGCCCATGCCGCTCGTCGACGAGCTCTTCGAATGCTTGAACGCTCCGGAGACCGTATCGTTCCGTTACTCGATCTTCGACAGCGGACGCGGCATCGAGCTGCAGAATCAACCGATTCACAACACCGCGGGCCTCGGTATTGCTGACGGCAGCCGTCCGTTCAAGAAGCTGCTCCGGCCGATGCTCTGCGTACCCCGGTCGACGATTCGCGTCCGTGTCGAGGAGCGCGTCGGGCGTGGCACGCTCTTCATCGTCTTTCAGGGATACAAGATGCTCGGCGGCGGAGGGCGTGGAGGACGGGCATGAGCAGCGCCCCGCTCGGCGGCGTCGGCGAAGTACCTGCAGTGGTGAAAAGGCGGACGATTCCGTTCGACATCGCGTTCCGCTACACGCTTACCGGCGACCCAGGACGCGTGCTTCGCAACACGTTCATCGTCAGCATCGAGGCGCCCTTCGTGGCGGTGTCCATTGGGTACGGCGTGGTGCCGGAGGTGTCGCCGGTGAGGTTCGGCCCTCCGCGGCCGCCCGCCGGACCCGGACTCGTCCGCGGAATTCCGCTCACGCTCCGCGCTATTACCATCGGCGAGATTATCGACGGTCTCACAGCAACGCTCAACGATGGGCTGCCCGGCAATCAAGTGGGTCCCAAAGTCGCAGCCGTGCTCGGCAGCGGCCTCAAGCTGAGTCCCTCCCTGGGCAGCGCGGCATTGCTTGGAGGAGGCACAGCGCCGCTGGACACCGTCGCGCTCGAAACGTTGTTCCAGGCGGTGGCGGCGCCGGTCGATCGCATCCAGTTTCGCTACGCGCTCTTCGACGATGCGACGGGCCGTGAGTTTCAAAGCGAGCCGATTCTGAACATTGCCGGGCTCGGGATCGCCGACGGCGATCGGCCGTTCCGTTATTTTGCGCGGCCGATCCGATTCGCCGCGCGCTCGACGATCAGGCTCGAGATTACTGAAGGGTCAGAATTCCGGGGCGAGCTGCACGTCTCCTTGCAAGGGTACAAAGTGCTCGGAGGCGCCTCTTCGCCGACAGGCCGCGCGGTGCGGCGGGCGGGCCGCCGCGCGGGGCGGAGCCGGTCCGCGCGCCGGCTTCGGATGCAATGAGTGCGTAGAGAGAGCCTGTGCGTCAAACATCCTCGGCTCCGGAGTTCACGTCGAATCAGAACCAGTGCGCGCGATGCGGCGTCGCGATGGACTCGCAGTACTTCGACGAGTCGGGCATCACGGCACTGCCGCCGCTGGGTCGAGAGGTCGTGCTCGCGCGATTCGAGCTCGGGCCGCAGTACTGCGGCGTGCTCGAGTACTTCTCGCAGTTCACGAATCTGCTGGCGTCGAACCCGGCCGAGATCGAGACCGAGGGCCTCGATTGGGCCATCCTGGCGAACGGCCGGCCGCTCGCGCCCTACCTCCGATTCGATCGGATTCTGAACCCCTGGGGATTCGGCAGCTTCCAAGTGGCGGTGCGGCTGGAGGAGAGCGCCACGATCGAGTTTGTCGCCAGGAACCGAGCGTACGCGCCTGCGCCCGGCGCGCCGGCCATCGATCGAATCGGCGGGCGCATCGTGGGCCGGTATTGGTACGACGCCGCGTACGGAGATGTTGGCCGGGGCAGGGGCTGAGTCGGCACGGCTCGTCGCGATGCCCGGAGGGAGAGGCTATCGGATCGAGTCCAGGCCAGATCAGGCGATGGTGACGCCGGAGCTCGCCGGTGAGCTCGGCCGCGTGCTGAAGACATTCGCGGCGGCCGCGGGATTCGGCGAGGAGCGGCCCGTCGGCTTGTTCTTCAAACCCGGCATCTTCGGTCATCACCAGGTCGGACGCGCGGCCGACATCTACGGCGTCGGAGGCCTTGGTCTGGATCAATGGAAGACGCGATGGGAAGACTCTCGGCGGCGAGCGAGCAGTACGGCAGGCGTCGAGCGTGAGCGAATCGCCGACGCAGAACGAGCGACCAACCTTGGCTGGCGCCTCTACAGGACGATGGCGACTGAAGGGCGATGGTCTCAACCGTACGGGTATCCGATTCAATTGTTCGGACCGTGGACTCGAACTGAAGGACCGTGGAAGTACATCAGCGATCGCCTGCTCCACGCGCACCGCGATCACATCCACGTGGCGAAATGAGGGAAGCGACATGATGCAGCACGTTACCGGCGCCATGCGTGTCCTCGAGGGACGAGTCCCGCGGCCGGCGGGTAGCGGATCGGATCGGCCTGGCCGCATGCTGCTCGTCGCGGTGCCGCCCGAGTTCATGCCGCCCGTCTCGTTCGGGAGCGCGCTGTTCCATCGGCTGCGCGTCGTCCTCGACCAGGACGACGAATTGGGCGATCTCAGCGCGTTGGACGTCGTCGGCGAGCTGCCGCAACTGCCTTCCGCCGAGGCATTCGCGGCGCCGTCCGCCAATCCGCTCCGTCATTCCCGGCGTCTGCAGGGAGAGCTCTTGTGCAATGAGTCCGGCCGCCTCTACGAGCGAATCGGGCACTACGTGCATCCCGTTCATCAACTCGTGGCGGGCCCGCATGGAGAGGTGCTCGATCTCGAGCCGCCGTCAGCCCGCCGATCTCGTGTACGGCTGCCCGTCCACGACCCATCCGATGATGAGGCGATCGACGCCGTGGTCGGCACGCCCGATCGATCCAGCATCGATTCGAGTGACGCTGCAGCCACCGGGCCGCGCTCCCGGACGGCGCTCTCGTGGCGGGAGCTGTTTCCCGCTTCCACGCGTCCGCGAGTGGTGCATTTCGGCGAGTTCAAAGCGATGCTCGGACCGCAGCTCTTGCACCCCGAGCGGCTCCGCGACGAGCACCGGCTCCCGTGCCGCGTGAGAGTGTTCGAATCCGCGCGCGTTCAGCGCCTCGACACTCTGGCGTCGGAGATCCTGCGCGGCGCAAGTGGCCAGCTCCTCCCGCTGACGCCGGCCTTGGCGGCGAAGCTGGAGATTCTCGAGCTCGCGCCGCCACGCAGCGCGCTCGCCAAGGCGGATCGTGAACCGGGGCTGATCTTCCCTGGTGAGCGCGGAGTTCGACTCGAGGTGTGGAACGATCCGACGGCTTCGGCGCCGCCGAGCTCACAGGCACCGACCCGCATCGTGGAGGAATCGTCGGCGACGGCTTCGGTCGTCGCGTCGGCGGCGACGGCCGAGGAAGCCCGCAGTCTCAAGAAGGCGATCCCGGACAGGTTCCTCGCGCCCTGGCAGTTCGCAGTGAGTCGCGACGAAGCGCTCTACGACCTCAACATGGAAGTAGCAAGGTCCGGCCTCGGATCGCTGATCGCTCGATGGTTCGGCGCGGCGAAGAGCAACCGCGAGTTCCGCAAGTGGCAGGTGCTCCTCGGCGGGAAGAGTCTCGACGACCAGCTCTGGGCCGTGCGGCCTCCACTCCGGGGACCGTTGCATCGAGTGGTGCGCGATTGGGCGCGCCGCACCCTCGAAGCGGCCGGCTACGACCCCGATGCCATGTTGCTGGAATGGGAGATTTTTTGGAGGCGCAAAGGCGCTGGCGCCAGACCTCGCTGAGGCGCCCGTCGGAGACGATCCTGAATCAGTCTTGAAAGAGATCGAAAAGGAGCAGTCATGGCAGATGCAAACGTCGCGCGGTTCCCGGCGGTGGCCGGACAGGACATCGGCGTCACCGTCGACAATCTTCTGGCGCTGTTGCTGGCCATCGAAACCGCGGAAGCCGCTCTGGGGCTCGAACGCGCAACAAAAGTCGCGGCCGCGATCGACGCCGTGGCGACCGCGTCGAAGGTGGCCATCAAGCCCGCCGATGCCCTCACGGCCATGGCCAACCTCGTGGCGCTGAGGAAGACGTACGACGATCAGGCGGGTGCGCTCGACTTCTGGGAGAAAGAAGCCGGCCAGCGTCTGGATCGGCTGGCGGCCAACTATGGCGATCAAGTACTGGCGGCGCTCGAAAACCGGCTCGCGCAGCTCAAGCTGCAGGCGGCCATCGCGAAGGGCGACGTCGACCAGGTCAAGAACGTGATCGCCGAGCTCGAAGCGCGGCGTCACCATCTGCAGACCCTGATTCACAGGCGACAGCAAAAGAAGGGCAGCGGGCAGAAATCCACGACGTAATGCCCGCGAGGCGGACCATGACCTACATCGGCGACTTCGCGAACGTGCTGGATGGGCTCGGCTGCGGCAAGACGTGCGGCTGCACGTCGTGTCGCGCCGGTAGCTCCCTGTCCGATTGGTCGGAGTGGTACGTCAGCGACGACGAGGACGACGAGGAAGACGACGATGGTGACAAGGAGGATGATGTGGCTCGAATGTCTGGCGCGCTGACGCCGGAACAGATCGCGCTCGAGCGCCGGATCGCCCATGCGCGCGAGCTGTGGCGCCCGGCGGTGCAGGCCGGGATCGGCCGCTACGTGAATCACCAGCTCGGCGCCGTCGGTCGGCCGTTACGGCTGGGCGTGCATCCCTTCGATCTTGCGTCGGCGCAACACCTCGGGTGGGTCGGGCTGACCGCCCCCGCGGGCAGCCTCGGTTCACGGCTCGTCGACGCGATCAAGACGTGTCTCATCGAACTTGGCAAGCCAAACCTGATCGGGCGGGCCGGAGCGATGGCTGCCTGCCTGGCTGGATTCCTCGCGGGTCCGGAAGCGGCGCCGCTCGTCTGGACGTGCCTGAAAATCATGGGCGTTGTGCTGACGCTGGCGACGGTGGCGCAGCTCCTCGTGTGCGTCGCGGCCAAAATGACGGCGCGGCCGGCGCCGGCGGGAGCGTAATCGTCGCGGAAGATCGATGACTGGATCGATGATGCTGCGCGTCGCGCCCTACAGCCAGCTCGCCGCGACCTACGATCGCGCGCTCGGCATCCAGAGCTTCGTGCGAACGAAGCGCGCGTTCGAACTCGTCGTCAAGCGCTATCGCCTGTGTTTTGGGCTGGCCGCCGACGTGGGGTGCGGCACAGGGCTGTTCGCCTGCTATCTGGGTCGGTGCTGGGGCGCGCGCGTTTTCGCGGTCGATCGGTCGCGAGAGATGTTGCGGGTCGCGGCGTGCCGTTGCCCGGACCCCAACGTGCAGTTCCTTCGTCAGGACCTTCGCGGTCTGCGCTTGCCGTGCGCCGTGGATCTCGTGACCGCCAATTTCGACACCGTGAATCATCTGCTGACGGCGGCGGACCTGGGGCTGGCGTTTCGGCGAATTGCCGAGAACCTGAGGCCGGGCGGCCATTTCGTCTTCGACGTGATCACGCGCGCGCAGTCGGCGACGCGCCCGGTCGCCTACGTGCGCCGGCTGAGGGCCAGGGGGCGTGCGCTGTTTCAGCGCGTCCGCTGGGATCCGGGGCGGGGGCTGTTGTCGATCCTCATCCTGCACCGCTGGCCGCAGCCGTCGCCGCCGAGCGTCGAGGTTCATGTGGAACGGGCGTACTCGCCAGCCGAAGTCGGGCGGCTGTTGCTCGACGCCGGATTCGTGATTCGTGGCGTGCTCGATGCCGTCTCACTGCGCTCACCGGGCGCGTGCCCGCCGCGACTGCTGGTCGTCGCGCGCAAAGGAGGCACCGCTGGATGAGATCGAGCGAGATCGATGACATCAGGAGAAGGTGACATGTGCAACCAGCACGGATTGCACCGGCTGGTCCGGCGGGATCCGACGCGATCGAACAATTCACGCGGTCGGTGGCTCGCCAAGCGGTTCGAGCGATGACATACATTCGACTGGGCGAGGTGCGACGCGGTGTCGCAGAGACCGCCGGGCGGGCTGCCCCCTCAATCTCTCTCACGAGTGCCGCAGCCTCGGCGTGTCCTCGTTCGATCGACGATGCTGTCAGCGTCGAGCGAGAAGCGGCTCGCCGCACGCTGATCAAGAGTGCCGGCTTCGCGAACGGCTTCGTGCGCTCGGTCGGTGCGCTCTCAGCTCGCGGACGCTTCATCCCGACCGTTCTCGACAACAAATACTGGTTCGCGAAGCTCTACGAGCTCATCACCTATTATGAAATTGCGGGAATCGACTCGCTCCAGTATCCGGCGTTCGTCCTCCACTTCATCCCGATCTTCTACGACATGTACTACGACGCGTTTCAAAGCTACAGCAACAGGAATTTCGGACGCGTCTCGTCTCTGTGGATGACGCATTTTCGCCAGGCCGATCGTCCCGACACGGATTCCCTGTCAAGCTGGCTGGATGGTGTCAAGGCCAGCATCAAGACCGGCGTCACCGCGCACGTCCAGGGCGACATGGCGGCGGCGCTGCAACAGACCTATCAGTCGTTCACCGCCAAGTACTGTCTGCAGAACGTTCCGTTGGACACGTTTCGTCGCGATTTCTTCGAAACGAATCGAATCATCTTCGAGAGGGCGAAGGGTGCCTTGTTTCTCGAGCTTTCGCGGATGGGGCCCTTCCCTGTCTCGCCCGAGGTTGGCCAATTCGTGATTGGGGCCGGCGAGTCGGTCGTTGGCGGTGGACTGGACATCGCAGAGGTCTACAGGTGGCGCTGCACGGCGTGGGAAAAAGCGCGCCACGCTCTAGGCCAGGACACACCTGCCCGCGAATGTAGAACGTGAAGATGGTGCTCGCCGCCATCACATGTGCTCGCGCGTAATGGCGACGCACCGATGGCGTCGCGCCAGCGACTGTCGAGGAGTGGGTACATGTACATCCAGAACGAACCGCTCGGGCAGTATGCCGAAGACCCGACCATCGGATCGGTCGACGGCCTCAGCATGGCCGTGGCCGTGCCGATTGGCGTCGGCATCGCGATCGGCGAAGTCCTCGAGGTGATCCTCATCGTGCTGTCGGCGATTGCCGCCGCGTACTTGCTGATTCAGGCTTACGAGGCGGCTCAGTCTCGCGGCTTCGGTGTTGCGCTAGCGACGCGGCTGTTGTCTGCAGGGCTCGGCCGCCTGCTGTCGGGAGCGCGTCGCCTGGTTGACGTGATCCGCCGTCTGATCGAACGCGCACGGCGGTTGCTCAACCCGCGCCCTGAATGCGCGCTCGCGATTGCTGACATGGCGCGCGTGCTCGCGGAGATCGAACAGACGATCGCGGAGCTGGCCGCCGAATCCCAGAGCCCGGTACCGCGGGTGCCGGAGCTCCGCCGGCTGATGGATCTGCTGAAGCAGCGAGCCTCGGCCGCGCGTGGCCCCGTCCAGAACCTTCTGCAGGCGTGCGGTCCGACGACGTAGGCGCGAAGCGGCCCTCGCGACTCGCATGAGGCGGCCGGAGACGAAAAGGATGTATCTGCAATCGTGTCAGGTGGGACAGGTGTCAGAAGACATTCCACTCGTACAATCGGCGCGCGTAGAGCGTGAAGCGTTCGAACGTTTCGTGCGGGACTGCGAGGGCGTGCGCATCTTGCACTGGCTCACACGCGAAGGTGCCGGCCCCGGTGAAGATCCACTTCAGGTGCAGCAATCGGCGCTCCTGGAACGACGACTCAAAGACATGCCGAAGATCTTCGAGCGGAAGCGCGCGCTGGAGTCCCTGGAGCCGAGCCTCCGATCGGGCCAGATCTCGATCGACGAGTTTTCGCAGCGGATGGCGGTGCTGTTGCACGGGTGCCATGACTGTCCCACAACGGAATGCGACGATTGCCGGACGGTCTTGGCGAAGCAGGTCTGTAGACAGCAGCGACGGTTGGAGCAGAGCCTTCGAATGCGCCAGATCAGCTCGGGCGAGTTCGTCCGGCAGATGCGGCGCCTCTTGGACGCGTGCCTGTTGCAAGAGTACAGGTTCCCGCCCAACTACGTTCTCCGGAACGAGCAGGAGGAAACGGCGAAGGCCCGGTGCGCACTGAGCCAGTTCAAGTGGCGAGAGTGGGGCCCCAGCCGTCACCCTGTTCCCGATAGCGAATGCGAGACGATCGCCGTCCGCTTCCGCGCAACCCGAGAACGACTTGCGGTCGTCAGACGGGATATACGGACCAAAGAGGGACTCATCGAGAACCAGCGGTCGCGGCTCGAACGACTGCGGTGCGAGCGCTGGCCAAGCGGCGTCCGCCGGCCGGCGGACCACCAGCGTTGGTGCGAGGAGATCAACGCGAAGATCCGTCAACTCGAACTCGAGTCGAGCGAGTTGGCCGCGATCGCTCGCACGCTGAGTGACCAGCTTTTCTCGATCGGTCGCGAGTACGCTGCGGGCTGCGACGAGCGCCGCCTCGTCAGCTAGCCGTGAACGATCGGAGGAGATGCCATCGTGTATTACGAAACCGGACTGGCTGAAGAAGCGGCTCATTTTCGCGTCCGGGCGATCCGGCCAACCATCCCGCTCGATCTGGGACACGTCGTGGCACGCCTGCTCCCGCTGCTCGCGAATCAAAAAGCGACAGTCGGAGCGGAAGTGGTGACCAAGAACCGCCGCGAACGGTTGGAATGCCTGCTCGGCAAGGTCGTCGCCGCCGCCGCCGCCGGAAAGGACACGTTCTTCCATCTCGAGTTCGAGCGCGGTCAATCGGCGCCGCGTCTTCTAGGGGTGCCGCCCCGGATCGTCTGGAAGACGGTCGCCGGCATCCTCAGGCATCCGGCGTCTTTCGGCGATGCCGTGTCCGATCGCGCCGTCCTCGAGAACTTGATTGCTCTCGACCAGGCAATCTTCGAGGCGCGCGCCTTTGTGAACCAACAAGCGATCATGTCGGGCGAGACGGGTTGGTCTGCGGGAATCCGACCCGCAACCCGGGCAGCGTTCGAGTTTCTGCAACGAAGCGAGCGGGACCCCGCCCACATCTACTCGTGCCACAAGGGCGGAGGCCCCGGATAACGCGCGCCAGGAGTTCCGTTTTGATGAGGGAGACGCACGATCCGCATCAGGGCGCCTGAGAGGTGGCCGAACGCTGAAAGGCTAGAGGAGACGCTATGTACCTTCGCGTGAACGAACGATTCGGCGAGTACAGCGAAGAGCCTTTTGGTTCAGTCGGTCTCGCGCCGGCGATTGCTGTCGAAGCCGGAGCCGCGGCAACCGTCGTCGCCATCCTCGAAGGCATCTTGTTCGTTTTGTCTGCGGCGGCGGCGGCGTACTTGCTCATCAAAACGTACGAAGCGGCTCAGGCGCGCGGGTTCGGCGTCGACCTCGCGAAGCGCGCCCTCACCGCGGGTCTCCGTCCGATGATCAACACGGGCAAGCGCATTGCCGAGCTGGTTCGACGCTTTCTGCAGCAGGCCGCGCGATGGGCTCAAAACCGGCCGGATTGTCAGCGTCTCTTGTTCGAGGCGATGCGCGCTGTCGCCGATCTCGAACGGACGCTGGCGGAGATCGAAGCGGAGCTCGGGGCCGCTGCGCCCCGCGCCCATGAATTGCGACGCCTTCTCACGGAGATCACACAGCGCGCCTTGAATGCCAAGAACTTGTGGCAACAGTTCAAGGCGCTCTGCGGGCCAGCGCTGATCTGAAAGCGTTGTAGACGCGCTCTAGAAACGACGGCGAGATCATGTACATCCGAACCGAGGACATCGGCCTTCGAGGCTACGGAATCGCTCCGGCCGCGGCGATCGAGCTTGGTGCGGCGGCGCTCAGCATAGGAGCTGCGCTGACGACTGGCGGCGCCTTTGAGACGACATCGGCGCCCATCAGTTATATCCATGAGGGGACGCCACCAGAACAGGTGTTCCGAACGTGCAGACGAGAATTCATGATCTCGGCGTTCAAGCCGCCTCCGTTTCCGATTCCCGTGCCTCCGTCCGACCCGCGCCTGCCCGCGGAAAAATTCTGGTTCGCGCTTCAGTACGAGTACAACGGCAACGACCTCAGGGAAGTGCGGGTCGATGCGCTGCCGGACAAATCGAGCACCTTATACAAGTCGAAGTTCATCATCGGCTTCGCCCCCGGTACGGCCAGCGTCCCGCGGGATCCTGTCGCCGCGGTCCGTTTCACGATTTCCGGCTCCTGGGAGGTGTGGGACCTGCCTTTCAATACCAAGGTCGGGATCCGGGATAGCGCCCTCAACGTTCGAGCGGACGGAGCCTCCTGGATCAAAGTGACCTCCGAGAAGGGCTGGGTGAATCACCGATCCATGACCGCGGCGTGCCCGCTTGTGCCGCCGATCGCGCCAAAGCTCGAACCGACGAAAGTCGCGATCCCGCAGCCGTATCAGCTCACGGTGTACTTCAGTCCCGCCGGCTCGGACAGAATCCGAGAGGCAGACGAGGACAAGATCGTGAAGTGGTTCGAAAGGCTCCCGAGCTCAACGCGAGGAAAAATCATCGCGGGCGCCCTGCCAGTCATCCTCGAAGGGTACGCCAGCACGACGCAGTCCAAACCGGCGAACCGTGAGCTGTCGCGCAGGCGCGCCGTGAAGGTTCAGAGAATCCTGCAGGACATCGCAGGGTCCAACGCCCGGTTCGACGTGCACGCGTACGGTGAATACAAAGCAGCAACCGCCGACTCGATCGAGGACGCATCGGAGCGCCGTGTCAGGGTTTTTGTTCAAGACCTCCTCTATCGATGAGCCACGGCTGACAGGAGAACGATACCTGCAGAACCCACCGAAGCACTGCGCAACAAACGCCTAACCTAGGCTCGGGCGTTAGAACCCGGCGGAGTTGATCCGTAATCAATCGCACCTGTGGAAGGGGCTCCTCCGATGCTCGCGATCCTGTTCCGTGCCGTCGCAAGCCGTGGAGGTCGCGACGATCTCCTGAACTTCCTGCGGAAAGACTCGCAGGAATCGACGAGAGAACCTGGAACGCTCCGCTTCGATGTCATTGGAGATCCGGAGAACGATCACGCATTTTTCGTATACGAGCTGTATCGCGACGCTGCCGCCTTTGCTGCCCATCAAAGAGGTACGGCGTTTCGGGAATGGCAGGAACGAATCAAGCCGAGTCTGGCGTCGTTTTCGATTCTCGCCCAGGGCGGCCCGGCAGCAGTGCTCAGCAGAGTCGGCGGCGAGAAATTCGACAGCAAATCGCTTCCCGTCTCGCCGAATGCGGTTGCGCCGGACGGCTCGGACGTTCGAGTTCTGCTCGGGCTCATCGGCGGCGGGATGGCTCATTTCGAGCTCGGGCCCAACCAAATCTCGAGAGCGGTCACGCATCGAACGGTGGACGAAATCTGGTTCTTCCTTTCCGGCCGCGGCCAGATGTGGCGGAAACAGGATGGGCACGCGACGATCGTAGAGGTGAGCGCCGGCGTGTGTCTCACGATTCCGCTGGGCACGCATTTCCAGTTCCGCTCGATGGGCGACCAGCCGCTCGCCGCGGTTGGCGTCACTATGCCGCCGTGGCCCGGTGAAGGCGAAGCGGTGGTCGTCGACGGTGAATGGACCCCCACTGTCACATCGCATTGAATCGGCTGTGATTGGCAAGAGTATCTGTGGTGCCGCACCGCTTGAATCAACCGTCAACAGGTCGCGTCGGAATGTGGCGAAGGACAACCCCGCCGCCGAACTGAAGTTTGTTGCGCCGAGCACGGGCGTCGCCGGTATATTACCGGGCGCACCTTCGGGTATCGGCGTGTCTCGGCCGATCGTCTCGTCCGACGCGGCTGTCGACCTGCTTG
>Ga0075426_10002707_pt1 | contig 12657 bp, 11 predicted proteins | sample SoiMethybrSBSTD5_FD_75304 | JGI IMG/M metagenome (GOLD analysis project Ga0075426, IMG submission 75304) | Bulk soil microbial communities from a Populus tree surrounding site in Tennessee, USA - Soil MetaG P. TD hybrid SBSTD5 | ecosystem: Environmental > Terrestrial > Soil > Tree plantation...
ACCGGCGCTGAGTTGCCACAGGAATGTGTTTCGCTCATGAGCCCGACGTTCATGAGCGATCAATTCGACACAATGTATAACGTCCCGTCATATCGGGAATGGTTTTTCGCACAGGACCTGCGGACCGCTTACGAATTTCATCACCGATCGCTTCAACACTTTCAGTTCCGTCACTCCGCAGACCACTGGGTGTTGAAGGCGCCCGCGCATATGTTCGCCGCACCCACGCTCGTGTCGATCTATCCCGATGCTCAATTTGTCCAAATTCACCGCGACCCGATTGAAGCGGTCGCGTCCGTATCGAGCCTTGTTACAATTTTGCGCCGCGTTTTCAGTGACGATGTCGATCCAATTCACGTCGCTCGGGACGCGATGAACTACTGGGCCCAGGCGCTTAAGACTTTTCTTCGCGCGCGCGATCAACTCGCACCCGAGCGCGTTTGCGATTTGCATTACGACGACGTCCGCCGGAATCCAATTGCCGCAGCGCGACAGGTCTATCGCCACTTCGGCCGCTCGTTGTCGAGCGAAGTGGAAAAGCAAATGCGCATGGTGCTTGAGAAACAGAATTCGCACGGCAATGGCGTGCATCGCTACGACAAGGCTTATTTCAGACTCGAGGGAATGAATGGGTTCGCCGAATACTGCGACCGATTTGGTTTTTCGACTTCGCCGGCGAATCGGCCGGAAGAACTGCCTGAAGCGGCCGCCTGATCTTAGCGACTAACGACTGATGACGAATTTTGCGGCATTGGTGGCGACAAGATCGACATCTCTGTAACCCACATCAGTTCGCACGCACCGTTTCCGGTGTCAGTCCGACTGAGTGAACTCTTCCAAGTACCCAGCTCCGCGGCGGTCACCTCAACCAAATCGCCGCTCAAATGCACAAGCGTTCCGGTGCGAAGCGATTTACATTGCGACGCGATTGCCGGTGTCGACGGAATGATATGCACGTTGGTCGAGTGTGAAATGATTTCCTCCTTCGAGATCGGCGGCGACAGTTTGTATTCGAACCAGTAGAAACGCATGCTTTGCCTAATCTTCACCTGATCGAGGACGCTTTGGTCGGACATCGGTCCCCAACCCAGGGCAAGATCGACTGGAACGAGCGCTGCTTGTCGGTCCCATCGATAGATTTTCCGATGCAACACGCGGGCGTCGAGCGTGAATTGCGCCAGCGGTGTGAGTTGATACGCTCCGTAGGCAAAGGGCATATCGCTGGTGGCGGTCTGCGCCGGTTCAGCTGAAATTAAAATGCCCGGCGAATAAGTGACGGGTCGATGGAAATAATTCCAGCCAGAAACCGCCGCGAAGATCGCGATGATGACGCAAAGGAATCTCACGCTGCGTTAACAAGCAGGATCGGTGCTGAAATGACGAAGGAAGCCCGAATGGATCAATGACGAAACCAGTAGGCGCTTTCTTTGGTCATTCGGACTTCGTCATTCCCGTCACATCACCATTCCGCCGTCGACGCAGATCACCTGGCCGGTGATGTAGCTCGCTTCCGCAGAGGTAAGAAACGCAACCAGATTGCCGACATCTTCCGGCGTTCCGGTTTTGCCGAGTGGAATTTGCGATTGAATCGTCTTCTTCACTTCGTCGGACAATCCGGCAGTCATGTCGGTCGTGATAAATCCGGGCGCGATCGCGTTCACGGTGATGTTGCGACTGGCGAGCTCGCGCGCGAGCGATTTAGTGAAACCAATGAGACCGGCCTTACTCGCCGCGTAATTCGCCTGCCCGGCGTTCCCGATCAAGCCGATTACCGAGGTGATATTGATAATGCGGCCACTGCGTTGCTTGATCATCGCCCGCAAAATCGCCTGCGAAAAGTTGAACGCGCCGCGCAAGTTTGTGTTGATCACCGTGTCCCAATCTTCGACCGACATCCGCATCGCCAGCCCGTCGCGCGTAACGCCGGCGTTGTTCACGAGGATATCGATCTTGGTGAAGTCGCTCAGGATTTGGGAGCCGACCTTCTGCACCGCCGCGTGATCGGCAACATCAACGGCGTAATGTTTTGCCGAATCCGCGCGCAGCGTGTTCAGCTCGTCCGCGACGCGCTTCGCATTTTCTGGCGTACGACTGACGCACGCGACCCGCGCGCCTTCGGCGGCCAGGCGCATCGCAATCGCCTGACCAATTCCACGCCCTGCGCCGGTCACGATCGCAGCTAGATTTTCAAATCTCATCGTTCAGCAGCAATCCTGCGCGGTCGCAGGAAACTGTCAACGCGCGAGAAATTTTTGCCTTAAAATACGCATTTTTATCCAAGGTTCGGCATGGACATGGCTCTAGAACTGCCATGACCCTGCGCAATCTCCTCAGTTCACTTTCTTTCACTCTTGCTCTCGTCGGCCTTGCTGAAAACGGGGGTGCCACGCCCGCCGTCGTTGTCAGTGTGCCGGACCAAAAACTCGCCTTGATCGACAACGGTGTCCCGATTGCCCAATTTCCGGTCTCGACTTCCAAATTCGGCTTGGGCGACCGGCCCGGCAGCTACGCAACACCGCTCGGTTTATTGGAAATCGCCGCCAAAATTGGCGCCGACGCTCCCGTAGGCGCCGTATTCAAACAGCGCCGTATGACCGGCGAGATCCTTCGGCCAAATGCCAACGGGCGCGATCCGATCGTTACCCGCATTATTTGGCTGCGCGGATTGGAAAAGCAGAACGCCAGAGCCTTTGGACGCAATATTTACATCCACGGCACGCCGGTTGAACACCTCATTGGCCGACCCGCCAGCTACGGGTGCATACGAATGCGCTCACGCGATGTGATGAATCTCTTCGCTTCGATCAGTGTCGGAACAAGAATCGCGGTCTTCAATACGCACCTGCACGATGCGATCGCCGAGGCTGCTTCAAGTGCCACGAATCTCTTGGCCGCCACGCGGTAGGTCAGTGCCGCTCGTGGCCAGCGACCTCAAAGAGCCTCAGCACCGAAATGTGCAACGCGCGCGCGAGTTTGTCGATACTCTCAATGGAAGGATTGCGCGTTCCTCGCTCCAAATCCGATACGTAAGTGCGATGCAGGCCGGACCGTCTGGCGAGCTCTTGCTGTGAAAGCCCGAGAAGAGATCTTTCCCGTTTGATTGCAGCACCGAGAATGTCCTTCAGATCGATCGTCGCCATGAGCGCCTTTTTTAGCTACTACGGCGTTTTCGAAAGGAGGTTCCGGAAAATTTACCGAAACAGTTAGGACCCAAAGATTTCGAGGAACGCAACTTCGAATGCGAGGGCTTCCTGGATGTTCCGGCCAAGATTATCGCGCAGCTCTTCGAGTTTTCGAATCCGCTGCAATACTTGCGCCGGAGTAAATCGTTCGGCGAGCGCCGCAGTTTCCTTTTTCGCCGAAGCTAAATTGTGCCGCTCAACCTGTGTGCACGCGCGAAGAACGTCCGACCAAAATTCGAGCAGCATTTCGAGCAACATCGCGCGACGCTGAATGTAAAGACTCTCGGTCAGCGCTTTGTAATATTCCTCGCGATCGTCCAGCCACGCGCCGTCGGTCGAATTGCGGTAGCGTGTCTCCTCCACTTTCAACGCATCGGCGGTTTGGGTTTTGATCTCTTCGCGAATTTGACCGAGTAACGCCTGGACTCCCTGTGCTACTCGATAGGATTGCTGAACGCCCCAGGTTTTCTCACGCGCTGCCGCGCGCAACAAATCGATGAGCTCGTCGCGTGCGGGCATCTCGATCCTTTCACCATTCGCGACGAGTGGAATAGAGATACATCGGGACACGATCGTGTCCGGCAAGACTTCCGGCAGTGCGCTCAAAAGAAGCAACAATGAATTCGCCGGCGGCTCTTCAAGCGTTTTCAAAAACGCGTTTGCGGCTTGCGGTTGCAGGCGGTCAGCTTCGGCGATAATCGCTACTTTGCGTCGGCCTTCGGCTCCGCGCATTTGTAGGCCGTGCTCAAGCTCGCGGATTTGATCGATCAAAATTCTTCTCGATTTTGATTCCGGTTCGGCGACAAAAATCTCGCGCGCTTTCGATGAAAATATGTCCGCCACATCCGTTCCGTTGACCGCGCTCGCCAATTCGGCGGCGACGTCCCGTTTGCCGCTACCGGTCGGCCCGGAAATCAGGTACGCGTGCGCCAAACGGTTTTGCTCATTGGCGCGCCGCAAAAATCCGATCGCCGCTTTGCGTGTGAAAGCCATTGTTAAATTGCGGACTGCTGATTGCTGACTGCCGATTTCAGGACGGGAAACCGCGAGAGCAGCATTTCCCAGATCTCCTCGGAGATTTCCTGATGAGCCCGCCAGCCGCGAATCACCACTACGCGATCGCGCTGCCATTTCGCGAGCTCGTGATAACCATCGCGCACTTGCTCGTAAAACTCGTCCGCTTCCTGTTCCATTCGATCGGGCCGACGCGGACCTTTCATGCGCGCGTGCGCCGTTTGAAGATCGACATCTAACAGGAAAGTGATGTCCGGAATGCAATCGCCGACCGCGAACGCGTTTAGTTGGCGAACAATTTTCTTGTCGAGCTTGCGGGCAACGCCTTGATACACCGTCGTGGAATCGAAAAAGCGATCGGCGATGACACATTCGCCGCGTTCGAGCGCCGGTTTAATTACTTCGCGAACAAGTTGCGCCCGACTCGCCTCAAAAAGGAGCAGCTCGGCCTCGGGCTTCATGCCGGCGCTTTGCGGAGCGAATTGCAAAAGTTCGCGTATCGATTCGCCAATCGCGGTGCCGCCCGGTTCGCGCGTGACCAAAAAAGGAATGCCGGCCAAGTCGAGCCGATTGGCGAGCAGTTGCACTTGGGTCGATTTTCCGCACCCTTCAGAACCTTCAAATGTGATAAAGGGCATCCGCTCCATGACGATGTCGATCTTCAAACAAAGAGAGACGATTGTCGAACCAGCTTAGCTTGCACCGATGAAAAATTTCTGGCTCGTGAAACAGGAACCATCCGATTACTCGTGGGACGATTTTGTTCAAGATGGCAGCACGTGTTGGACCGGAGTCCGAAATTTCACGGCGCGAAATAACCTTCGCCGGATGGCCAAAGGCGACGAGGTGTTCTTTTATCACAGCGGCGAAGAAAAGGCTGTCGTCGGGATTGCGAAGGTCACGCGGACTGCCTATCCAGACAAAACCGCAAAAGAAGGCGATTGGAACGCGGTCGATTTGGCGCCGGTGAAAGCACTCCGGCGCCCTGTCACCTTGAGAGAGATCAAAGCCAGAAGAGAACTAAAGAGTATTGCTCTCGTTCGACAATCGCGGCTCTCGGTGATGCCGCTAGGATCAAAAGAATTTCGGCTGATCGTGAAGATGGCGTCCAATTTGCGCTTGTTCCAGCCCTAAGCGGGGTCGAAAATTTGCCAGAATGACATCGGCTGTGGCCACGCAGTTTCTGCCGGTTGTCGCAGCGGCGAGTGCGACGAAAGATTTCCTGATTGTTTCAATCCACGACGTCGCACCGTCCACGCAATCGACCTGCGACGAAATTATCTCCCAACTGACGCAGAAAGGGATCCGGCACTGTTCGCTGCTCGTGGTGCCCGATTACCATCATCAGGGCGCGTCGATGCAAGATCGACAATTCGTCTCCTGGCTTCGCAACCTGGAGGCAAACGGACACGAGATTGTCATCCACGGTTTTTTCCACGACCGGCCGCGGCGCGCGCGCGAAAGCGTCCTGGAGAAATTCGTGACCCGTTTTTACACCCAGGGCGAAGGCGAGTTCTACGATCTCGATTATGACGAGGCGTTACGGCGAATCAAAACTGCGCGCGACGAATTCGTCGCCGCCGGGTTAAAACCGCGTGGATTTGTCGCGCCAGCGTGGTTGCTCAGCGCCGAAGGAGAACGCGCAGCGCACGACGCCGAAATGGAATACACAACACGCCTGCGAACAGTTCTCGATTTGCGATCGGGCGAAATATTTCACGCCCGTTCGCTCGTCTACAGCGTCCACAACAGTTGGCGGCGCCTGGTTAGCCTAGGTTGGAACGCGACGTTGAGCCGGGCAATGCACGACAAATCATTGATACGCTTCAGTATTCACCCGACGGACCTTTCCCATCCGGCCATTTGGCGGCAGATTGTTGACCTTATCAGTGAGATGGCTCCAAACCGAACACCGACGACGTATCAGGACTGGATCGCCGACAAGCGGACTCAGCGCGCGCTCTAAATATATATGAGCAAATGTGACCTCCACATTCATTCCCGCTTCAGCGCCCGCTCGGAAGAATGGCTCTTTCGGCGTTTCGACTTTCCCGATTCCTATTCCGATCCGCGGGAACTGCATCGGCAACTGCTCGAACGAGGCATGGATTTCGTGACGATCACCGATCACGACACGATTGACGGCTGTTTGGAGATCGCCGACTTGCCGAAGGCTTTCATCAGCGAGCAGGTCACGACTTATTTCCCGCAGGACCCCTGCAAGATCCACATTCTGGTTTGGGGTATCACGGAAAAGCACCACGCGGACATCGCGATTGTTCGCGACAATATTTTTTCGCTCCAGCGCTATCTGCAAAGCGGGAGGATTGCGCACGCGGTAGCGCATCCGCTTTACAGCGCCAACGGCAAGCTCGAAGCGTCGCATCTCGAGCGTCTTATTTTACTCTTCAAACATTTTGAGGGCGTAAACGGCTTGCGCGACGCGCTCCTAAGCGAGCTGGTACCGGAACTTTTCGCTTCGCTGACGAAAAAGAAAATCGAAGAGCTGGCGGAAAAACACAATCTCGAGCCGACTCATCGTGAAGCGTGGAAAAAGATTTCGATCGGCGGCTCGGACGATCATGGCGGAAAATTCATCGCTTCGGCGTTCACCGAGACGCCTCCGGCTGATTCGGCTGAGAAGTTTCTCGCCAATGTTCGCGGCGGGAATTGCGAAGCTCGCGGTCAGGGCGGCACGCCGATCGCGCTTTCGCACGGTTTCTACAACACGCTCGGCTGTTTCATTCAAGACCACTTTGAAGAAAAACTGGGATCCAGCGCGGGGCTGGTCGAGCAAATGTTCTCCCGTTTCATGGAAGGTCGTGACCCGACCGAACTGACGTTGAAGGACAAGGCAACCCTTTTCGCTCAAGGCGTGGCTTCAGGAAAAATTTTCGATCTGATCAAGCCCGCGAACATGTCGTTGTGGAAGGAATTGTCAGCGCAATTTCAACAAGCGCAGGCCAAAGCAAAGATCACGGCTGAGCTTGAAGGTGTGGAGGAACCGGAGCGGCGCACTTTCTTGATGGCCAACGCAGTTGCGGAGCAGCTGGCTTACCGGCTCTTCAAAAAATTCGTGCAGCAAGTCAGCAGCGGAAATTTGGTCGAGAGCATGCAGGCAATCAGTGCGATGGCGCCGATTCTCATCATTCTCGCGCCATACATTTACGGATTTCACAGCCAGGCGCCGTCGCGTAAATGGTTGCAAAAAGTTTTCCGTGAGCTGACCGGGACGATTCCGGCCGCGTTGCAAAACGAAAAGCGAGCCTGGTTCACCGACACGCTCGAAGATGTGAACGGCGTCGCTACCACCATCCGCAAAATGACCGCGGCCGGCGCCGTCGCGGGCAAGCAGCTCATCGTTGTCACTTCGCGCAGTGAACTCACGATTGACGATATCCCGATCAAAAACTTCGAGCCGATCGGCGAGTTCGAGCTGCCCGAGTACGAGCTGCAGAAATTGAGCTTCCCGCCCATTCTGCAGATGCTCGATTACATTCAGCGCAAGCGATTCACAGAAGTGATCATCAGCACGCCGGGCCCGATTGGTCTGACCGCGTTACTCGCGGCGAAGATGCTCAATCTGCACACGAGCGGAATTTATCACACTGATTTTCCGCAATACGTCCGGATTTTGACCGAAGACAGTTTTCTCGAAAGCGTCACCTGGCGCTACATGCATTGGTTTTACGGCCAACTGGATACCGTCTTCGTCAATTCGGAAGAATATCGCGAGAGTTGGATCAAACGCGGAATCGATCCGGCGAAGCTGAAAATTTTCCCGCGCGGCCTCGACACGGAGCTGTTCCATCCGACGCGACGTGACCCCGCGTTTTTCGAAAAATTCGGCTCGACGAATGGCCAGGTGCGATTGCTTTACGTGGGTCGAGTCTCGCGCGAAAAGGATCTCGACCTTCTCGCGGAAGCTTACCGGCGTTTGCGAAAGGAAGGATTGCCCGTTCAACTTTGCGTGGTCGGTCACGGTCCGTACTCGAAGGAATTTTCCGAAGCGCTGCCCGAAGCGCTCTTCACGGGATATCTCCGCGGGAAAGAACTCGCCTCTGCGTATGCGTCGGCGGACATCTTCGTTTTCCCGAGCACTACCGATACTTTCGGCAACGTCATCATCGAAGCGCAGGCATCCGGAGTTCCGGTCATCGTGTCGGATTCCGGCGGGCCAAAGGAACTCGTGGAAAACGAGTGCAATGGCTTGATCACGAAATCGCGCGACGTGGAAGACCTCGCACGAGCGATTCAAGAATTGGTGAAAGACCCCGATCGGCGAAAACGGATGGGGAACGCGGCGCGTGAGAGTGTGATCAATCGCACGTGGCCGAACGCGTTTCGAAAGTTCTGGGCCGCAACCGAAGCCTCCTGATCAGCTCGGCAGCGGCGGCGGAACGGCTGCCCACACGTCGTAGTCGGCGCCGAATTGGCGCAGGAACAGAAACGAGAACGACTGGAGAAAAACGTAAATCGGCAAAAAGATCACTGTTCCCACGTACGGGAGTGCAGCAATGCAGCAGGTCAGGCACATCGCGATCACCATTGCGATCCCGATTGCGATGCCGAGGACGAGAGTGAAGAGCACATAGAGAATGAAAACGCCGAGGTTTGCGCCAATCAACGATAACAAATCGATCACTGCAGGCCACGCCGTCCAACGCCGGCGATACATCACCGGGGCGACGAACTGAACAAGAGCCAAAAACAGGAGCAGCGCCGGCAAGATCACGATCAACGATGCGAGCGGCAGAAACGCGATCGCGCCGTGTTCGCTCGGATTAATAAGAATGATCGGCAGGACAACGACGAGCCCGATCGCCGCAATCGACGCGAGCAAGCAAAAGAAGAAACAGAGCGAGAAGAGGAAATAGCTGTTGCCTTCGCGCCGATATTCTTTCCACGGCTCCACGATCGCGCCTCGATTCTGGACAATGCAGTCGATGAAGATAAACAGTCCCCGTGATCGGATCCACGTCAGCATGATGACAATCGCGAACACGAACAAAATCATCGCGGCGATTAGCAGGATCCAAACCGGCGCAAGCTGATTCCAGAGCGATTCAATACTTTGCTGCTCCGACTGCGAAGCATTCCAATTCCCGCCGAACGGGAAATTGAGATTGAATCCGCCGCCGTTCAGGTGAGTGAGAAACGCGGCGAATCCGACCACGAGCCATTTTTCGAAATTGAACGGCTGAAAAAGAATCTTCTTCGTGAGCTCAAACGCTTCGCCGAAAGGCTTGAAGATCTCTATCTTGCCGTTGGTGCCGTCCACGCGGGGATTTGAGCGGCTTGGGAAATTTTGATCAAGCTCGCACCGCGAATTGGGCGTTTTTGTGTAGGGTTTACTTCTTATGGAGCGAGGGGCAACCCGCCGATATCCGATCGGCGCCGAATTAATCCGTCCAAATGAAACGCATTTCCGTGTTTGGGCGCCGAACGCAAAGGAGGTCGATCTTGTCCTGGAAGAAAGCGCGGACAAGAACGCAAAGCGTTCTTTTCATCCCCTAAAACGCGAGGAAGGCGGCTACTTTTCCGGGAGCGCGACCGCCGGCGCGGATTCGCGATACCGTTTTCGTGTCAACAAGGCTGAACATTTTCATCCCGATCCGGCCTCACGCTTTCAACCGCACGGCCCTCACGGCTCTTCGTGTGTTGTCGATCCAACGCAGTTCAAGTGGACGGATTCAAAATGGCGCGGCGTGAAAATGAAAGGCCAGGTCATTTACGAAATGCACGTCGGCACATTTACTAAGGAGGGAACCTGGAAATCTGCAGCCGAACAATTGGAGGAGCTCGCCCGGATCGGAATCACCGTCGTTGAGATGATGCCGATCGCCGACTTCCCGGGCAATTTCGGCTGGGGTTACGACGGTGTCGATCTTTTCGCGCCCTATCATGTTTACGGAACACCGGACGATCTGCGCGCATTCGTCGATCGCGCGCACTCGTTAGGCCTGGCCGTCATTCTCGATGTCGTTTACAACCACTTCGGACCGGACGGAAATTACCTGGCGACCTATTCGAACGATTATCTCATCCGTGAACAGGAAACCGACTGGGGCGATTCCATTAATTTCGACGGACCGAACTCGGCGCCAGTTCGCGAATTGTACATCACGAACGGCCGTTACTGGGTGGACGAATTCCACTTCGATGGTTTCCGCTTCGACGCCACCGACGCAATCCATGATAACTCGGACGAATACATCATCGGCGCAGTGGGCCGGGCGGCTCGCGAAGCTGCTGCACCGCGTTCGATTATTTTAATCGCCGAAAACGAGCGGCAGGTGGCCAAGCTCATTCGCCCGCGCAGCGAACGCGGGGACGATCTCGATGCGGTTTGGAATGATGACTTCCATCACAGCGCCGTTGTCGCATTGACCGGAAGAAGGGAAGCGTACTACAGCGATTATCTCGGCACGCCGCAGGAATTTATTTCCGCGGCCAAGTACGGCTATTTGTTCCAAGGCCAACCCTACTTTTGGCAGGAAGCGCCGCGCGGCACACCGACTTTCGGTTCTCCGCCTGACGCGTTTGTCGCCTTTATTGAGAACCACGATCAAGTTTCGAATACAGCTTCAGGCGAACGACTGCGATTTCAAAGCTCCCCTGGCCGTTACCGAGCGATGACTGCTTTGCTCCTGCTCGGTCCCTGGACGCCGCTGCTTTTTCAAGGCCAAGAATTCGGCGCCTCCACTCCATTTATCTTTTTCACGGATGTGGGCGATGGGGAGATGCGCGAGGCAATTCGCAAAGGCCGTTTCTCATTTCTGGCACAATTCCCTTCCCTGGCGACCAAGGAGGTGCAGGAACGTTTACCGGTGCCATCCGACCCGGCATCGTTCGTAAGCTGCAAACTTGATTTTACCGAGCGCCAGAAAAACCAGGAGCTTTACGATCTGCATGTCGATCTTTTACGGCTGCGTCGCGAAGATTTGCGCTTTCGCGAACAAACGACCCATCGCGCGGACGGAGCGGTTCTCGGCCCGGCCAGTTTCGTTTTGCGTTATTTCAGCGACGACAACCGCGACGATCGATTGCTGGTGGTAAACTTTGGTGAGAATCGCGAGCTCAATCCGATTCCCGAGCCATTGCTGGCGCCGCCGCTGGGCTTGGAATGGGAGGTTCTTTTTTCGAGCGAATCGGCGCGCTACGGCGGGTCCGGAACCGCCACTGTGGCAACGCAGGATAACTGGATGTTACCAGCCGAAGCGACCGTCGCTTTGAAATTGGTGCCGGAGAAAAAGCCGAGGAAACAGCCGCAGCGAAGAAAGTTCGGCTGATCGTTGATGAACAAACATTCGGAAAAAGATCAGCTGATCATTCGCGCGATGCCGTGGGATGCGAGTAAAGCGTCGCGCGAAGATTTGCTGAAGCGCGAATGGCTCGTCACCAACGGCCTCGGTGGTTACGGTTCCGGAACCGTTTCGGGCGCAATTACGCGCCGTTATCACGGACTACTGATCGCGGCCTTGCCCGCGCCGCTCGGCCGCGTGGTGATGTGGTCGCACGTTTCCGAATTTCTCCGATTCGGGAGCAAAGACGTCGTTTCGTTAGGCGCGGAAGAACGTGCCGGCGGCCGGCTCGATTTGCCCGGCGCTGATTATCTGCGCGAATTTCGATTGGAAGATGGCCTTCCAGTGTGGACCTATCACGTTCGCGACATCGTTTTGGAAAAACGAGTCATCCTTCCGCATTTGCAAAACACGGTCCATGTAAGCTATCGCGTGCTTGCCGGCGAAAAACGTCCGCGATTGGAATTGCGACCGGCGTTTCATTTTCGCCATCACGAGGCGTCGGTCGACGCCGGAACCGCCGGTCCTTACAAACTCATTTCGGTTGGAGATCGCTACGAAATTGCGGCCTCGCGCGGACGCGGCCTGCCGCCACTGCGAATGAAACTTTGCGAGTGTGATTCCGCGTTTACCATTTCGGCAAAAAAGATCCCGGAGGTCGTTTATCGCACGGAACAGAGCCGCGGTTACGCCTACGAAGGCAACCTGTGGAGTCCGGGCTTTTTTCATGTCGATCTTGAAGAGACAGATTCGGCGACTCTGGTCGGCTCGACCGAGAAATGGGAAATCGTGGAAGTGCTGAATCCAAGCGAAGCGGTCGTCGCTGAACGGGAACGTCGCGCCCGCCTCCTCCAGGTCGCAGTTCCGCAAGCACGCCACGATTTTCCCGCGGAATTGGTTTTCGCGGCAGATCAATTCGTAATCACGCCCGCCGGCAGAGTTGAAGAAGCGGCGCGCGCGCATGCTGCCGGCGACGAAGTGCGGACCGTCATAGCCGGTTATCACTGGTTCACCGATTGGGGACGCGACACGATGATCAGCCTCGAAGGTTTAACGCTGCTGACCGGACGGTGGCTCGAAGCGGGTTACATTTTGCGAACGTTCGCTCATTACGTTCGCGGCGGTTTGATCCCAAACATGTTTCCGGACGGCGCGAA
>Ga0075426_10002708_pt1 | contig 12651 bp, 11 predicted proteins | sample SoiMethybrSBSTD5_FD_75304 | JGI IMG/M metagenome (GOLD analysis project Ga0075426, IMG submission 75304) | Bulk soil microbial communities from a Populus tree surrounding site in Tennessee, USA - Soil MetaG P. TD hybrid SBSTD5 | ecosystem: Environmental > Terrestrial > Soil > Tree plantation...
AAAGGAGCTTGCGGACTTTTCGCTCGATGTCTCGTTGCGAACTCCTTCCTCGTTGCGAACTCTAAGCCTGGCGAGCAGTTGAATTGGCGTGCGCTCGTCCTGAGCTTGTCGACCAGCCTTCGCGCTTCGCGCTACGGCGGTCCGCCGTAGCTTCAGCGAAGGCGGAAGGACGAGCCGACGGCTCGTGGTTCGACAAGCTCACCACGAGCAGAAGGAGCGCCAACGCAACTGCCCTTCGGCGCCCTTCGGGTTTAGTTCGCGACCGGCACGCCGATGTTCAGCCAGCAGCTCACCGCCTCGCCGCGCTTTCGCGCGGGCGAGAACGTCCACCGATTGACCGCGGCAATGACGGCATCGTCGAGCGGAGGACCCGTTTTGGATCGACGGAGCAGGCTGACGCGTGAGGCATGCCCGCCCTGCGAGACGAGGACCCGTACGATCACGATCTCGTTGACGGCACGCGCACGCAGTTCGACCGGCACCTGCGGCTCGACGCGGCGTTGTACGCGCGGCGGCTCGTTGACGTCCTTGGTTTCGAAGAACGGTCCGGTCGCCGGAGCGGGCGCAGGCGTCGGCGTGGAATCGATCGAGACCGCCGCGGCATGTTCGTTCGCCGTGGTCGCGGGCGCCGGCATTACCGGATTGTCAGGCGCCGGCGTGCGAACGGCGACGGTTGCGTTGATGGAAGGCTTTGGCACCGATTTCACCGCTCTCGACCGCGCCGCGACTGGTTGTGCGGCGGCAGACGCGCGGACTGTTGTCGCGGACCTCGTTGTCACCAACGATTGGGTACGAGCGGGCTGCGGTGCGGCGACCGTCTGCTGTTCGGCCGGGATCGCGGTCGGCTGCTGTTCGCGAACGATCGCCGGCTCACGGTGCGTCAGCCAGTAAGCACCTGCGCCCGCGCCTGTCGCGACGACCGCGAGAGCTACGAGGGCGAGCTGCAGACCGCGGCCGGTCCGCGGGGCGCTCGCCGGCGGACGCTTGCTGATCGCATTTGGCCGCTGCGGGCGCGGCGCCGGCGGTCCGTCGCGTTTCTGCGTTTGAGCGACGGCCAGTTGCGGCGTTGGTTCGACGCGCCTGGGCGGTTGTGTGGGAACGACAGGTGATTCGAGTTGAATTGACGGCGCAGCATCAGCGCTCGCGGCCGCTTCGGCGGCAGGTACGCTGACCGCCGCGACCGACGCGGTCGCGACCGCCACAGCCGGCGCATGCGGAGACACGGCCGGGTGCGACTCCACCGGTATCGGTGACACTGGCGTGGGCGCCGCCTGGAAATAATCAGACGGCGGCGCCGCCGTGTTCATCAACTGCGACCACAGATCGTCCTCATCCTGTGCCACGCTGGAATCGGCCTGAGCGAGTTCGGCCGCTCGGTTGGCTGATTTCGTGGGAGCGGCACCTGAAGCGCCGGATTCTTCACGTACGAACAATTGATCGAACGCATCCTGGCACGGGCGACAGATGTCGGCGTCGCCGCTCGGGCCGCCGCAGCTGCCGCATCGTTTTTCAGGCGCGTGGCGTTCGTCTCGTGTCGCCGGATCTGCAGCCGTGATTCTCTCGCCGCAGCATTCACAATAATGCGCAGTACCTACCGGTTGCGTTTCACAACGAGCGCAGCGCACACGACCTCCATCGATCGGCGTCCTCGACCTGTTTGGCAACGGGCCTGCCAAGTCCGGCGGCTAGCTAAATGGCGCGTTCGCGGCCGAATTCCGCGGATGACAAGCCGATTGCGCCACTGTTTGTCACTTGGGTTCGTGCAAGGGTGCCGAAAATTGGCAGTCGAACACGGCCGAATCGGACGTCCTCCGACTTCCGGACGCATGGCCTCCGTTCGATCACGGAACGCGCCGACGGTCGCGCCGTTCATCGAATCGCGGACAGCACTCGCATCACCTTCAGCAATTCTTCATAGGGCATGTTCATCGTCTGCCATCCGTCACGGAACACCGAGTGTCCGGTGCGTGACTCGTGCTCTGCCTGCTTCGCTCGCAAATCGGCGAGTCGCGGATAGTGCGCTCGGATGATGGTGTGCATTTCGTCCGTTGGGGCACTCGCAACGGACGACACCCACGCGATGCGCATCTGGTCCGGTTCTCTCCCGGATGCGTCCGCCGCTCGATGCAGGCGGTTCTTCAAATCCTGCTCGTCTCGTTGCACCGGATCGCGCAAGTCGCGCAGGATGGCTCCGCATTCGTCGCATCGAACACCAAACGCTTTGTTGCTCATACGTCAGAGCCGCGATGCGAAATCGATCCGTCACGGCGCTTCGGCGCGACCGATCGCGCCTACGGCACGGAGATCTTCTCTCCAGGCAGCGGCGGCGTATGGATCGGCCGGCGTCGTGCGTGGGTGATCTGTTCGAAGCTGTATCCGAGCGACAGCACCTTCGGCTCGCTGAACGCGCGGCCGAAGAACGAGATGCCCACCGGCAGGTTGTCGCCCGTGAATCCCCCGGGCACGATGAGATCGGGAAAGCCGGTAAGGTTTGCGATGTCGGTCGCGCCGAGTCCCGCGGCGGACAGCGCGGACGCCGTCGTCGTGCCGGTGCCGGCCGTCGCGCTAATCAGCGCGGGGCGGCGCGACGACGTGGGATATACGATCGCGTCGAGCTGCTTCTCCTCGAATATTCCTTCGACGATCGCGCGAACCAGCGGCAGGCCGTAGTCGCGCATCGCCTTGTAGCGGTAGTCGGTCAGCGTCCCGCTCTCGGACTCGCGCTTGAACAACGTCCAGCGGCTCGGATTCGGCCCCGCGCCGTCCTCGCGTGGCGCGTTGACCTGATTGGAGCGCTCGATCATCTCCGCCAGCGATTTCGGGTACTTCGGCCCGAGCCCTTTCAGGTACTCAGCGATCTGCGCGACGAACTCGGGATAACGGACCGTCTGGTAGAACTCGGTCTTCGAATCGAGCAGCCACTTCGGGTAGCGGACATCGACGACGGTCGCGCCGGCTTTGCGCATCGCCTCGAGTGAGGCTTCGACCACCCAGTCGACGTCGGGATCGACGCCGAGGAAATCGCGCGCGATGCCGATGCGCGCGCCTTTGAGCGCGTCGGTGCGGAGGCCCTTCGTGTAGTCCGTGAGAAACACGCCGTCGCTTTTCTTCGTCGCCGTGTCGGCGGGATCGAGGCCGGTCATGATGCCGAGCGCGACGGCGACGTCGTACACGCTGCGCGCCAGCGGGCCGCCGGTGTCGAAGCTCAAGGCGAGCGGGATGATGCCGTTGCGGCTCAGAAGTCCGTGCGTCGGCTTCAGGCCGGCGATGCCGTTCGACGTCGCCGGGCCGCGAATCGATCCGCCCGTATCGGTGCCGAGGCCGATCGGCGCGTAGCCGGCAGCGACCGCCACGCCGGTGCCGCCCGACGATCCGGAGGGCGTGCGCAGCAGATCGTGCGGATTGTGCGACTGCCCGCCGAGCGAGCTGTACGTGCCGCCGGACGCGAACTCCGACATGTTTACTTTCGCGAGGATGATCGCGCCCGCGTCGCGCAGCTTCTTGACGACGAACGCGTCCTTCGACGGAATCGACCCCTCGAGCAGGATCGATCCGCCGGTCGTCTGCATGTCGAACGTGTCGTAGTTGTCCTTGAGGACGACGGGGATGCCGTGCAGCGGTGAGCGGCGGCCCCTGCTCTTGCGCTCGACGTCGAGCGCGCGTGCCGTCTCGAGCGCCTTCGGGTTCAACGTGATGACCGCGTGCAGCGCCGGCCCTTTGCGATCGAACGCGTCGATGCGCGCGAGGCACAACTGCACCAACTGCTCCGCCGTCAGCGTGCCGGCGTCGAACGCGGCATTGATGTCGGCGACGGTCGCCGAATCGAGCTCAATCGTCTTCCCGAACGCCGACGCGGCCGCAAGGACGGTCACCAGGACGAGAACGAGTGAGACGCAGCGCTTGTGAATCATGCGGCGGATTATCTCGCAGTAGAATCACACGCCGTCAATGGATATCGACATCGCCTTTGGGTCCGCGTGGCCCGGAAGGCATACTGAACACGGATCGTCAACGAGCACGCCGGGATCGAGATCCCGAGGCACTGAACGCGGAGTCGCGCACCACCGGGAGAAGTGGTTCCCGACTGATCGCCACACGCGATCGAAGGCATAAGAAGGTGCACGTGACCTCTTTCTTCCGCGTCAACACCGTTGCCGCATGAATGCGCTGACGCTCCGTTCAGGTGGCAATCCTGGATGATCACCGTCAAACAAGAGCAACAGCACCGCGACGAGCTGATGGCGTGGACCATGAGCTTGAGCGATCCGACATTCGTCCATCAGCACGTCGTCGATGCCTGGGCGGCGCAGCATGCTGACGAACACTCGAAACCAATCGGCGTCGCGTTCGCGTTAATCGGGTTGTACTTGCACGTCGAGAAACGTTTCACCGGACGTGAAGTCCAACGCGTGCACATGCGACTGAGTCAGCCTCACGGGCGAGGCGCTGGCAGAAAGGAGTGGCCGCGCTTCCAACTGCCGCGGCAGCGCGGCGGCGTGACCGTCAGTGACGTGATGGCCGTGCCTGAATCGGACCGCGTCGCCGCGATCGACCGGTGGTGCAAGTCGGTGTGGGACGCATGGAGCGACAGTCACGAGCACGTGCGCGACTGGGCTGCGCGGGATCTGCGCGAGTGAATCCACGGAAGCCCGCCGAAGACAATCGTTCTCCGGCCGTTCGTGTCGCGGGGCTGAAAGCCCCGCGCTACATCAATCTGGAAAACGCGCTGGCGGCCATGACGTCCCTTCCGTACGATAGCCGGCATGATTATCGAGATGCGCACCTATCGAACGAAGCCCGGCATGCGGTCCGAGTTCCTGCGGATTTTCCGTTCGAAATCCATTCCCGCGCATGTCGAGATCGGCATGAAGATTCTGGGCCCGTTCCTCTCCGTCGACGATCCGGACACGTTCTTCTTCATGCGCGGCTTCCCGGATCTTGGTTCGCGCGAACCGATGAAGGCAAAGTTCTACGAAGGAAAGCTCTTCAAGACGGAGCTGGAGCACGTCCTGCTGCCGATGCTCGACCAATACGATGTCGTCGTCGTCGAAGACGCCGACGGCCTCGTTCGCTGGTAAGTCGTCAGAGTACGGCTCGTGCGGCCGTACCTTTGTAAGATCGCCGGCCGATGGTTTTATCATGGTGAACGATGAAAGCGCTCTGTCGAATTCTCGTCGCGGCAGCGGCGCTGTCGTGCGCGGCGAGCGGTTCGTCCGTTGCCACGGGACGCAGCGCGGTCAGGCTCGTGCGCGTGCCGCACGAGGGCATCCAGCCGGAGGTCGCCGTGGACACACGCGGCGTCGTGCACCTGCTGTATTTTTCCGGTGAGTCCAGGACCGGCAACCTTTTCTACGTCCGTTCGACAGATCACGGATCCACATTTTCCAATCCGATCCGCGTCAACAGTCAGGAAGGAAGCGCGATTGCGACCGGCACGATCCGCGGCGGTCAGCTCGCGATCGGCCGCGAGGGTCGCGTGCATATCGTGTGGAACGGATCGGAGGCCGCGCAGCCGCCCGGTCTCATAAATCCGGCAAGCGGGCAGCCGAGCGCTCCGTTCCTCTATGCGAGGTCGAACGTGGAGGGAACCACGTTCGAGCCGCAACGCAATCTGACGCGCCACAGTTACGGTGTCGACGGCGGCGGCTCCGTCGCGGCGGACGATCGAGGGCACGTGTACGCAGCGTGGCACGCGCTGGCGGCCGGCGGCGGACGCGGAGAAGATCAACGCCTCGTCTGGATTGCGCGATCGATGGACGATGGCGCCACGTTCGGCCAGGAAGAACCGGCATGGCGCGAACCGACCGGAACGTGCAGCTGCTGCGGGCTTCGGTTGTTTGCGGTCCGATCGAACCTGCTGTATCTCCTGTATCGATCGGCGACCGCCGTCACGCATCGCGACATTTACCTGCTCGAATCATCCGATCAGGGCCGCTCGTTTCACGGCTCGCGAGTGCAACCGTGGGAGATCGGCGCGTGCCCGATGACCAGCATGTCCATCGCGTCCGGCGCGTCTGCCATCCTCGGCGCGTGGGAAACTGCGGGGCAGGTATATTTCGGCGCGATCGATCCGAAAGTCGCGCGCATCGCGACACCGATTCCGGCGCCGGGCGACGCAAGCACTCGAAAACATCCGCGGCTCGCTGTGAACGCGAACGGAGACGTCCTCCTCGTGTGGACCGAGGGGACCGCATGGGAACGCGGAGGTTCTCTGGCGTGGCAGGTGTTCGACGCGTCAGGTCGTGCGACGAGCGACAAGGGCATCGCCTCGGGCGTTCCGGTGTGGAGCTTCGGCGCGCCAATTGCCGGTCCCGATGGTCGGTTCGTCGTGCTGTACTGAATCACTCCGAAGAGGTCGACGCGGCGACAATCAATCCGCGACAATTCGGCGCCTTGCAGTTGCACTGCATCGTTATGCCGGGCACCTCGGCAACGTAATCGACCGTCACTTCTTCGCCCGCTTCAATCACTCGAATGGCGACATCGTACTGGTCGCTGCCGCGTGCGTTCGGATTGCAGGAGTGATTGACGAACCGCGCCGGCGGCTGCATCAAGATGTTTCGACCGTCCATCACCGAAAGATAGATGCGCTCGTGCGGCGGAAGAGCCTGCGCCGCTTCATCAGTTAGTACGTCTCTGCATCCGTCGATGATCACTTCGCCCGGTTCGATGCGTCGTGCCGCGAACACGCCCCGACCGTGAATCTGCGACGCTCGCACGACAATCTTATCCATGTGAATTGATGACCGATCGGCTTCTCTTCAACTCGGTCCTGGCCATAAGCATGCCGACTGACCGATCATGTCATTGTCCATATTGGTCGTCGCTGACTTTTTCCATCCAGTCCGCGGTCTTTCCATCGAGCTGTTCCTGAATCGCGATGTGCGTCATGGCCGTCGTTGGCGCGGCACCGTGCCAATGCTTCTCGCCCGGCGCGAAACAGACGACATCGCCCGGGCGAATTTCCTCGATCGGTCCGCCCCACCGCCGCGCACGGCCGGCGCCCGCCGTCACGATGAGCGTCTGACCCAACGGGTGGGTGTGCCATGCGGTGCGTGCACCGGGCTCGAACGTCACGCTCGCGCCGACGGCGCGTGCCGGATCGGCCGCTTCGAACAGGGGATCTATGCGCACCGTGCCGGTGAAATACTCGGCCGGACCTTTACGCGATGGTTGCGATCCGCTTCGCTTGATGTCCATGACCATCTCCTGTGTCTGCGCCTCTAACGAAACTACCTTTGCGTAGACCGGAGGAGATGATGCGTGATGTCGACCGTCAATTGCTCGCCCGCCGGACGCGAATCCCTATCCGAATCACGCGCTCGCTCCGCTGCATCATTGAACGACGCCCCCGACATTGCGGAGGCCTCCACCGAGACGGAGAACCCGACAGCGCGTCACGGGGGGTGAACGCCACAAACCTCGCAATCTCTATCACTTCCGGGCTGCCGCCGATCGGGTCATCGGGCACAGTACCTGCTTCGTCCATCCATCCTTCGTAATCGCAGGAGCGCACGAGAGCGGGCACGCATGACCGACGTAAAACGCATCACTTCTCACCAGGCCGCGCCGATTGGTGTGGCCACGACGTCGATAGACCACGTCCTCCGGCCTGTTGGCGATGGGCACGCGTCGGTCCCCGCCGCAAGCAGGATTGGAATCGGCGCGCCTTATGATTTTTCGCTGATCCTTGGCGGGCCGCTGTTCCAGTTGCTGCGCCGGACCCGTCTCTCGGGCAACGCGCTGGAATTGGTGCGGCAGCGGACCGTCGCAATCGTGGCCGTCGCTTGGCTGCCGCTGCTTGTGCTGTCGATCGTCGAACGACAGGCGTGGGGCCCGGGAGGCGGCGTGTTCTTCCTGCGCGACATCGAAGCAAACGCGCGTTTCCTGATCGCGTTGCCGTTGTTGATCCTGGCGGAGCTGGTCGTTCACGAACGCATGCGTCCCGTCGTGCAGCAATTCCTCGACTGCGGACTGGTTCGCGAGGACGAAGTGCCGCGGTTCGAGGCTGCCGTTGCGTCCGCTACGCGGCTGCGCAATTCCGTGCTCGCCGAACTGATGCTCATCGCCCTCGTTTACGTCGTCGGGGTAATGGTGTTGTGGCGCCAATATGTGGCAATGTCCGGCGTCACGTGGTACGGGCGTCCGTCGCCAGATGGCCTGACGCTGTCGCGCACGGGCATGTGGTACGCGTATGTGAGTCTGCCGTTGTACCAGTTCCTTCTCGTGCGCTGGTACTACCGCATGTTCATATGGGCGCGGTTTCTCTTCCAGGTCTCGCGGATGAAATTGAGTCTGATTCCCACGCATCCGGATCGCGTCGGCGGCCTCGGGTTCGTTTCAAACGTTGCGTTCGCCTTCACACCGCTTGCCGTTGCTCACGGCGTCATGCTGGCGGGACCGATCGGGAACCGGATTTTCTACGCCGGCGCCGCGCTGCCCAACTTCAAGGTCGAGATCGTCGTTCTGATTCTTTTCGTGATCTGCATCGTGCTCGGGCCGTTTCTGGTGTTCGCGCCGCAGCTTGCGGCCGCGAAGCGTACGGGCCTTCGCGAGTACGGCACGCTGGCGGAGCGATACGTCCGGGAGTTCGACGCAAAGTGGTTGCGCGGCGGCGCGCCGCCAGACGAGCCGTTCGTCGGCAGCGGCGACGTCCAGTCGCTCGCAGATCTCGCGAACAGTTTCGACGTAGTGAAGACGATGCATGTGGCGCCGGTGACGAGAGACGCGTTGCTGCGCCTGGTCGGCGCCACGGTCGCACCCATCGTCCCGCTCGCGCTGACGATGATGTCGCTCGAGGAGTTGTTGAGGAAACTGCTCGGCATGATCTTCTGAGTCATCGCGGAAGGAACCGCTGCGCCGCGCCGGCGATCATGGCGAGCGTCAGCAGCGCGATCGCGCACTCGCCGGCGACGCCGACCACGAGCGGCCGCCATCCCTGTCGCGCGATGGCGCGAAGGTTCGTGCGCAGACCGATCCCCGCGAACGTCAACAGGAACGCCCAGCGCGAAAGATTGGCGATGTCGGCGGACTGCGCTTTCGTGAACGCACCGACCGTCGCGAGCGCCGAGATGACGAGGAATCCGAGGACGAACTTCGGAAACTTCTCCCACAGGAACGCGGCCTTGTTCGTGACGCGCGACGCGCCACCCCTCCGCACCCAGTAGAGCGCGTAGCCAAGCACGACGAATCCGATCGTGGCATTGCGCGTCGTCTTCGCGAGCACGGCGAAGCGCCCCGCGGTTTCCGAGTAGAGCGCGCCGGCCGCGGTCGCTTCGGCGGTGTTGTCGACCGCAAGACCGACCCACAACCCGTACGCGTGATCGCTCATGGCGAGCGCGTGGCCGATGATGGGAAACACGAACAGGCTGACGGCGCCGAGCGCCAGGATCGCCGCGATCGCGTACGACGCGTCCTCGTCATCGGCGTCGATGGCGCCCTTCGCGGCGATGATCGCGGAGACGCCGCAGATGGACGCGCCGATCGCGAGCAGGCTCGTCAGCTTCGGCGACAGCTTGAACGCGCGGCCGAGCGCGGTCATCACGGCGATCGAGACCGCGAGCTCGAGCACGACGCACGCGAGGCTGACGCCGCCGAGCCGCACGACGTCGCCGAGCACGAAGCGGACGCCGAGCAGCACGATGCCCGCCTTCAGCCAGAACTCGTACGTGTCGATGCCGACCCGGCAGATCGACGGCACGCCGATCGTGTTCGAGATGACGAGGCCGAAGACGATCGCCCACAGCACGTACTCGATGTTGGGCAGCGTCAGGTGGTGCGCGCGGCCGTACGCCGCGATCGACTGCTCCGCGACCTTGCCCGCGTAGCCGACGAGCGCGAGAGCGACGAGACCGGGAACCATGGCGACGATGCGGCGAGGCGGCGACAGGACGGCCGGTGGATTGGATACTACGGCAACGGTCATCGGCGCACCTCCGCTTACCAGGGAACGCCTGCCACGATTCCCAGCTTGACGAGCGCAACCAGGAGCGCGGCGGCGAGAACGGCCAGCCAGTCACGAGTGAGCTTCATGAACAACCCCCCGAAAATGAAAAAGGCCCGGAAAGCATCTGAGCCTTCCGGGCCTTCGGAGCTGCTGACGGGTTCGTTCCGGCTTACGTCGATTCGGTTGCGTTCCGTCTGCACACAGCGCGGCGTCGGAGGCTCGAGCACCGAGCCCTGGTGCGACAACAACACGTGCAGGTGAACGCCGCGAACATTACCGAGTTCTTATGACACGCGCGCGCCGGCACTGTCAAGCTGTCGACGCCGACTCATGTGCGCCCGCTGCGGCAATCAAGGATGCCGCTCAAGCATCGGTTCAACGTGAAGCAGAATTCGTACGCATCGACACGGTGCCCTGGCGTGCCGTGTGCTAAGCTCGCTTCCTCATGGGTTGGATACGGCCTCGGCTTGCGTGTGTCGCCGCCGGCTGGCTCGTGTTCAGGGTTGTCCTGCTCGTGTGGGTGCCGGCCACACTGTGTACGAATGTGGCGGCAACCGCCGCCGCCGAATGCACCTGCGATCACGGCGACGGTCAAATGTGTCCCATGCACCACCTGCGGACGAAGGCTCACGGAGCCGCATCGTCTGCATTATCTTCAGGGTCTCCAGCGTCGCCGTCGTGTTCGTGCCGCAGTACCGCCGATCCGCTGGGAGCCATGGCAGCGACGTTGATAGGGTCGCCCGCCGTGCTCGCCGTCGCAACCGTCTCCGTCGTCTCACTCGAGCCCACCACGACCGTGCAGGCAATCGCGTCGGAGCCGCTGCACTGGGCATCCGTCCCTGACTCGCCGCCGCCCCGCAGCTAGTGGACCGTATCCCAGGGAACGGTACTAGCAGCAACAGTCTCTCGAGGTCGAGTTTCGGGCCGCGACAACGGAGCGGCCCGGCGGTAAACCCGAAGAGGCGCTCCAGCTAGCTCCGTTCCACCGCCACCGGGATCTGATCGTCCGCTCGACGGATCTCCCACATCACTGAGACGGGCGTCCTCCGACGTTGCGTCTGCATTGGTTCTGGTTCCGATTCATGTGGTGGTTTCATCGCGGAGGGGCAATGCGGCTGCATGTGATGGGCAGCGTCGTCGTGCTGGCATGCTGTGCCATGGCATCGGCGCGTACTGTGTGCGCGCAAGAAACGATCAACTACGCCAGCCTGAGCGGGCGTGTCACCGACGCCCAGGGGGCCGTCGTTCCGGGCGCGCAGGTCAGCGCGCGCCAGACGGAAACGAACGTCACATCCGAAACGGTGACGGATGCGGAAGGACGCTTTCGATTCCCGTATCTCAAGGTCGGACCGTACGAAGTGAAGGCGCATCTCGAGGGATTCGCGGAGAGCACGCGCGCGTTGCGGCTCACGATCGGCTCGGCGTTCGACGTGCCGATCAGGCTCGCAGTGGCCGGAGTCGAAACAGCAATCAACGTAACGGGCGACGCGACAATCCTCGAAGCCGCGCGCAGTCAGATCGCCGGAACCATCCTGCAGGCCGAGGTGCAGAGCCTGCCGATGAACGGCCGCAATTTTCTGGATCTGGCGCTGCTCATTCCCGGCGTGTCTCCGACCAACATCGGCAGCACGCAACTGTTCGCGGAGACGTCGGCCGTTCCCGGCCAGGGAATATCCATTGCCAGCCAGCGCAATCTGTCGAACAGCTTCATCGTCGACGGCCTCTCAGCCAACGACGACGCGGCCGGACTGAGCGGGATTCCGTACGGCATCGACGCGGTCGAACAATTCCAGGTCGTGACGTCGGGCGGGCAGGCGGAACTCGGCCGCGCGCTCGGCGGATACATCAGCGTGGTGACCAGGAGCGGCACGAACACACTCCACGGCACCGCCTACGACTTCATCCGCGACGACGCCTTCAACGCGCCGAATGCGCTGTCCGGCACGACGCTGCCGATGCATCAGCAGCAGTACGGCGGCAGCGTGGGTGGTCCGATCGTGCACGGCCGGACGTTTTACTTCTCGAATTTCGAGCAGCGGCTGCTCGATCAGTCGGGACTCGTCACCATCCTTCCGCAGAACATCCCGCTCATCAACGCACGACTCGCCGCAGTCGGGTATCCCGGTGCGGCGATCAGTACCGGCACGTATCCGAATCCGGTACACAGCGCCAACCTGCTGGGCAAGATCGATCATCAGATCAGCGGATCCGATCAGTTCAGCGCCCGATACACTTTGTACGACGTCACATCCGACAATTCGCGTGGCGCCGGCGCGCTGAATGCCTCAACCGCGTCCGCAGGTCTCGACAACATCGATCACTCGCTCGCCATCGGCAACACGTGGACGATCTCGTCGCGCACGGTCAACGAAACGCGCGCGCAGATCGCGTACGGGGATCTCAAGGCGCCGCCGACCGATCCAATCGGACCGGCGGTGAGTATCGCGGGCGTCGCGTCGTTCGGAACGTTGTCGGGCAGCCCCACGCGGCGCGTCAACAAGATGTATCAGGTGGTCGACAACCTCTCGCATCAGGCGGGTGCGCACGCGTTGCGAGGCGGCGTCGACTTCGTGTTCAACGACGATGCGATCACGTTTCCGCGATCGTCGCGCGGCAGCTATACGTTCCCGTCGCTGCCGGCGTTCCTCACGGGCGCGTACAGCGGATTCACGCAGACGTTCGGCGACCCGGTGGTGTCGCAAACG
>Ga0075426_10002709_pt1 | contig 12649 bp, 13 predicted proteins | sample SoiMethybrSBSTD5_FD_75304 | JGI IMG/M metagenome (GOLD analysis project Ga0075426, IMG submission 75304) | Bulk soil microbial communities from a Populus tree surrounding site in Tennessee, USA - Soil MetaG P. TD hybrid SBSTD5 | ecosystem: Environmental > Terrestrial > Soil > Tree plantation...
CCCCGCCCTCCTCGCGCACCACGACCGCACCGACCGCGGGATTGGGCCAGGCATTGCCGAGCCCGCGCCGGCCGAGCGCGAGCGCGAGCGACATGAAGGCTTCATCGGCGGATGCGTCGCTCACTTGCGCGACGATGCAGGAATCGGCGCCTTCCCGCTCTCCTCCTCGCCGGTGAGCTCGGCGAGCGCCGCCTCGAAATCCTTCGCCTCGCGGAAATTGCGGTAGACCGAGGCGAAGCGCACATAGGCCACGTCGTCGAGCTCACGCAGGTGCGCCATGACGGTCTCGCCGATCGTCTCCGTGGTGACCTCGTTCTCGCCCAGACTCTCGAGCTCGCGCACGATCTTGGAAACTGTCTGTTCGACGCGGTCGGGATCGACGTTGCGCTTGCGCAGCGCGATCTCCACCGAGCGCGCGAGCTTGTCGCGGTCGAACGGCACCCGCCGGCCGTTGCGCTTCATCACGGCGAGCTCGCGCAGCTGCACGCGCTCGAACGTGGTGAAGCGGAAGCCGCACGAGAGGCACAGGCGCCGCCGGCGAATGGCCGAGGAATCCTCGGTCGGGCGCGAGTCCTTCACCTGCGTGTCGAGACTGCTGCAGCTCGGACAGCGCATGCCCGGCTCCCCAAAAACCCTTCTCAGCCGCCGTAGATCGGAAAGCGCGCGACCAGTCGCTTGACCTTCTCGCGCACGGCGGTTTCGGCTGCCTCGTCGGCGTCGCTGCCCTTGCGCGACAGCGCATCGAGCACCTCGGCGATCATCTCGCCGACCTGGCGGAATTCCGCGACACCGAACCCGCGCGTGGTTCCGGCCGGCGTGCCGAGCCGGATGCCGGATGTGATCGTCGGCTTCTCGGGATCGTACGGGATCCCGTTCTTGTTGCAGGTGATGTGGGCGCGTCCGAGCGCGGCCTCGGCGACCTTGCCGGTGAGGCGCTTGGGCCGCAGATCGACCAGCATCAGGTGCGTGTCGGTCCCGCCCGCCACGATGTCGAAGCCGCGCGACTTGAGCGTCTCGGCCAGCGCCTTGGCGTTCTCCACCACCGCCTTGGCGTAGAGCTTGAACGACGGCCGCAGCGCCTCGCCGAAGGCGACCGCCTTGGCGGCGATCACGTGCATCAGCGGCCCGCCCTGGGTGCCGGGAAAGACCGCCGAGTTGATCTTCTTGGCGAGATCCTCGTCATCGCTGAGGATCACGCCGCCGCGCGGCCCGCGCAGCGTCTTGTGGGTGGTCGTCGTCACCACATGGGCGTGCGGGAACGGGCTCGGATGCGCGCCGCCGGCGACCAGGCCCGCGAAATGCGCCATGTCCACCATCAGATAGGCCCCGACCTCGTCGGCGATGGTGCGAAACGCCTTGAAGTCGATGATCCGCGGATAGGCCGAGCCGCCGCAGATGATCACCTTGGGGCGGTGCTCATGCGCGAGCCTGCGCACCTCGGCGAGGTCGATCGTGTGGGTGTCGCGGGTGACGCCGTACGGCACGACCTTGAACCACTTGCCCGACACGTTGACGGGCGAGCCATGGCTCAAATGCCCGCCGGCGGCGAGGTTGAGGCCCATGAAGGTGTCGCCCGGCGCCATCAGCGCCATGAACGCCGCCACGTTGGCTGAGGCGCCCGAGTGCGGCTGCACATTGGCGAACTTGCATCCGAACAGCTTCGTGACCCGCTGGATCGCCAGGGTCTCGGCGATGTCCACGAACTGGCAGCCGCCGTAATAGCGCCTGCCCGGCAATCCCTCGGCGTATTTGTTGGTCAGCACCGAGCCCTGGGCCTCGAGGACCGCGCGGCTGACGATGTTCTCCGACGCGATGAGCTCGATCTCGTCGCGCTGGCGGCCGAGCTCGAGCCGGATCGCCTCGGCGATTTCCGGATCGCTCTCGGCGAGCGGCGTGTTGAAGAGGTCGATGGCGGCGGCGGTCGCAGACTTGGCAGTAACGGACATTCGGACCCTCCGGACAGTTTTGCCGCGATAGCATATCGGCCCGGGAGCGCCAAGTTCTGGCGCTGGCGGTCAACAGGAACCGCAAGATGTTGAGAAGAAGGCTGAAGCGGGCCTCCTTCCGGATGAGAGACCGACCGGTCTTGACCCACTCGGCCATTCACGTCGGCCGTGCCGGCGAAACGGCATTCTTCGCTGACAGGGGCCGCGCGACCTCACGCCCACAGGCGATGAATAACTCGGCCAGCGGGCTGAGCGTCCTGTGCTTCACCGTAATGATGTTGGTTGACGCGCTGACGTCCGGCAGGTTCACCGGAAGCTTCTTGAGCATCGCGCGGTCCGAACTGAAATTCACCACCGAGATGGGGAGCAGACCGACGAAACGGCTGCTCGCCACCAGGGCGGTGGTCAGCTGCACCGACAGGGTCGTCATCGCCGGCACGGGAGGCTCGAGACTGCATCGGCGGAAGAGCTCGAAGATGAGCCTCCCCGGCGCGCTGTCGTAAGGCGGCAGCACCCAGCGCTCGTGCAAAAGCTCGGACAGTTCGACGCGGCGCCGGCGCGCCCATTCGCTCTCTTTCGGTCCGACGGCGGCGAATGGTTCGGCAAACAGGGTCTCGATCTGCAGGTCGTCGTCGAGCAGCGGCGCCGGCGTTCGTCCGATCAACAGTTCCACGTTGCGCTCGCGCAGGTCGCCGAACTCGAGCAACGCCGTGTTGGCGTGCACCACATGCAGGCGGATGCGCGGATACTGCCGGACGAATGTCTCGACGATCGCCGGCAGGAGACCCGCCATCACGATCTCGGGGCAACCGATACGCAACTCGCCCGCGTCGGGATGGGTGAGGAATTCGATCTGCTTCAGCCCCTGGCGCATCTCGTCGAATACGGTCGTTCCGCATTTGATGAGCGCGCGTCCATACTCTGTGAGCTCGACTCCCTGGGGCTTGCGGTCGAACAGGCGAACGCCGAGCGTATGCTCGAGATCGTTGATCGTCTTGGAGACGACCGGATGGGAGATCGCGAGCCGCGCCGACGCCTTCGCCATGCTGCCGGATTCCGCGACGGCGAGCACGATGTGCAGGTCGCGAAATCGGATGCGACGGCCGATGCGGTCCGCCCAATCCATCGGGTAGCCCTTAGTTAAAAAGCTACAGCGGGATCTTGAAATAGAGCTTCTAAACTACAGCAGGACCGGCGACCCTTGCAAGGCCAGCGACGGACGTCCCGAGCCGCGCCGCGGCTTCGGCTCCGCCACACAGGGAGCAAAGCGATGTTCAGGATCGGAATGATCAGCACGGCGCTCGCGGCCGGCCTTGCTGTGGCCGCGTCGGGCGGCGTTAGGGCGCAGGACACGATCAAGATCGGCATGGTGATGCCGCTGACCGGCGCGCTCGCCGCCGCCGGCCAGCAGGTGGTGGCTGGGGCGCGGTTCTACATGGCCCAGCACGGCGATGCCGTGGCGGGGCACAAGATCGAGCTGATCGTCAAGGATGATGGCACCGTGCCCGACGTAGGCCGGCGCCTGACACAGCAGCTGATCGTCAACGACAAGATCGACGTCCTCGCCGGTGGCCTCACCGCGGACCTGATGGCGAGCGCCGCGCTGATCACCGAGGCGAAGAAGCCCACCGTGATCATGCTGGCGAGCACGACGTCGCTGATCGAGAAGTCGCCCTATTTCGTGCGCACCAGCTGCACTATGGCGCAGTCGTCGGCGATGATGGCGGACTGGGCGGTCAAGAACGGCATGACCCGGGTTGTCACGCTGGTGAGCGATTTCGCGCCGGGCGTCGAGGCAGAAACGCTGTTTCGCGCGCGCTACCAGGCGGCCGGGGGACAGAGCGCGGAAGCGATCCGCGTGCCGTTGCAGAGCCCGGATTTCGCGCCCGCGCTGCAGCGCGCGCGCGACGCCGCCCCGCAGGCGATCTTCCTGTTCGTCCCCTCGGTCCAGGCCGGCACGCTCGCGCGCCAGTTCGTCGAGCGCGGCATGGACAAGAGCGGGATCAAGCTGATCGGGCCGGGCGACATCACCGACGACGACCTGCTGCCGAAGATCGGCGACGCCATGCTCGGCACCATCACGGCGCACTTCTATTCGGCGGCGCATCCGTCGGCGATGAACAAGGCGTTCGTTGCAGCGTTCGAGAAGGCGCAGGGCTCGCGCCCGAACTTCATGGTGGTGAGCGGCTATGACGGCATGCATCTCATCTATGAAGCGCTGCGCAAGACCAACGGCGCGACCGGCAGCGAGGCGCTGATGAGCGCGATGAAGGGCATGGCGTGGGAGAGCCCGCGCGGTCCGATGTCGATCGATCGGGCGAGCGGCGAGGTGGTGAACAACGTCTACATCCGCAGCGTCGACAAGGTGAACGGCCAGCTCGCCAACGTCGAGTTCTCGACATTCAAGGCGGTCGGACCGAAGCTGGTCGCACGGTGATCCGCAGAACGAAGCCGCGACGGGCGACAGCATGGACGTGATCATCGTCGGCGGCGGCATTGCCGGCCTGACCCTGGCGCTCAGCCTGGATCAGGCCGGCATCGCGTCGCGCGTGTACGAGGCTGTGCCCGATCCGGCGCCGCTCGGCGTCGGCATCAACCTGCAGCCGACGGCGGTGCGCGAGCTCACCGAGCTCGGCCTCTCGCGCGAGCTCGAGCGCACCGGCATCGCCACGCGCGCACTGGCCTATTTCAATAAGCACGGCCAGCTGATCCGGCGCGAGCCGCGCGGCCTCGCGGCCGGCTACCGCTGGCCGCAGTATTCGATCCACCGCGGCGCGCTACAGGCGCTCCTGCTGCGGACCGCGCGCCAACGGATCGGGTCCGAGAACGTCCGTTGCGGCTTGCGTCTGGCTGCTTTCCAAGAGCGCGACGGCAAGGTGACGGCCCGGCTGCGTGACGGCCGCACCGGAGAGGAAGTCATCGATACCGCGGATATCCTGGTCGGGGCGGACGGCATCCATTCGACCGTACGGCGGCAGCTCTATCCTCAAGAGGGCGAACCCCGCATTGCCCGCCAGGTGCTCTGGCGCGCGGCCGTCGATGCGGAGCCGTTTCTTGACGGCGCGACCATGATCATCGCCGGGCATTTCCATCAACGGGTGATCGCTTATCCGATGGGCCGCCCCGCGGCCGACGGCAGGCGGCTCACCAATTGGATCTGCCAGATCGGGGTCGGCGAAACGGCCGATCGCCGGGAGGATTGGAACAAGCGGGTCGCGAAGGAGAAGGTGCTCGCCGCTTTTGCCGGCTGGCGCCTTCCCTGGCTCGACCTGCCCGCACTGATCGATCGGACATCCGAGGTCTACGAATTTCCGCTGGTCGATCGCGATCCTCTCGGGCAATGGACGTTTGGCCGCGTGACGCTGATCGGCGACGCCGCCCATCCGATGCAGCCGATCGGCTCGCAGGCCGGCTCGCAGGCGATCGTCGACGCACGCGTGCTCACCGCAGCCGTGCTGGGGCAATCCGATCCGCTCGAAGCCTTGCGCCGCTACGACGCCGTGCGCCGGCCGGCGATGAACAGCATCACGCTACGCAACCGCCGCTTCGGCCCCGAGGCGTTCCTGCAATTGGTCGAGGAGCGCGCGCCGAGTGGGTTCAGCCGCATCGATGAGGTGATTTCGGCCGCCGAGCTCGAGGGAATCGTGTCGAGCTTCGCGCTGACCGCCGGCCTCGATCCCGAGACGGTCAACTCTCGACCGAGCTATGTCCGACCCGCCGGGAAATAGTCGACCTTCCGCGTCCCGGTTCCAAATTGGTGAGACACGCCCGGTTCGCCGGTTGGCGTTCCGAATAAAAGAAGCCCCGGCCTCGCGGCCGGGGCTTTGTCCATCTTCCGTTAACCCGAGCGATCAGAGCCGATAGAGGATCTGGTCGGTCCAAAAGCGCTCGAGACGATGCAGCGCCTTGTTCAGGGACGCAAACTCGTCGCCGGTGATGCCGCCGACCTGCTCAACCGTCCGCACGTGCTTCTGGTAGAGCTGCTCGACGATGTCGCGCACCTCGACGCCCTTCTCGGTCAGCTTGATGCGGACCGAGCGACGATCGACGCGCGAGCGCTGATGATCGAGAAAACCCATCTCGACCAGCTTCTTGAGGTTGTAGGAGACATTGGAGCCCAGATAGTAGCCGCGCGTGCGGAGCTCGCCCGCGGTCAGCTCCTTGTCGCCAATATTATAGAGCAGAAGCGCCTGGACCGAGTTGATGTCCGAACGGCCCCGGCGGTCGAACTCGTCCTTGATCACATCGAGCAGGCGGCGATGCAGCCTCTCGACCAGCGTCAAGGCTTCAAGATAGAGCGGGCGAATCTGGTCGATGCGCTCAGCGCGCTCGACCGGCTCGACCGGCTTTACAAGAGTCTTCATGGTGACGCCCTTTGTGAATGCTTTTGTTAGTGTCGACGAGGCCCTGTTTTCCCCGTCCCATACACGAAATTACATTGGTCGATCTAAGATCAGCTTAAATAACAGCATAAAGAATTGATTTATCCGCCAAGGTAAATCTTGGATTGACGATACAATTGCCCCGTTCTTCTTTACCGCTTGGTGAGGCGGCGGGCCTGTTTCGTTCGCAAATCTTGCGAACTTGGGGCGGGTCTGTCCCGGAACGGCGCGCGGGTGCGCCCGATTTGGCGCAACTTGTCGCGGGTTCTGTTACCCCCCGGCGCGCAGCAGCCGGACGATTCCGGAAAAATCCTTGCCCGCCGCGGCCCCACCCTGCGCGCAGTAGCGCTCGTAAAGCGCGGCGGCCTGGGCCCCCATCGGGGTCGGGGCAGCGGCCGCGGCTGCGGCCTGCTGCGAGAGCCGCAGATCCTTGAGCATCATGGCGGCGGTGAATCCCGCCTGGTAGTCGCGGTTCGCCGGCGAGGCCGGCACCGGGCCGGGCACCGGGCAGTAGCTCGTCATGGCCCAGCATTGGCCGGATGATTTCGACGCGATGTCGAACAGCTTTTGCGCCTCGAGACCGAGCTTCTCGGCGAGCAGAAAAGCCTCCGCGACTGCGATCATCGACACGCCGAGGATCATGTTGTTGCAGATCTTCGCCGCCTGGCCGTTCCCCGAGCCGCCGGCGTGCACGATCGTGCGGCCCATGCTCTCGAGGATCGGCTTGGCGCGCGCGAAACCGGCCTCACTGCCGCCCACCATGAAGGTGAGCGTTGCGGCCTGCGCACCCCCGACGCCGCCCGACACTGGCGCATCCAGCAGGGTGAGCCCCCTCGCCTCCGCCGCCGTCGCGACCGCGCGGGCGGTCGCAACGTCGATGGTCGAGCAGTCGATCAAGAGCGTGCCGGGCGCGACGCTCGCGATCACCCCCTGCGCCGAGGTGTGGACTTCGCGCACGTGCGCGCCCGCGGGCAGCATTGTGATCACCACGTCCGCACCCGCGCAGGCCTCCGCAATCCCGGCTGCGGCGGCGCCGCCGGCCGCGCTCAAGTGTCCGATCGCCGCCTTGACGACGTCGAAGCCCGCGACCGCATGCCCGGCCTTGATGAGATTCTGCGCCATCGGCAATCCCATGTTGCCGAGGCCGATGAATCCGATGCGCGCCATGTGCGCTTCCTCTCAGTCTACCCTCCCCCTCCAGGGGAGGGTGCAGCGCGTCACTGCGGATGCTCGCGCGCCGCCTGGATGGCGAGAAGAAGATAGGCCGCAATCGCCAGCGCCTCCAGCACCACGATGACCGGCTGCGACCCGTAGACCTGCTGGAAGAAGACATCGATGACCGCCATCGACACCGTCGAGGTGAGCCACACCACCGCGCCCCAGGGTGCCGCGAGCCACAGCCCGACCGCCGCGACGAGGTCGATCACGGCGAAGAACACGGTGGCCGTCTGCCACTGCGTGGTATGGCCGAGAAACCCGCCGTCGGCCGCGCCGATGAAGCCGCACACGGCGCCCCAGTGATAGAGCCCCTTGAGCATCGACACGACGGCCATGATGCGCAGGAAAATGACCAGCCGTTCGGTCCAGCTGCTCTTCGGCCGCCGTTCCTCATCGGCGAGAACCGGCTCCAGCTCGTCGGATGCGCCGTGGCGGATGGGATCGGTCATGCTTCGCTCACGGCAGGATGAGCTCGCGCTCGAGCGGGGCGAAATGACGCTCCACCTCGGCCTCGGTGACCTGCGAAAGCTGATCGGGCCGCCAGCGCGGCGCATTGTCCTTGTCGATGATCACGGCCCGTACGCCCTCGTAAAAATCCTCGCCCCGCACGACCCGCGACACGATGCGGAACTCGGCCCGCATGCAGTCGTCGAACGACCAGGAGCGTCCGCGCCGCACCTGGGCGAGCGCAATCTTGAGGCTCCGGGGCGCCTTCCCCCGCATCGCACCCGCCATCGCCTGTGCGGGCGCGCCGAGATCCGATTCGAGACCGGCCACGATATCCTCGACCGTATGGGCAGCAAAATGGCGATCGATCGTGTCCCGCATCGCCACGACCGGCCCGGCTGCTGCCGGCTCGGCAAACGCGCCGATCAGCGCATCCACCGGAACGGTCCCGCACAGGCCCTCGAGCAGGTCCGCGAAGCGCGCGGACCGCACCCGATGTGTCGCGACGCCGGCCGGCACCGCGTCCTCGGCGCGGAGCCGCTCGGCCGTGAGCCCGCAATAGGTGCCGAGCGCGCCGGGCAGGCGCGGCAGGAACCAGGTCGCGCCCACGTCAGGGAAGAAGCCGATGCCGACCTCCGGCATGGCGAACTGGTATCGGTCGCCGGCGACCCGGTGCGAGCCGTGAATCGAGATGCCGACGCCGCCGCCCATGACGATGCCGTCGATCAGCGCCACGTACGGCTTCGGATAGCGCTTGATCACGGCGTTGAGCGCATATTCGTCGCGCCAGAAATCGAGCGCCTCCTCGAAGCGTCCGGCGCGGCCGAGATCGTAGATGTGCCGCAGGTCGCCGCCGGCGGAGAACGCGCGCTCGCCCGCCGCCGTGACGACCACGCGGGTGACCGCCGGATCGTCGCGCCATTGGTCGAGCTTGGCGCGCAGCGCCCGCACCATGCCGTGCGTCACTGCGTTGAGCGCCTGCGGACGGTTGAGCGTCACCAGCCCGGCCGCGCCGCGACGCTCGAAGAGGATGTCGTCGCTCATCCGGCGAGCGAGGCCGAATAGGCGATCGTCGCCGCCGCGCCGAGCGCGCTGCGGCCCGCGTGAAGGGTGCCCCAGCGTTTGATGAGCATGCGCGTGTCCGCGTCAGCGCGCTCGCCAGGGGTCACTTCGATGCGCTTGTTCACCGGCAGAATGACGAGCAGCGTATAGGGCCAGTTGCCAAAGATCAGCAGCGCGCCCACGAGCCAGCCCCAATCTCCCGAGATCCAGGCGACGAGAAACCCGGCCAGGGCCGAAACGAGCGCGAGGCTCGCCTGCATCGTGAAGCCTCGCGCGTAACTCGGTTTCCATTCGGCAAGCAATGCCTTGTCGTCGAGCGCGAGGCGCGCCGGCTGCTCGGCGATGTTGATGTAGACGGCGGCGCCCGCGAACGCGGCAGCCGTCACGAGCGCGACCTGTTGGGCGACGAGAGTGACGCTCATCCCTGCCTCCGCTCAATTCCCCAGCAAGTCCCGGCTCACGATCAGCCGCATCACCTCGTTGGTGCCCTCGAGGATCTGGTGCACGCGCACGTCGCGCAGCACCCGCTCGACAGGATGATCGCGCAGATAGCCGTAGCCGCCATGCAGCTGAAGGCATCCGTTGACGACCTCGAATCCCGCATCGGTCGCATGACGCTTGGCCATGGCGGCGAGCCGGGTCGCGCCGGGTTCGCCCGCCGTCACGGCCGTCGCGGCGCGGCGCACCATCAGCCGCGCCGCTTCGAGCTCGGTCGCATAGTCGGCGACCCGGAAGGCGAGCGCCTGGAGATCGGCGAGGCGCGTGCCGAACTGCTTGCGCTCGCGCATGTAGCCGATCGTGCGGTCGAGGCAGAACTGCGCGCCGCCGATCGAGCAGGCGGCGATGTTGAGCCGCCCGCCGTCGAGCCCCGCCATGGCGATGCGGAAACCCTCGCCTTCCGCGCCGATGCGGTTCGCAGCCGGCACGCGGCAATTCTCGAGCATCACCATCGCGGTCGGTTGCGATTTCCAGCCGAGCTTCTTTTCCGGCGCGCCGAACGAGAGCCCGGGCGTGCCCTTCTCGACCACGAAGGAGGAAATGCCTTTGGGCCCTCTGTCGCCCGTGCGCGCCATGACGAGATAGATGTCGGATACGCCGCCGCCCGAGATGAAGGCCTTGGCGCCGTCGAGCACATAATGCTCGCCGTCGCGCCGCGCGCGCGTCGCAAGGCTCGCCGCATCGGAGCCCGCATCCGGCTCGGTCAGGCAGTAGCTCGCGAAGTGCTCCATGGTGCAGAGCTGCGGCAGGAACCGCCGGCGCTGCGCCGTGTCGCCGTGACGGTCGATCATCCACGCCACCATGTTGTGGATCGAGATGTAGGCCGCGGTCGAGACGCAGCCCTGGGCCAGCTCCTCGAAGATGATGGTGGCGTCGAGCCGGTCGAGCGCCGAGCCGCCGACGTCCTCGCGCACATAGATGCCGCCGAAACCGAGCGCGGCCGCCTTGCGCAGCACCGCGACCGGGAAGATCTCGCCTTCGTCCCAGGCCCGCGCCTGCGGCATCATCTCGGCCGCGGCGAATTCGCGCGCCGTGGCCTGGAACGCCTGCTGTTCCTCGGTGAGATGAAAATCCATTGCGATCCGCAGCGTGCGATGCCCGCCCACCCTAGCGTGGCGCACCCCGCCGGCGCAAAGCCTGCCTGGACGTCGATGCGCGCGCCGGCACCCGGCCCATTGGCATCCGCGGCCCGGACCGGCTAAAACCGGGCCCTGACCCGGAGACATCCGATGGCCCTCAAATACGGCCGCCCGATCGGGTTCGTGCCGGTTGAAGTCGAACCCGCCGGCGAAACCCAGGCACGGCCCGCCCAGCCACTCGATCTCGCCAGTCGCCCGCGCCGCAACCGCAGGGCCGACTGGGCGCGACGCATGGTGCGCGAGCATGTGCTGTCGACCGACGACCTGATCTGGCCGCTGTTCATCGTCGATGGCCAGAAGGTGCGTGCGCCGATCGACTCCATGCCTGGCGTCGCGCGGCTCTCGGTCGACGAGGCGGTGCGCGAGGCGGTGCGGGCGCGCGAGCTGACGATCCCCTGCCTGGCGCTGTTTCCCTACACGGACCCGGCATTGCGGGATGCGGACGGCAGCGAGGCGCTCAATCCCGACAACCTGGTCTGCCGCGCGATCCGCGCCATCAAGCAGGAGGTGCCGGAGGTCGGCATCCTGTGCGACGTCGCGCTCGATCCTTATACCAGCCATGGCCATGACGGCCTTCTGCGTGGCGGCGAGATCGTCAACGACGACACCGTCGCGGTGCTGGTGCGCCAGGCGCTGGTCGAGGCGGAGGCCGGCGCCGACATCATCGCGCCGTCGGACATGATGGACGGCCGGGTCGGCGCGATCCGGACGGCGCTCGATGCGATCGGCCGCACGGATGTGCAGATCATGGCCTATGCGGCCAAATACGCCTCCGCCTTCTACGGGCCGTTCCGCGACGCGGTCGGCTCGGCCAAGACGCTGACCGGCGACAAGCGCACCTATCAGATGGATCCGGCCAATACGGACGAGGCGATGCGCGAGGTCGCGCTCGATCTCGCCGAAGGCGCCGACATGGTGATGGTGAAGCCGGGCCTGCCCTACCTCGACATCGTGCGGCGGGTCAAAGACACCTTTGGGCGACCCACTTTCGCCTATCAAGTGTCGGGGGAATATGCGATGGTCATGGCCGCCGCGGGCCACGGCTGGATCGACGGCGAAATGGCGATGATGGAAAGCCTGATCGCCTTCAAGCGCGCGGGAGCCGACGGGGTGCTGAGCTATTTCGCCCCACGGGCGGCCGAGCGGCTGCGGCGCGACGGCGGGTATCGTTAGCCGAGTATCGTTAAGCGTAAGTCGTTATCGATTTGGATTCTCGCGCCTTCGGCGGGGGACGAGGCGATGATGCGTGACGAGATCGAGCTCGGGCCGGCAGCTCCGTCGGCCGTCTCGCGGCTGATGGTGCTCGTGGCGACGCTCGGCGCGGTCATCATCGGCGCCTGGGTGCTCGTGCCGGTTCTCGTGAACAATTACGTCGCCCACAGCGCCCGCGTGGCGGCGGCAAAATCGCGGGCCGTGGCCGAAGAACGCGCCATCCCGTTGGCGCCGACCGCCGTCCTCGCGCCGACGCCGGCGAGCGCCGCTGTGCCGCCACCGCCGCCCGACGCGCCGCCATCCATGCAGCGCGACGATGCGGCCCTGGCCGATCCGGACACGACCGCAGCGCTCCCGGCCGACGCCGCCGAACCCGCTCCGAGCGGTCCGATGGAGGTCGCGGCCGCCACGTCCTGGCCGGCCGAGCCGCCACCGCCGCCTGTCCAGCCCACGGCGCCAGCGCTGCAACTCGCCGCGGCTCTGCCCGCCCCGGCGGACCCGACCATCAACCTGCCGCTCCCGCGCAGCCGGCCCAGCCGCACGATCGCCGCCCGTCTCGCCATCCCGTTGCCGCGGCCGCGGCCCGAGATCGCAAGCGACGGCCCGAGCGCGGAGGAGAAGGCGTTCGAGCGGGACGTCGAGCGGATGCGCTGACCCGGCGCCGCGGCAACCGACTACGCCCGACCTCGACTCCGATCACGCCCGGAACGGTGGAGAACATCATGATGCACGGCGAGCCGGGCCG
>Ga0075426_10002710_pt1 | contig 12648 bp, 11 predicted proteins | sample SoiMethybrSBSTD5_FD_75304 | JGI IMG/M metagenome (GOLD analysis project Ga0075426, IMG submission 75304) | Bulk soil microbial communities from a Populus tree surrounding site in Tennessee, USA - Soil MetaG P. TD hybrid SBSTD5 | ecosystem: Environmental > Terrestrial > Soil > Tree plantation...
CGTGCCCTCCCAGACGACCGCGGTGGCAAAGTACCGGCGATCGCCCTGACGGCCTACACTCGCACCGAAGATCGCCTTCAATCCCTGCGTGCCGGTTACGACATGCACGTCCCCAAGCCCGTCGAACTCGCCGAACTCGTCGCCGTCGCCGCGACCGTGGTACGTCGAAAGAGCTAGCAGATCCTCGCGCGCTTCGCTACCCAGCGCGTCAACTACAAGGACAGCTATAGTTTTCGCCACGGCTCCGCCGCCGGATGTGAGGCGAGGCTCTGCCTCGCCGTTGCGCTTCGGTTAAAGATGGGCTTCGCCCCTGGTTCGGGCTTCGCCCATAGGCCAGAGGCCATACGAGGAGCAGAGCCCAAATCTTCTTTCAATGATCGGCGAGGCGAAGCCTCGCCTCACATCCGGCGGCAGAGCCAAAGCGAAAACTATGGACGACCATCTTTCTTAAGCCAGAGACGACAATAACCATCTCGATCAAACTCTTCGACTTCGCGTTGAGCGAGCCTCGCGATGATGATGATGGATCATCGCGACCGATATCGGTAGTCTCCTAATCTGAGATTCAAAATTCCGCTAGTGGCACAGTGCTTGTCCGATTAGCTATTCCAAAGCATCCTACCGTGTGGTATAAGCCGCGCATCTCCTCGCGCTCTCAACTTCAACCCAAAGGAGTTCCACCAATGCCTGACTGCGACTTAACAATATTGAAAAATCGAGAAGAGTTAAACAAGGCCCGATACTGCGATCTTCAGCAAGCGTTGGATAATGCTGTCAACGATGATGCGGCTCTTAGAATCTTGGCAGCCAAGGTAGACATTCAATTAAAGCTGGAAGACTTTCTTATCAAATCGCGGGAAGCAGACCACGCGAAGCTTTATGTGTTCGGTCCGATCTTTGCTTCTTCTGCCGTCATCGCGGCCATAGTTTCCCTTATTATTGGTTGGCTAAAGCAATAGTTCCGCTACACACCTATAACGTTCGTTCCCGGTCGTTGCCCAAAAAGGGCGTTACCGTTCATGAGGCGGTGACGCCCTTTTACTTTGGCAGGTCTAAGTTGTCATCAATCAGGGATTTTCCAGTGTTGGCTGGTTCAGTCCTAGCTTACGCTGGATTGCGAGTAGCTTGGCCGGAAGATACTGCAGTCTTGTGCGCGGTTTATGGCTCAGATCAGAATTTGAATACCGGGATAACGACCAATCTGACACTTTGACAGTCTAGGTATCGTCACGTATGATGCCTACCGACTCTAGGTATCAACTCCGGCGAAGGAGATCGAATGGCAAAGGACAAGGCCGATCTGTTACAGGGCACGCTCGATATGCTCATTCTCAAGGCGCTGTCGTTGGGTGAGTTGCACGGCTACGGAATGATTCAACGCATTCGCCAACTGTCCGACGAAATGCTGAACGTCGAACAAGGATCTTTGTATCCCGCGCTCTATCGCATCGAACAAAAAGGCTGGGTGTCGTCTCGTTGGGACGTTCATGACACCGGGCGCGAGGCGAAGTTCTACAAACTCACACGCACCGGACGCAAACAACTCGAAACGCAGGAAGCGAGTTGGGACCGTCTCGTACTCGCGATCGCCAAAGTCCGCCAGGCTACCTAGACCAACAGCACGACAAAGGATTTTCAGGCAATGAAGTGGTTTAACGTACTCCGCGATTCGCCTGCGCGCCTTGCGCCAGCGCGAGACTGTCATCAACGACATCGACCGTGAAATGCGCTCACACGTCGAGCTGCAAACGGAGGCGAACATCAAAGCGGGAATGTCGCCGGCGGAAGCGCGCGAGCAAGCACTGCGCAGCTTTGGCAGTCTTCACCGCGCGCTGGACGAAGCGTACGACGTGAAAGGCGGCGGCGTATTCGAAACCGTGATGCAGGACGTTCGCTACGGCTCGCGAATGCTCGCGAAACACAAGGCCTTCACCGCTATTGCCGTCGTGACGCTCGCACTCGGCATCGGCGCTAACACCGCGATCTTTTCCGTTGTCAATCAACTGCTGCTGCGGCCGCTTCCGTATCGCAATGCCGATCAAATCGTGATGCTTTGGGAAGTATCACCCGAAGGCCGCCACCAAAACACGACGTCGCGCGCGAATTACCGCGCCTGGAAAGCGCAAAGCTCAAGCTTCGAACAGATCGCGGCGTTTACCGATCAGCGTTTGAATCTCACCGGCACGGGCGAGCCGGAAGAACTGTCAGTGCAGTTTGCGACGCCTGACTTCTTCAAAGTGCTCGGCGTTGATCCGATTCTCGGTCGCACGTTCCTGCCGGAAGACGATGGACCAGGCAAAGAACCGGTTGCCGTGCTCAGCTATAGCTTGTGGCAACGACGCTTCGGCGGACAAACGAACATCATCGGTCAGCCAGTCACACTAAACGCGGAGAAGTTCACGATCATCGGCGTCATGCCGCCCGATTTTCAGTTTCACATCAAACACCGATCGGGAACGGGTCGTCCCGCTGAACTCTGGTCGATTCTGCCGATGCCAATCGGACCAGGCGCGAACGATCGCGGACGCTTTCTTTCAGTTGTCGCGCGTTTGAAGAGCGGCGTTTCGAGCGAACAGGCAGACGCGGAATTGAAAACGATTCACGCGCGTTTGTCTGACGAGGTGCCACAATACAACAAGAACTACTCCACCGAACTTTTGCCGTTGCGCGAACAGTTTTTCGGCAACGTGCGGCGGCCGCTTTGGTTGATGCTTGGCGCAGTCGGGTTTGTGTTGCTGATCGCGTGCGCGAACGTCGCGAATCTCCTGTTGTCGCTCGCGACCTCGCGCGAAAAGGAGATCGCGTTGCGTGCAGCGCTGGGCGCGCGCCGTGTGCGGATCACGCGGCAGTTGTTAACGGAAAGTTTGCTGCTGGCGCTGCTCGGAAGTTTGTTTGGCCTAGGTTTCGCGTGGATCGGAATCAAAGCGCTCGTGGCGATTAGCCCGCGCGACCTCGTCAACCTGCAGACTGTAGGTTTGAACGTGCCGGTTTTGTTGTGGACACTTGGCCTTTCGCTGTTGACCGGGATCATTTTCGGACTGGCGCCGGCGCTACACATTTCCCGGCTCAATCTCAACGATTCGTTGAAAGAAGGCGGCAAGTCAGAGTCGGCGCAAGCGAGTGGCAGCCGTCGTTTGCGCAGTGTGTTGGTGGTTTCGGAGATCGCGCTGGCGGTTGTGTTGCTGGCTAGCGCGGGTTTGCTCATCAAGAGTTTTGTGCGTCTGCAACAAGTGGATCGCGGATTCAATACTAACAACATCCTGACGATGGTAGTTCGACTGCCCGAGGCAAAGTACAGTCAGGATCCACAGGTCGTTTCGTTCTTTAGCCAGGCGCTTGATCGCGCGCGCTCGCTACCGGGCGTTCGCTCCGCGGGCATCATCAACTTCCTGCCGTTGTACGGCGGTTTGGGTTCGGCCACTGGGTTCAAGATTGAAGGTCGACCGGAACCACCGCCGGGTCAGGGACCGAGTTGTGACGTGCGCGCGGCGGATGCGGGTTATTTTCCGACGATGGGAATTCCCTTGCTGCGCGGCCGCAATTTTTCCGAGCTCGAACAGAAGGAAGCGCGCCATGTGATCCTGATCAACGACGCGCTCGCGCGCAAGTACTTTCCCAATGAAGATCCGATCGGAAAGCGGTTGGATGTAGCGATGTTCGATCAACCGTTTTGGGCGCAGATCGTCGGCGTGGTCGGCAACGTGCGCTACGACAGTTTGATCGATGAATCTCCGCCGGCCGTCTATTTCCCACATCCGGATTTGACCTACTCGTTCATGACGTTCGTGATTCGCACTGACAACGACCCCGCGGCGATCGCTCCCGCGGTGCAACGTGAAATACGTTCGCTTGATCCGAACCAGCCCGTTTCCGACGTACGCACGATGGACCAGGTGATGTCCGAGTGGGTGGCTCGTTCGCGTTTCAACACGTTGCTCCTGGGTTTGTTCGCGGGACTGGCGACGTTGTTGTCGGCGGTGGGAATTTTCGGCGTGATGAACTACTCAGTCGCGCTGCGCACACGCGAACTCGGATTGCGCCTCGCAATCGGGGCTCAACCGCGACAAGTGTTGTTGCTCGTGCTGCGGCAAGGTTTGCTGTTAACGGTAGTCGGCGTTGGCCTTGGTCTGGCCGCGGCGTTCGCCTTAACACGCCTGTTGTCCGGACTATTGTTTGGTGTGGCCGCGGTCGACGTGAGCACATTCATAACGATCTCCTTACTACTGGTGATCGTCTCTCTCATCGCCTGCTACCTCCCCGCTCGCCGCGCGATGCGAATCGATCCACTGCAAGCGCTGCGCTACGAGTGAAGTCATTGCGGCGGCTGTATCCGTCGTTTATTATCCTAGACAGCTATGCCTCAAACATCATTACCTACACCGCCAGGTTTTGCTGAGCTGCCCAAGACTGAGCAGGTCAGATATCTTCAAGCACTCTGGGACCAGATATCGGAGCACCCAGACGAGATCCCGGTTCCCGAAAGCCATCTAAGGTTGGCGGAAGAGCGACTGCGGAGATACCGCGAGAATCCTTCGCTTGCGCAACCCGCGTTTGACGTGATCGATCGGCTGTCGCAAAACCGCAAGTGAAGCAATACCGGTTTGAGGCTGAGGCGGCGGTTGAGTTCGATGTTGAGAGTGCCTTTCAGTGGTATGAAACAGAAGAGGCGGGTCTGGGCTTCGAGTTTTTGACGCAGCTTCGGAGTTGTTATGAGCGGCTGCTGCGGAGTCCCTACGCCTACCAGGAACTTCGCTCAGGCATTCGACGGGCGCTCACCAAACAGTTTCCGTACGCCATCTTTTTTCCGTGGAGACTGACACGGTTGTGATCCTGGCAGTTCTTCACACGGCGCGTGATCCGGCGGAGTGGCAGCAGCGGGTGTAAATCCTCAAAAACCTGTCCAGATTGTGTGATACGCTTTTTGCCAGATGACGACGCCAGAAATGACCGGCGAGTCCGGCAGAACGGCGGGGTCCAAGCTCGGTTGGTTGATTGCCGGCCGGTTGGTCACCGCTCTCCTCCTCAGCGTTTTCGGTACCATCTGGACCAGGGCCGGAGAGTCACAACAGTCAATCAATAAAAGCCTCGTGCTGTTGACGATCGTTGCCGGCCTCACGATCGTCTACGCCATCGTTTTTCGTGTCTCCAAAAACATTCTCTTACAGGCTCGATTGCAACTCGGCGCGGACGTCCTGCTGGTCACGTGGCTTGTTTGGTCCACGCAAACTATTCAATCGCCTTACATCGCCCTGTACATCGTTATCATCGCGCTCTCGAGTCTCTTTCTTGGACCACGCGGCGCACTGATCACCTCGGTTCTGTGCGCGGTCGCATTCACTGCCTGCGCACTCGCGATCACCGGGATTCTCGGTCCCACAACCTCGACGAGTCTAATCGCGGGATCGTTGTCGCAAACGGTGCAGTGGGTTGGACTGTTTGACGTCTCGTTCCTGGTCGTCGGCCTGCTCTCCGCGCGACTCGCCGAAAGACAGTCGCGGTCCGACGTCAGACTGCAAGCCGCGAAACAGTCGCTGGCCAATCTGCGCGCGCTGCACGAACGTATCGTTGCTTCAATTCGTTCGGGCGTCGTCACGACGGATCTAGCCGGACGCATTTACACTTTCAATGCCGCCGCCGAAGAGATCACTGGCTATCGCGAAGAAACAATTCGCGGCCAGGATGCTTCGATACTCTTCGGTGATTTGAAAGATCAAATTGCCCAGACGCTAAGGTCACTGGAAACTGGCGAGACGAGCCCGCGATTCGAAGCCAATTGCAACACCGCCGAAGGTATGCGCGTGCGACTCGGCTTCAGCATCTCGCCGCTTTCAACCGAATCGGGCGAGACCACCGGCATGGTGATCACCTTTCAGGATCTGACTCAGGTAAGAACACTCGAAGAAACGTCACGGCGCCAGGATCGGCTCGCCGCGATCGGCCGCATGGCTGCGTCGATCGCGCACGAGATCCGCAATCCCCTCGCGGCCATGCGCGGCTCGATCCAGATGCTGCATTCCGAGGTGGACAGCGACTCTTCGCAAGCCGAACTGATGGAAATCATCCTGCGCGAATCGGATCGTCTGAACCGTATCATCACCGATTTTCTTAGTTACGCGCGGCCGCGCTCGCTGACGCAGGCCCGCGTCGACGTCGGCGATCTGCTGCATCAAACGTTCGCGCTGCTGCGTCATAGTCCCGAGATCGGTCCGAACCAAATCGTCACCGAAGAATTACCGGGTGAACCGGTGTTTGCCGAAGCCGACGAAGGCCAGTTGAAACAAGTCTTCTGGAACCTCGCGCGCAACGCCTTGCAAGCGATGCCGCAAGGCGGCACGTTGCGCGCAACCCTCAACGCGAATTCTGACAACCGCCTGCGCATCGCCTTTTCCGACACGGGCCGCGGCATGTCGCCGGACCAAGTCGAACATCTGTTCGAACCGTTTTCCTCAACGACCGGCGGCACCGGCCTGGGTCTTTCAATTGTTTATCAAATCATTCGCGATCATGGTGGTACAATCAACGTCCGCAGTCGCGAAGGACAGGGAACAACCATCACGGTCGAATTACCGCTGGCGGCGAACAAAGATGAAGCAGTCGCCGCCGCTGATTAGTCAATCCTAATTCTTATGGCGAATCTTTTGATCGTTGACGACGAACTGGGAATGCGACAGTTCCTGACGCATCTCCTGCAACGCGAAGGTCACACGGTGCGCGTCGCCGAGAATGGTCAACGGGCGTTGGCGCTCATGCGCGAGCTGCCGCCCGATCTGATCATTTCCGACATTCGCATGCCCGATATGAACGGCGTCGAACTGCTGCGCGCCGCGCGCGAGCTATTGCCCGATGTGGAAGTGATCATGATGACGGCGTTTGCGAACGTCGACACAGCACGTGACGCGTTTCTGCTCGGCGCGTATGACTTCGTGCAAAAGCCCTTCGACAACGATCTGCTCAAAGAAACCGTCGCGCGCGCGCTGCAAAAGATCTCGCTGGTCAAAGAAAAAGAGGCGCTGCTCGAGGAGAACAAGGCGCTCATCCAGGGCCAGCGCACGCGTGGCCAACTCAATAACATCATCGGGCGCAGCGGGCGCATGCTCGCGCTTTATCAGATGATCGAAACTGTCGCGCAGGTGCAATCGACAGTGCTGGTGACCGGCGAATCGGGCACGGGTAAAGAACTGGTCGCGCGCGCGATTCACGATTTAAGCCCTCGTGCTGAGAAGCCGTTTGTGTCGGTCAACTGCGGCGCGTTTACGGAAACCTTGCTCGAGTCGGAATTGTTTGGTTACGTCAAAGGCTCGTTCACAGGCGCGAACGCGAATCGCAAAGGACTGTTTGAAGCAGCGAACAGCGGCACGATCTTCCTTGACGAAATCGGCGAAATGTCGCCGGCTATGCAGGTGAAACTACTGCGCGTGTTGCAGGAGCGGAAGGTCCGGCCCGTCGGAGCAACGGATGAAACGCTGGTCGATACGCGCGTGATCGCCGCCACGAACCGAGACCTCGCGAGCATGGTTTCGACGGGAACGTTTCGCGAAGATCTGTACTATCGCATTTCCGTGATTCCGATCGAACTGCCGCCGCTGCGCGAACGCGCCGAAGACATCTCAGAGCTCGCCAATCATTTTGTGCAGAAGTTCTGCGCGCCGGCCGGACGCTCGTTAACCGTCAGCGAAAACGCGATGCGTCTGCTCGAACGTTATTCGTGGCCCGGAAACGTGCGCGAGCTGGAACACACTATCGAACGTGCGGTGGCGCTGGAAAGTACTCCGTCGATCGAACCGGAGCGGTTGCCGGAAAAGATTACGAACTACAACCCCTATCGCGTAGCCGAAGCGATGGAGTTTCCGGAAGAAGGCATTAACCTCACGGCCCACTTGGACCAACTCGAAAAGACCTACGTTCTGGAAGCACTGCGACGCACTTCCGGAAATCAAACCAACGCGGCCGAACTGTTGCGTCTTTCGGTTCGCTCACTGCGACACCTGCTCGATAAGCACGGCGTTCGCGGCCTGACCGCGCAGATGCGGGACGAGCGTCGCGGCCCCGAGTCGACTCCGCGCCGCCGCGCAACGGACCAGGGACCACGCCGCCGTGAGGAAGACACCGGCGAGTTCGCTGCCGGCGTGGGCGACAGCAACTAGACGATCCGACTCATCCGTGTTCCCTGTTCGCTGACACTTTCATGGCCTGCTGCCGGAAAGCGTCATTAAGGTCCTGCCAGAATTTGTCAGAGCTTTCGCCATTCAACCCACCCCACTAAGAATTTCGATCAAAAAAGATCGCTTTTTCGCTCATTTCAACCAAAAGCGGATTGGCACACAGGTTGTTTTAGGTCCACCGACACTTCGCGCTCTGCGCGGCTCACAGTGACGAAAGCCGGTGGCGCGAGAATTTAGGAAAACCCCCTATATCTTTTAAGGAGCACCTAACCAGAATGACTACCAAACGCCAAGAAGGCTTTTCGTTGATCGAACTTCTCATCGTTGTTGCGATTATCGGCATCATCGCCGCCATCGCCATCCCCAACCTGCTTGCTTCCCGCCGTGCCGCTAACGAAGGCTCGGCCCAGTCGTCCCTCCGCACTCTCCACAGTTCACAGGCCACCTACCAGGCGACCACCGGCAACGGCGCGTTCGCTGCTAACCTCGTTGCCCTCGGCCCCGTGGCCGGCGGCGGCGCTAACCTGATTGACGGCGTTCTCTCCACCGGTTCGAAGAGTGGTTACACCTTCGCGATCGTTGAGCAGGCCGGCACGGGCGCGACCGCAGAGTTTGGCGCTTATGGCTTCCCATCGACCACCGGTGGTGTTTCGGCTACGGGTACTCGCCGCTTCGGTATCACTGAAGATGGCGTGATGCACGGCGATGCCACTCTGGCAGCGATCCCAAACACCAGGGCGTTGATCACCGGCATGGGCGTGCTCGGTAACTAATCAGCTACCGAGTTTGTAGTTAACCTGAGGGTGGAAGTTAGCTTCCACCCTCTTCTTTTTTGGACCATCAAACCCCGGGCATTTTGGACCACCGATCCTGGACCATCCTGCCCTGACACATTGCGACACGCGCTGCTGCCAGTTTTTGTCAATCGACGCTGTGAGACTCACGCGAGGCTGCAAAGCACACGTTAAAGCGGCCTCAACTCGTCTGGCACATCCTTTGTAGTAAGACAGTTTGAAATTAGCGCTCGTGCGCAGTTGACCTGATTTAAGGAGCCACTAACTAACATGAACACCAATCGCCAACAAGGTTTCTCCTTGATAGAGCTGCTCATTGTTGTCGCGATTATCGGCATTATCGCCGCCATCGCTATTCCCAACCTCCTTGCCTCCCGACGTGCGGCGAACGAAGGCTCGGCTCAATCCTCTATACGCGCAATTCACAGTGCGCAGGTCGTCTACCAATCAACCACCGGCAACGGCGCCTTCGCGGCGAACCTCGTAGCCCTCGGCCCTGCGGCTGGCGGCGGCGCAAACCTGGTTGACGGCGTTCTGTCCAGCGGTTCGAAGAGCGGTTACACCTTCGCGGTCGTTGAGCAGGCAGGCCTCGGAGCCACGGCAGCATATGGCGCCTACGGTTTTCCGATTACCACGGGTGGCGTCTCGATGACCGGCACCCGGACGTTTGGTATTACCGAAGTCGGCGTCCTGCGTGGCGACACCGATCTCAGCGCGATACCGAATACACGCGCCGATATCAATGCTCTGCCGCCGCTCGGAAACTGACGGTTCGGATTTAGACACTTTGTAGGGGTGGCACTCAGTGGCCGCCCCTAAACCATCTAATGAGTTCGCGCGTACTTCCAGCTCACGAAACAAAGACGTGGTCCATCGCTGCTTCACCCGCGGTGAAACGCGCGGCGCTCGTGGTTGCTGTTTCCCTCCTGGCGATCGTTCCGGTTTTGATTTTCGGCGTTCCCTCGAATCGCGACCTCTCCAATCACTTTCGCTTTGCGCTTCCCTTCTACGACGCGATTGCCGGCGGTAACTTCTACCCGAGCTGGCTCGCGGAGTCGAACGGAGGTTACGGCGACCCCAGCTTTCGTTTTTATCCACCGGCACTTTATTACCTGCTGTCGTCGTTTCGCTTCGTAACCGGTGAATGGTACGTGGCGACGCTAATCACTTGCGCGGTCGTAGCGACCGCTGGTGGTTTGGGAATCTACTTTTGGGCGCGAACAGTTCTTCCGTCATCGCAAGCGATGTGGGTGGGATTGTTCTACGCGCTCGCGCCATATCACTTGAATCAGCTTTATCAGGCAACGATGTTGGCCGAGTGGGCGGGTAGCGCCGTGCTGCCGTTTCTGTTCGCGTTTTTGGAACGCGTTTGTGCGCGTGGGCAAAGAAGAGACATTGCCGGATTTGCTCTTTGTTACGCGCTGCTTGTGCTGACGCATCTGCCGCTGACGATTATCGGATCGATGGCGCTGCTGGTTTATGCGCTCGTGCGCGTCGAGGCTGGTCGCAGAGTGCAAACGTTGGCGCAAATCGGCGCGGCCGCGGCACTTGGTCTGTGTGCGAGTTCGATCTACTGGGTCACGATGGTGTCGGAGTTGCGTTGGATCGGCATCAACCAGATCGATCACGATGCGTCCGTCGATTACCGTTTCAACTTCCTGCTCTCGACCTTCTCGCCAGAGAACATGAACGTCTGGTGGATGAATATTTTGTTGCTGATGACGCTGCTGCTGGCAGCTCCAATCCTCCTTCTCTTTCGACGTTCCAATTCAGGTGAGCGACGGCCATTGCGTCCGGTCGTAGCGCTTACGGGGTTTGCCTTGTTTATGGCGCTGCCGCTAAGCCGTCCACTCTGGAACGTAATATTGCCCTTGCAACAGACTCAATTCCCGTGGCGCTGGCTGGCGCTCGTTTCGCTGGGCGCGACCATTTTGACAGCCGCCGCCGTTACGCGAATCAGCCACTGTGGCCGCATTCCGCGCCTGGCGGTCATGAGCGCGATGAGCATTGCCGTGATCTTTACGTTGTCGCACGTCGTTCGCGAGGCCAAGTTCCTGCCACATCACGATTTCGACAACACGCTAGCTGAAGTGCGCGGCACACCAAGTGTGAATTACTGGTTTCCGATCTGGGCCAACTCCACTCCGAAAGCGATGACGAACGAAGTGGAGGCCACGGGACGCGCCGTCTTCGTGAACTCCTGGACGCCCGAAGTCAGACGCTTCTCAGTCGCCAGTGGAAATCCAGTCGAAGCTCGCGTCAGAACTTTTTATTATCCGCACTGGACTGCCACGAGCGGATCTCAAGTATTGAATACTCGACCCGACAAAGACGGCGCATTGTTGATCTCATTGCCGGCTGACGCGGTTTCCGTGGATCTCGCTTTTCAAGAGCCGCGCCGAAGTCGCGTCTCGTCAGCGACTAGTTTGGCCGGGTTCATGTTTATCGGCGTCTTAGCTATGCCGCTGCCGTGGAGACGAAAACAATGAGCACGAACACCGCTCTGTGGCAGGCGCAGCTTGGCGTCGCTGAACGACAACAACAGGCGCATTACGACCAGATCGCTGCCGATTACGAGGCGCATTACAGCGATCAGTGGAGCGTCGAATATCGCCGGCGGTTCATCTACGAGCCGATGTTTGCAGGATTGAATCTCGCCGGCATGAACGTGCTCGACGCGATGTGTGGCAGCGGACAAACAACGGAATATTTGCTCGCTCGCGGCGCGAACGTTACCGGACTGGATATCTCCAACGAAGTGATCGAAAAGTTTCAGGCGCGTTGGACCAGGGCCACCGCGCTAAACCGATCGCTGCTCGACTCAGGTTTTCCGGATGGCGCTTTCGATTGCGTGGTCGTCGTCGGCGGCCTCCATCACATCCATCCTAACGTGAAGCGCGCCGTCACCGAATTGCACCGCGTTTTGAAACCGGGTGGATACTTGTGCTTCATGGAACCTCACAGCGGCTCTCTGCCAGACCTGCTGCGTCGCGTTTGGTATCGTTTCGATCGTTTGTTCTCTGATAACGAGGCATCGATCGATATAGAACGCTTGCAACGCGATTTTCAGTCGCACTTTGAACTGAAATGTGCGCAGCATCTCGGCAACGTCGCCTTCCTGCTGGTTCTCAACTCACTAATCTTCCGCATCCCGCCACGCGTGAAGAAACTATTCGCACCATCGCTCATGAAACTCGAACCACTGATCAATAAGCTACAGACGAAACTCACCTCGTGCTTCGTCGTTGCGCAGTGGCAAAGAAAATAATCGGTGCAGATCCAACTAATCTGTGGTTAAACTCATATCGTGGACCGAGACGGCACGTTCTGGCGCATAAGTGCGATCGCTCGTAACGCTTTTCGTGAAGCAGTGCGCGATCGGGTGCTCTACAACCTGGTGCTGTTCGTGCTCTTGTTAACCGTCGCCGCGATCTTCATCGGCGAATTATCCGGCGGGCAGGAGCGCAAGATCATCGTCGATCTCGGACTGAGCGCGATGCTGCTGTTCGGCGTGTTCATCTCGATCTTCGTCGGTGTCGGACTGGTCTACAAAGAGATCGAACGCCGCACAATCTACGCGATCTTTGCCAAACCGGTCGGGCGTGGTGAGTTTCTCATTGGTAAATATGTCGGCCTCTGTTTGACGTTGCTGGTGAACGTGGTGGTGATGGGCGCCGGTGTTTCGCTCGCAT
>Ga0075426_10002711_pt1 | contig 12646 bp, 12 predicted proteins | sample SoiMethybrSBSTD5_FD_75304 | JGI IMG/M metagenome (GOLD analysis project Ga0075426, IMG submission 75304) | Bulk soil microbial communities from a Populus tree surrounding site in Tennessee, USA - Soil MetaG P. TD hybrid SBSTD5 | ecosystem: Environmental > Terrestrial > Soil > Tree plantation...
TACGTCCTGATGAGCCGCCTTCCGCTCGCGACGCTCCAGACCGCCACGAAGCGCGAGTTCAACGCGAAGGTGCTGAACCAGGCGAAGCAGGCGCTGATCGGCTGGATGGTGATCAACGCCACCCAGACCGACAACAACCCCGGACGCCTGCCTTGCCCTGAAGGGGCGAACAACATAGCAACTACTTCGGAAGGCGTCGCCGCGCCAGATCCCGGGGACCCTACGTGCGCCCGCGTCGGCCGCCTCCCGTGGCGCACGTTGGGGCTCGACAAGCTGGTGGACGCGGATGCCGAGCCGCTGTGGTACGCCGTTTCGCCGGGCTGGTCGCTGCAGAACACGTCGACGACCCTCACCATCAATTCGGACAAGCGCGGACAAATGACGGTCGACGGACTAGCACCGCCGAACGACGTCGTGGCTCTGATCATCGCCCCGGGGCGTGCAATGAACGTCCAGGCGGCGCCTGGCTGCACGGCAAGAAATCAAGCGCGCGCTGCACCCGCGCCCACGATTAACCCGGCGGACTACGTCGAGTGCTTCAACGCCGCGACCCCGGCCTTCTCCACCGTCGGGCCGGCAACGTCATTCAACGACCAGGTGCTTGCGGTCACCACCGCCGATCTCATCCCCGAGCTGGAGGCGGCGATCCAGCAGCGCATGCAGCGAGAGATCGCGCCTGCGCTGCGGAGCGTCTACGCCTCTGCGGCGTGGGGGCAGACGGCTGCGAATCCGGTTTATCCGTTTGCCGCACTCTTCAATAATCCCGACCCGGGGTCAGGCAACAGCTACCAGGCGAACGACGGCCGCTACCAAGGCCTGCTGCCTTTCAATTGCTCAGCCGCCGGCTGCGCCTCGGACGCGCGTTATTCGCCCACGTTCGTTAACTGGACTACCAGCGGGGGCGGGCCCACCATTTCCGTGACCGGCGCCTTGCTTTCCGGCGGAAGCTGCACCTTGACCGGCAACCAGGTGCAGTGCAACGGCACCTATGTTGCGGTCGGGACCGCGACATTCACCATAACCGCGCGCGCGAACAACGTCGCCATGGCGCTGCGCCAGCTCGATCCAAGCGCGGTTACGCTGCTTACCGGTTCATTGTTGAGTCTAGGGACCTGCAGTTCCCCCGGCACCGTCACCGGCGTCACCGCCGCTTTCCAGAACGACGGCTCGGCCGACCTGTCCATCAAGGCCCAAGCGCCCGGCTTGGTTGGCGGTCCTCTATTACTGCCGCTGACGGTGAGCTACTGCATGACGGCGCAGCTCGGGGTGATTAAGGATCATCCGCTGCTCGATGCGACCAGCACCGGCGCCGGTTCCACCGGCTGGTTCGTGCGCAACGAGTGGTACCGGCTTGTGTGGTACGCCGTGGCGCCGAGAAACACCGTGGATAACTTGAGCGGCGGCACTCCACTGGGTTGCATTCCCGGTCCCTATACGCCTCCTCCTCCGGCCGCTGCGTCTCAGTGTTTGGGGTTCAATGGAACCCAGAACATCCGTACCCTCCTCGTTCTCGCCGGGCGCAGCCTGAGCAATCCCGCCGGGCGCCCTAACGGCACCATTGCCGACTACCTGGAACACGCCAATTGCGACTTCAATGCCGTGACGGGCGTCTGCAATCCAGGAGCGCTATTCGAGCAGCGCCCGATCCGCTCTAGCAACGTCAAGATCCCTTCAATCAACGCGCCATTCAACGACCGCCTGGTGCTCGTGGACTGGCTGCCCCCCACGCCGGCCTTTCCCGTTGCGGTGCTTCCTTGATGTGCAGGGCGCGCGGCCAAGGCTTCACCCTCACCGAGCTCGCGGTGGTCTTCTTCATCGTCGCGCTCCTCATGGCGACCGCCATGTTCACGCTCTCGGCGCAGACCGACCAGCGCAACTTCGAGGAAACGCGCCGCCGGCTCGAGGCGGCGCGCGACCTGGTGCTCGCGTTCGCGGTCGCGAACGGCAGGCTGCCCTGCTCGGGCACCGCCAGCGGGGACGAAAACCCCGCTCCTCCTCCCGTCGGTAACGGCGCTTGCGCCAGCCCCTGGGGCGGCTTTCTTCCAGCCCGCAGCATCGGCTTTCAGATCACCGACACGAACGGATTCGGGCTCGACGCGTGGCAGAACCGGATCCGCTACGCGGTTTCGAGCAACGCCATCGCGCTGGTCGGTTGCACCGGAAGCTCGACTCAGCCGCACTTCACGAACATGACCAACCTGCGGGCAAACGGCATTACCTGCCAGCCCGGAGACCTGGTCATCTGCAACCGCTCGCCCGCGGCGCCTGCGGCGACTACGTGCGACCTCACGACAGCCGTGACGAACCAAAACACCGTCGTCGCGATCATTTTCTCGACTGGGAAGAATGGTGCGACCGGCGGTACCGGGCTCAACGAGGCGCGCAACCTCGACAACAACCAGCTTTTCGTCAGCAAGACACCCGACCCGCCGGGCGCGGCGGGCGGCGAGTTCGATGACCAGATGGTGTGGATCACTGCGGGCGAGCTCTACAGCAAGCTGATCGCCGCCGGCAGGCTGCCCTAGCGCGCGCTGGTTTGCCTTTTAACGTCCTTGCTTGTTCGCGCCGGCCAGAAAAAGGGTTGTTTAGTCACACGCGAACACCAAGCTTGAGGATGGCCCGCTCCAATAATCCCCACGCTCATTAGCTTCAACAGCCCGCATCTTCTTACCCTGTTTCGAGCAATAGTCATTAGCCGCCTTCGCAGCCTCGACCCTCATCTGCCCGCTCGAGTAGTGACCGGCAGAGTCACTGGCGGACACGATGTAGGTCCCATTCCCGTACGGGACGACTTCCGAAACGCTTGTACAACCGGCGATCAGCACAAGCACGAGTAGCCATCGCATCGTATCCCTCCCTGACACCGTCCCTTCGATTGCCCGTAGTAACTGTAGCGGGTGTAGCAAGGTTCTGGGAACCAAGACCGAGAGCGCATGCGAGAGGCCCTGTCTTTTTCCTAGCGCGCCGGGCCCTTTAGGGCAAAGCAGACCTCGCCGTCGCGGTTCGTTTCCAGGGTGAGCGCGTAGCCCGCGGCCTCGGCCTGCCGCGCGGCCTGGTAGAGCCCGATGCCGAGCCCGCCTTGCGAGGCGACGGGGCCGCGGAAGAGGCGCGCGGCGAGCTCCTCCGGCACGGCGCGCCCCGAATCCTTCACTCGCAGCGCGACTTCGCCGTCGAGCTCGAGCGAGACGACGATGCGCACCGAGGGGTCGGCCTCGCGCTTGGCGAGGGCGTTGCGCATCAGGTTGTCGCCGACGCTCTCGAAGAGCGAGCGCGGCAGCCGCACTCCGGTGCGGCCGCGGGCGAGGTCGAAGTGCACGCCTTCGGCCCGGTGCTGGCGCACCAGGCGCTCCCACCAGGCGTGCGCCGAGACATAGCTCTCGCCGTCTTCGTGAGGCCGTTGCAGCTTCTCGAGCGTCGCCGCGAGCCGCTGCGTGATGGCCGGGAGCTGGCGCCGCACCAGCGCCTGCAGGTCGCGCGAATCGCGGTTGCGCTCGTCGGCGGCGACCGAGCACAGCACGTTCAGCGACTGCAACAGATTCTTGATGTCATGCGTCATGCGCGCGCCGGTCTCGTGCACCGCCTGCAGATAGCTCTGCTGGCGCAGCTGCTCTTCGCGCAGCTTCGCGATGTAGAACTCGCCGAGCAGCTGGCCGAGGAGGTGCAGGTGCCAGTGCAGGGCCGGGCTCATGCGGAAGCGCGAGTACACCGTGAGGGCGAGGGCGCTGTTCTGGAATTCGACGCGGCTCGGCGTGGTCTCGCCCTGCTCGCCCTGGGACTCCCCCGCGCGCCAGGTCACGCCCGCCACCGACGGCAGCCGGCGCAGCGCCGCCAGCGCCTCCACCAGGAAGCGGTCGGGGCGCGGCTCGAGCTGCGCGAGCTCGGCGAGAAAGTGCAGCCACTTCTCCACCGGCAACCCGATGGAGAAGAGGTAGCGCACGAAGAACACGTTGAGCCCGCTGAACCCCCCGCGCGGGTTCCACGCCAGGCCGACGAGCAGCACGGCGCCCGCGGTCATGAACACCGTGTAAGTCAGCGCCTCGAGGTACCCGGTGCGGCGCACGGTCATCAGGGCGAAGCTGCCGAGGATGACCACGCCGAGGAGCAGCATGAGGAACACGCTGTAGAAGAAGTCGATCATCTGCGCCTGCTCGGGCGGGTCGGGCTCGACCGGAATCAGCGCGATGAGGACGAAGACGAGCGGCAGCCCGAACTCGGCCGCCGAGTGCACCTCCGGAACGATCTCGCGGCGCGGGGCGATCTCCGGGAGGATCACCACCGCGAGCAGCGCGAGGAGGTACACCAGCACGAGCAGGTAGCAGCGCCGCTGCCAGCGGGCGTGCTGCTGGTAGACCTTTCCGCCCACCAGGCCGGCGAGCACCACCACCCAGAAGGCGAGCAGCCACCAGTCGAGCTGCAGCATCACGGTGAATGCGACCAGGGCGAGGATCAGGCCCTGCAACGGAGAAACGTGCTGCTCCGCCCGCAGGAAGGGCTGCCACAGCAGCACCACCCCGAAGTGCGCGAGCAGCAGCGCGCGCGCCCACGGGTCGGCCACGCCGCGGAACACCGCGACGTGCAGCAGCGCCAGCATGGCGACGACGATGAGCCGCCAGTAGCGGCGCGTGAAGTCCCAGGTCGCGGCGGCGAGGCGGCTGAAGTATGGCGCCGGGAGGCTTTCGGGTTGCATGACGAATTCGCGACGGCTAGTCTACAAACGAAACCATGCCCTCCGCCAATCTCGTCCGACTCGTGCTGCTCGAAGCTCGGCGCGGCGCGCTGCCGTGGCTCGCGCTGACGGCGGTCGCGCTGAGCCTGGGCCTCGCCGCCTTTCTGTCGCAAGTGGCGCTCACCGAAAGCCGCAGCCTGCAGGCGGCGATCGTGGCGGCGGTGCTGCGCGTGTGCGCGGTGTTCCTCGTCGCCGCGCACGTCGCCGCGAGCGTGCTGCGCGAGATCGACGACAAGGGCCTGGAGCTGATGCTCTCGTTGCCGCTCGCGCGCTCGTCCCAATACACGGGCCGGTACCTCGGCTTCGCCTTGTGCGGATGCCTCCTCGCACTCTTTTTCGCGCTGCCGCTGCTCTTCTGGGCAACGCCCGCGGCGGTCGCGCTATGGGGTGTTTCGCTCGCCTTCGAGGCGGCGCTGATGGCGGCGGCGGCGCTCTTCTTCGCCATGTCGCTCGGGCAGCTCCTGCCTGCCATCGCGGCGAGCGCGGGGTTCTACCTGCTCGCCCGCGCCATGGCGAGCATCCAGGCCATCGCCACCGGGCCGCACCGCGACGAGTCGACCGCGGACCGGTTCGCGCGCTGGGCCGTGGATGCCGTGGCGCTGCTTTTCCCGCGGCTCGACAACGTAACCCGGACCGAGTGGCTGCTCTACGGCACGCCGCAGGCGGGCGCCTATGCCGCCGCGCTCGGCGCGCTGGCGGTCTACGGGCTGCTGCTCATCGCGGCCGGGCTGTTCGACTTCCATCGCCGCAGCGCATGAGCTCGGAGCTGCGCCCGCTTTCCGCGGTTCCCTTCTGGATCTGTGCCGTGCTCGCGCTCGCCCTCGGAGTGCAGATCGCTTCGCGCCTCTCGACTCCGGCGCTGCGCGCGAGCGCGGATCTCCCGCCGGCACCGCGCCCGGAGGCGCTGCGCCTCGCGAGCTTCGCGGAAGAGCCGGCGGCCGCGCGGCTCGCGATGCTCTACCTCCAGGCGTTCGACTACCGCGGCGATAACCGCATCCCGTATCAGAAGCTCGATTACGGCCGGCTGATCGGCTGGCTCGGCGCCATCCTCGCGCTCGATCCGCGCAGCGACTATCCGCTGTTTTCGGCGGCGCGGATCTATGCCGAAAACCCGGACCCCGCGCGCAGCCGTCAGATGCTGGAGTACGTGTACCGCGCGTTCCTCGACGATCCGAACCGGCGCTGGCCCTGGCTCGCCCACGCCGCGCTCCTGGCGAAGCATCGCCTCCACGACCTGCCGCTCGCGCTGCGCTACGCGCGCGCGGTCGAGCGCGACACCACCGACCCGAACGTCCCGTCGTGGGCAAAGCAGATGCAGATCTTCATCCTCGAGGACATGAACGAGCTCGAGGCCGCCAAGACCATGATCGTGAGCCTCCTCGAGAGCGGGCGGATCCACGACCCGGCGGAAATCCGCTTTCTCAAGGAGCGGCTGCAGGAGCTCGCGGCGCGGCAGGCTCGCCGGCGCTGAACCGTCGGAATCCCGACGGAAGCGTTGGGTCGCCGACATAGCACTTATTTCCTAACCCTTGATTACATGTGACTTTTCGGTTCATCCGCACTGGTACGGCTATTGCGTAGTAGAGGGCACAACTATTGGCCCAGGGGAGCTGGGCATAAGGGGACTTCTATGAACAAGTCACAAAAAGGCTTCACGCTGGTCGAAATCGCCATCGTGCTGGTGATCATCGGGTTGCTGCTCGGCGGCATCCTGAAGGGCCAGGAAATGATCACGCAGGCGAAGATCAAGAACGTCATCGCCGACGTCACCGGCGTTTCGGCCGCCATGTACGGCTACCAGGACCGCTACCGCGCGCTGCCCGGCGACGACAAGGGCGCGGGTCGCTGGACCGCTGCCCCAGCCGCGGCCCCTGGTAACGGCAACGGGGTCATCGAGGGGACGTACGGGTCCGCGAATGCAGCGGATGAGTCGCGAAACTTCTGGGACCATCTGCGTCGCGCCGGTTTCGTCGGCGGCGCCGGTACCGAGAATCCGTTCAACGCGGTCTCCGGCAAGATGGGAGTTCAGACGGGCGACGGCTCCAGTGCGACGCCGCCTGGAGTTCTCGGCAAAGGCGGCGCTCAGTTCTTCACCGGCCTTATCCTGTGTTCGGCGAACCTGCCGGACAAGATCGCCATCTCGGTCGACTCGCAGATGGACGACGGAGTGGGCGACGCCGGCAGCGTGCGCGCGCTGCAGGGCGGCGCCAACCCGGCGCTTCCCTCGGGAGGCAATGCCAGTCCTTACACCGAAGACGGCGTGAGCACGTACGTGATCTGCCGTCAGATGTAGCCTCGAAGGCTCTCGAAAAAGCCGGCTGCGCGCCGGCTTTTTTTTCGCCTAGCCGCGCAGCAGCCGGTCCTCGGCCGCTTCGAGCGCGTCGGGCTGGCCGAGGAGGACCACCACGTCGCCGGGCTGCAGCGGGCCGGCGTCGCTCGCGGCGAGGTTCATGCGCACGCCGCGGCGGCGCACCGCCCGCACCTGCACGCCGCCGAGGCGCAAGTCGGCGAGCGCCCGGCCTACGGCGTGGGCCTGCGCATCGAGCGTGATCGAATGCAGCCGCGCCGGGGCTTCCTGCGCGTGCTGCCCGTCGCTTTCGCCGCGGAAAAGCCCCCGCAAGAGCTCGTAGTGCTCCTCGCGCACCTGGGCCACGCGGCGCATCACCCGGCTGAGCGGCATGCCGAGCCAGACGAGGGTATGCGAGGCGAGCATCACGCCGGATTCGAAGGCCTCGGGCACGACTTCCGAGGCGCCGGCCGCGCTCAGCCGCTCGATGTCGGCCTCGTCGCGCGCCCGCACGACGACCGGCACGCGCGCGTTGAGCTCGTGCACATGCGCGAGCACGCGCACGGCCGCGTTCGCGTCGGCGAAGGTGATCACCAGCGCCGCCGCGCGCGCGATGCCGGCGGCGACGAGCGCCTCGCGCCGCGCGCTGTCGGCGAATACCACCGTGTCGCCGGCGGCGGCGGCCTCGCGCACCCGCTCCGGGTCGAGGTCGAGCGCCACGTAGCGCACGCCCTCCGCCGCGAGCAGCCGCGCGAGGCGCTGCCCGTTGCGCCCGTAGCCGAGGATGATGACGTGGCGCTCCGCCTCGATCGACTGCACCGCGACCTGGTGCAGCGCAAGCGAGCGCAGCATCCACTCGGAGCGCGACAGCCGCATCACGATGCGGTCGCTCGCCTGGATCAGGAACGGCGTCGCGAGCATCGACAGGATCATCGCCGCGAGCAGCACCTGCAGGAAGCGCTCGGGCACGACGCCCGCGGCGCTGGTGAGCGCGAGCAGCACGAAGCCGAACTCGCCGGCCTGCGCGGCCGCGAGGCCGACGCGCAGCGCCGTGCCGGGCGCCGCGCCGAAGGCACGCGACAGCGCCGCGATCAGCGCGAACTTTCCCGCCATGAGCGCGGCGAAGAGCGCCACCACGTAAACGAGCTCGCGCAGCACGAGCGGCAGGTTGAGCAGCATCCCGACCGTGACGAAGAAGAGCCCCAGCAGCACGTCGCGGAACGGCTTGATGTCCTCCTCGACCTGGAAGCGGTACTCGGTCTCCGAGATCAGCATCCCGGCGAGGAAGGCGCCGAGCACCATCGAGAGCCCGGCGAGCGACGTGAGGTACGCCATCACCAGGATCACGAGCAGCACGTTCAGCACGAAGAGCTCGTTCGAGCGCCGGCGCGCCACCACGCCGAGCCAGCCGCGCATGAGGCGCGGCCCGGCGACGATCACGATGGCGAGCGCCGCGACCGCCTTGCCGAGCGCGATGGCGAGCGCCGCGCCGAGCTCGCCGCCCGGCTGCCCGAGCGCCGGCACGATCACGAGCAGGGGCACCACCGCGAGGTCCTGGAACAAGAGCACGCCGATGATCTCGCGGCCGTGCGGCGAATCGAGCTCCATGCGCTCGGCGAGCATCTTCGACACGATCGCGGTCGACGACATCGCCACGATGCCTCCGAGCGCGAGCCCGGCCTGCCATCCCCAGCCGGCGAGCGCGGCGGCCGCCATCACGATCGCGACCGTCGATGCGACCTGCGCGAGGCCCAGGCCGAACACCACGCGGCGCATCGCCAGCAGCCGCGACAGGCTGAACTCCAGGCCGATCGAGAACATCAGGAACACCACGCCGATCTGCGCGAGCAGGCGCGTGTCCTCGCGCTCCGGCGACATCAGGTGCAGCGCGTACGGTCCGAGCGCGAGCCCGGTGACGAGATAGCCGATCATCGCCGGCAGACGCAGGCTCCTGCAGGCGACGACCGCCACCACCGCGCAGGCGAGCACGATCAGCACCGCTTGCAGGGAAACGGCGGCAGGGTCCATGGGCTATACTCAGCGCGCATGATAAGGGCAGCTTCGAAGACGCGGCACGGCCAGTCGGCGGGCCGCGGAGAAACGGCGCTCGAGCTGGCGCGGCGCGTGCTCGCGATCGAGGCCGACGCGGTGCGCGCGCTCATCGAGCGCGTCGACGAGCGCTTCCTTGCCGCGGTTTCGCTCATCCTCGAGCGGCGCGGCCGCGTGGTGGTGAGCGGCATCGGCAAGTCCGGTCACATCGCGCGCAAGATCGCCTCGACGCTCGCCTCGACCGGCACGCCGGCGGTGTTCCTGCATCCCGCCGAGGCGCTGCACGGCGACCTCGGCATGATCGAGGCCGGCGACGTGTTCGTCGCCATCTCGCATTCGGGCGAGAGCGAGGAGCTCCTCAACATCATCCCGCAGGTGAAGCGCCGCGGCGCCAGGCTGATCGCGCTCACCGGCCGGCGCGACTCCACGCTGGCGAAGGAAGCGGACGTGCTGCTCGACGCCGGCGTGGCGCAGGAAGCCTGCCCGCACAATCTCGCGCCCACCGCGAGCACCACCGCCGCGCTCGCCCTCGGCGATGCGCTCGCCGTGGCGCTGCTCGACGCGCGCGGCTTCTCGGCCGACGACTTCGCGCGCTCGCACCCCGGCGGCGCGCTCGGCCGGCGCCTGCTCACGCACGTGAGCGATGTCATGCGCAGCGGCGCGGACCTGCCGGTGGTGCCCGAGGACGCGAGCTTCAAGCAGGCCCTGCTCGAGATTTCGCGCGGCCGCATGGGCATGACGGCCGTGCTCGACGCCGAGAGCCGCGTACGCGGCATCTTCACCGACGGCGACCTGCGCCGCTCGCTCGAGAAGGGCGTCGACCTCGAGCGCACGCGGATCACCGACGTGATGACGCCCGGGCCGCGCACCATCCGGCCCGAGGCGCTGGCGGTCGAGGCCGTGCAGATCATGGAGCGCCACAAGGTGAACCAGCTCCTGGTGGTCGACGGGGACGGGCGCCTCGCGGGGGCGCTCAACATGCACGACCTCTTCCGCGCCAAGGTCATCTAGCGCCCCAGGGCATGCCGATCTCCGCTCCCGACGCGCTGGAACGGGCCCGGCGCGTGCGGCTCATGATTTTCGACGTCGACGGGGTGCTCACCGACGGCCGACTCTGGTACGGTGCCGGCGGGGAGGAGCTCAAGGTGTTTCATTCCTTCGACGGGCACGGGATGAAGATGCTCGCGGCGAGCGGCGTCGCCTGCGCCGTGCTCTCGGGCCGGCGCTCGGGCGCGGTGGCGGCCCGCTGCGGCGAGCTCGGCGTGGCGCACGTCCTGCAGGGCATCGACGACAAGCTTCCGGCCTTTGAAAAATTGCGCACCAGTCTCGCGCTGTCCGCGCAGGACTGCGGTTTCATGGGCGACGAGGTCGTGGACCTGCCGGTGCTCGAGCGCTGCGGCTTCGCCTGCGCGCCGCCCGAGGCGCGCGAGGCGGTGCTTGCGCGCGTGCACTATGTTGCCGCGGCGGCCGCGGGCCGCGGCGCGGCGCGCGAGGTGTGCGAGTTCGTGATGCGCGCCCAGGGCACGCTCGAGCGCGCGCTGCAGGGACGCCTCGCATGAGATTCAGCACGACGCGGCTTTTCCCGCTCGCGCTGATGCTCTCGCTTGCGCTGCTCACGTTCTACCTCGACCGCATCGTGAGCGAGGACGAGGCCGCGCCGACCAAGCGCCGCCACGACCCCGACTACATCATCACCGACTTCACCAGCACGACCTACGACCGCGAAGGCCGGCCGCTCAGCCTGTTGTCGGCGGCGCGCATGCTGCACTATCCCGACGACGACACCACGGAGCTGTCCGCGCCGCACATGCTGCAGACGCGCCCCGCCGAGCCGCGCATGTCCGTGACCGCCGAGCGCGGCGCGGTATCGGCCGACGGCGAGGAGATCTTCCTCTACGACAACGTCGTCCTGGTGCGCGAGGCGGACGGCGAGCGCCCGGAGGCGCGGCTCACCACGAGCTTCCTGCACGTGCTGCGCGAGCGCGCGCTCGTGCGCACCGACCGGGAGGTGACGATCGTCGAGGACTCGCGCTCCCTCACCGGCCGCGGCATGGAATACGATGCCGAGTCGCGCGTGTTCAACCTGATGGCGGACGTCCGCGGACGCTTCGAGCCGAAGAAATGACGCGCGGGATTTTCATTGTATTTCTGATTGCTGTTTTGCCCGCGTGGGCCGAGAAGGCAGATCGCGACAAGCCCACCCAGATCGAGGCGAACCGCATGAGCGCGGACGACGTCAAGCGCATGACGATCTTCGAGGGCAACGTGATCCTGACCAAGGGGACAGTCGCGGTGCGCGCCGAGCGCATCATCGTGCGCCAGGACGCCGAGGGCTACCAGCTCACCAGCGCCACCGGCGCGCCGGTGCGCTTCAAGCAGAAGCTGGACCCGAAGGAAGGCGAGAAGGAGGGCCAGTGGATGGACGGCGAGGCGTTGCGCGTCGAGATCGACGAGCGCAAGCAGACCCTCGAGCTCTTCGACAGCGCGCGCGTCAACCGCGGCGGCGACCAGGTGACCGGCGCCTACATCTTCGTCGACCAGCGCTCGGATTTTTACCAGGTGACCACCGGCAAGGGGGGCAAGGAACCGGGCCGGGTCACCATGACCATGCAGCCCAGCAAGGGCGCCGGCGTCAGCAAGGACGGGAAGAAATGACGGACCGGCGACGGACCCCGTCTTTCCTGGAAGCGCGTTGAGCCAGCTGCGCTCGCAGAGCCTGCGCAAGCGCTACAAGTCGCGCACCGTGGTGCAGGACGTTTCGCTCGAGGTCACGAGCGGCGAAGTCGTCGGCCTGCTCGGCCCCAACGGCGCCGGCAAGACGACCTGCTTCTACATGATCGTGGGGCTCGTGCCGGTCGACGCGGGCTCGATCCACCTCGACGGCAACGAGCTCACGCATCTGCCGATCCACCGGCGCGCGCGCCTGGGCATCTCCTACCTGCCGCAGGAGAACTCGGTGTTTCGACGCCTCTCGGTGGAGGAGAACGTGCAGGCGATCCTCGAGCTGCAGGGCCTGCCGCAGGCCGACATCGAGGCGCGCCTGGTGGAGCTGCTGAAGGACCTGAACATCGCGCACCTGCGCAAGCACACCGCGATCTCGTTGTCGGGGGGCGAGCGGCGCAGGCTGGAGATCGCGCGCGCGCTCGGCACGCGTCCGGCGTTCATCCTGCTCGACGAGCCCTTCGCCGGCGTCGACCCGATCGCGGTGCTCGACATCCAGCGCATCATAAGGTTCCTCAAGGAGCGCGGCATCGGCGTGCTCATAACAGACCATAACGTCCGGGAAACGCTCGGCATCTGCGATCGCGCGTACATTATCAATGAAGGCGCGGTGCTCGCCTCGGGCCATCCGGAGGAGATTGTTTATAATGACAACGTGCGCCGGGTGTATCTGGGAGAGAACTTCCGGATGTAGCTCGATCGTCGCTTTGTAACCTTCGGCCCGGCAATCTGCGCATCTCGATGAAGCCCTCGCTGCAGTTTCGCCTATCCCAGCACCTCACGCTGACGCCGCAGCTCCAGCAGTCGATCCGGCTGCTGCAGCTCTCCACGGTCGAGCTCAACCAGGAGATCGACCGCATCCT
>Ga0075426_10002713_pt1 | contig 12642 bp, 9 predicted proteins | sample SoiMethybrSBSTD5_FD_75304 | JGI IMG/M metagenome (GOLD analysis project Ga0075426, IMG submission 75304) | Bulk soil microbial communities from a Populus tree surrounding site in Tennessee, USA - Soil MetaG P. TD hybrid SBSTD5 | ecosystem: Environmental > Terrestrial > Soil > Tree plantation...
GTTTGGACCGAAGGACATCGCACGCAATCGCCATCAGACGAACATCTTGAGCGAAAGCAGCAGTTGATTTGTGGTTGAACATATGGCGGATTCCAGCCTTAGTGCGAGGCAGAACGAGTTTGCCGAGACCAGTCAGAAATAATTGAATTTCGTGCAACCCCAAAACTGCCGGGATCGTTGCAAATCCCAAATTCTCCAGTTCGCGCTGCCACATGTGAATTTGTAAAAGAGGCGCTTATCACGATCCGGTTGTCTTCAGCCAAAGACCAAGCCAATAGCGAGCGGCTACTCTCAAATTCTCTTAAACGCCTTTTGAATGTCCTGGATTGAGTATCGCAGAAGTACTGGCCGACCGTGGGGACAGGACATGGGGCATTCCGTTCTGGCAAGCTGGTTGAGCAGCCACTCCATTTTATTTTGCTCAAGGGGCATGTTGACTTTGATCGCCGCGTGGCAGGCAATCGACGCAGCAATGCGAGTGCAAAGTTGTTCCAGATTGATCGCCTGCTCCTCGCGCGAGACCTGGTCCAGCAATTCATGCAGCAGGTGCTCAACCTGTGGCCCATCGATCCCAGCAGGAGCCAGTTTTACCACGATGCTGCGCGTGCCGAACGGCTCGACTTCAAAGCCGTTGCGGGCGAGTTCCTGAGAAATTTCCGAGAATACCGCCTGCTGCGCCGGCGTCAACTCGAGCACCAAGGGCATCAGCAACCGTTGACTCTCCACTGTTTCTGCGGCACGCTGCTTCAGAACTTTCTCGAACAGCACCCGCTCGTGAGCGACGTGCTGATCGATGATCCACAGCCCCTGCTCATCCACGGCAAGAATAAAAGACTCGCGAATCTGTCCCAGGCACCTCAGAGAAGAAATTGAAGGCGCAAGATCGCTCAGAGCATCAGGCTCCTCCTGAATGGGGGGAGCACACCCATTCCCAGGGAGCACAGGTTCAGGCGCCCGCGCCAGCGCCAGCGCAGCATTGGCCTCCACCGTGATTCCATCGCCTCCAAACTGGAGGCGTTCGGTGATCGGCGGCAAGGCCGGCGGCTGCAGCGCGAACCCCGGTGGTGCCGCAGTAACATACGCTGCGCGCCACGCAGCGATATCAACCGTAGTGCGCGCTCCAGGCGTGAGCGATGGCGTTGCCGTGGGTCGCGCCGTCATTTCAGTAACGAATTGCGGAACGGGCCGCGCCTTCACCAACGCGGCGCGCACCGAATCCCGCACGAAGTCATGCAGCAACGTTTGCTGGCGAAAGCGAACTTCGGTTTTGGAGGGGTGTACATTCACGTCCACTTCGCCGCTGGGTAATTCCAGAAACAGCAAAACCACCGGAAACACGCTCGGCGGAATCACGTTTCGGTATGCCTCCGTCATCGCGTGCTGAATCAACCGGTCGCGGATGAGCCGCCCATTGACAAAAACATAGATCGAGTTGCGGTTGAGCTTCTGGATTTCCGGCTTGGAAACAAAACCGTGCAGCCGTAGCTCGCCCGGATCTTTGCTGCTTTCTTCCTCACCTTCCCGCCGCCACGGCGGGGGTTTCGGCAGTCCCGGTCGCTGCAGCGGTTGAAGAACCGCCAGCGAAAGCAACTGGTCGAGAACTTCCTTTCCAAAAATCTGGTGAATGCGCGCCCTGTAATCGGCTACTGGCGGCGCCACCAGCACCGCATTCGTGGCTGAATGCAATTCCAAATGCTTATCAGGATGCGCCAGCGCATAGTGTGTCACCAACGAAGCGATATGCGAGAGTTCAGTCGCTTCAGCCCTGAGAAATTTCTTTCGCGCCGGAGTATTGAAAAAGAGATCACGCACCGTGATCGATGTTCCGGCCGGCAGCCCGGCTTCTTCCACGCGAAACATCTTGCCGCCATTGATCTCGATCAGCGTTCCGGAGTTCTCTCCCGGAGATCGTGTCTCCAGCCGCAGGCGGCATACCGACGCAATCGAAGGCAACGCTTCGCCACGAAATCCTAAAGTCGAGACCCTGAGAAGATCGTCCGCATTGTTGATCTTCGAAGTGGCATGTCGTTCAAAAGCCAGCAGAGCATCATCGCGTACCATACCGCAGCCATTGTCGGTGACCTGGATCAGTTTCTTGCCACCGGCTTCCACCTGAATCCGAGTCCGCGTCGACCCGGCATCCAGTGAGTTTTCCAGAAGTTCTTTCACCACCGAGGCGGGACGCTCAACTACCTCACCAGCGGCAATTTTGTTGGCAACATGCTCGGGAAGGACGTGGATTTTGCCCATGCTTGCGACGTTTTGCCGATTTACTCCCCGGTCTCAGTTTTCAGCGTCCGATGCAGAACTTCGCGCCTGCGGCCGAAACTCAATCGCCACCGTGGTCTCGACTGCCACAGCTTTGCCCTTGATGTGATAAGGCTGAAAGCGCCACCACTTCACTGCCTCGACCGCGGCCGGCGCCAGTGCCTCCGGGCCGCCCAGAGGACGAGCATCAACCACGCTGCCATCCGCCCCGACCACAGTTTCCAGCAGCACGACCCCGCGCATGTTCTGTTCGCGAGCCGCTGCCGGATAAACCGGCTCAATCTTGTGAGTCACCAATCGGTCCATCACCTCAGCAGGCACACGAGCCGGCTCTGGCGACGAAAATCCGCTGACCGGCGCTATCTGCGACTCAATCTCCTGCCACACCCGGTACCAGTGCCACCAACCGATGGCGCAGGTCATAAACAGGATCGCGACGGCAAGCCATAGAATGCGGCGCAGCCCGGGTGAATCTATCTTGCGCCGCCGTTTTAAGGATACTGAAGATTTATTATGAAACCCTGGCGAAGCATTTTGGACGGATTTCCGCGGTGCCTGGCCGGCCCAATAGCGAAGCATGCCCTGCTGCTCCGAAGAAAGTCCCAGGAATTCCACTCCGCAGCGCAATTCCGAGCGATGCCGCACCACTGCTTTGGCGTGAACGGCCAAGGCTACGTCGGGCAGCCGGAAGCTGACTCCCACCGAATCTCCGGTGCGCACCTCGCCCGCCAGAATTGCCGCGATGCCACCCTCACCCACGTTCAGCAGGCGGCCGGGGATGCTGTCCGGAACGCCTGAGCGTAACACGGTAATCTCCACGGGGACAGCTAAAGGGAAACGAGGAATTCGGCGCGGTGCCCTGGCGGTCCTGATTGGACTCTCAACCGCTGCTGTGCTCATCACCTTCCTCCGAGTTTGAGGACACTCCCCGCTCCTCTTCGGCTGGAAAAGGGATGCAATGGCTGGTTGTTTAGGAGTTTGCCGCAGTATAGCATCGCTGACTTCTAAGTCAGCAAGCTGATTTCCACATCTGAGTCGGCTGATGCTTTTCGAACGAAAAAGCATCCCGCGGAAAAATGTTTTCGCCGCCCTTTCTTGAGAACAAATCACCCAGGCAGATTCAGGAACAGTACCCCTCGCGCACGCAGTCGACGCACTGCGTCACCGACTACGGCCAGCGCTTGGCTGTGTCTTCCCACCCCGCCGCGCGCGCCTGTGGTTGCGTGGCGTTCACCGCCGCTTGCGGAATGCGGATCGGCTGCTGTGGCGCGCTGGTCGAGGCCAACGTCGGCTTGTTTTCCCCCGCGGCTTCCTTATCATCGGACAACAACGGTGCCGCTACCCGCAAAGCCTCTACTTCTTTTTCCAGTCTCGCCAGCTCAAGCTCTTTCTGCCGCAGGACTTCATACACATTCTTCATATCGTTCGGCACCCGAAATGTTGTGGAATTGGAGCGATTGATCGAACTTTATCAGTTGTCTCATTTTTGTCAAGAATTTAAGGCCAAAATTGTTTAACTTTGAGAAACTCTACCAACTTTGTGGGAACAGCAAAGTGAATCGTTTCATACCCTTACTAAGACGAATTCAGTACTTACACGTCCAATCATGACAAATAGTCCACTGCCGCGGTAAGCTTTTTCACTTACGTCACCGCAGTCAGAGACTCGAAAGGATTTCACATGCAACGAACTTTCCGCTTGCTGCTCATCCTCACGTCCGTTTCGCTCGCTGCCCAGGTGCAGTTGCCCAAGACCCCTGTGCGGGAAGTAACCGACGAATATTTTGGAACCAAAGTCGTCGATCCTTATCGCTGGCTGGAGAAGATCGACGATCCCGAAGTGGCCGCTTGGATGAAGGCACAGAACGATTTCACTCGGAGCACACTGGCACGCATTCCCGGGCGCGATCAGTTGGTGGAGCGAGTGAAGGCTCTGGACAATGCCGGCGCCGTGGTTTCCGGGCTTCAGGTGTGGGGCGGAAGATATTTTTATTACAAGACCGAGCCGGGCTCTGATAATCGCAAACTGTACGTTCGCGATGGTCTCCAGTCACCCGAGCGCCTGCTGGTGGATCCGGAGAAACTGACCACGCCCGATGGCAAGCATTATTCCATCGACTATTTCCAACCCTCGATCGACAGCACATACGTGGCTTACGGAATATCCCAGGGAGGATCGGAAAACAGCGTGCTGCATGTGCTCGAGAGCGCGACGGGGAAGGTGCTGAGTGACCGCATCGATCGCGCTGAGTTCGGTTCCCCCAGTTGGCTGCCCGATGGTCGCTCCTTTTTCTATTCGCGGCTGCAGAAGCTGCCGCAAGACGCTCCCGCGACGGCACGCTATCAAAAACTCCGTGTTTACCACCATACGTTGGGAGCTGATTCCGAAACCGAACCCGCCGTCTTCGGCTATGACGTCAATCCAAACATCAAAGTCACGGAAGATGATTTTTCAGTACTCGCCTATTCCCCTGGTGCGCCAAAATCTCTTCTCGGCCTTGTAATCCACGGCGTGAAACGAGAGCTGGACCTATATGCGGTGCCTTTGCAAAGCAATCCGGGAGCCAAAACCGCGTGGAGGAAAATCGCCGACGAGGCTGACGCCGTAACTGGCTTGGATGTGCACGGCGATCAAATCTACTTGCTTTCCCACAAGGAGGCGTCGCGTTTCAAGGTGCTCCGCACCAGCCTTACAAAACCAGACCTCGCTCAAGCAACTGTCGTCGTGCCCGCAGGCAATGTAGTGGTCACCAATATCAGCGCGGCTGCCGATGCCCTTTACATTCAGGATCTCGACGGCGGGATCGGACGTTTACGGCGGCTGCCGCACGATGGCGGCGGAATTCAGCCCGTGAAGTTGCCCTTCGATGGGGCCATTCAATCGCTGGCAACTAACCCAACTCAACCTGGCGCCTGGCTGGAACTGACCTCCTGGACAAAATCGCCGCTGTGGTACGCACTGGATGAGAAATCGGACAGGCTGAATGATACGGGCCTAGTTCCTCCGTCACCCGTGGATTTTTCGCAGATCGATTCAGAAGAGGTAAAGGCGAAGAGCGCGGATGGCACGATGGTTCCGCTCTCCATCATCCACAAGCGCGGGCTGGCACTGGACGGTTCGCATCCTGCCTGTCTGGAAGGTTATGGAGCTTACGGCATCACTCTGGATCCAGCCTTTCGTCCAACCTGGCTGGCATTTCTCGAACGCGGAGGCGTATTTGCCGTCGCACATGTACGCGGCGGGGGCGAATACGGCGAGGACTGGCACCTTGCAGGCCAGAAGCTGACCAAGCAGCACACCATCGACGATTTCGTCGCCGGAGCGCACTATCTCATCGAGCACAAGTACACCTCGCCTGGGCACCTGGCGGGTGAAGGAACCAGCGCCGGTGGCGTAACGATCGGCGGCGCGATCACACAGCATCCGGAGTTATTCGGGGCGGCGTTGATCCGCGTCGGTGACTCCGATTCTCTACGTTCCGAGCTGATGGCCAGTGGACCTGCGAATATTCCCGAGTTCGGGACAGTGAAGGAAGCGGACGGCTTCAAGGCGCTTTATGCCATGGACGCGTATCAGCACGTGAAGCCCAGCACGCCTTACCCGGCAGTGCTTTTGACCACAGGAGTAAATGATCCGCGCGTCGCACCCTGGCAGGCAGCGAAGATGACGGCGCGGCTTCAGGCGTCTTCGAGCAGTGGCAAGCCGGTGCTGCTGCGGGTTGATTACGATGCCGGACACGGGATTGGGTCAACCAAGTCTCAACGTGACGCTGAGTTCGCCGACGAGATTGCATTCTTGTTCTGGCAACTCGGCCCTCCGGAGTTTCAGGCATCTGCTGGTGGAAACTGGATTTCAAATCTTTACATAGCAAAATCTTCGCCGGCACTCCTGGGGAGTGCACGATTTTACAATCCCCTGCCCTTACCTTTCCGGACACGCCTCGTCTAAGCCAGCAAGGGACGTCTCTCGCATCCACGAGCTACTAGCGGGCGAGGTCCAAGGTTTACGGAACGAACGCACGCTCAATTCCGTATTCAATCCAGGGGTTGGTGTCTGCGGGTAGTGGCGATCCGTGGAAGCCGAGCCGGATACGCTTTTCCGGAGGATGGCAATGGAAATCGGTCGTAATGGCGGTAATGGTGGCGAGCACAGGGACTTTCCGGGCGGTGGCAATCCACATGTGCAGCAGGTTGTGAAGGCGGCGCACGAAGAACTCCGGCAACTCATGCGGCAGCGCGCCGATGTGATGAAGCGGATCGGCACCGTGAAACAAACGATTGTGGGCCTGGCCAATCTCTTCGGAGATGAAATTCTCAGCGAAGAGTTATTAGAACTGGTGGACCGGAAGAGCGCTGGCCGGCAGCCCGGATTCACTAAAGCTTGCAGAGTCGTGTTGATGGAAGCCAATCACCCGCTCGCCGCAAAAGAAGTATGTGAGCAGATACAAAAGCGCATGCCGCCGGTTCTTGTGCGACACAAAGATCCGCTCGCCTCGGTGACAACTGTGCTGAACAGGTTAGTAGATTACGGGGAGGCGCGAACCGTGTTGCGGGAAAATGGCCGCCGTGCCTGGCAATGGGTCTCTGACCCCGAGACCAGCACATCGCTGCCAGTCAGCCCGGCGATCTCTGCTTAAATTCGCGCTCCTAACTGCTGGCGGCTTCAAGATCACCTGGAAGCTTGGGAAAAAGCAATGGCTCGAGAATCAACCGGCGAGCCTCTTCCAGGTTTAGCTTCTGGTCGGCTGAATAAAGCTCGAACGAGCCACTTGACTTTCGAATGGTAAGAATCCCGCTCTCGGGAACTGCGGTATCTTTGCCCAGCGTATCCCCGTTTTCAGATGCAATCAGCGATGGCGCGGTGACTTACATCCCAGGCAACAAGAAAAGGTTTCATCATTTGAACAGCAAGGAAGCAAAATTGGCCAGATTGCGGCGCCACACCATCCAGGTATGCTCGCCGGAAGTCTCGATGTCAACGTGCTGCACGCCCTTAGACTTGAGCCAATCGCGCAACTTGCGATTGATATCGATGAGATGATCTTCTGTGGCGCAGGCAATCCACAAAAGGCGCAGTTGTGAATTGGCTTTGGAGTTAAGCGACGGAAATTCGGTGGCGAAATCTTCGCTCAAACCACCCGAACTAAAGGCGCCGATCCAGGCAAACTCGTCAAGATTGTTCAGCCCAGTGAGCAGAGATTCAGAGCCACCCATCGATAATCCGGCAATCGCGCGCGACTCGCGGTTTTTCATCACCGCATAGCTTTTTTCCACTTGCGGAATCACTTCCCTGAGCAAAGCGTCCGTGAACTTGCGAAAGTTACGGTCTCGAAGCTCCTCGTGACTGAACGCTGCAAAACCGTGAACAAGCATCTCCGGCGCGCCATAACCCAGCGGCATGACGATAACCATGGGCTTGGCCTTGCCCTGCGCAATCAGGTTGTCAAGAATCACGTTGGCGCGGCCCACCGCCGTCCACCCGCTGGCGTCATCGCTGAAGCCGTGCAGTAGATAAAACACTGGGTACTTCGCCCCACTCCGCAGATCGTATCCCGGTGGCGTATAGACATAGAAATCTCGCTGGTCTCCAACAACTCCGGACTTGTAGAAGTGATGATGGACTATGCCGTGCGCGCCGTCATTCACTTCCCACGGGAGTAATGCCGAACCGGGAACGTGCACCTCGCTGGAGGTATTGAGCAGATTTGGTTTGAGCAGAGGATTAGAAGGGTCAGGCAGGTGCACCCCGTCCACGATGAAGCCGTAGCCGTAATAGTCCGGCTCGAGCGCGCCGCTGGTGAGGGTCCAGATCCCTTGGTCGTCCTTTTGCATGGGCGCCGGCTTGGCGCCCTCCAGATCGAGCAGTACTTCCTTCGCATTGGATGCGCGAAAGCGAAAAATGACCGAGTGGTCCTCGTGCACCTCGGGTGAAACCACTGGCGCAGGAGATTGCGATCCCGGTTGCGCGTGGGCCAGCGTACAAATAGCTGCCGCGAGCAAGGCCGGGAAACACCGAAGCCGGAAAGCAACGATCGTTTTCATCAGCCGCGAGAGTATATAACACGCGTTACGCAAGCCGGTGTTGCAAATATCATCCGTTGCTTGTCCTCGATCACTCAGTGGAATTGAGTCGCGGCAAGAACTCTGCGCTTTTCTGGGAAACCGCTCATGTCTAACAGACCGCTATCACCATTTAATCTCTCGAAGGCATTTATGATCCTCTGCATCGTCGCCAACCGCCGCGCTGCTTACAGCCGTTCCGATTAACCTTTGTGCGGAAGATCAGAAAACCAGCCAATCGGCAATTGGGACGAACGACTACGAAGTGGATGGTGTCGAAGTGGCTATGAAATGGGAGTATCGCAACAGGACGGATCAGCAGAAGCGCTGGGGCGAGTCCTTCGACGGTATGGGATCAAGCGACGCTTACAGTCTGGTATGGCATGCCTATCTTGCCGACGCCCGCAGCAAAATCAAATACCCCGTTGCCAAAGATGAACGCGGAAATCCTGTCGCCGGCCGCCACGCTCCGCGTAAGGTCGAAGTGCTGGACCGCAAGCAAACATCAGCACCTGGGCAAAGCTCATATCCATGCCACCCGACGTGAAAAAGATCTCTGTCTTCATCCCCCGCACCCAGCCGTTTGAGGATGTGACTATCACTGCATGAGGCGGGGGCAGGTGCTGGGTCCGTCTTGGGAGCTTGCATCGATCCGGCATCCAGCCAACGATGATGTCGATGGCACCCGACCGGACATGCCCACCAGCGTTATGACCCACGGTGATTAACCCTGCCGGCCAATTAGGCTTGTGATAACCTCGAAATACCCGATATTTTCTGAGGTCTGTTCGGTTTCGGTGCCTGAGTGTCTGAAAACGGCAAACCGACAATTCACGTAACCTGGAAGACGGTAACGTATCGTAGTGTTTTCCTGGCCATATTCATTGTGATTGCCGTCCTTTCGGCTGGCGTCTATTTCGCATTTCCTCAGGCCCGCCAAAAGGGCGTCGGTTCCATCAGTAGTCTGATCAGCAGGTTGGGTCAATTGATCGCCGGATCCGGCGGACCCGCGAAACCGGCCGCAATGAGCTCGCAGCAGGCGCATTTTACGGCTCTAGACGGCACCGTCCGGGTCAAGAAAGCTAATGTCAACAGCTGGATTGCTGCAGATTACAGCGTCCCGCTGGAAAAGGGTGACGTCATTCAGACCGGCTCCGAAGGCATGGCCAAAATCGTCTTTCACGACGGCACCAACTATACGGTGAAGCAGGACTCCTTGATTGTGGTAGAGGAGAACTCCGCCAACCAGCAACAGCAGACGAACGTCTCAATTGCAGTTACTACCGGGACTGTGGACCTGGCCACGGCCACCTATGTGCAAGGTTCCAGGTCGCAAGTCATTGTCAGGGGCGCCACCGCTTCGTTAGCACCCGACAGCAGCGCCCGGGTGCAGAATGATACGAAAACTGATCGTCACCAGATTGTGGTCACCAAAGGTGCTGCTGAGGTGGTACGAAGCGGTGAAGTACAGAGTCTCATGAGCGGTGAAGGGGTATCGTTCCAGACCGAGTCTCCCCGCATGGCCAAGATAAGAGAGGTGGCTCCGCCGACCCCCATCGCGCCTGCCAACATGATGCCGATTTTCTCCTCAGGCGGCCCCAAGTCGGTCGACTTTTCCTGGACAGCCATGCCCAATGCCGTGGGTTATCGGCTGCGGATTTCGCGAAACCCATACTTCTCGTCCACCATCGTGGATAAGAAGGTAAACACTGCCGACGTGATCGTATCCGGTCTGACGGAGGGGGCCTACTACTGGGTGGTCCAGTCTTTTGACCGCGACGAAAAAGAGTCCCTGGAAAGCGAAAAAAACCGTTTTACCATCATCACCAAGGGTAAGAACACGGCCGGCATCAGTCTGGAACTGGAACCCTTGGTCCAGCACGGTCATGTGCTCGAATTAACTGGCAAGACCGAAGTCGGAGCGCGTGTAATGGTGAATGGGCAGGAAGTGCCGGTCATAGGCAATGACGGTAGCTTCCACTACTTCACCCCTCCGCTGGCGCCAGGCGAAAGCGTGATCACCATCACCGCGCAAAACTCCAAGGGTGGGGTAAATACGATGCAGAAAACGGTGGTGATTCAGTAGAGCGGAATGGGAGCTGGGCTCCCGAGGTGCAGCAACTTTGGTGTGCGGCCGGGATCGGGAATATCACTTAGAATTAAACACCCGCCCCCAAAAGACCGATACGAGTACCGGGAGCGCCCGGACCAACTAGAGAGACAGCTCAAGTATGTCATCGAATGGATTCCACTCCGGCGGTTCACGCATGACCAATTTGCGGTCGCTGTTCAGCGTTTTTTCCAGCGACCTCGCCATCGACTTAGGCACCGCCAACACGCTGGTTTACGCCCGCGGCAAGGGCATCGTCGTCAATGAGCCTTCGATTGTGGCCTTGAATAAGAACACCAACGAAGTGGAAGCTGTGGGTAAGGAAGCCAAGGAAATGCTTGGCCGCACACCCGGCAATATCGTGGCCATCAAGCCCATGAAGGATGGCGTGATCGCCGACTTCAAAGTCACAGAAAAAATGTTGAACTACTTCATCCAGAAGGCGCACAACCGCAAGATGCTGGTGCATCCGAGGATCGTGATCGGGGTTCCATCCGAGATTACGCAGGTGGAAAAGCGCGCCGTAATGGATTCGGCCTATCGCGCCAAGGCCAGTGAGGTTTACCTGGTAGAGCAGGCGATGGTGGCGGCAATCGGCGCCGGGCTTCCCATCACTGAGCCCAGCGGCAACATGGTGGTCGATATCGGTGGTGGCACAACCGACATTGCCGTGATCTCTCTGAGCGGCATTGTGTATTCGCGTTCAGTCCGCATGGCCGGCAACCAGATGGATGAAGCCGTCATGAATTACCTGAAGCGAAAATACAACCTGCTGATTGGCGAACGCACAGCCGAGCAAATCAAAATCGAAATCGGCTCCGCCTATCCGCTAGACAAACCGCTGACCATGGAGATCAAGGGCCGAAATCTCATTGAAGGCGTGCCCAAGACGATTACCGTAGACGATAGCGAGATTCGCGAGGCCCTCAGTGAGTGCGTCTCTACGATCATGAACGCCGTTCGAGTGGCGCTGGAGCGTACCCCGCCGGAACTCTCCGCTGACATCAGCGACCGCGGCATTGTACTCACGGGTGGAGGGGCACTGCTGAAGAATCTGGACAAGCGTATCCGCGAGGAAACCGGATTACCGGTTTCTATTGCCGACGACCCGCTATGCAGCGTTGTTCTGGGCACGGGGAAGATGTTGAGCGATTTCAAATTGTTGAGAAAAATTTCGATTGAGTAGGGCAGGTCTCGAGTTTTGCATTTCCGTGGCGCCGCTAATGTAACTTGCAACATGAACCCGGAAGCTGGAAACTGAGTTGTTGGGGCCATGGAAAATCTGATCAGCCGTTACCGTAACGTTTCCATCCTCGCGGCTGTCCTCTTTGTGCAGGTCTTTGGCTTGGCGGTGCAGGTCAAGCGCTCCACTGAACAACAATCCACCCGGTTAATTCGTGTCTGGACCGTGAACGCCGTAGCACCCCTGGAAAAAGGCCTAACCTGGTTGCAGAGCGGTGTCTCCGATGTCTGGCATAGCTACGTGTATCTGCGAGGTGTGCGCCAGGAAAATCGCGATCTGAAGTACGAGATCGAGCGCCTTCGACTGGAACAGGTGCGCCTGAGCGATGACGCCGAGCAGGCCCGACGGCTGCAGGCCCTGCTCGGGTTCAAACAAAAATTCATATCGAAAACCCTGGCCGCGCAAGTGATCGGCTCCAGCGGCAGCGAACAATCGCGTTCAGTCTTTATCGACAAAGGTACCCGTCAAGGTGTCGAGAAAGCCATGCCAGTCATTACCGCTGACGGTGTGGTAGGCCGCGTATTAAATGCCTACTCCACTACGGCGCAGGTGCTTTTGATGAACGATCAGACCAGCGGCGTAGGAGCCCTTTTGGAGAAATCCCGCTTGCAGGGCATCGTGCGGGGTACGCCGCTTGGTGAAGTCGTGCTGGAGAAGGTTATGTCGGACGAGCAGGTGGCCGCGGGAGAGACCGTACTGACCAGTGGCGGTGACCGCATCTTCCCCAAGGGGTTGCCTATTGGCACCATCACCAGAGTATCGCCCGGACCAGGTCTGTTTCTGAACATCCGCCTGCATCCGGCAGCCAATCTGAGCAAGCTGGAAGAAGTGCTGGTAATTACGAAGCAGGAGGAGCAGGCAGCTTCGGTTGCAGATAGCGGCCCCACGCGGGCAGTCGATGTCCTGGCGCAACGTCTACCTTCAGTTCCGGATAAACCGCCGCCCGACGACAAGAAACAAG
>Ga0075426_10002714_pt1 | contig 12637 bp, 9 predicted proteins | sample SoiMethybrSBSTD5_FD_75304 | JGI IMG/M metagenome (GOLD analysis project Ga0075426, IMG submission 75304) | Bulk soil microbial communities from a Populus tree surrounding site in Tennessee, USA - Soil MetaG P. TD hybrid SBSTD5 | ecosystem: Environmental > Terrestrial > Soil > Tree plantation...
GCCGGCGCGGGGCCGAAGCGGCCGACGATCACCCTGCCGGTCAAGATTCCTCACCTCCGTCGGCCGCGCCGGCGTCCGTCTCCTTCGCCGGCAGTCTCCACACCGCCAGCGCCGCCTGCTCCGCCGCAGTCAGGTCGCTGTCCGGCTCCCGCGCCTGCTCGGTCCAGGTGAAGAGCCGGTTGCGCGCTCCCGAATCGAGGCGCAGGCACGCTTCGGCCACCGGGCAGTAGCTGCAGCGGACCGGCTCGTTGCGGCCGGCCGTGTCCACGACGCGGGGGAAGAAGGTGCCGGCGTCCCAGACGGCGAGCATGGCCGCGGTCGCGCGTTCGAAAGCGGCGCCCAGGTCGCGGTCCGCGGCGGTCACGACGAGCTCCCGGTCCACCGCGTCGGGCCGTAGATAGAGGTAGCGGCCGAGCGCCGGCTCTCCGCCGGCAGCGCGGAGGTATGCCACGGCCTGGAGATGAGTGCCGGCGCGCACCCGCTCCAGGAAATGGCGGCGGCGGACCTCCGCCTTCGCAGCACTGGAGAGCGGCCGGCCGGTCTTGTAATCGGTGAAGCGGAGGCCCGCGTCCGTGCGGTCCACGCGGTCGGCGCGGAACCGCAAGGGCCGCGACCGGCCCGCCGCGTCGCGGACGGTCACCTCGTCCTGGCTTTCGGCGCGCAGGACGGGCACGGCGCCCGCCGTCCAGTCCGCCGTCCTCGCCGCCTCCACCAGCGGCCGAGCCCGCTCGGCCAGGGCCCAAGCCAGCCCCGGCAGCCCGATGCCCTCTTCCGCGAGCAGCTTTGCGGCGACCTCCAGGAGGAGGCGGTCGACGTCCGCGGCGGCGGGCCAGGGGACCGGGGGCCGAGGTCTCGCCTCCGTCACGATCCGCTCCAGGACCTTGTGAACGGTGTTGCCGAGGAGCAGAGGATCGGCCCCGGGGAGCGCGGCCAGGGGGTCCGGCGTCGGCTCGAGATGGAGCAGCCGGCCGAGGAAGAGCTGCCACGGGCAGGCGGCCAGATTCTCGAGGTGGGTGACGAAGAGGTCCCGGTGCCGCGGATCGGCCCCACTGCCGGTGTCCGGCGACCAACCGCCGACGAACCCGAAATAGGGACCGAGGCGCGCACGCACCGCCCGCCCTTCGGGCGTCCGCAGATCGGGATCGAGCTCGTCGAGGACCGCCACCCGCACGGCGGCGAGAGCGGCCGGCGAGAGGTCTTCCGGAGCCGGGATCAGGTCCGGCAGCAGCTCCGTCCGTGCCTCCTCCAGGGCGGCGGCGAGCACGGCGCCGAAATGCGCGCGCGGCGCGTGCAGGGCGGCGATCACCGCGCTTTCGTCGGCCGGACGGAGAGCCTGCTCCCGCGGGCTCGGTGAATGGAGGGGCGGCGCCTTGGCGCCGGCCCGGTGGCCGCGGAGGAGCGGCGAGGGGGAGAGCAGCCGGCCGTCGGCGTCCGCCGTCTGCCAGGACAGCGTCACATCGGGGCTCGCCGCCAGGAGCTGAGCGTAGAGATAGCGCTCTTCGTCGAAGCCGGCGCGCTTGACCGGCACGTCGGGGAGGACGCGCTGGAGGATCCTCCGCAGATCGTCCGGCAGCAGAGGGTCCTCGCGTATGCCGCGCGGGAAGACGTCACGGTTCAGACCGGCGACGAAGAGGTGCTCGAACGTGCGGCCGCGCGCCTCCGTGACCGTCAGCACCGGCACGCCTCCCCCTTGGCCGCCCAGCGGCGCCGTGCCGACGTCCTGCAGAGCACTGCCGAGGAGCGTCCGCAGCTCCTCGCGGGTGAGCGGGAGCTCGGCGGGCACCTCGCGTTCCAGCTCGGCAAGCGCGGCGAGGACCGGCGCCGCGGTCGGAGAGCCCGCCTCCCACCCGAGATCCGCGGTGAGCAGCGCGCGGACTTTGCGGAAGTGCTCCCCGGCCCGCGCCTCGTCCGGCCAGGCGGCGAGCCGCTCGCGCAGCCGGCCGGCGGCGCGTACGGCAAGGCGGATCAGGGGGCCGGCGACCCGCCGGCGCACGGCGTACGCCTCGCCGCCGTCGCCCTCCCCTTCCGCCGCCTCGGCCTCCCGTAGGCCCTGGCGGATCGGCAGCGGGTAGGAGCCGGCGGTGAGAAACGCGTCCACCGCGAGCTCCGCCACGTCGCGCAACCTGCCCGCTCCCATGGAATAGAAGGCCAGGCGGAGGTCCACCAGCCTCCCGCCCAGCGGCGCGCCGGGGGTGGAGAGGGGATCGAAGCGTTCGGGGCTCGACGGGGAGAGCGCGCCCACGGCGTCCAGCCACCGGTCGGCCGGCACCTCCTCGCCGCGGCGCAGCAGCTCGAGGACCGCTCGCACCCGCCGGCCCGCCGGCTCCAGGGCGCCGCGCACCCCGAGCGCCGAGAACGGGACTCCCAGGCGGCGGAAGTGGCGGGCGAGGAAGAGAGCGTGCGGACCGAGGTCGCGGGCCACGACGCCGATCCCTTCCGGCCGCGCACCGCCGTCCAGCAGAGCGCGCACCCGCCGGGCCACCTCGCGCGACTCGGCCTCGGCCCCCGTCGCCGAGAAGCGCTCGACCCGCGGCGCCGGTCTTCCGGCATCGTCGCGGGGCGACGGGACGAAGCGGGAGACGGCGCCCAGCCGCTCGGCGAACCGCAGAGTGAAGGCCCGCTCGGCCCCAACACCCGCCGGATCGGGGGGATGGTCGAGGATCAGGGTCGCGCCGCGGCGCAGCAGGGCCTGGAGGAGGTCGGTCGCCACGCCGGTGGCGTCTGCGAAGCCGTGAACGAGGATCGCCCGCGCCGGCAGGACGCGTTCGGGATCTCCGGCGAGCAGCTCGGCGGCGCGGCGCAGCAGGGTGGAAGCCCGGCCGAGGCCGATCTCGCGCATCACCGCCTCCGTGCGCGCCGCCACCCGCACGATCGCGCGGGCGCGTTCCACCTCGGGTTTTCCGGCGGCGCGAGGGCCGTCGGAGGAGAGCGTCTCGTCGACCGCGTCGAAGAGCTCCGGCTCGAAACCGGCGTCCAGGAGATCGCGCACCGTCCCGGCGACCGGTGCATAGCCGTCCACCAGGTCGCCCAGCCCCTGCCGCAGGACGCGCTCGCCGCGGGCCAGGCGCTGCGCCATCACGTCGAAGAGCGGCATGCCGTGGGGAGCCGGCTCACCGGCCCGCTCCAGGACTTCGAACGCCAGCCCGTGCAGCGTCTGGATCGTCATCCCGGCCGCCGACCGTCCGCGAGCCCGCACGATCGCGTTCCCCAGGTGGAGGCGGAGGCTCCGCGACGGCACCACGATCCGCACGGGACGTGCCAGAAGAGCCGGATTTTTGCGGGCCTCCGCGGCCAGCTCCGCCAGACGGGCGAGGACCATCGCCTCGGCAGCGAGGGCACCGCGGACCGCGCGCACCTCACCGCCGGAGCGCGGTGGCTCGGGCGCGTCGAAGAGACTGAGCTGATGCGGCACGGAAAGAGGATATCGCGGCGGGCGGAAGTGGCCGGAATAGAATCCGCGCAGGATGCCCCCGAAGCTCCTCCGCACCCTGGTCCTCCTGCTGCTCGCCTTTCCTGCCTGCAGGAAGGCGGAACCTCCCCCAACCGCCCCTCCTCGGCCGTTCCTGAAGAGCCGGTCTCTCTGGATCAAGGTGACCGCCGTTCCGGCCGGCTTCACAGCAGCAGCAACCGGCGTGGACGACCCGCTCCGACTGACCAGCAACGACGGTGGGGTGATCACGATCACTCGCGGACCGGGCACGGACCTGCCCGTCGCGGTGCGCGGCGAGGAGCGGCGGGTCAGCGGGTTGCCGGGGGGCCGGTTCGTGGGATCGATCGAGCTGTTCTGCCAGCTCGGCCGGGCCTATTTAACGCGGGCGCAGTACCAGGGAAAAGATGGGCTGGAGACCGAGGAGATCCGGATCTTCATGGTCGTCGGACCCGGCCGTCCTCTCGTCCTCTCTTATACCTATTCGGTCGCGGGTTCCCGGCGCGAGCGATTGGATCAGGCCCTCGCCGTCCTGCAGAACATCCAGAACCTGTTGTGACTACTCCAGCTTCTTGACCAGCACGCCGTATCCCGAGGTGCCGAGGTAGAGCTTGCCGTCTCCCACCACCGCGGCTGCGATGTCGCGCGCCGGCACCGGCACGTCCAGCAGTTCGAGCTTGCGCGCCTCGCGGTCGTAGAGGCGGGCGATGTCGCCGCTCACCATCACCGCCGACCAGCGCGCGTCGCCGGTGGGCAGGAGGCGAGACGGCTTGCCGGTGAGCTCGGTCCAGGCGGCGTCCGGACCGGGGCGGGCGAACGCGCCGCCGGCGCCGGCCAGGAGGAGCTGGTCCGCCAGGCGCAACAGGCTGCCGCCGGCGAAGGGCGCCTCGACGGTATGGTTCGCGTCCTTGGTCAGGCGGTAGACCCCGCGTGGATCGGTCACCCACAGGGCGTCGCCGAAGAACGCCGCCGAGCGCGGCGGCCCGTGCTTGAAGGGCCGCTGCACGAAGCGCCCGCCCACGAGATCCCAGAGTCCATCGATCGTGCGCACCGCGATCCGCTCGCCGTCCACCGCGATCTGCTCCACCCGGCTCTCCCCCAGCTCCTTCAAGCGGAACCAGTCGGCGCCACGGCGCTCGAAGAGCCCCTTCTCCGTGCCCGCGTAGAGCCGCCCGAGATGGACGCCGAAGGAGAGGACGTTGGGCAGCGGCCGGAAGTCGTCGAAGGTCATCCCGTGATCGCGTGAGAGGTGGACGCCGGTCAGCGGACCGGCATTGCTCACCCCGACCAGCAGGTCGGTGCCCGACAGCGCAAGGGCCGAGACGCGAGTGTTGCTCATCCCCTCGCTCGCCGCGCGGAAGCTCGCGGCTCCGTCATCCGAGACCCAGACGCCCGAGCCTTCGGTGGCCAGGATCACGCGCTGCGGCCGGGCGGGATGGACGGCGATCGCCTGGATGGACAACGCCGGATCGCCGATCGGCTTCCAATTCCTGCCGCCGTCGACCGAGAGATGGAGTCCGCCCACGGTGCCGGCGAGGTAGCGCCCGTCCGGCAGGGCGGCAAAGCTCGGCGTGCGGCGCTCGGCGAAGCCGTCCTTGAAGCGTTCCCAGTGGTCGCCGCGGTCGACAGTGTGGTAGACCCAGCCGCAGGTGGTGGCCCAGATCTCCCCCGGCCGCTCGGGGATCGGCGTCATGCTGAACACCTCGGAGTCGAGGACCATGCCGTCGAAGATCCCGCTCCAGGTCTTGCCGCCGTCGTCGCTGCGGTAGGCGCGGCGCCAGGTGCCCGCGATGACGCTGTCCGGCTTGTTGGGATCGACCAGCAGGCTGGACACCTTGCCCATGTCCTCGATGCCGGCGGTGAGCTGGTGCCAGGCCTCGCCGCCGTCCTCGGTGCCCCAGACGCCGGAGAGCGTGGCGGCGTAGATCTTCCCTTCCTGGCCGGGAACGAGAGCCAGGGTGTAGACCGGCTCGTCGGGCAGCCCGGACGAGCGGGCGGACCAGGTCTTCCCCAGGTCGTCCGAAGAGGCCACCTGGCCGCTTCCCCAGACCCCGAACAGCGCCACCCAGAGCCGCGACGGGCGATTGGGATCGAAGCGCAGCGCGCTGACGACCCAGCCGGGGAACGGCAAGGCGGCACCGGCGTCGCTCCAAACGAGGCCGCCGTTGCGCGAGACGTAGACCTGGCCGGCCGAGGTGCCGGCGAGGACGACGTCGGGCTGTGCCGGATCGATCGCCAGCGTCCGCACGTCGCCTCCCCAGAGGGGCAGCGGCTGCCAACCGGATGCGGACGGGATCGGCGCCGCGGCCGACAACGCCGGAAACGACAGGAAGAGGGCGAACAGAACGAGGAGCGCCGCTCGGAGGCCCTCACCCCCGCCCCTCTCCCAGCTCCCCCCACCCTTTCCCGGGAGAGGGGAGAAAGGCCTAGAAACTCTTGCTTCTTGTCTCCCCTCTCCCGGCGGGGGTGTGGGCGGGAGATGGGAGAGGGGCCGGGGGTGAGGGCCCACGATCCGGCGGTCAAGCATGCTTCGTCTCTGCCTCCACGGGTTGTCCTGCCTTGGGCATCGTCTCGTTTTCATAGCGCGTCGCAATGATCTCGGCCAGGACCGCGATGGCGATCTCGCCCGGGCTGTCGCCGCCGATCCGCAGGCCGATGGGCGCATGCAGCTCATAGCGGCCGAGGTCGCCGCCCTGCGCCGCCACCTCCTCCCGCACGCGGGCGATCTTGCGCCGGCTGCCCATGAGGCCCAGATAGCGCAGCCCGGGCGGGTCCTCGCGCAGCACCGCGGCGAGCGCGGCGGTGTCGGTCTCCCAGCACCGGGTCACCACCGCCACGTAGAGGTCGCGATGGGAATGGCCGGCGAGGAAGGGCTCCGCATAGTCCCGCCCCACCGCGGCGCACTGGGCGCCGGCCGGAAAGAGGGCCGGATCGCGGAACTCGGCGCGGTCGTCCACCACGAGCAGCGCGAAACCGGCGAGGGCGCCGGCACGCGCCAGCGCCTGTCCCACGGGACCGCCGCCACAGATCACCAGCACCGGCAGCGCCACCATCACTTCCAGAAAGACCTCGGCCATGCCGCCGCAGACCATCCCGGTGGGCTCCCCTTTGACCGCCTCTTCGGTGAAGTAGTACCTCTTGACCTCGGAGGCCGCCGCGGCGTTCCTTCCGCTCGATCCGGCCAGCTTCTCCAGCGCGTCCGCCTTGACCATCCCTTCGAACGCGCCGCCGCCCAGGTTGCCGAACACCGAGCCGTCCGGGCGGGCGAGCAGCTTCCAACCGGGTTTGCCGGGAGTCGAGCCCTCGGCGCGGACGATCTGGCACAGCACCACGCGGCCGTAGAGCTGCAAAGATCGTTCCGCTTCCGCCAGGACGTCGGCGGGGCCGGGGGTGGTCACCATCGCGATCAGGATAACACCGGCCGCGGGACCCACAGCGCCGCTGCCGCGGCGAGGGCCAGGGCCGCCAGGATGCAGCCGGCCACGAACCGGCGCGGGCGATAGAGCAGGCGCAGCTCGTGCTCCCCTTCCGGCAGCCAGGCGCCGAGAAAATAGCCGTTGGTCAGGGTGGTCGGCACGGGCGCGCCGCTGTCGAGGACGATCCAATTGCCGTCCTGGTAGATGCTGGAAGCGAGGAGCCGCGGCGCGGAGAGACTGGCGTGGGCGCGCAGCAGCGCCGGGCCGAAGGCGGTCAGAGTGACGGTCGAGGCGTCGTCGGGAGGCGAGCGCCACTGCCGCCGGTGTTCCTCGGACGGCGCCACCAGGGTGCGGGCGGCGAAGTCCGTGTTCTCCTGCACCCAGGCGAGCCAGGAGGAGTCGCCGCGGTGCATCCGCGCCCGCGCCGGCAGGAAGAGGAGCGGCAGGGCTCCCGGCCGCTCGTAGATCCACAGCTCCGAGTCGCGGAAGACGAGGGGGAACGGCAGGGTCACTCCTGCCCGCGCCGCCACGTAGCGCACGGAGAGGAGGTCATACAGCGGGTGCCCCGGCCTGCCGAACCGGGGCACCATCGGATCGCGGCTCAAGGGGCCCGTCAAGCCGGCATAGAACGCGGGCAGCGACGGATTGTCCGTGCGCACGTCGCGGAGGCCGTAGAACAGGGGGAGATTGGGCAGGAACGCCTGGCCCAGACCCATCATCCGGTACGGCCCCAGCGCGCGCTGGAGAAACGCGATGGCCGGCGTCGTGGGGTAGGCGTACAGAGCGGGCGTCGCCGAGTTGGCGCCGGCGTGGAGGAGGCAGAGCTCCGCCGCGATCACTCCGGGCAGAGCCCAGCGGACCACGCGCGGAGCCCAGCGGGACGGGAGCCTGTCCGGGCGCGCCAGGAGCAGCGCGGCGGCCAGGCCCAGGGCGAGGAGCTGGGCCCAGAGACCGCCCTCCGGGATGCTCCAGACGACGCGGCCGGTCTCCGGAGCAGGATGGGCGACGTAGGCCCAGGCGATCAGGCCGGCGGCGACCGCGGCCGTCGCCGCCACCGCGGAGCGGCGCACCTGGCCGCGCGCCCAGCGCTCGACCTGGCAGGCGGCGAGCCAGGCCACGGCGAGGTTGACCAGGAGCAACAGGCGGTGGTGGCGGTGGATCGCGGTCGCGCCGACCAGGGGCAGGCGGAAGAAGAGCCGGCTGAAGCCGGGCGGCTGCGCGATGAGGGCGAGCGAGACGAGGAGGAGCCCGATCGCGAGCCGCTCCTGCGGGAATCGCGTGCCGCCCGGCGACGACAGGCGCAGCGGCAACAGGGCGAGAAGCGCTGCAAAGCAGGCCGCGGCGCCGGCGCAGCCGCTCGTGTCCTCGATGAAGTTCTCGCTCCCCCAGTATTCCTCGAGATCGCCGAAAGCCCGCGGCGCGGCCACGGGAAGCAGCCGCTGCGCCACCTCCTGCAGCCAGGCCGTCCGCGTCTCCTCCCGCGCCAGGCCCTCCATCGTCTCCCCCAACGGCCGTGCGGCGAGGTGGAACTCGATCAGGGTGGAGCGGTGGGTCTGCGGCAGATAGGCCGCGATCGGCAGCAGCACCGGCGCCATCGCCGCCGCCGCGAGCCCCATCGCCCCGCCACCGCGGACGAGGAGGGAGAGCCGCTCCCGCCAGCCCGACTGCAACCACACCCTGGCGAGCAGGAAGACACCGCCGCAGAAGAGCACATAGAGCTGCGTCTCCGGATGGCCGCCCAGGAGCACGGCGGCGCTGACCAGGAAGAGCAGGACCGCGTCGCGGGAACCCTCACCCCCGGCCCCTCTCCCAGCTCCCCCCGCCCGATCCCCTGTGCACCGCCCCACTGCGTACAGCAGCGCCGGCAGCAGCGCCGCCGCGTTGCCGATCGGCCAGCCGAGCCAGAGCATCAGGAATCCGCCCAGCCCATAGGCCAGAGCGCCGCAGAGGGCCGCCGGCTCGCCGAGCTGCTGGCGGCGCAGGAAGAGAAACGCGAAGGTCAGGCCGATGAAGACGCGCAGCGCCGACGTCACCGCCGCCGCCCGGCAGACCGGCAGCAGGTAGGCGGCCACCACCAGTGGCTGGAAGGCTTGCGACTGGGGATCGCCGAGGAGCGGCATGCCCGCCCCTGTGCGCGCGTTCCACAGCGGCCAGCGGCCGTCGAACACGGCTCGCCGCACCGCCAGCGCCCACGGGGTGATCTGGTGGATGAGATCGCCCTGGAGCCAGTTGCCGAGCGGCGGCGGCGGCAGGTGGCGGTAGGGTGCCGCGCCTGTCAGGTTGCCCAGCGGGAGGAGGATCCGGCCGCCGAAGAGCGAGCTGCCGAAGAGGAGGGAGACCAGGAGGACGAAGAGGGCCAGGAAGCGGCGCGGCAGCGGGTCGTACCAGCGGCGCAGCGCCCAGGCGAGCCCCACCGCCAGGGCGAGGAAGCACAGGCCGGGCAAGAGGTCGGACCAGCTCCAGCCGATCACCGGCTCCGCATTCCCTTTTCGCGGATCCCCAGCGTTTCGCGCACCCGGAACCAGGCGGTGCGCAGCTTCCAGAACCGGCTCGCCTCCATCGCCGCGATGCGCGCCTCGAAGCCCGCCCGGTCGGCGGCGGCACGCGCCTCCGCCAGCGCCAGGCGCGCCTGGAGGTCCGCGGTCACCATGTGGAGATGGGCCGCTTGCTGCCGCGACGAGTGGAGGAGCGCCCCTTCGATGGAGCTTGCCCAGAGCGGCTGAGCGCGTCCGCGGGCGTCCACGACCCGCACGATGAGCACCGCCTCCCGGCGCGGCGCGGCCGGGGGGAGCGGGCACAGGCAGGTCCAGCCCGGATGCGAGAACCGGTCCCCGAAGAGAGCCGCCACGTCCGGCCGCGGCGCTTCGACCGGCGCCGCGGCCAGGAGCGCGCCGTCCAGGGTGACCTCCACCCGCCGCACCTCACCGGCGCGCGCCAAGGCCCAGCCGCGCAAGCGCAGGGCGTCCGGCCCGGCCAGGGAACACTCGTCGATCTGCAGCTCCGGCTCGCCCTGGAAGGCAAGCCCCGAGAAGTCGACACCCGCGTCGCGCACCGCCACGTAAAGATCCTGGAAGTTGCACAGCCCGCGCGGCAATCGGTGGACCGAGACGGGACCGTCCGCACCGCGCGCCACCGCGGCGCGGACGTAGTCCTCCGTCACCCAGGTGGAGCCGTAGTCGCTGGTGTCCAGCGACGCGCTCTCGCTCAGCTTCTGGAAGAGGATCCCGCCCTCCGGGATGCTGTGTCCAGGGACGAGCACCTCCAGACCATGGACGCTGAACGCCAGCACCCCGCCCGGCCGCAGCAGGCCGAGGAGGACGCGCAGCCAGCCGACGAACCGGTCGTCCGGAAGGTGGGTGAAAAGGGAGGTGACAGTGATCGCGTCGAAGCGGGTATCCGAGGGGCAGGCGAAGTCCTCCGGCCGCACCGTGGAGACGATGCCATGGACCCCGAAGCGCTCCTCCTGGAAGCGGACGCCGTCCGCGTAGACGTCCGACACCCAGACCCGCTCGGGCGGCAGGTCGCGCAGGAAGAAGCGGGTCACCCGGCCGTAGCCGCTGGCGAAGTCCAGCAGGCGCACGGCGCCGCCGCAGCGCCAGCGTAGGATCTGGCTCATCGCGTCGGCGATGCTGAGGCCGGAGCGGAAGTACGCGAACAGGGCGCGCTCGCGGTCTCCGTCGTGAGTCTGGACGAGAAACGACAGCATCTCGTCCCGCGAGTCGACGGCGAGGTCGAGGCTGCCCTCCGCGATTCCCTGATCGGCGAGCAAGGCGCGGACGTACGGGCTCGTCTCGGCGGAGCTGAAGGCGAGCGTCATAGGGGTCGTGGAGGTCTACGAGAGAACGGAAGGGATCGTCTCTCCCCAACGCCGCGGGCGTCTGTTCTGAAGCTCAGCGGCCGACCGCGGAGGCGGGGAGGGCCTCCTCGATCAGCATGATCGGAATGTCGGAGACGATGGGGTAGACGAGGGCCGAGGCGGCGCAGTAGAGGCCCTTTTCGACGACCGGTTCCTCGTCCCGGAAGTGCTCGCGGTATTTCTCCACCAGGGTCGCGCGGACCTCCGGCGGCAGCTCGACGAGCTCGAGCTCGCCCTTCGACTTCGGGCAGACGAGGATCTCCAGCAGCTCGGGATCAACGGCCATGCGCCTTTCCTCCGGGGCGAGAGGATAACACGCTCACCTCTTCCCCAGGCCGACGGTCCAGGCGAGCACCAGGGACTCGCTCCCGGGGTTGTGGTCGTAGAGGCCGGCGTTCGACAGGTGGTAGAGGCAGAGCCCGAGACGCGAGGCGGCGCCCAGGCGCACGGCAATCTCGATGTTGGAGCGGAATTCGACCGGGCCGCCGAGCCGCTTGCCGTCCCCCTGGTGGTAGTCGCCGGCGGCGAAGCCGATCGTGGTCAGGAAGTGCCGCCCCATGGGAAAGTCGAGGCGGAAGCCGCCGTAGCCGTAGAGGCTCCCTTTCGAGGTCCTCGAAGCGCCGGCCACGGGAATGAAGTCGGGCACGAAGCGCGGCATGAACGCGAAGCGCACCGGCGCGAACCGCACCTCGGCGCCCACCTCGCCGCCGTCGCCATGATGGCGCAAGACGCTGTGCTCACCGGCCGCCACCGCCACGGCCGTCAACTGGGCCGCCGCCGGCCGCATCGTCAGCAGCGACAAGAAGGTCCCCATCCAAACCGCACTTGCTCTCATCGGTCCCCTCCTTCAGAGGCCCCCGTATAGCACCGGTTCATCCCGGTCACAAGGCCCGCCCGGCCTCACCTCTGGGGGCGCTCGGCTAAGATACCCGCCATGCGGCTGCAGGAGCGGGCGATCGCACCCGAGGTCTCGCTGGTCATCCCGCTGGTCGACGAGGCGGAGAGCCTGCCTGTCCTGGCCGGCGAGATCCGTGCCGCGCTGGCGACGACCGGGAAGACCTACGAGGTGATCTACGTCGACGACGGCAGCACGGACGAGAGCCCGTCCGTCCTCCGTGCGCTGGCCCGTGAGGATCCGCGGGTGCGGGTGATCCGCCAGCGGCGCCACAGCGGCCAGTCCGCGGCCCTCGCCGCCGGCTTCTCTCTCGTCCGCGGCGCCGTCGTGGTGACCCTCGACGCCGATCTCCAGAACGATCCGGCGGACATTCCGCGTCTTCTCGAGCAGCTCGGCGAGCACGACGTGGTCTGCGGCGTGCGCACCCGGCGGCAGGACAGTTGGTTGCGCAAGGCGTCGTCGCGGATCGCCAACGGCGTGCGCAACCGCGTCACGGGCGAGTCGATCGTCGACGTCGGCTGCTCCCTGCGCGCCTGCCGCAGCGAATTCCTGCGCGGCGTCCCAGCGTGGAGCGGCATGCACCGCTTCCTGCCCACCCTGCTGCGGATGGCGGGAGCGCGGGTGACCGAGGTGTCGGTGAGCCACCGGCCGCGCCTGCACGGGCGGCCCAAGTACACCATCCGCAACCGCATCTGGCGGGCGCTCGTCGACCTCGTCGGAGTGCGCTGGATGCAGAGCCGCTGGATCGATCCAGAGCTGTCAGAGGAGATTGACGTTTGGACACCCAACACCTGTGGATCGCGGTCGGATTTTTCGGCCAGGCGCTCTTCTTCGGCCGCTTCTTCGTCCAGTGGATCGCTTCCGAGCGCAAGAAAGCGAGCGTCATCCCACGCTCCTTCTGGTTCCTGAGCCTCGCGGGCGGCCTGGTCCTGCTCCTCTACTCTCTCTACCGGCGGGACCCCGTCTTCATCGCCGGGCAGGCGACCGGCCTCTTCATCTATAGCCGGAACCTGTGGTTCATCTACCGGCCGCCGGCCGGCCCC
>Ga0075426_10002716_pt1 | contig 12633 bp, 12 predicted proteins | sample SoiMethybrSBSTD5_FD_75304 | JGI IMG/M metagenome (GOLD analysis project Ga0075426, IMG submission 75304) | Bulk soil microbial communities from a Populus tree surrounding site in Tennessee, USA - Soil MetaG P. TD hybrid SBSTD5 | ecosystem: Environmental > Terrestrial > Soil > Tree plantation...
CTCGATGGCTATCGTCCCATAGGCGGCGATTTCCCCAGCATGGGCGAGCACTGGATAGACGTCGGAACCCTGTTCTCAGGAACGTTCACGCCGGAGCAGCCGCCGATTCTGGAGTACGCGACCATCGACGGCCGCCCAGCCCTCATCGGCGTGGCGTATGCGCTGCCGCTGCTCCCCGGCGAGATGCCGCCGGCACTCCCCGGCAACGTCGCGTGGCACTCGCACATCGGCACCGTCGAAGATGAGAGCGACCTGCTCAGCCAGGCGATGGAGTCGCACGGTTCCATGCGTGGCGCCCGGCTCGCCATGATCCACGTATGGGCGTGGCTGCCTAACCCGGCAGGCACCTTTGACGCCGATAATTGGGCGCTGCCGTTCGTCCGCGCCGGACTCGCCCCGCCGGCAACGGATCCAGGTTCGGTCGCGGGACGCGTCGTGTCGCTGGCGTCGGGCGGCGATGCGTTCTACGAGCGCGCCTTCCTGAGCGTCGCCGGCGCCACCGGCTCCGACAGCGTCGCGGTTCACCGAGCGCTCGCCACGGCGCGCATCTCCGCCGCGGCGTGGGTCGCTCGCAATCGAGGCGCCGACGCGGATCACCAGGCGTTAGAGGAATTGCCGAGAGTCTGGGCCGTCATGTGGGAGACGCTCGATGCATCGCTCGGCAGCGGCGCCCGCACTCGGCTGCTCCCGCTCCGGAATCGATGACGGAGGGCGGCGAAAAGCCGGGAGACTGGCGTTTTCCCACTCCAGTGCCGCGACGTACTGCGCGTGCGCCGTGAAGATCGTCGCCAGGTTGGCCGTGCATCGCCTCCGGTGCCGTATGCCGACCACGATCAACGGGACGCCGAGCGGCACCAGCATCACCGTGAGGCAGGTGAAGGCCGCCCCAACGATGATTAGCAGCGCGATCACCCGGTGCCTCGCATACGGCGCGGCGAGCTCCTGTCGGGCCGCGTACAGCACGTCCGGGTCGCTCGATCCGGTCGCGTGGAGCCTCCGTGTAACGGCTTGGGCACTCGTATCGGCCGGACCGTATGGCCGCTTGACCATGCGGGCCTCCGGGATTTGCGTGGTTCGCCCAGGATCGCTACGCTAGAGGGCCGCCTGACGGCACCCGGATACTGTCGCGTCGCACTCCTGATCCGCGGGTCGGCTCCAAATCGCTTTGCGCGAAGGTGTGGAGAATACCGTCATGCCGCGTGCTGTCACCCCCAGCCCCGTCGCCCACGGCCTCGAGAACGAGGATGTAGGCGGACTCCTCGAGGAGCGTCGCGCGCTCGACGACCTCTTCAGTGCGACGTACGAGGAGCTGCGCCGCCTCGCGTCCGCCGTGCGGCGCGACGATCCTAACGCGACGCTGACGCCCACGACCCTGGTCAACGAGGCCTGGCTCAAGCTCGCCCAGTCGCCGCAGCTCGCGTCCGTCCCGCGTTTGCACTTCAAGCGCATCGCCGCGCGCGCGATGCGCCAGGTGCTCATCGAAGCGGCGCGTCGGCGGAAAGCGCACAAGCGCGGCGGAGCCGCGGCGATCGTCACGTTCGACGATGCACTCGCTGTGGCCGCGAACGGCGTCGCTGCCGCGGATGACCTCATCGCCCTCGACGATGCGCTGGACGAGCTCGCGCGCATCCATCCGCGGCAGGCCATGATGGTCGAATGCCGCTTCTTCGGCGGGCTCGACATCGCGGAAACGGGCGCGCTCCTCGGTGTGTCCGAGGCGACGATCCTCCGCGACTGGCGGGCGGCGCGCGCCTGGCTCGCCCGCGAGCTGCGGCGCTCGCGCTGACGCTGCCTAACGGAGGCATCGATGGACGCCGAGCGTTGGGCGCGCATTCAGGATGTCTTCCACCGCGCCGCCGACATGCCGGCGGTCGAGCGGGACGCGTTCCTGGATGCCGAGTGCGGCGCCGACCGCGCGCTCCGCGAGGAGGTGTCGGCCCTGCTCGATGAAGACGCGCGCGGCGAGTCGCTCCTCGACCACGACGTCGCGCACGTGGCGAACGAAGTGCTGGGCCGCGGCTCGGCGCACCAGCTCCCCGATCGCTTCGGCCCGTACCGCATCACCCGTCTGTTAGGCGAAGGCGGCATGGGCGTCGTCTACCTGGCCCGCCGCGACGACCTGGGCAGCGATGCCGCGATCAAGATCTTGCGCGACGCGTGGCTCTCACCCGCGCGCCGCGAGCGCTTTGCCAGCGAGCAGCGCACCCTCGCCCAACTCAACCACCCGCTCATCGCGCGCCTCTACGACGCCGATACACTGGCCGACGGCACGCCGTGGTTCGTTATGGAGTACGTCGATGGCGTGCCGCTCACCGACTACTGCCGGCGCCATGCGTCGCCCATGCCCGACCGGCTGCGGCTGTTCCGCAGCGTGTGCGAGGCGGTACAGCACGCGCACGGCCACGCGATCATCCACCGGGATCTCAAGCCGACCAACATCTTCGTGATGCACGACGGCACGGTCAAACTCCTGGATTTCGGCATCGCCAAACATCTCGATGTCGGCGCAACCGATACCGACCACACGCGCACGGGCCTCCGCTTGATGACGCCCGCATACGCCGCGCCCGAGCAGCTTCGCGCGGGCCGCGTCGGCATCCACACCGACATCTACTCGTTGGGCGTCGTGCTCTACGAGCTCCTCACCGGCCGTCTGCCGTTCGACATCGCGCACCGTACGCCGGCCGAGGTCGAAACGCTCATCGCCGATCACGATCCGGTGAAGCCCTCGGCCGTCGCGCGCCGCCGCCTCGAGCACGAAGGGGCCGAGGCCCGGCTGCCCGCGGCGAGCAAGAGCCAGTGGGGCGACCTCGATGTCCTCTGCCTAACGGCGATGCACAAGGAGCCGGACCGGCGCTACGTCACCGTCGACGCGCTCATCCGGGACATCGACCGGTACCTGGCCGGCGAGGCGCTCGAGGCGCGCCGTGACAGCGTTCGCTATCGCACCGGCAAATTCCTGCGGCGCAACTGGCGTCCGGTCGCGATCGCGGCCGCCGTGTTCGTCACCATCGTCGGACTGGTCGGTTTCTACACCATCCGGCTGACCAACGCCCGCAACGTTGCGTTAGGCGAAGCGACTCGCGCCCAACGCATCCAGGGCTTCATGGTCAGCCTGTTCCAGGGCGACGAGGGAGATGTCGCGCCGTCCGAAAGCCTCAAGGTCGTGACCCTGGTCGACCGCGGCCTCAAACAAGCACGCGCACTCGACGGCGTGCCGGAGTCCCAAGCGGAACTATACGAGACGCTCGGCAGCATCTATCAGGAGCTCGGAAGCTACGAACGCGCCGACTCGCTGCTCCGCACCTCGCTCGCCGAACGGCGCGCTCTGTTCCACGGCGACCATCCCGAGATCGCCAACAGCCTCGTCGCGCTCGGCCTGCTGTTCGACGCGCAGGCCCAGTACGACTCTGCCGAATCGGTGATCCGCCAGGCCCTCGCGATGCAGCAACGGATTCTCCCGCGCGGCGATCCGACCACCGCGCGCACCACGTCTGCGTTGGGCCGGGTGTTCGAGGATCAGGGACGCTACGCCGATGCGATCGCCACGCTCGACCGCGCCGTGCAACTGTTGTCCGCGCCGCGGGCGCAGCCATCCGACCTCGCGGCCGCGATCACCGAGCTCGCCAACGCGCACTTCTACGCGGGCCATTATTCGGTTTCCGACTCCCTCAATCAGCGCGCACTCCTGATCGACCGGAGCCTCTACGGCCCGCGCCATCCCAATGTCGCCGATGACCTCATCAACCTCGGCGCCATTCAGTACGAGTACGGTCACTACTTCGCCGCCGAGCGCTACTATCGCGAAGCGCTCGGCATAATCCGCGCGTGGTACGGTGAGAGCAATCCGGAAACAGCGTCGGCGCTCACGATGCTCGGCCGCACGCTGATCGACGAGAAAAAATACGACGAGGCCGCGCAGCTACTCGGAGAGGCGCTCGACGTGCAACAGCGCACGTACGGTCCCGTGCACCCTCGCGTCGCGTCGGCGTTGAACGAGCTCGGCAAGGTCGCGCAGCAACGCGGACGCTTGGACGAGGCGGCGCGCGATTTCAGCCGGATGGCCGACATCTACAAGCAGATCTATCACGACAAGCACTATCTCATCGGAATCGCGCTGTCGAATCTTGCCAGCGTGTACACCGCGAAAAAACAGTACACTGTCGCCGACTCCCTCTTCCGCGACGTTCTGCGTCGCTACGCCGACGTACTCGCGCCCAAACATCAGTTGGTGGGCATCGCGCACGTCCGACTCGGCCACACGCTCGTGCTCGAGCGCCGGTTTGCGGATGCCGAGATGGAGCTCACGACCGGGTACGGCATCCTGAAGTCGCAGACCAGTCCTCCGGCCACGTGGCTCGGCATGGCGCAGACCGATCTGGTGGCCGTCTACGACTCCCTCAAGCAGCCCGAAAAGGCCGTGCCGTTCCGAGCCGAACTGGCCCAGGCAAAGAAGCCCGGCGACTCGACGCCGCCACGCTGAGCAACGCGCCCTGCGCACGCGTTCCGCGAGGTGCGGTGAATACTCCCGCCGCCGTGGATTCGCATTAGCTTAGGTGTGTTCCCCGTCGGTCGCGCATTATCGAGGCGAGCAATGCCCTACGTTATTACCGAGACCTGCATTGGCGTAAAGGACAAGGCGTGCGTGGATGTGTGTCCGGTCGACTGCATCTACGAGGGCCCGGACCAGCTGTTCATCCACCCCGACGAATGCATCGATTGCGGCGCGTGCGAGCCGGAATGTCCGGTCACCGCGATCTTCCCGGAAGAAGATGTGCCCGCCAATCAGAAGCAGTTCGTCCAGATCAACCGGGACGTGTTCAAGAGCGACGCTCCGCCCACACGCCCGACCCGCTGACGCCCGCCAGGCGCCGGAGGCGAGGGACGTCACGTTAGGCGTGGCGTCCCTCGCGCGTTTGGCCTAACGATTGGCCCGCGTGCGGCGCGATTCGCGGCCCGCCACCGCCCACGCGATCGGGCCCACGATCGGCAGGATCACCGCGACGACCGTCCACACGATTTTCGCCCGGCGCGAATGTCCGCTCGCGTGCCAGATCGACACGAGCGCGAGCACCAGCAGCACCACGGCGAACACGGCGATCCACGCGAGACGCGTCATGTCCCAGCCGAGGATCGGCATGCGCGAGTCCATGCCCCCGCGAGGATCGCCATCAAGATGCGTGTGCCGTATCACACGCAGCCGCCGCCCACTCACTCACGAGCGCGTTGAAGGCTGCCGGCCGCTCGAGACTGCTCAAGTGTCCCGCTCCACGGATCACCTCGATCCGGCTGCCCGGCACGCGTGTCCGCATGTTCTCGGACTCGGCGCGCGGCGCGATCGTGTCCTCGTCGCCGACCACGAACATCGTCGGCACCGTGATCGTGCCCAGCATATCGCTGGAGTCGGGTCGCGACATCGCCGCCGTGAGCGCGCCGATCACACCATCCTCGCTCGCTCGACGCGCCATGGCGAGCACGGTCGACTCGAGCTCCGGATGACGCGTGAGCGTCGTCGCGCCCAACTGATCCGCCACGAGCGTCTCGGAGACGGCCGACACGCCTTCCGCTTGCACGCGCGCGATCCACTCCCGCCGCCGCGCACGGACTGCCTCGCTATCCGATCCAGCGCGCGTGTCGACGAACACGAATCCAGTCACGCGCGCTGCGTGGCGCCGCCACATCGCGAACGCGACGTACCCACCCATTGAAATGCCGGCGATCACCGCACGGCGCACACCGATGGCGTCGAGCAGCGCCGCCAGGTCGTCCGCGTATTGATCCATGGAGTAGGGCGGGGCGCTGCTGCTCTCGCCGAAGCCGCGCAGGTCGACCGTCACGCACTGATACACCGCCGACAGCGCGTGCATCTGCGGCGCCCACAGCGTGCGGTCGTGCGGAAATCCGTGCACGAGCAAGAGCGTCGGGTTCTGCGATGCACCCGATACGTCGTACGCGAGGTCCACATTGGCGAGTCGGCACTTCATACGACCGGCCCTCCTTTCATGGCTGCCGCATCGGCTGCACCGATGGCTCGCTCACGGATCGCGCGTCGAACGTGAGCCAGTACAGGGTTGGCTCGTCGGTCGTTTGCGAAAGCTCCACCGCGGCGGCGAACGCTTTCGCTCCGTACGTCTCATCGAGCAACACACCCGTTGCACGCTCGAATTCCCGGCGCACCTCTTGTGCCGCGCCCAACGCGCGGCCGTACGCGCCGCCATAAAATCGGTGCACCACGCGAATGCTGCGAGGGGTGGGACGCGGAATGCGGGTCCCGGTAGTTCGCTCAATGAGGCGGGCACAACGGTGCGCCAGGCGTCGTACGCGCCACGCGTTGGCCATGACGCGCGGCACCACGCGCACGCCAACGACCTGCGTGCCGAGTCCCGCGATCGCGAAGCCGAGCGCGAGTCCGCCCGCCGTTCCGCCCGTGCCTAACGGAAGCACGACGTGCGCCGGCACCGGCGCCTCGCCGCGCGCCACCTGCGCTGCGAGCTCGAGTCCGGCATTCACCGCCCCCAACATGCCGAGCGGCGACGCGCCGCCGGGCGGAATCCAGCGCGTCGCCGCCGCGGCCGGCATCCGCAGCGCCGCGAGCCAGCCCGACGCAACCGCGCGCACGGGACCGGGCGCCCCCTGCACTTCGTCGGCCATCTCCCGCGCGCGCCGCTCGACGCGGCGCGCGGTCTCGTTCATCTCGTGCGGCCAGCGGATCGCCCGCACGCGTGCGCCGAGGCGCTGCGCCAGTACGATCGTGGCCAGCACGTGTGTCGATCCCTCACCGCCCAGCGCCAGCACCGTGTCGCCCGTCATGACACCCGCGAGCAGATACTCGAGTGCGCGCAGCTTGTTGCCCGCGGCGCACGACGACACCGCATCCGAAAGGCCCCTCGCGTTCAGGTCGTCGCGCTTCACCCACAACGGGCCGCGCACACGGGCCAGCGTGACACGTTCGACCGGCGTCGGAAACGCGCCGAACGACACGCGGCCGATTCGCGCCAGCGACGGAAATCGCGCGATCAGCTCGGGCGCGCCGTGGGCATCCCGATCCATCGCCGCGTCGTCCGCGCATGGCGCACCGACGGTGCCACGGGTATCGTTGCGTCGGGAGGAATCCTGCATGAGATATCCGGTAGACTATCTGCGCTACGCGGCGCGCGAAGTTCGAAAGGTCGAGACTCGCATGCGCGTCGGCGAAGACGCGCCGCTCTCGAAGGACGAGATGGCCGATCTCCTCAAGACCATCTGGAAAGCGCTGGATGAAGTCGGCGACGCCATCGAGGGCCTGCAGCGGTCGCGCGACTACTGATCGCCGGTGTGCCGCGCATCGCGGCACACCATTCGCCTAACCGCTCGCCTCCAGTTGGGCTTCGGTCAGCGGCCCCTCGCGTTCGACGTACAGAATGCGCAGCGGCACCATGATCGCGGCCAGCAACGGCACCGCCACCATGAGTCCCAGAAATCCGAACAGCATCGCCATCACCGCCTGGGCCAGAATCGTGAGCACCGGCGGGAGGTTGATGCCCCCCTTCATCAGCATCGGAATGAGGATCTGCCCTTCGGATTGCTGGATGGCGATGTAGGCGATCGTCACCGACAGCGCCTTCTCGGGCGAGTCGAGGAATCCCATCGCGATCGCCGGTATCGCGCTCAGCACCGGACCGATCGTCGGCACGAACTCGAGCAGCCCGGCCAGCAGGCCTAACGCAAACGGAGCCTTCACCCGCAAGATCAGCAGCACGACCGTGCTCACCACGCCGATCACCACCATCGCGATCAGCTGCGTCACGAGCCATCTGCGGAGTTTGGTCGCCATCTGGCTCAGGATGCGCGACGCGACGTCCCGCGATTCGGGCGGCACCATCACGAGGAACCCCCGTCGGTACAAGCCCGGGTCCACCGCCACGTAGATCGCGAGGAACAGCATCACCACGAGCCCGGCGAGCGCCGCCAATGTCGACGTGAGGAACGGGAAGAGATACCGCGTCGCGCTCTGCAGCTGCCGGCCGATCCCTTGGGCTAACGGACTGGGCACGCCGGCGCCCACGGTGTCGCGGCGCTCCGCCTCCGCGGCGCCGCGTCCCACGGGGGACAACGGACCGCCTAACTGACCCTGCGGCGCCACGGCCGCCCCGGTGTCCGACGGAGCGCCGGAGCCCATCACCGCGCGCATCAACCCGCCGCGCTGCTTAAGCCACCGTTCCACGCGCGCCTGCGCCTCCGGCAGGCGCGACTTGAGGACGCCCAACTGGTCGCTCACCGTGGGCGCGATCACCGCCCCGGCGCCGTACAACAAGGCAAACACAGCGACCACGATCGTCGCCGCCCCGATCGCGCGCGGCACGCGCCACCGCGCCAACCCGTCGACGCCCGCCGCGATCGCGAGCCCGAACAGCACACCCAGAAACGCGACGAGCACCAGCGCGTTCGCAAACCACAACAGGCGCAGCACGAAGTACAACCCAAACACGATCGCCGCGACGCGCAGGACATCCCGCGACCGCCAGGCATTCCCGCGCGGCGGGAATCCGCGTGATACCGCGTCGGACATGGACACCGTCGCAGAAAGAGGTGTGAACTCCGCTACGAGTGGACTTCAAAGTAGCAGTCCGCTTCCTTTCGCGCGTCCCGGACGAGAGAATTCACGAATACCTGGCGCCGCCGCCTACCGCCTTCCGGGGCGGCCGCGCGACCCAGCCACACGAGGTACGCTTCGAGTGCCGTCGCATCCTTCCCCACCGTCCGAGCCCCGACCGGCCACGCGAAGCACCTCGTCAACCACACGCTATATCGACGCCGCCGCCGATGCCGACCGCTTTCTATCATCGCTCGGCACCCCGGATCGGCTGGCAGTCGACACCGAAGGCGCCAGTTTCCACCGCTTCGTCGACCGAATCTATCTCCTCCAGATCAGCACCGCGTCGGCGAACGCGATTCTCGATCCGCTCACCATTGGCAAGCCTCGCCGCCTGGGCGAGCTGCTCGAGAGTGCGCAGTCGGAGACGGTGTTTCACGACGCGGACTACGACTTGCGCCTGCTGTTCCAGGACTACGGCTGGCACGCGCGCCATCTGTTCGACACGCGCATCGCCGCCCAGTTGCTGGGCATCCGCGCGTTTGGCCTGGCGGCGCTGCTCGAGCGATACCTCGGCGTGAAGCTCGACAAGAAACACCAGCGCGCCGATTGGTCCATGCGCCCGCTGCCGCAAGACATGCTCGATTACGCGACACAAGACACGATGTACCTGCTGCCGCTCAGGGATAAGTTGTCAGACGAGTTGGAACGCGCCGGACGCTGGGAGTGGGCGCGCGAGGAGTTCGAGCGACTCGAGGGCACGCGTTGGGACCATGACACCGCGGTCGACGCCTACCAGCGCATCAAGGGTGCGCGCGACCTCACGCGGCGCGAGTTGGCGATTCTGCGCGAGCTCGTCGTGTGGCGCGATGGGGTAGCGCGCGAGATGGACCGCGCGACATTTCGCGTTGCCGGCAACGAAACGCTGCTCGAGCTCGCGCGCGTCGCGCCTCGTTCGGTGGACGCACTCCGCGAGATCCGCGGCATGCCGCGCGGCGTGATCGAACGCCGGGGCACGAACGTCCTCGACGCGATCGCTCGCGGCCTTGCCGTGCCGGAAGACCAGCTGCCGCGATTTCCGCGCGCGCCGCGCTGGGACCGCGATCCGGACTTCGACATCCGTGTCAACCGCCTGCGCGGCATCCGCGAAACCGTCGCCCAACGACTCGGCCTCGATCCCGGTTTCCTGATTTCACGCGAGCGCCTGGAGACGATCGCGCGCAAGCGCCCGACGTCGGTGGACGAGCTCGCGCAGGCGGACGATCTCCGCCGCTGGCAGGTCGATGTGATGGGGAAGGAGTTGCTCGCCGCCCTCGCGGCGGGCTGATGCCTAACGGTTAGGCACCGCCGTCAGAAGCCCAGATAGGCTTTGATCCGCGGCTCCATCCGGTCGGGGCTCCACATCGGTTCCCACACCAGATTCACGACCACGTCCTCGACGCCCGGCAGTGCACGCACCTGCTCTTCGGCCGTGGTGAGGATTTCTGGTCCGGACGGACATCCCGGCGACGTGAGCGTGACGGCTATGGTTACCGTGCCGCCATCCACCGTGACGCCGTACACGAGACCGAGATCGACGATGTTCAGGTTGAGCTCGGGGTCCTTGACGCGCCGGAGCGCGGCCTTGACCACGTCCTCGGTCAAGGCCGCCGTGGGTGCCGGCGCCGGCGAGGTTGAGCCGGTTGCGGCCGCGGGACTAGCTGTCGATTCGGGTTGGCGCGCGTCTTCGTTCATGTGGGCTCCGGCAGACGATCATCTGCAACTTCACCGGCGCCCCGGGGGCGGGCAAGGCTACTTCTTGTGCGTCGTGTGAGTCTTCTTGGCCGTGACGACGGCTTTCTTGGCGCGCGGCGTCGCGGCCTGGCGCTTGGCGATGCGCACCGTCGACTTGGTTCCATGATGACGCACGCGACGATGGTGGCGATGCTCTACGTGGTTCCAGCCGCTCGCTTTGTCGGCGCGGAACGACACGGGCATCGCGATCAATTGATCGGGATCATCCGTCACCGCGACGGACGCCGCGTCGGAGAGATCCGCACGAATGTCCGCGATCACCTTCTCGGGCCGGCGCGCGCGCGGCTCGTGCACGCGGTTCGTGAGGAGAATGACGAACATGTCGCGATCGGGGTCGATCCACAGCGACGTGCCCGTGTATCCGACGTGGCCGAACGCCTCATCGCTCAGGAAGCGCCCCGAGCCCCACTGGCCATCGGCCATCGCCCAACCGAGCGCGCGGCTGCCGGCGGCGCGGTGCGTGAACAGTTTGACCGTGGAGTCGCTCACGATGCGCGTGCCGTTGAACTCGCCGCCATTCAGGATCATCTGCGCGAAGATCGACAGATCGGCCGCGGTGCTGAACAGTCCCGCGTGTCCGGCCACACCGCCCAACGCGTAGGCGTTCTCGTCGTGCACTTCACCCTGCAACGGATAGCCGCGCGGCGGCGTGTCCTCGGTGGGCGCCGCGCGGTGCTTCACCGAGTCGGCTGGACGGTAAAACGTGTTCGTCATGCCTAACGGATTGAACACCCACATCGACAGGTACTCGTCCAGCGGCTGGCCGCTCAGCTTCTCGACCAGGAACCCGAGCGTCATCGCGCCCAGGTCCGAGTAGACGTACTGCGTTCCCGGCTTGTACTCGAGCGGCGTGCTCAGCACGATCTGTCGCGCCTCTTCGGGCGACGACGCCATGCGCCACAGCTCGCGGTCGGCGGGAAGACCGGACCGGTGCTCGAGCAGTTCGCGAATGGTGACGCTGTCCTTCTCACCGCCCGTGAACTCGGGCAAATACTTCACGACGGGGTCGTCGAGCTTGAATCGACCCTGGTCGTACAGAATCATGATGGCGGTGGTCGTACCGACGACTTTCGTGAGCGAGGCGAGGTCGTACAGCGTTTCGGTGGGTGAGACATGCGGGCTGGACGATTTCCAATCGATGCGGCCGAACCCTTTCTCCCAAACCACGGCGCCCTTGCGGCCGACGACGACCGCGGCGCCCGGGAAGCCGCCGGCGCGAATCCCCCGCTGCACGACGCGATCAATGACGCGCAGGCGCGCTGCCGACATGCCGACGGAAGCCGGTGCTTTGACCGGCAGTCCTCCGTCTCCTCCAGCTATGGCGAGGGCAGCGAGCAGCGCGAGCACCACGGTGGACCTCTCCTCCCAAAACGACCAACTGAACCCCGACCCGAGACGCGACGCATACAGGACTCGGAGCTTGGGGTAGTACCCCGGGGCTCAGCAAAAGCGACGGCCTTCAATTGTCGCAAGAACGAGGGCAGCAACAGCGAACGGTTGTGCGAACCGGAAAACTGGCGGGCTGCGATCCGGTGGAACGACCACACGACTTGAGGTCGGGCGAGCTATCCTACTTCAATATGTGGGGTTGCATTCAGTTGGCAAGACGAAATACATGCTCATTCGTCACCGCGGCTGGCGTCGGCGAGCTCATGCGCATGGTGGTATGAGCGCGTCGGCTTGCGGCGGGACCGCGTCATCGATCGGTCTGATCGACCGGCGTTCTGGCCTCGAGCGGCGGTGGCCGACAAAGCGCTGGCAACCGAACTTCACAGAACGGTGACCAAACAAGCAACCGGGATGGAAACGGATCACGCTCTCATTCGGCGCGCCATCGACGGCGATGAGCGAGCACTGCGGCAGTTGTGGTCGCAGTACTCGCCGCACATCGACGCGGTCGTGCGGCGGCTCGTGGGCGGCGATCCAGATCTGGCGGCCGACATCGCGCAGGACGTGTGGATCCAGATCTTCCGTGCGTTAGGCAGCTATCGCGGCGATGCGCAGTTCGGAACCTGGGCGCACCGCATCGCGGTGAACCGGACGCTGAACGCCCTGCGCAAGGCGCGGCGCCTGGGACGCCTGGAGGTCGAGATCGAAGAAGACTCGTCGGCTGTGGAGATGGACAGTGATCGCGCCTTCCTCGCCGCGTCCATCGAAGAGGCCGCGGCGAGACTCCCGGCCGGCGCCCGCACGGTGTTCGTGTTGCACGACGTGGAAGGCTATACGCACGACGACATCGCCCGTGAGTTAGGCATCACGACGGGCGC
>Ga0075426_10002720_pt1 | contig 12616 bp, 6 predicted proteins | sample SoiMethybrSBSTD5_FD_75304 | JGI IMG/M metagenome (GOLD analysis project Ga0075426, IMG submission 75304) | Bulk soil microbial communities from a Populus tree surrounding site in Tennessee, USA - Soil MetaG P. TD hybrid SBSTD5 | ecosystem: Environmental > Terrestrial > Soil > Tree plantation...
CGTGGGTGACTTACCTCTGGCGAAAGATCTTCAATAGATATGCGCGCGCCGTCCATCGCGTACGCTACTACCCTCTCGATTTCATTTCTCAATTGTCGGACGTTGCCGGGCCAGTTATGTTCCGTCAGCGCATCAATTGCGTCCTGAGTCATTGTGAGCGGCTGCTTGCCCGCTCGCGAGGAAAAATGTTCCAGGAAGTGAGCTGCCAAGACAGGGATCTCTTCGCGCCTATCGCGAAGCGGAGGAACGTGTATGCGAATGATGTTCAGCCGGTGAAAGAGGTCTTCTCTGAAACGTCCGTCCTGAACGGCACGCTCCAGTTCGGTGTTGGTCGCCGCAAGTATCCTGACGTCGACTCGAAGCGGTTTCGTCTCTCCCAAAGGCTGGATTTCGCCTTCCTGGAGGAAGCGCATTAACTTAGGCTGTATCTCCAGGGCGAGGTCGCCGATTTCGTCAAGGAACAAGGTCCCTCCGTCCGCTGCCTTGATTATCCCGGGATAATTTGTCGTCGCTCCGGTGAAGGCGCCACGCCTGTGTCCGAACAACTGGCTATCAATAATTTCTTTTGGAGCAGCGGTGCAATTGAACGGAAGAAAGATAGCGCGGGGTCGAGCAGATTGGTTATGTATATATCTGGCAACCAACTCCTTGCCTGTTCCCGACTCTCCGGTTATCAGAACGGTGACATCGCTTGTTCTGATCTTATAGATCTTATCGATCATGTCGAACATCGAAGGGCTGGCTACAATGAAGCCCGGCATTATCGTTTGTATCCGTTGTTCCAGGCTTCTCGTCGTTCCTCCACGAGCTGCCACGCGAAGCGAACAAGTTTCGAGTCCCAATTCCGCCTGTCGCAGTAGAGGTTGAAGCCTATCGATTTCAAGCGAGCCGTTGCCGCGGATGTAAAGGACAATCGGAGGCCTGACGTTGTCGCCGAGTCTCACTAAGTAACCGTCCGGCAATCGGGTTATGCTCTCCTCGCTTGAGGTATCGATCGTTCCACAGAGCGACTCAGCTTCATTGCGGCTAACACCCTTCGCCACCAAAGTCTCAGCGCGACCGACGTCGTCTACTCGACAAATGACGACTGCGCCAGCAGGGAAATTCTCATAGATGACAGCGGCGAGTTCCTGTACGAGAAGCTCGCGCGACGCCGATGCTTCGATGAGCCTTTGCATCAACAAAACGTCGTTTGGCGCGGACACTCGCCAAGCCTGCGGAAGTTCCTCGGACTTCACATCAGACGCTAGAGCGCGCGTGGTTAGTTCGAGATCGGGGGCCGCTCCCAGCTTTTCAAAAATCGCCGCGGCCTGCTGGAGATTCGTTTCGGCGCTTTTCTTGTCCTGAGCTTTCCTGAGCAGGAGACCCATCTCGCAATAGCTTCGTGCCAATTCGTAGGGAATTTCTGTGGTCGTAAAGATTGATACGCTTTGCGCGATGTGTTGCTTGGCTTCGGCGAGTCGCCCGGAAGCCGCCTCAAGTTGACCGGTCAACCGTTGAATGAGACCAGAGACCGGCAGGTACATTTCTTCCTTGAGCCTTCCCTGTGCAAGCTCGAGGTATTCGCCAGCCTGTTCGTGATTTCCTTGAGAAATATGAAACTCCGCCAGGCCGACCATGGCCAGGGTCACACCGTGAAGATCGCGTATGGAGGTCGAGAGCTGCATCGTTTCGCGAAGAGTCTTAAGCGCAGGCTCAATGCGACCAGTGCCACGGTAAACAACGGCAAGTACTCGCAGCGCATTGCTCTCAAGCCACTTGTCTCCGCTTCCCTTTAGCAACTCGAGACTCTTATTCAAATGCACTTCGGCTGCAGAAAACTCTCCTCGAGCGCACAAAACTTCAGCAAGTGTTATTCGAGCGGTCGCCTCGTGACTCGGCTTTGTATATCGTTGCCCGATTTCTATGGCTTTGCTCAGAGTGGCGATAGCGGAATCCCACTCACCGGAGTGGCGAAACGTGTCCCCGAGGTTATTGTAAGCGCTCGCCAAATAATCCTTGTGCCCGCCCTTTTCCAGGTAGCCGATGCCGCGCTCGAGATATCGTACCGAATCCTTTGCCTCGCCTGGGTGACCGTGAATGAGAGTTGTACCGAGATCGACTAGAACCGTCCCGATCACATTAGGATTCGCCGAGCCTTCGGCAAGCTCCAATGCCTTCAAGAAGTTTTCCTTCGCGCTCGTGAACACGCCTTCATAGAAGTCGACCGTGCCGAGCCGACGATAGATTTGTGCAAGGAGCTCGCGATCCAGAGCGGTCTTCTGAAAGTTTGCCGCCGCCAGAAGGTGATCGCGCGCAATTCGGAACTCATTTATCTCGATGTAAGTACGACCCAGAGCATAGTGAGTCTCGCTTGTGCCGAGATCATCACCGAGTTCTATGAAAGCCCTTTTCGCCTCATTGAGAGACGCGATCGCCTCCGGGTGGTTCCTTAGCCGGCTCTTGACCCATCCCAGTCTCAGTTTGACGCGCGCTCGAGGCCGTGGCGTTAACTGGGTTACGATCTTGGGATCATCATACTTGCCAATAACAGTGTAGGCGTCTTCGTACTTACTCTGTTCTTCAAGCGCCTTACTTAGCAGCCCCCTGGTTATCGCCTCGTCCTCCGGCGTCTTTGCTTCTTCGGCCAGCGCAGCATAAAAGAATTCAGCGGCCGCTTCGTATCGCGATTGAGCTAGAGCTGTCTCGCCTAAATGGAAAGGACTCAGTTCAGTTACCCGACGGTTGGTGGATGGGGCGCCTGTCTTAGAGTCGCCCGCGCCGTTTTCTTGCCACCTCTTCAATATCTGTCTTACAGTCACGTGACTAATCCGCTCAACAATTCCGCGATCGATTGCCGCGGTAGCGAGCTTTTGAGGTGTCCACTCTTTGAATTCGTATCCCAAATCGCCTGGTCGTTCATGCGACAGGTTGAGCAATTCTTCGATCTGAGCGGCCGTGAAATTTGGTCGCGGGCCTCCTTGCGGTCCCCGCTTCTTGGGCGATATGCCAGGCAAGCCATCCGTGTTGAACTTCTTAATCCACTTCTTAATGTTTGTGGTGTGAGATCCGAAGAACTGGCTTATCTCGGCCGCCGTTTTTCCTTCGGCCGATAGTAAGATGACGCCGGCCCGAACGGCCTGCTCCTTATTGGAAGCTTTGGAGTATTGTTTGAGCCCTTCGCGCTCGTCGCGCGTCAGGGGTCGCACAAACAAAGGCTGGAACATTTTGGCGCCTTGTACTAGCAGTCTGGGGCTGCCTGCAAAATGACGACTCGCTCAAAATCCCATCGGCCTCGCAGGCGACTCAGGGTGGGATTCCTTTATTTCAATCACAGTACCCATCTTTGCTCGATGAGGTTCCGAAAATACCAAAAAGCAGTGGCTGAGTCAACCACAATCTTTCCAGTCTCATTTCAGTTTGCTGTATACGATGGTGACGGAATTGAAATGTCGGGCAACGTAGGGCTTTCCTTAAGCGAGACAGCGAAAGTTCCTTAAGTTCACTGAGAATGAAGAAAGCGTTAACGTGTGAGATAGGAGCGAGGGTGAACAACAAAGGTCGAAGCACGCTATGCTTCGACCTCAAACCGTTCCGCCGACCTTGAGGAAAAGTTGCTATCGCTTCTCGTAATACCTCATAACGAGTCCGTCGCGGCCGATCGCGTAACCGCGATTCTTTCGAAACGAAACCGCAAAGAGATCCGCATTGGTATTGCTGTTCTGCTCGACCCAGTTCCGGCCGCCGTCATACGTTCGAATGATCCGGCCCTTATACCCGACTACCCATCCAGTCTTGTTGTCGATGAAGCTCATGCCGAACAGCGGCTCGCGAACATTTAATGAAACACGCTCCCAGGTTGCACCCGCATTGTCTGTTCGCAGCAAGGTACCGTTGTCTCCGGTGATCAATCCTACTTTGTCAGTAATCATGAAGACTCGATTAAGATCGTCGTTTCCGGCTGAACGCTGCGGATACCAGTTCTTTCCGCCGTTATCCGTATGAAGAATCACGCCCCCTGTGCCAACTACCCATCCGCGATCGCCTCGAAAACTCAAGTGAAAAAGTTGAGCATCCGAGCCGCTGTGTTGCTCGCGCCACGACGAGCCTCCGTCGGAAGATACAAGAATCAGTCCCCGGTCTCCGACGGCATAAACATGATCGTCATCGGAGAACTGAACCGAATAGAGATCAAGATCACCAGCAGCGCCAGGCGATCCTCGACGCGCCGAGCGTAAGATCTTTACGAAACTGCGGCCGCCGTCGGTGCTCCTCAAGATCGTCCCAGCATCACCGACAATACAGATTCGATCCTTGCGCACCGACACATCATTGAGCCCTGCATCGACGCCCTGGTTCATTTCCTGAAATGTTTTGCCATCATCATGAGACTTCGAGATCATCCCGTGAGATCCGACCACCCATATGTCATCGCCATCATAAAACACCGAGTTGATCCCGGAATCGGCCGCGCTGCTCTTAATCGTCTGCAGCTTCGCCCATCCTTGTTGCGCAAATGCGATAATACTCAATGTCGTAACCGTCAACGACAACGCGATCGCGCTGATAAGTTTACTACTGTTTGTCATCCGAACCTCCGACCGAATTGCGCGCTTCTCTCAGCTTGAACCGCTGAATCTTTCCAGTTGAAGTTCGAGGCATCTCTTCGATGAACTGGATGTGTGCCGGTACCTTATGATGCGGAAGCCTCGATCCTGCGAATTTGCGTAACTCATCTTTGAGCGCTTCTGGAACATGCCCGCGCTCACCCCGTCGGATGACCACATAGGCCCGCGCGGTTGCCAAACCTCGCTCATCAATCGCGCTGACCACCGCGGCTTCAGAGACCGCTTCGTGAGAAACAAGCACCGATTCAACTTCAATCGGCGAAACCCAAAGCCCGTGCACTTTGAAGCAATCATCCGAGCGCCCGATATGATAGTAGAAACCTTCTTCATCTCTACGGTAGACGTCTCCAGTGCGCACCCATCCGTCGACAACGGTGCTCTCGGTCAGATCAGGACGATTCCAGTATCCCGTTGTTGCGCTTCCTCCGCTGACCCACAAATTGCCCGGTTCATTATTTTCCACCGCATCGCCCGAGTCGTCTACTAATCGCGCCTGATAACCTTCAACAAGCATCCCGCTCGAACCGGCTCGTGAATTCCCTGCCCGGTTCGAGATGAAGATGTGCAGCATCTCGGTCGAACCGATCCCATCAAGAATTGTAAGCTCGAACTCGCGCTGCCAGTCTTCAAAGATCTTCGAAGGCAAGGCTTCGCCGGCGGATACACACGAGCGGACGCTCGAGAAATCAACTCGTCCCCCGCTTGATCGATATTCCAGGAGCGACAAATAAACCGCCGGCACTCCGAAGAACACCGTCGGCTTTCGATCCTCGATGAACCTGGCAAGTCGCTCGGCATTCATTCGCTCAGGTTCGAGCAGCACTGCAGCTCCGGCCGCGAGCGGAAACGACAGGCTGTTACCGAGCCCGTAAGCAAAGAACATTCGTGATGATGAAAAGACGCGGTCATCCTTTGTTAGCTTAAGTACGTTGTTCGCGTAGCTCTCGACCGTGAATGGTATTGAGCCGTGACGATGCAAAACACCTTTTGGAGTCCCAGTGCTCCCCGACGTATAAAGTAAAAATGCCGGACTCTCGCGAGTTGTAGCGATCAAGCTGGATGAGCGAACTCGCGTGTCCGCCCCGGCGTCGGACCCCTCCCCGCGAACTGATCGTGTTCGCGAGTCGACGGTCAGAATTGCGTATAGACTAACGGCTCCATTACTGCCCGCTTTGTCTTGAAGCTCGCTTTCAACAATCAGCAGACGTACGCCCGAGTCCGCAAGTATGAACGCCACATCTTCCGCGCGGAGGAACGTGTTGATGGGAACGCAGATGGCTCCCAGTGAAGCTGCGGCAAGAAAGCACGCAACAAACTCAGGCGAGTCATAGAGCAAGAGCGCTACGCGATCGCCTTCGTTGACTCCGCGGTTCTCTAATCGTCTCACCCAGCGGTCCACTTCTGTCCGAAGCTCGTTGTAAGTAAGCCGGCGTACGTCAAACTCGATTGCTGTGTGATCGCCGAACTGACTAAGCCGTTCGGCTCCAAGAAAGTAGTTGGCTAGATTGAACTGCGAGGGATCATCTGACATTCGGCGGCGATTATATGTCAGCTAATGGAGTGGAGCAATTCGATTCATCCAGCGAACAGACGTATCATGAACAGAATGGTCAGGCTTGACTCTGCTTGGAGATCGAGATTCTGGATATTCTTATGTTTTGTTCGTAAGCACAATGGCCTTCTCTAGAACTCGGCCATTTACGCGATAGCCCGGAACAACAGTGGTCGCAATGAAGCTACCTTCACTGGAGCCCACTACAATTTCATGCTTACTGGGATCAAACGTTGTGCCCTCATTTTCCACCCATAACTCTCCTGGAGGATCTGTACTAAACACTCTTCTCACCAGTTCTCGACCGACCCGGAACAAATCAAGAATGTCACTTTGAAACTCGTTATCAAATAACTTCAACGCGTTCAGTACGAAAGCCATGCGCTGGCCAAACAGGTCCGCCTCGTTCTGTGTGCGAGCACTTTCACCAAAGGAGATTTCTTTTGACAGGATAGCCTTGACAACGTCGCATAGATCGCCACGCATGATCGCCGAGACTGGAAGCTCTTCCACAGAAACGAGAAACTTCATCACGGATGCCATCGCCAACTTCCCAGACAAGAATTGACTCTCTTTGACCAGGGCGGCTTCCGACAATACGGACTTAATCCTGGCTATTTCTTCTCTCCGATCATTTGGACGCCTCGGCGTTTGCCGGGACACGGCGTCGTAAATGCGACCGCTCATTGCATTTAGCTTCTGATCTTTTAGGTACTTGAAATCCTGGAGTATCAAATGGACTTGGGGCATATCCGAGACAAACATCTCCGTCTTACTCCTCCTGTAACCTGCCAGTTCGCGCATTAGAGTACTAACTCTTTCGTCAAGGTCATCACGATTCTTCCTAAGCGACTCGTTCTCATGACCTAACCCGGCAAGTTTGGCGCTCAGATCGGACATTTGATTTGAAACCTCCTGAGATTTCCGGGCTTGTCGGGCCAGTCTGTCGTTTTCATCCAATAGTCTGCTGTAGTTCTCGCTAAGTTTAGTCTGGCGGGCTTCAAGTTCGGAGTTCCGTCGATGATTGTTTTTTTGTTCTCTGATCAAGGTTTCGTTCCATTTGCCCAACTCCACAACCTGATGCTGAAGTTTTTCTATTTCTTCTACTAACTGAACAAGTAGCTTCACTGAGGCTTCTGGATTTGACCGAACGGGTTCAACCAAGAATTCGTGCGGTTCCTCTGTACTAATGACACGCAACAAGTTCCTTAACCAACGTGGCTCCCGTTTCCGCGTTGTCGTCAGCTTTGCGCGCAACCAATCTTCTTGCTTGTCTTCATGCTTGTCATCTTTGCCCATTCTTAGCCTCCAATTAGCTCGGGGGAGAAGGTTGAGGAGAAACGAAGAACTGTCTTGCATTGCTTTCCTGACGTCTTATCACGGGCCTCAACCTGTATTTCTGTTTTCCCAAAGAACATTGAGACTTCCAGTTTCCTATCGACTCCGCCTGTTGTATTGGGCATATCAGCCGTCATCTCACCGATCGGTTCGACTCCCTCCTCATCAACATAGTTGACTCTTGCTTTGCTGGCGGCATAGAACCTCAATGACATTTTTGTCTGTTCGCGCTCTATTGGTAGATAAATGTGCGGAACCTTTTCGTTGACACCCACGGGCTGCCCTGCTCTGACAAACATGGAAAAGCGATCGGTACAATACCAATCTGCCTTATCCTTAGCCCAAAACTTTTTGTTTTCGGGATCTATACCTGGCCTGAATCTCTCGCTGACCCTGCATCCATAAGTCAGTCGACTATGTCTTGCCCGTATCTTTGTAGGATCAAGCCCAAATGAGACTGCGCCTTCAACAACTGCCCCACCGGGTACTGTCGGCACCACTATCTCTTTCACAACTCCTCGGAATTCCGAATTGATGGACTGTCTCAACAAAGGGCATGTCGAGAAGCCACCAACTAAGAAAATGTAATCACAGGTCTGGCTTCCGAGGCGCCTTAGCTGTTCCCTCACAGTACTCAACACGCCGTCTAGTACCGGTCGAAAGATTGACTCCATAGTGGCTTGACTCAGGTGAATACTATCGTCGGCGCCACCCTGTTCTTCAGCTAATTTCTTCAACACGTCTGGATACTTCGTTGTTAGAAGCTTATAAAGTCTTGCGCGTATGGGAAAGTAGATGACTTCCCCGCTGGATTTCGGATCAAAATTGCATTTTGTGCGCTCCCAATCTGCCATCATTTCCAAGTAGTCTATGGGCTCTTCATTGTGAAAGCACTCAAGCACGCGATTCGTTAGCGTTGTGTTCAGGTATTCTAGAAACCCTCGGTCTATATACGTTGAACCGTGGGCCCCACCAGTGCCCGCAGCAATCTCTTTTAGACCCTTTCCGGTGACGACCTCATGTGCGGTGAGGTCAACGGTTCCGCCGCCGCAATCGACAACCATAAAGCGCGTCCCCGGTCCTAATTGAATTTTTGCTTTCTCTTGGCAGTGTATCGCGGCTGCTTCCGGCTCTAGAACCAGCAAGAGCCGATCGGACTCAAGAGCATGGCTTCCAATTAGACCCGCCCGTTGGGCGGCAAGACGCATTAGTTGTTTCTCCCTGTTCGTCCATATCGCAGGAACTGTGAGGCACCACAGAACTTCATCTTCGCGCAATTGGCCGGCAACACTATCCTTAATCTCCTGGAGGGCAAATTCCTTCAAATAACTCAAATAATCGCTAATTACATCAACGACAAGAAAGTTACGTCCATTAGCGTTCGTTAAGACAGGTCCATTTTCGTTCTGGACTTTTCCCTCATGCAGTTGCATCTTGAAATTCTGTAAGAAGGTGAATTCCTTTGCTTGTTGGTTCTGACGTAGTTGTGCCAGCTTCGCACGCGCGTCGTACCCCCAAGCCACCGGCTTTCCATCAGCCGCGTACAAGAGATGGGTAAGCGTTTTAGGATAGGGAACGGGTTGCCCGGGCCATTCTGCTCTACCAATGATCCGCTTGTCGTCCGTATAAGCATATGCGTAGCCCGATCGAGAAGTACCAAAATCAATGGCAATGACCAAACGGAACGCTCTATCCCCACGCGTCATAGAGGCTGTCTCCATTTTCATCTCGTGTTATCCCCCCTTTTATCTTTTGCTCACGCCAATACATGAGGATATGTCGTAACTGGGCCGCTCGATCGGCGTCCCCCACCGCCCGCAAGCAAGCTTCCAGTTTCTCCACAAACGACTGATCTTCGCTTCTCAAAAGGGACCTCATTAAGTGGAATTGCTCAACGCCCTTTCCCTGAGATTCTGGAGGGACTCGTACCTGCAACCATAGTCTGATAGAGAGTTCGATCTCGCTAAGTGACCAGGATTTGTCTTGCAGATTCGCCAATGCTTCTGCCAACTCCAAGTGAAAATCGTTCATCCAATGCGGCATTCCTGTTGCCGTCAAGCTGTATACTTCATCATAGCCCGACACCATTGTCTCAATAATCTCACGATCGGCTGCATCTGCAGACAAACCGGTCAACAGCTTAGGCAACAGCGGTGCTGTCTTTATGTCGGTGAAGTGATGAATGTCGGCCACCCAGCCGGATACGAGACAGTGGCACGTAATGAGAAATCCATAGAATCGCTCGAAGTGACTGCGCGTTATTCTATACTCATAAGGTCGTTTAAGTCCCTGAGTTCTATCCGTCTCATCGCGTTCAAGCACTTTCAAGTTGGCTTCGTCGATTCCTCCTAGTACCTCGATCTCGCTCTGCGCCTTGCCTTGGGCCATCAGTAGATCTCGTTGCGTACGCCAATTTAGAGCATCCTCCTTTGCATAGCCCGAAAGAATCTCACGGAAAGGCAACCTAGAAATAATTGATTTATGATGCGGCGCAACAAAGTTCAATCCCCAGAACGCGGCGCGGAGATTCAGATAGTCCCCATCGATCTCTGATTCGAGGATGAGAGTCGGTATCGACTTAAACATCCAAAATAGAATCGCGACTGCCGTCTCGCTATTCATACGTTTCGTGTCCCATGCTCCCGCTAGGAACTTAACCGGTCTGTCTTTCTCTGAATAGTTGCTCAGGAATCGTCGTATCCCTTCTGCCAGGTGTTTTTCAATAGGAGGAAAATCCGCAGTGATACCTTCAAATTGGTCAAAGTCGAGCTTAGGCGGGGATAACAGGATTAACAAAGGAATAGGAGCTTTACTTTCCTGATAAGCTTTATAGGAGTCAAGAAGCTGGGTCGGGGATATCTTCAATGGATAGTTAGCGAGGATTTTTTCAAACTCAATCGATTCCAACGCAGTTTGTCGCTGGTAAGCCGCTGTCTCGAGACCCTTGTGATAATCTAAGAGAGCCAAGTCCCACTGCAGCTTTCTCTCTTTCTCAAAGCGCCATTTCTGAAATGCCAGATTATCCTCTTCTGATCTAACACCCCTATCTTGCACGTATGCCGTCAGTTCTCGTTGGAGTTCCTGTTCCTGCTGAAGTCGCCATTGCTGAAACTCGATGTTTCGCTCGTTTATCTTCCAATTAACCGCAGTAGCAACAAGATCCGTCGTCGCTTTGAAGGCCGACGATATAAGAGACTTCAGAATCATGTGACTCGCCTTCCCCTCCCTATATTAAGTCTGCAATTACCACGAACCCGAGATCGGACTAAGCGTACTGGTATACCCAGTTGCGTTTCTCACTAGGTTTAACCGCCATCGGCAAGAGAACTGATTTGGTTGCAAGGCCACACGACCTGCCACTAGAACTTTAGACGTGCGCTGCACAAAATATCCTTGGCTTGGCATGTCGAACAGCAGAGTGCCGTGTGCCGTTCAGGATAAGGCTACCATCTCTCACCCAATTTAAGCTGATTTCCGATTTGCCTAGCCTTGCGGACCCAAGTCTCGCAAATGATATTGAAGCGACCTTTCATAATCAAGGTGAGTCCAGGGATAGCTCCGCGTCGCAGGTCTTCATCTTTTCAAGTTGAACTGTCAGCGAAAGTCACGCTAGTCGATATGTCTCAATTTCGGCACTAATCTCTACACCCAATTTATTCTCAGCGAGAGCGTAATCGAGATGAGCTATCGTTTCGGACAGCGCCAGGAAACGATGGTATCCGTGTGCGTTGGGGAACAGAAGCATCGAGGCCTCCCACGCTGTCGCACCGTTTTTGGGAAGCAGCGACAGCAGCTTCGCTTGACGCTCTTTCGTGAAGCGAAACAACCGATGGAAGAGTTCATCGTAGTCAGTCACATCTTCGCCGTGGCCTCCCTTCAACATCGTTGGAGCGAGCGACCGTATGCGGGCAAGCGAAACCAAATACTCACCAAGCGATTGAAATCGACGCGTGCCGTCAATCGGGTCGGGACTCAGCACCGGATTCGGAGTGATCGTCTTGAGCACCGTGTCCGAAGCGAACACCAGCCGATTACTCGTCCTCATTAAACATATCGACCCCGGTGTGTGCCCCGGCGTGTGAACGACCGTCAAGCTTTCATGATCGAACAGAATCTCATCCTCGTCTTTCAGCTTTTCGACTTGCGCGAGCGGAAACGCGTATCCGCGAAACTTCTCGTAACCCGCTTCCATATGATCGATAGTCTCACGCGGAACACCGGCCGAAGTCAGAAGCCCTCGATATGCTTGGTAGTCCACGTCGGCAGAAACCGCCGGCGCGTCCCACTCGTGGATGTAAGCCGTGGCCCCCGACTCTTCGACTATCAATTGAGCGAGCCCGTAATGATCCGCGTGTGCGTGAGAGACGATGATTCGTTTGATGTCGGAGAGTTTGTGACCTATTCGAGCGAGGCCAGACCTCAACGCTTCGAGGGAATCGCCATCCCGCGGACCCGCGTCGATCAGTGTGAGAGGGTCTTCCTCTATGAGATAAACATTGACGGGACCGACGTAAAAAGGCGTCGGGACGATTATGCGATGAACTCTCATGGTGGGGGTTGGGGGTTGGGGGTTAGGGGTTGGGCCAGCCCCCAATCCCTAACCCCCCATCCCCTACTTACAGGTTGTATTTTCCGGCTTCGATGATCGAGTCGGCGATTCGTCGTCTCGCAGCAACCGTGTTCGTCGGCGTGTACTTCATATAACGACGAAGCACCGCCAGCATCGTCCGCAGCTCATCACCATCCGACATCGCAGCCAAAGCGTTCTTGGCGTGATGCTCGACTCGTTGAATTGAGTCGCTGACGAATACTCGAGTCGCATCGATGTGGTTTGCACACGCGGCCTCGCCTCTTCCCGCGACGAACTTTTCGGTCCGGAGAATAGCGCTCTCCATGCCGTAGATCTCCATGATGATGTCCGAAGCCGCCGCTAGAACTTCCTGTTGCTCCTGGACCTTGTCTCTATACTTAAGCGCCGCGGATCCGAGCACGGCAACCGCTGCCTTCTTCGCATTCGCAAGCGCGACTCGCTCCTGAGCGAAGACTGCGTCGCCAGGCTCCTCCGGCATGGACGGCGATAACATTTCTTCCTGAAGCTTCTTCGCCGCCGGGAACAGCG
>Ga0075426_10002721_pt1 | contig 12616 bp, 11 predicted proteins | sample SoiMethybrSBSTD5_FD_75304 | JGI IMG/M metagenome (GOLD analysis project Ga0075426, IMG submission 75304) | Bulk soil microbial communities from a Populus tree surrounding site in Tennessee, USA - Soil MetaG P. TD hybrid SBSTD5 | ecosystem: Environmental > Terrestrial > Soil > Tree plantation...
AGGGCAACGATCGCTTTGCGCAGGCGCATAAGATGTTCCTTCGATGTTGGCGCGCAGAGACACCGGAGGTGCCGGGGCAGTGCAGACGGTCGAGCAATTCGGCAGCCACTGCGGACGTCGAATCATTCGCGCACAAATCTCACCCGGTCACCGACTTACGATCTCGATTCAGAAGAAAAACGGCAGCGAGCTGACGGATATCGACCCGCCGTCATCGAAACAGTAAGGGAGCGTGATCCCCTCGCTCACTGGGGCAACCGCGATGTGTTCCTCGCCGAAGCTCGCCGGTTGATTGAGACCCGATTGATGCTTACGACAGTGGACCGGCGCTCTCCATTACGGCCTTGGCGTGCGCGATGACGTCATCGAATCGGTTGCAGAACAGAAAGCGTTCGGGCAGCCGTCGAGCACGTGAATCAGGTTCTCACGTGCACTGCCATGCGCGCCAACGTCTGCCGCCGACGTCCTGTTTGCGTCATCAGAGACGTCGTGCTCATGCCGAAATGAAACAGAGGCTGCCGAGGCCGCGTACAGGTTGCGCACTTTAGCCGTGTCCTTACAAACGTGCCGGCCCGCTAGATCGTCCGTCCCAGCAAAGTCGCATTACACACGCACGCACACCCTGGCACGCGTTTCGTAGTAGCCAAGGCGCTCCGCTCGTTCGCTCGCCTCGGTCCATCGGACCCGTTGGACAGAAGCGAAGTCCGCTTCCGTTGATCGACGTCTGCATTCGAGCGCAGCCAGACCCGCAGGTAAACGGACGAGTCACGTTCGTCTTTGGGGCCAAGCCGCGTCGGTCCCCTCCAATTCGTTGTTGGCTCGTTGACAAAGCGATTGTCGTTACAGGTTTTTACTGTCCACGTCGGTTCGTTCGATGCTCATAATTCACGACGGGATCACTCGGCTTGATCTTTGGCAATGGCGCAAAATGTCCCGCGCTCTCTCACGCAGACGGCCTCGAGCGACGACCATCATGACGGCCGTCATCCCGACGCCCAGCCCATCCGCATCGTCATTGCCGACGAATTGCCGATCTTCCGCGATGGCCTGCGACTCTTGCTCGGCACCGATGCGCGGCTGCAGGTCGTCGGCGGCGCCGACGTCTCACCGGCTGCTGACCGCCTCGTGCACGACTTTCAACCAGAGATCCTGTTGCTCGGGTATTTGTCTTCGGCCACGCCGGCGATTCAAATGCTCGAGCGGCTCGATAGCTCGGGCCTTTCGGTTCGAACGATTCTCCTCGTGAGGTCGGCCGACGCGCCGGACATCGTCGAGGCGCTGCGCATTGGCGCCCGCGGAGTCGTCGCGCGGGATTCGGCGGCCGATCTGCTGTTCAAGAGCATCGATGCCGTGATGGCGGGCCGGTACTGGATTGGCCGCGAGTGTGCGGCCGGCGACGCGCTCGAGAACGTTCGCCGGCTCGAGCGCACCCCTGGCGACGCGCGCTTCGGGCTGACGCGCCGCGAGCTCGAGATGGTGCGCGGCATCGTCAACGGCGAGACCAATCGCGAGATTGCCGTGCGTCTGGCGATCAGCGAGAACACCGTGAAGCGACACATCATGAACGTCTTCAACAAGGTTGGCTGCTCGAGCCGCGTCGAGCTCGCGCTCTTCGCCGCGTATCACGGCCTGCTGCAAGACGCGTGAGATCGCTGTCCAGTCAGGTAATGATTCGCATCTCGTCCGAAGATGCTTCCTGACCGATCAAGCACGACAACAATCGAGTCCGTCTTCTCCACACTCGCGCGACCGTGATCGGCGCACCATTTGCTGACAGCTTGAGACTTTGACGAACGGGGATGTGCAATTCATGGAATGCGCCTCGCTGAGCTTGTCGAACGACGTCATCAACATCGATCGGATGCCGCGCCCGGCGCGGGTGGTCATCGCCGACGACGAGAGCATGTTCAGGACGAGCCTGCGACAGCTGCTCGCCGTACCGCCGTCGGTCGTAAGAGAAGTGTACGGAGTGGAGATCGGCAGCGGATTCGAGGTTGTCGGCGAAGCGGGCAGCGGCCAGGAAACCGTCGAGATCGTCCGGACCGCCGGTCCCGACCTCTTGCTGCTCGACGTCTCGATGCCGCGGCGATCGGGACTCGAGGCGCTTCGCGAGCTTCAGAGCCGCAGCCCGCCACATACGATCATCCTGTCGGGAACGCTGGACAAACTGCAGCTGGTGACGGCGATTCAGCTCGGCGCTCGAGGCGTCGTGCGAAAGGATGCGGCGACTGCCTTGCTGTTCGAAGCGATGACGCGCGTGATGGCCGGCGCGTCATGGGTGGATCAGACGCTCATGTCGGATCTGCTCGACGTCATACGCACGCTGCCGTATCCGTCTTGCAGCGCGGCGGCGGGGCAGCCGTTCGGCTTGACGCGGCGCGAGCGCGAAGTGCTGTCGCTCGTCGGTGAAGGGTGCAGCAACAGGGAAATTGCCACGCGGTTCGCCGTGAGCGAGGAAACCGTCAAGCACCACCTCACGCGGATCTTCGAGAAGGTCGGTGCCGCCAATCGAGTCGAGCTGGCGTTCACGGCCGCACGCTACGGTCTCTTGAACTGAACGTGCGATCGACTGAATGTGCGATCGACGGATGGCCGCCGTGTCGGCCGCGGCCGCAGCCGCAAATGGTCGACGCCGACTTCGTTGCGAGCTAGGTGTGCTACGCGCCGTGGTGACTTCCGGGTGATTTCTTCCGCTACTAAATCGTCCTATCGTCGCTGGCGAGGCTGCGCTGACACGATCGTCAGCGCGCAGGCGCGCGCCGGCGCGAAAAGGGGACGACGTGTACCTCTCACCGAAGGCGTCGAGGGCACGACTCAGGGAGGCCGAGAGCGCACGAAACAACCGCCGCGAAATCGTAAAGGCTTACTCCTGCGGCCAGGTCACACGGCGTGACTTGATCAGATGGGGACTGATCAGCGCGGGAGGACTGCTGCTGCCGATCAACGGGCTGAGCCCGTTCGCGAGCAGCGTGTACGCCCAGATTCCGACGGGCGCGCCGCCCAGTCCGCTATTCGGGATTCAGGCTTTCACGCAGCCGATGCCGCGGTTCGACGTCCTGCCGCGAAACGCGGTCGGCACACTGAATCCGGCGCCGACGCAGGAGGCGAACACGACGCAGCAGCCGGTGGCGCCGGCGCTGGGCGGCGGGCTGGGTCCGGTCGAAGGGCGTCCGCCCGGGCCGATATGGGCGCACCAGCTGTGGAATCAATTTCCTCCGACGATTGCCGTGGAAGTGACGCAGGAAGGCGCGAAGCCAAATCTTTCGTACAACCCGGGCGTGCCGTCGACGCTGAACTCCGGAATCGACGCGGCGACAGCTTTTCCGCCGCGCTTTCATCCGAGCCTTCCGGACCAGCGGCCCGACAAGCTGTGGACCTTCATGGGAACGCTGCCGCCGAAACTGCTGATCGGACGGTACGGCGAACCCATTCTGTTCCGTCATCACAACAGACTGTCGGCGGACGTGACCAACAACGGCGGCTTCGGTCGCCACACGATCACCACTCACGAGCACAACGGACATCACGGCGCGGAGAACGACGGTTTCACCGGCGCGTTTTTCTTCCCGGGCGAGTTCTACGACTATCACTATCCAATCCTGCTCGCTGGTCTGCGGACCATCAATACGGCCGCGACAGATCCGCGGGCGGGCAGTCCGAACGATGCGGGCGGCACCACCAACGTTCCGGGCGACTGGCACGAGACGATGAGCACGCACTGGTTCCACGATCACATGTTCAGCTTCACGTCGCAGAACGTCTACAAGGGCATCGCGGGAATGTTCAACATCTACAGCGCTCTCGATCGCGGCAACGAAGCGATCAACGATGGCGTGAACCTGCGGCTTCCGAGCGGAACCGCAAAGTCGTTCGGCAACCTCGATTACGACGTGAACCTGATGCTGGCGGACAAGGCGTGGGATCAAAACGGCCAGCTGTTCTTCGACATCTTCGATTTCGACGGGTTCCTCGGCGATGCGATGACGGTGAATCTCGCCTACAAACCGTTCTTCGAAGTCGAGCGGCGGAAGTATCGCTTCCGCATCCTGAACGGCGCCGTGTCGCGCTTCTTCAAGCTCGCGCTGAGCGACGGATCGCCGTTCTTCATGATCGCGAATGACGGCAATCTCATGCCCAATCCGGTGCTGATCACCCAGACGGACGAAATCGGCATCGCCGAGCGCTGCGACATCGTGATTGATTTCTCGCGCTACGCGATTGGCCAGCGGGTCTCGATGGTCAATCTGACCGAGCACGAAGACGGCAAGGCTCCGAAGGACGACCTGACGCTGGCCGAAGCGCTCGCCGGAACGTCGCCCGATCCGTGCGTCGGAACGTTTCTCGAGTTCCGCATCGTCCGAGATCCGGCGCAGCCCGACGTCAGCCAGGTTCCGGCCGTCCTCATTCCGAATCCCGATCTCACCAGCGTTCCCGTCGCTGCCGAGCGCACGTTCGAGTTCAACCGCGGCGCAGGGCAGACGACCAACGATCCGATTACGACGTTCTTCGGTCCGTGGGGTATCGAGACCGACAACGGCGCCACGCTCGCGGCGGATTTCGGCCGCATCTCCGCCGGACCGAAGTTCGGCACGCGCGAAGTCTGGACGTTGAAGAACGGTGGCGGCGGCTGGGATCACCCTGTTCACATCCATTTCGAAGAAGGTCAGATCCTCGCGCGCGACGGGAGCGCGGCCAACGTGCCGGCGACCGAGAGAGGACGCAAGGACGTGTATCGCCTTCGTCCCGGCGGCACCGTCACGCTCACGATGCAGTTCCGCGACTTCGGCGGCATGTTCATGGAGCACTGCCACAACACCGTGCACGAGGACAACGCGATGCTCCTGCGATGGGAGATCGACGATGGCGGTCCGCCGTTCCTGCGGCCGCTGCCGACGCCGATTCCGAGGCCACAAGGTGTGACGTTCGAGGATCCGACCGATATCCTGCCGACTGCGTTTCGACCATGATGTGCTGGTTGCGGTCAGGGAGAGGTGATTTGGTGCGAGACAGGAGACGTCACCTGCTTCGCATGGCGTCGACGCTGATCGTGGCGGCCGGCGCCACGTGCATCACGTCTGCGGCAGTCGCCGACCAACTCTGGGGACGCGACTATTTTCCAAACGTTCCGCTGACCACGCACACGGGCAGGATCGTGCGGTTCTACGACGATCTCCTGAAAGGAAAATCGGTCGTCGTCAACGTGATCTACACGCGGTGCAAGGATCGGTGTCCGCTCGAAACGGCGAAGCTGTCGCAGGTGCAGCGGCTCCTGGCCGGTCGAATGGGCACCGACATCTTCTTTTATTCAATCAGCATCGATCCCGAGTGGGATACGCCCGCAGTGCTCCGCGATTACGCGGAAAAGTTCCACGCCGGGCCGGGCTGGTTGTTCCTCACCGGCAAGCGCGACGACATCGCGGCCGTTCAAAAGAAGATCGGGTTGTATTCGCGCACCGACGCCGTCAACCCCGACGGTCATCTCCCGAGTCTGATGATCGGGAACGAGCCGACCGGACAGTGGATGCTGAACTCCGCCATCGACAACCCGCGCTTTCTTGCGGCCACGATCACGAACTTCCTGATCGGATGGAAGAACAAGCAGGTGGTGACGGCGAGGAGCTACGAAAGCGCCCGGCCGATCCCGCGATTCGAGGCGGGTGGGTATCTGTTCGAGACCAAATGCGCCGCGTGCCACACGTTCGGTGAAGGCGACGGCATCGGGCCCGATCTCGCGGGCGTCACGCGCGCACGCGATCGCGCCTGGATCGAAGGGTTCATCAAGGCGCCGGACAGAATGCTGGCCGGGAACGATCCGATCGCAACCTCGCTCTTCGCGAAGTACAGACAGGTGGTGATGCCGAACCTGCGCCTCGGCGACGGCGATGTCGCGGCGCTGATGAAGTACATCGATGCGCAAAGCGAGGCGTCCCGCGCGCCGAACAGGAAGACTCGCTGAAGCGGCCGGGCTATGGAGAGAGCATGAGAATCCGTCGAGCGAAATCAGCCGTCGTCGTGCTGTCGTTTCTCGCCGCTCTCGCGCTGGCGGGCAGCGGCGATGTCTCTGCCGCCGCGCCCGCAGCCAGCATCACCGTCCCGATATCGGGCACGGTCGATGGCGGACCCGAGAGCGTCTCCTTGTCAGGCAGTCTGCAGATCGCGAGCACGCTCGTCGCCGACACCACGGTGACGACGCGGAAGGTGCGGCTCGCGATCAAACTCGTCAACGGTTCCGGAGTAGGACTGACGTCCGGTGCAACGTACATCGCGGCGGGTGAAGACCGGCTGCTGCGGCCGCTCGCGCTGTCGGATCATCTCGACGTCCTGTTCCCCTTCTTCCGGGCGACCGCCGGCGCGCGCTCGGCGCGATCGGCGATGGCGTCGATGACGCTCAGATTCGATCTGCGCACCGGCTCGCTCACCTCCGCAACCGCGACCTTCTCCTCGCCCAGGCTCGCCGGTTGATTAAATACCCAACTCGCTCCCGAAATCTCACGCGCACACCTCCGGAATCGATCGTATAGTTCTGCCTCAGCCGGTCCATGGGTCGGCCGAGGGCCATTTGCCTACTCCCGCACCGATCCTCCTGGTCGACGACGACGAGTCGACCGTCGACCAGTTCCGCCGCATATCGTCGAGCAGAGATCCTAATCGCGCAATCGGACGATCGATCCCTCACGCGCATTGGCGTGATCGAAAAGCCGGCTGATAAAATCGGGCGGGCAACGCGACGATCGAGAGTGGCATGCCGTATTCGATCAGCATCGACCACGGCCAGAAACGTGTGGCGGTCGTCGCTCACGACCCGGTCGGCCTGGCCGATGCTTTTGAATTTATGGATCGTCAGGTCGCCGAAGGGGCGTGGGCGTATACGCTGCTCCACGACGCCCGCTCGATCAGTTGGATTCCGAGCGTCGCCGAAGTCAGGCGCCTCGTGTTCCGTATCCAAACCATAGCGCGCACGCACGGGCCGCGAGGGCCGGTCGCGTTCATTACCGCCAACGAGGCGTTCTTCGGGATGGCGCGCATGTACTCCGTGCTTGGTCAGGACGTCGCGTTGACGGTGGAAGTGTTTCGCGATCCGCTTCAGGCGGAGCGTTGGCTCGAGGCTCAGTTTCCGGGCCAGGTCTGACCGCCTGCGTTGCGCATCGCGCCCGGAGAGATTCGCGCCCGGCGAGCGAGAGCATGCCGTACTTCGTCGAAATCGACCGCGAACGTAAGCGCTTTTTCGTCATCGGCCGCGATCCGGTCGGACTGTCCGACGTGATCGCGTTGCTGGATCGCCAGGTCGCGGAAGGCGTGTGGTCCTACGGGACGATCCACGACTCGCGACTCGTCACGTGGATGCCGTCGCGCGAGGACGTCATCGCGATCGTGATCCACATTGCGGCCATCGTGACCACGCATGGGCATCGGGGTCCTGTGGCGTTCATCGCGTCGAGTCAGACGCTCTTTGGTATCGCCCGGATGTATGCGGCGATCGCCGAAGGGTCGAAGTACAAGGCGAGCGTGCTTCGAAATCTCGAGGATGCCAACCGATGGCTGGATGGGGCGTGCGCTGCGACGCCTGGCTGATGGCGCTGCGCGCCGACCGTGATTGATTCGCGCGTCGCGATCTTCTACTGCGACCGGACGGGTTCAACCGGCTCGATCCTCAACATCGCTCCCGCCGCTTCGTCGGTCAAGAGATACAGGAGTCCGTCGGGACCCTGTCGTACTTCTCGAATCCGTTGCTTCAGTTCCGTGAGGAGCGACTGCCTCCGAACGGGCAGGCCCCGCTGGTTCAGCACGATCATCTGAAGCTGCTGGCCGACGAGCCCGCCGACGAAGACGTTGCCTTTCCACTGGGGGAATCGATCGCCGGTGTAGATCGTCATCCCGGACAGCGCGATCGAGGGTGCCCAGAAGAGCCACGGCTGTTCCATCCCCGACCGGGCGGGCTGATCGAGCTCCGGGCCTGAATCACCGGTCGCATCACCGCTGTACGAGCGACCGAGCGAGATCACCGGCCAGCCATAGTTCCGGCCGGCTCGAATGATGTTGAGCTCATCGCCGCCCTGAGGGCCGTTCTCCGTCTCCCAGAGCTCGCCTGTTTCTGGATGCACGACGATGGACATCGCATTGCGAATGCCGAGCGCATAGATCTCGGCCTTGTAGCCCGATCGTCCGGCGAACGGATTGTCCGCCGGCGTGCTGCCGTCGTCGTTGAGCCGCAGCACCTTCCCGAAATGGCTGGCCGGATCCTGTGCATCCGTCGCCGTCGCGACGCCGGGACGCCCGCGAACCGGAATCGGAATCCCGATCGCGAGATAGATCTTGCCGTCGCGGCCGAACGCGAAGCGCGCCGCTGAAGGCCCGCTGACGACGCCGTCTGTCGTGAAGAGGTCGCGCAAGTCCGACAGCGCGTGAGCGCCGTCGAACCGCCCGCGCGCCAGAACGGCTTTCGCCAAGTCGGTCGATCCGGCGACCGGCTTGTAGTACGTGAAGTAGATCCACTTGTTTTCGGCGAAGCGGGGATGCAGTGCGACGTCGTTCAGACCTCTCAACGATCGATCCAGCACTTCAGGGATCCCCGAAATGGGCTGCGCATCCAGGATCCCATTGCGGACGATCCGCATTCGGCCCGCCCGTTCCGTGATCAGGATGTTGCCGTCGGGGAGAAACGCAAGCGCATACGGATAGGAGAGCCCCTTCATCGGCACCACGCGGAACCTCAGACCGGCAATCGGTCTGCCGCTCGGACCGCGTGTGGAACTGTCGAAGATCTGCGGCGCATCCGGCAGCGTGTCCTGTGGAGGCGCGGACGGTGGCTGCCCGATGATGACGACGGTTCCCACGGCGGTCACCGCCGCGGTGACTGCAAGAGCGAAATATCTCGTGAACATGCCCATGCCTTTCACCCGACCGCGCGGGTTCGCATGCAGAGCCGACCTCGTTGCGCGATGCGCCGCACGTGTGGCGCAGGGCTTTAGCCCTGCGTTGGCTGACTTTAGCCCTGCGTTGGCTGGGCGGATTCTATAGCGAAACACAACTCGTCTCGACGGTTGATTGGGGCTATTATCTGGGCCTTGAGTTTGAGGAGGGCACGCCGATGAGATGCATCAGAACCGGTGGGGCCATTGCATTCGGACTCGCGGCGGCCGTCGTGTTGACACAGGCGATCGTCGCTCAAGGACCCGCAAAAACGGCCACCCGCCAGGTTACGTTCACGAAGGACGTCGCGCCTATTCTGCAGCGCTCCTGTCAGGTCTGCCACCGACCCGATTCGATGGCGCCGATGTCGTTCCTGACTTACGAGGACGTGCGGCCGTGGGCGCGCGCGATCAAGCAGAAGGTGACCGCGCGTGAGATGCCGCCCTGGTACATCGATCGGACGGTGGGGATCTCGAAGTTCAAGGATGATCCGTCATTGACCGACCAGGAGATCCAGACGCTCTCCGCGTGGGCGGACGGGGGAGCCGTGAGGGGCGACCTGGCCGATCTCCCGCCGCCGCGTCAGTTCGAGAACTCCGATATCTGGCACATCGGAAATCCCAATCTCGTCGTGAAGTCGATCAAGCACGCCGTGCCGGCGACCGGATCGGACTGGTGGGGCGACTACGTCGTGAGCACGGGTCTGACCGAAGACCGGTATCTCAAAGCCGTCGAGACCAAACCGTCACCAGGCGCCAAGAAAGTCGTGCATCATGCGGTCACGTTCCTGGTGCAGGACGAGGGTGAATCGGATCTGATCGGCCGCGGTCCGACGCAGAATCCTGCCGGCGGCGATGCCGGAGGATTCCTCAACGAGTACGCGGTCGGCAAGAACGGCGACGTGTTCCCCGAAGGCACGGGCCGTCTGGTGAAGGCCGGCGCGAAGATTCGGTTCAACATGCACTATCACCCGGTTGGTGAGGAGACGGTGGACCAGACCGAAGTGGCCCTCGTGTTCTACCCCAAGGACTTCAAACCGAAGTACTACATTCAGGCGTCGCACACGGGCGATTTCGACGATCTCGATCTGCCGGCCGGCGTCGACAACATCCGGTCCGATGGTTACACGCGGCTGGCGCAGAACGCGCGCATCACGTCGTTCCAGCCGCACTTGCACAATCGTGGCAAGGCACAGTGCATGGAAGCCATCTATCCGGACGGAAAGATCGAGCAATTGAGCTGCGTGAACAACTACAAGTTCGGGTGGCACATCGTCTACAACTATGCCGACGATGTGCAGCCGCTGCTGCCGGCCGGAACGATGCTGCACGTGATCAGCTGGCACAACAACACCGCGTCGAACCGCTACAACCCGGATCCGCGCAACTGGGTTGGCTTCGGACAGCGATCGATCGACGACATGTCGTTCGCGTGGGTGAACTACATCTGGTTGACCGACGACGACTTCAAGGCGCAAGTCGAGGCGCGCAAGGGAAAGAGCAGCCGCCAGACGGCGCAGCAGTAGTGACGGTGACGCACATGAGGACGCATGCACTGGTCGCGATCGGCGCGCTCGCCGCAACCGTGATGATGACGGCGCCCGCGGCGTCGACCGCGCAGGGAGGGCAACAGCTCGGCCAGATCCGGCACAATTCCGGTCAGAACGTCGTGCCGGTGTTCGAAGGCTGGGAAAAGAACCCGGACGGGACGTTCAACCTGGTGTTCGGCTACATGAACCGAAACTACCTCGAGGAACCGGAGATCCCCATCGGGCCGAACAACAACTTCTCGCCCGGGCCTGCCGATCAGGGACAGACGACGCACTTCTATCCGAGACGGCAGCAGTTCATGTTCAAGGTCAGAGTGCCGGCCGACTTCGGCAAGAAGGAGCTCGTCTGGACGCTGACGCGCGACGGTCAGACCGAGAAGGCGTACGGCACGCTGATGATGGAAGAGCAGCTGACCGACGTCGTCATCAGCGAGAATCGCGGAGGACTCGGGAACGATTCGGTGACGGCCAAACCGAATCAGCCGCCGACGATCTCGATTGATGAATTGACCGCGCGCACGTTCGCCGTCGGCGAGGCGGTCACGCTGACGGCGTCCGCGAGCGACGACGGCGTGCCGACGCCGCCGCCGCCGCGCGCACGCGGCAACAATCCCAACGTTGCGGTTGTCGACGGCGTGCGCCTGCTCACGACGCGCGAGCGGCCGATCACGCAGGCCATCGTGAAGCCGAGCCGTCAGGGACTCGCGGTGACCTGGACGCACTGGCGAGGGCCGGGCAAAGTCACCTTCGATCCGATGACGATCGTCGTCAAGGACGGCAAGGCGACGACGCAGGCGACCTTCAGTGAACCCGGCACGTATGTCATTCGCGCGTACGCCGACGATGGCATCCTCGCGACGCCGGTCGACGTGACCATCGTGATCGTGGGAGCGGCGAAGACAGGAGGGTAGCGATGCGCAGCCACGCGGCATTTCTGTCGCTCGCGGTAGTGCTGGCAGCGTCGGGCCTCGTCGGCGCCAACGACGAGATGACGGTCCGGGGCGAGGTGGTCGACGTCACGTGCTACGGCAAGCAGGGCGTCGCCAAGGGCACGGGTTCCGCGCACGCGTCGTGCGCGCGTGACTGCGCCAAACAGGGCAAGGCGCTCGGCGTGCTGACCGACGGCGACGGACTGTTCAAGTTCGTCGGCGAATACACCGAGAACAACAACGCCAGGCTGCTCCCGTTCGTCGGCAAGCAGGTCGAGGTCAAGGGCACGCGCGATCGGTACACCGACTACACGATCGCGATCAGACCGACGAAGATCGCGCTCGTCAAGTGAAACGGAACACGCGTGCCCGCAGGCGACGTTAGAAATCCCACCGGGCGCTGAGCTTCACGAAACGCGGCTGAATGATCGTGATCGGCCTCTGCCAGGCGGCGCCGTACGTGTTGTTCTGGACGAGAATCGCGTCCGAGTTGAACGCGTTGTACAGGTCGACGTTCACGTCGACGCGGCCGCGACCGACGCTGACGATCTTCGTGAAGCGGAGATCGAATTGATTCAATCTGTCTCCATACAGCGTACCGGGCCTGACCAGATTGACGTTGGCCTGTCCCAACGTGAACGGCCGGCCGAGCGAGGGTACGGTGCTGACGTAGACGGTGTTCGCAGCAATCTGCGGCCCCGGAATGCTTTGGAAGGTGCCGCTCAGGCGAACGCCGTACCGCAGCGTGTACGCGGCAAGGGCTTTGTACTGCGCAAGGAACGGCGTCTCTTGATGACAGTATTGTTTCGGCGTCCAGGCGCCATTGGCGGCAGCAGTAAGAGGCGGCTGAATGCCGGCCGACGCGGGAACCGCCGCCTGCAGAGCCTCGGGCACGGCGTCGATGATCTCGCAGTTGTCCGTCATCGACTTGCCGCTGCTGACCCCGCTCTGCACGAGTAATCCGCCCGGCAACCGGGCGTCGACGCTGATGTCGAAGCCGTCCCAGTGTGCGAGCTGGTTACCGAACTGGGATGCCGCTTTGATCACGTTTCTCGGCGCAACGATGGCGGTTGGATCGAAGATCCCTCCGATCGCCTGCCCGGCGCTCGGCAGGCGAGGGTCCGATGACGGAGAGACGACGCTGTACTCGGTAAAGTCGCCGCGACCGAGCGCCTCGTTGTCGACGACGAAGAAGTTGCCGTTGATGCGACGGAAATACCCGGCGCTC
>Ga0075426_10002722_pt1 | contig 12615 bp, 15 predicted proteins | sample SoiMethybrSBSTD5_FD_75304 | JGI IMG/M metagenome (GOLD analysis project Ga0075426, IMG submission 75304) | Bulk soil microbial communities from a Populus tree surrounding site in Tennessee, USA - Soil MetaG P. TD hybrid SBSTD5 | ecosystem: Environmental > Terrestrial > Soil > Tree plantation...
TTCGTCCATGGGGTGTTGAGTCTCGTCATAGGTGAGCCGCAGCCCGTAACGCCCAGTGTTACCTTTGTCAAGTTGCCTTCTTTGATTGGAACCGTGCCACGATCCAGTCGCCGACCAGGCCCAGGGCTTCGGGGGCGAACGTCTCCTCGATCGCGGCGTACTCCTCGATGCTGCCGGTCTCGGCGTGCTGGAAGAGGTGATTGAGGCCAGAGAGGCTCCGCACCTCGTAGTCTGGATTCCCGGCGGCGGTGAGGGAAGCGCGCACCGCTTCCGCGTTCACTCGGGCATCCACCTGGGCATCCTTCTCTCCGAACAGGGCGAGGACCGGAATCTTCACGTCGCGTAGGTACACCGCCGGATCCTGCCGGATCAGCGAGCGGAACCAGGCGGTCGTGGACACTCGGATCGATCGCTCGATCGCGTCGCCGTCGACGCGGAGCCGGGCCCGCTCCTCGACCGTGAACCGATTCCTGCGGATCTCGGCGAGTGCCCGTAACTCTTCCTGAAGCCGGTCGACCGTCAGCGAGGGATCCGCGATGAGCTCGAAGTCCTCGGCCTGCGTCGCCAGCGCCCGATCGATCAGCTTCTGGTCGAGCCCCTGGAGGCGGTAGAGAGCGCGGGCCTGACGCATCAGCAAAGACCGGATCGGCTCCCCCGGCGGCGCGAGGAGGACAAGGAAGGCCACGGACTTGTCCGCCACCGCGACCATCGGGGCGATCAGACCGCCCTCGCTGTGTCCGACGATGCCGATCGCGCTCCGATCCACTTCGGGGCGGGAGCGAAGGAAGGCCACGGCGGCCCGGGCGTCGGCCGCGAAGTCGTCCACCGTGGAGCCCATGTTGTCGCCTCCCGATTCTCCGGCGCCCCGATCGTCCCAGCGGAGAGAGGCGATGCCACGGCGGGCCAGGGCGTCCGCGATCACCAGGAACGGCTTGTGACCCATCAGCGTCTCGTCCCGGTCCTGCGGCCCGGAGCCGGTGACGAAGGCCACCGCCGGGAACGGACCCTTTCCTTCCGGCAGGAGAAGCGTCCCCTCCAGCCGGACATTCCCCGCCCCGCTGCGGAACGTGACCTCACGGCTCGCGTACGGGAACGGCCCTTTTGGTTGCTGAGGTCGGTTCAGCGCGAAGGCCTTCTCCAGGCGATGGAAGGTGAGGGGCAGCTCCTGTCCCCCCTGCGACCACACGCCCTGCAGGGCGCTGCCATCGGCGTTCAGCGTGCCTTCGTAGGAGGCGCCGATGGCCTTGAGGGCCAGCCGTAGCGTGCCGCGCTCGAAGACGACCGCATCGACCGGGATCTTCGCTCCCTGATCGATGCTGTCGAGAATCGCGCCGAGACCGCCGTCGCCTTTCTTCTCGACGTGCAGGCCGAGGCGCAGCTTCGTCGGGCCGACGTCGAGAGCCCCGAACCACTCTCCCGCCGCCCCCTCGCCGGGCACCGGCTTCGCGGGAAGGATTGCTTGGGCGGCCAGGGAGGCCGTCGCGAGCAGGACGAACGTCGACAGATGCAGCACGAGCTTGGACAGATATCGGTTCATCTTCATCTCCTATGATCTAGCCCTCGGGGTCGAAGATCTCTTCGATCGACTTCGCGAAGACCTGCGCGATGCGAAAAGCGAGGGGCAGGCTGGGGTCGTACTTCCCCTTCTCGATGGCGTTGACCGTCTGGCGAGAGACGTCCAGTCGATCGGCCAGGTCGGCCTGCGTCCAGTCGCGCTCGGCCCGCATCACCTTCAACCGGTTCTTCACGAGTACCTCCGGCGGCCGATCAGCACGCCCACAGAATGAGTGAGGAGCATCAAGGCAAAGACGTAGGCGAAGCCCGTTTCGTGCACGGCGCCCATCACCGCAAGAAGCCAGTAGGTCAGGCCTCCGACCACGCCGAGCCCGAACGCCAAGGCGAGAGCCTCCACCTCGATCTTGCGCCGCAGCTCGTCGGTTTCGTGCAGGAATCGGCGGTACGCCAGGACGGTGGCGAGACCGAAGAGCGAGGTGGCGGTCACCCCCGCGAGGCTCACCCCGAAGGGCAACCACTCCTTCTTGATCCCCAGGGTGACGGCGACGAAAAAGATCGCCCAGACGAAGGCGCAAAGGATGACACGCCACTGGTTTCGTCGATCGCGCTGGGGACTGGAGCGGAGGTTTGGAAGAGAGTCGTCGGTCGATTTCATGGTCTTGTCTCCTTGTCATGATGCCAAGCGTGCTTGACACCTAGAGAGTATAGGACGCTTTCCTAAGTGTCAAGCGTACTTGTCTTCAACGACGGCATTGGGGCACAGGCTGACGCTACCCGCCAAGGATGCGAGGTGGCAGAGCGAGAATCGGGCGCTCTACTCGGCTGATCGCCGCCGCAGTGCCACCGACGCGGCCACGCCGGCTAGGGAGCCCCACGAGAAAGGTGCGCAGGATTGCTCCCACATGAGATTCATCCATCTACACGTGGTCACCCACCTTGCGCATCCAAATCAGGAAATAGCCCGCGCACAGCCACAGCAGAGCCACGGTCAGCCAGGCCACGGGTGAGTGGCTCAGCGCCCACGAATTCGTGGCGTTTGGTTCGGCCGACGGCACGATATCCTTGGTGTTGTTCACGGCGGCGTGCAGGAGCATCACCGGCAGGAGGCTGCCCCGCGTGTGAGCGTACAGCCAGGCCATCGCCACCGACAGCGCTGTGACTTGCAGCAGGTACAGTGGGAAGGACTGGCCAGCCGTGTCGGTGCTGGCAATGAAGAACAGGGGAAGATGCCAGCACGCCCACAGCACGCCGAGCAGCACGCTCGCGGCCCCGAGCCCGAACCGCGCGGCGAGCCGCGGCAAGGCATATCCGCGCCACCCGAGCTCTTCGCCTGCCTGCCCACCCACCAGAGTGGACACAAGGGTCGCGGCGAGCATCAGGTACCAGGGTAATTGACCAAAGAGCGGCCACGTGCCCGTTGCGGCGCGAAGCACGAGTGCGACGGTCAGTTTGATGATGAAGACGTAGCTGATGGCGAAGACGTACCAGCGTGCAGGGATCTGCCAATCAACCAGGCGCCGCAGTAATGCCATCACTCCATCGCGCCCCTTTGCCTGGGCGGTGAGCAAGATGGCCATGAGGCCGGGTGCGAAAACGCCGATGTAGAACAGGATCCCGTGAGGCACGGCGGCCGCGGTCTTACTTGCCGCGAGCCAGAGGGCCCACGTGACGAGATAGGTGGCGACGAAGAATGCGAGCAAGGCGCTCACCTGTAGCTACAGACTCTCCCGCCGCAGGGACATCACGGCGCCGGTGAGGCCGGCGGCTCCGCCGAAGAGCACGAGGACGGCGATCTGGGCGGGGCTCAGGAAGTGCGCGGCGAGGAGGGATTCGAGGAGGGTTCCGGGCTCGCGGAGACGCAGGAGGGCGTAGGCGGCCCAGAGGGCGCCGCTTGCCACGAGACCTCCGGCGAGACCCTGGACGAAACCTTCGGCGTAGAACGGGCCGCGAATGTAGAACTCGGTGGCGCCGACGAGACGCAGGACGGCGATCTCGTCGTGATGCAGGTAGGCGGTGAGCCGGATCACGCTCGCGGTGGTGAAGATGGCTGCCGCCAGGAGGCCGCCCGCCAACGCCAGCCCGACTCCGCGCAACAAAGTTGCGACCGTTTCGATCTGCCGCAGCCATTCGCGGTCGTCGTCCACCATGGACACCTCGGGCCGGCGGCGCCAGGTCTCCAGCCAGGCCCGCAGCTCGGGGGGCCTCCGGCCCGGATCGCGCAGCGCGATCTCCAGCGAGGCGGGGAGAGGCTCGTCGCCCAGCCCGGCGACGAGATCGGAGAGGCTGGGGAAGGAGTCCTGGAACCGCCGCCGTGCCGCTTCGGCGGTTACGATGTCGACTTTGGCGGCCCAGGGCGCGCGGGCCGCCTCCTCCGCGAGGCGGCGCATGGCATCGGGCGCCGTCTCGGGCTGCAGGTAGACCACCACCCGTGTCTCGCCGCGCCAGCGCTCCACGGAAGCCAGGAGATTCCGGCTCACCAGAAGGAACGCGCCTCCCACCAGCAGGCTGACCGTGATGGTGAGGATGGCGAGGAGACTCACCTTCCAACCGCGGGCGAGGTTGACCACGGCCTCGTGAAAAAAGTAGCGCAACGCTTTGAGGAGGCTCACTCCGGCTCCCCCTCGCCGAGACTGCCGCCTGCATCCGTTGGCGTTTCGATCTCCCCGTCCGCGGCTGGGGGAGGCGGCGCCTCGAGGCGGGGCGGATCGGTACCCGGAAGCTCCTGATCGCCGACCAGCCGGCCGGCGTCGAGAGTGAGGACGCGGCGGCCGACGCGGTGGATCATGTCGCGGTCGTGGGTGGCGAGCAGGACGGTCGTGCCGCGCAGGTTGACCTCCAGGAACAGGCGCAGGATCTCCCACGACAGATCGGGGTCGAGGTTGCCGGTGGGCTCGTCGGCGATCAGGATCTCGGGCTCGTTGATCAGCGCCCGCGCGATGGCGACGCGCTGCTGCTCGCCGCCCGACAGCTCGAGCGGGAAGGCGTTGACGCGGTGCGCCAGGCCGACCCGGCGCAGCGCATGGTAGGCGAGCTTCTTCTGCGCCTTGACATCGGCGCCGAGGATGCGCGGCAGGTAGGTGACATTCTCGAAGACGGTCTTGCGGGGGATCAGCCGGAAGTCCTGGAAGACGACGCCGATCGTCCGCCGCAGGTAGGGGATCTTGCTCGCCGGGATCGACGAGACGTTGCGGCCGTTGACCAGGATCTGCCCCTCGCTGGGCACGTCCTCGCGGAAGATCAGGCGCAGGAGCGACGTCTTGCCGGCGCCGCTCGCGCCGGTCAGGAAGATGAACTGGCCGCGGGCGATCTCGAAGCTCACCCGGTCGAGGGCCGTCTGGCCTCCGGGGTACCGCTTGGTCACCTGGAAGAACTGGATCACAGCCCGCGCTCTAGGCGCTCGGAGCCGTCGCCCGCTCGAGCGCCTGCCGCAGGAGCATCTGCACCGACTTCGGCTCGGCGCGCCCGCCGGACCGTTTCATGACCTGGCCGACGAGAAAGCCGATGAGCTGGGTCTTGCCGGCGCGGTACTGGCTCACCTGCTCCGGGTGGTCGCGGACCACCTCTTCGACCCAGGCCTCGATTTGCGCCGCGTCGCTCACCTGGCCGAGGCCGAGGCGCTGCATGGCCGCGGCGGGCTCTTCGCCGGAGGCCCAGATCGCCGTGAAGACTTCCTTGGCGGCGCTGTTCGACAGCTTTCCTGCGTCCACCAGGCCCACCAAGCCGGCCAGCCGGGCTGCCGGCAGGGCCGCGTCCACGTCCGCTTTCCGCTCCTTGAGCTCGCGCAGCACTTCGGTCATCACCCAGTTGGCGATCCCCTTGGGGTTCGCGGGCAGGGCGGCGACCGCAGTCTCGTAGTAGTCGGCGAGCTCGCGCGATCCGGTCAGGAGGGCGGCGTCGGCCGGCGAGAGACCGTACTGCTCGCTGAAGCGCGAGCGCCGCTGCCAGGGCAGCTCGGGAAGCTCCCGGCGCAGGGCGGACGCGCGTTCGGCGGTGACCGCCAGCGGAGGGAGGTCGGGATCCGGGAAGTAGCGGTAATCGTGCGCCTCTTCTTTGCTGCGCAGCAAGCGCGTCACGCCGGCGTCGGCGTCGAAGCTCCGGGTCTCCTGCATCACGCGGCCGCCGGCGTCGAGGAGCCCGATCTGGCGGCCGATCTCGAAGTCGATGGCGCGGCCGACGTTGCGGAACGAGTTGACGTTCTTCACCTCGGTCTTGGTGCCGAGGCGGGTCTCGCCGCGGCGGCGCACGGAGACGTTGGCGTCGCAGCGCAGGCTCCCCTCTTCCATGTTGCCGTCGCTCGTCCGCGTGTAGAGGAGGAGCTGGTGGAGCGTCTGCAGATAGTCCTGCGCCTCGGCGGCGGTCGACATGTCAGGCCGCGAGACGATCTCGACCAGCGGCACGCCGCAGCGGTTGAAATCCACGAAGCTCTGGCCCGGGATGGCGCCGCCACCGGGTGCCTCGTGCAGCAGCTTGCCGGCGTCCTCCTCGAGGTGCAGGCGCTCGATCCGGACTCCCTTCTCCTGCTGAGTGAGGGGGAGCAGGCCGTCCTCGGCGAGCGGGCGGTCGTACTGGCTGATCTGATACCCCTTGGGCAGATCCGGATAGAAGTAGTTCTTGCGCGCAAAGATCGACTGCTCGTGCACGGTGCAGCCGAGTGCGAGTGCGAGTTTGACTGCCAGGTCGACGGCGCGCCGGTTTGGCACCGGCAGTGCGCCGGGGTAGCCGAGGCAGACCGGGCAGATGAGAGTGTTGGGCGGCGCGCCGAAACGGTTCGCGCACCGGCAGAACATCTTGCTCGCGGTCAGAAGCTGGACGTGGACCTCGAGGCCGATGACCGCTTCGTAATCCGATTGTGCCAAGCGAAAATGCGCCATGCGGCGGTAAGTCTACCGCATAGAATGAAGGCCGTGCGCCGGCCCGCTCTCCTGCTCCTCCCGCTCTTGGCGGCCCTCGTTGCGCTCGCCTGCGGGCCACAGGCGCCCAACCTCGACTCGCCGGGCCGGACGATCGTCTGCCTGGGCGACTCGATCACCGCCGGTGTCGGCGCCGCTCCCGGCGCGCCCTATCCGGACCTCCTCGCCGACCGCCTGGGCGTGCCGGTGATCAACGCCGGCGTGCCGGGGGACACGGCGGAGGACGGCCTGGCCCGTGTCGGCGACGTGCTCGCCGCGGATCCCTGGCTGGTCATCGTCGAGCTGGGAGGCAACGACGTGCTGCGCCAGGTGCCGCCCGAGCGCACCGAGGCGGCCCTGCGCTCCATCCTGCGGCGCCTCCTCGCCGCCCGCGTGGTGCCCGTGCTGGTGGAGCTGCGGGTGCCGTTCGCCGGCCGCCATGGTGAGATCTACGAACGCGTGGGTAAGGAATACAAGGTGCCCGTCGTCGCGGACACGTTGCACGACATCCTGCTCGATCCGGCGCTCAAGAGCGACACGATCCATCCCAACGCGCAGGGGTACGAGCGGCTGGCGAAGGCGGTGGCCGCCGAGGTGGAGCCGCTGATCAAAGCGCGGCGGAGACTGCGGCGTTGAGGGGCGGAGTCACCGGGCCCGAGCGAATCGCCGAGACCTGGGTGTGGCGTGAGCGCCGCGGTCCCCTGGAGGTGGTTTTTGCGGGCCGCGGGCCGGCCGGCGAGCGCGACGAGACACTGCGCCGCCTCGCTCCCGCCGCTCCTGCCGTCGCCTGGCCGCGGCAGGTGCATTCGGCGCGCGTCCTGGCGGCTGGCGGTCCCGGCTGCCGGGGCGACGGGGACGCGCTGGTCAGCACCGGGGAGGGCTTGGCTCTCTGCGTGGTGACCGCCGACTGCGTCCCCGTGCTCCTCGCCGGACCAAGACATCAGATCACCGGACTGGCCGCCGTGCACGCGGGCTGGCGGGGGATCGCGAGCGGGGTGATCGCGGCCACCCTGGCCGCGCTTCCCGGCGCGCTGCGGGAGTGGAGCGCCTGGGTGGGTCCGGCCATCGGCGCCTGCTGCTACGAGGTCGGACCCGAGGTCGCCGGGCAGGTCACCGCGGCGAGCGATCCTGCCGTGGCGCGACCCGGGCCGGCGGGCAAGCCCCATCTCGACCTTCACGCGGCGGTGCGCTGGCAGCTCGCCGCGGCCGGCGTGGGCGAGGTGGTGTGCGTGCCGGGCTGCACGCGGTGCGACGAAGAACGCCTGTGGAGCTACCGGCGGGACGGCAAGCAAGCGGGCCGCAACCACGCCTTCATCTGGCGGACCTGACGCGCGCTCCCCGCGGATCGCGGCCGAAGGCGCGGAGCTGGCCGCAGGCGGCGCTGACGTCGTCGCCGCGGCGGCGGCGCACGGTGGCGACCATCCCTTTCTGGCGCAGCCGGTCCCGGAAACGGGCGACGCGCTCGTCGTCGGGCGGCACCATGGCCGGACCGAGCACAGGATCGGGATTGATAGGGATCAGATTCACCTTGGCGCGCAGGCCGTTGAGCAGCTTGACCAGCAGATCGGCGTCGCGCGTCGCGTCGTTGAAGTCGCGGATCATGACGTACTCGAAGGTGATCTTCCGTCCGGGCTCGAGCGGGTAACGGCGCAGCGCGGGCAGCAGCTCGGCGAGCGGCCAGGTGCGGTTGACCGGCATCACCTGCGAGCGGCGCTCCTCGTCCGGCGCGTGCAGCGAGATCGCCAGGTTCGGCCGCCGCTTCCAGAGCGCCATTTCGGCGAGCGCGGGCAGGATGCCGACGGTGGACACCGTGATGCGCTGCGGCGAGATCGATTCGGTGAGGATGGCGAGCGCCGCCTCCAGGCTCTCCAGGTTGAGCAGCGGCTCTCCCATGCCCATGAACACCAGGTTGAGACCCTCGCCGCTCAACCCGCGGTCGCCCCGGATGGCCAGCACCTGGGCCACGATCTCGCCGGGCGTCAGGTTGCGCCCGGCTCCCCAGTAGCCGGTGACGCAGAACGAGCAGGCGAGAGCGCAGCCGGCCTGGCTCGACAGGCACAGGGTATGACGGCCGCCCTCGGGGATGTCGACGGCCTCGATCGTGGCGCCGTCGGCCAGCCGGAACAGATACTTGCAGGTGCCGTCGTCCGACGGCCGGCGCTCGGCGATCGCCGGCAGACCGATGCGATAGCGCTCGGCCAGCCGCTCCCGCAGCTCCTTGCCGAGATCGGTCATGGCCGCGAAGTCGGTGATCCCGCGCCCATAGAGCGCCCGCCAGATCTGCTCAGCGCGGAACGGCCGGTCGATCACCGGCGCCAGCGCCGCGGCGAGCTGCGGGCGCGTCAGACCGAGCACGTCGACCGGCGGGGTGCTCTCCGAGGAAGCGCGGGATCCCATGATCATCTGGAACGGCGGAGCGGGCCGGGAAAACTCCCAGCAGGGCGGATCAGAAGGGCTCGTGAGCCGGGCGGCGGCGGCGGAGGCGCCGCGTCGGATCGATGCCGATGGAACGCAGGAACGAGAGGTCGGTGCCGTTGATCTGGAAGGCCGGCTCGCCGCCGGCGGTGCGCGGGGTGGTGACGGGCAGGGCGTCGTCGTTGCCTTCTCGGTCGCGTTTGCAATCCACCAGCAGATAGAGGGAGTACCCCTCTTCGCGGATCCGCCGCAGCGTACGGCTCACATCGGACGATTCGGAAATCGCCTCGGAGAGCGCTCGGCGCAATTCGCGGAGCATCTGGTGGAGCCTGTCGTCCAGATCGAAGTCCCTTCCGGCCTGTCCTGGGGCCGACGGCGGGATTATCACCCGCGTCCGGCAGGGTGTCAAACCGTGCTCCGGCCGCAAGAATCGCCGCTTCCCCCATGGTATTCTGTGACGTTTCCGAGTCGACCTGCGATGATCCGAACCGCCCCCGAGACGCCGCGCGCCGAGGCCCTGCCCGAAGCCCAAACGTGGCTCTGCAATGCCGGTCTGCCGCCGGTGGACATCGTGGCGCTCCCCGGCGACGTTTCGCCGCGCCGGTATGCGCGGGTCCACTTGGAGGACGGCGGCACCGCGATTCTGGCGACCTACCCGCCAGACATGCGCTCCTCCTGCGAGCGCTTCCTGCGCGCGACCGATCTCCTGGCCGCGGCGGGAGTGCCGGTGCCGCGCGTCCTCGCCGCCGACTGCGCCGCCGGCCTGATGCTCCTCGAAGACCTCGGCCTGCAGACGCTCGCCGATTGGAAAGCGCGACCCTGGAGCGAGCTCGGCCTCTACTTCGAGCGCGCCGCGTGCCTGGGCCAGAGGATCGCCGGCCTCCAGGCGGACCCGGTCGCCGGCTTGAACCCGCCGCTGGGCGCCGAGCTGCTGCGCCGCGAGCTCGGGCAGACGTGGGATCTCTTCCTTGTCCCTCGGGGACTCACCGGCGGCGCCGCTCTCACCGCGGCGCTGAGCGCCGCCCTCGACGAGCTGTGCGCCCGCCTCGGCTCCGGACCCCCCGTGCCGTGCCATCGCGACTTCATGAGCCGCAACCTGATGCCGTTGGACGAGCAGGGCGGCGTCGCCGTTCTCGATCATCAGGATCTCCGCCTCGGTCCTGCGGCGTACGACCTCGCCTCGCTGCTCAACGACACCCTCTTTCCGCCCCCCGAGGTCGAGGAGCGGCTCCTCGCCGCGGCGACCTTCACCCGCGACGAGTACCATCGGGCCGCCGCTCAGCGCACCCTGAAAGCGGTGGGCACCTACATCTCGTTCGCGCTGCGCGGCGCCGGCCGCCATCTCCCGCTGGTCGCACCCACCCTCGCGCGCTGCCTGCACCATCTGGCACGGATTCCGGAGAGCGAGACGCTCGCCGGCGAGCTGAGCCGCGTCTGGCAGCCGGCGCTCGGCCCCATCGCTCCCTGATCTGGTACACTCCGAGGGACCTCCCTCGCGAGGCCGTCAGGGGGCGGCGTTCACGCCCCGGGAGATTCAATATGGGTTCGCTCGGCGTTCCAGAGCTCATCGTCATTTTCCTCATCATCGTCCTCTTGTTCGGCGGCAGCCGCCTTCCCCTGATCGGCAAGGGCCTGGGCGAAGGGATTCGTAACTTCCGGAAGGGCCTCAAAGGCGGCGACGACGCGCCGGAGGACCTGGAAGACGGCAAGAGAGACGCACGCTAGCCGGCCGGCGGGCTTGCGCCGGTCCGGCTCTTGGGCGTGCCCGGATGGCACGCTGATCCATCCCGGTCAGAAATGGGGAGCGACGGGGATCAGCCGCCGAGGGTGGGCGGCGCGACGGGGTCCCTTTCCGCGCCGGCGGTCCGATGGTGCCGGCCGTACAGGGCGAGCACTCTCTTCACATAGTCCTGCGTCTCGCGATACGGCGGCACCCCGCCGTAGCGTTCCACGGCTCCGGGGCCGGCGTTGTAGGCGGCCACCGCGAGCTCCAGATTGCCGCGGAAATCCGTGATCAGCTCGCCGAGATAGCGGCTCCCCACATCGAGGTTGACGTGGGGATCGAGGAGATTCTGCGCGCCGTAATCCTCCCCGGTGGAAGGCAGCACTTGCATCAGGCCCATGGCGCCCTGGGGCGACACGAGGCCGGGGCTGAAGCCTGACTCGGTCTCCACGATGGCGGCGACGAGGAGGCTGTCGACGTGGTGACGCTCCGCCGCCCTGGCCATGGCGGAGCCGAAGGGGAAGTCGCGGAGGAACCGGCGCCGTTCCTCGGCCGTCGTGCCGCCGCTGGGGAAAAGCTCGAACCGGCGCGGGGCCGCCGCCGTGGCGGCGATGGGATCGCCTGGAAGAATGAAATGGAAGCTGCGAGTTTGCGGCAGATCGGTAAATGCAGGATCGGATGGCACCGGCCGCAGGGCAAGCGCCAGGAAAAAGATGGTGGAAAGAACGGTGAACGGAAGCCTGAATCTTCGGTGCTTCATTCGGCCAAACCCTCTTTCTGGATCCGCTCCCCTTTACGACGGGCCCTCGACTGCCGGGGCCAGAGGTCGCGGATTTGGTCGAAGCAGCAGAAGCCACCCACGCTACGGATGGCGCACAAAACGATACCGAATTCCTATGCAGGAATGCTGCCAGAGGCTAATGCAGGAAGCGTGCCGACGTCAGGGTTCCGTCGGCGACGGCTTGCGCCGCGGCGGCCGGCGGCTCGGGAGGTCGTACTCCTCGGAGACGATGCCGAGGTCGGAGACCTTGTTGCGGAGGGTGTTGCGATGGACGCCGAGGGACTTCGCGGAACGGCAGAAATTACCACGGTTGGACTTCAGGGAGGCGACGATGAACTGCTTCTCGAACTCTCGCCGCGCCTGCTCCAAGGTCACGCCGCGGCGCACGAGCTCGTCGACGATCAGGTACAGGCGTCCGTTGAGGTTCTGATCGGCCAAGAAATTTTTTCCTCGGTGGTCCCAGAAAAGCTCAGGATACCACACCGCCCCCGCTGCCGGCACCGTCATTTGGGGTCGAGACGGTCCCCGACGTAGACGGGATAGCGCGACTCGATGATCTTCGCGACCGACGACGTCTTGTGGACCGAGAGGACGGCGAGCTCGCCGATGACGATCGGCGGCATGCCCTCGATGTTGTCGCGGTAGATGGTGAAGATGTCGCCCGGCGTGACGTCGTGATCGGCGCCGCGGTCGATATAGACGATGTGGTCCTGGCCGAGGGAGATGACGTCATCCCGGGAGAAGACGATGACCGCGGAGTCGCGCAGCTTCTCGGCGCTCGTGGGGTAGTTCAGCGGGCGCATGGCCGACGGCCGGCCGAGGGGCACGGGCTCGGGCTCGAACGGCAGCAGGACTGCGCCGACGTGCACCGGATCGCAGGCTTGAACGATCTCGGCGATGGCGGTGCTCTGCTGAACCGACAGGACGCGCACCCGCCCCACGTAGTGGTAGTAGCGGCCCGCCGCCTGCCTGGTGACTGGATGGACGACGCGCTGCTCGGGGCTCACCACGGTGAACAGGCTGCCCGGGGAAAGCCCGCGCGCCTTGCCGCCGTCGAGGTAGATGATGTCGCCCGAGGAGAGGTCGTACTTCGAGGTGTTCGCCCGTCCGTACTTCAGATTGATGTGGGTCTTGCCGCCGATGCCGAGATCCGGGCCCAGCTTCTCGTACTCGGTGCCGATGATCGAGTAGGGGAACTCCTGGTTCTCCGGCGCGATGAAGCCGGAGCAGTAGATGTCGCTCTCCGAGCCCAGGGGCACGGGAGCGCCGGCCGCCGCCGCGGGCGTCAGCAC
>Ga0075426_10002724_pt1 | contig 12609 bp, 10 predicted proteins | sample SoiMethybrSBSTD5_FD_75304 | JGI IMG/M metagenome (GOLD analysis project Ga0075426, IMG submission 75304) | Bulk soil microbial communities from a Populus tree surrounding site in Tennessee, USA - Soil MetaG P. TD hybrid SBSTD5 | ecosystem: Environmental > Terrestrial > Soil > Tree plantation...
CCGGCAGTCCAGGCGTGGAGACTTCGTTCCCTCAGCATCGGGTTCGGGGGCATCGTCGCCGTCCTGGTCCTGGCGGTCGCGCTGGCCGGAGCCGGGGCCACCAGGATCCCGCCCCTGCTCCAGGTGCTCATCCAGGTCGCCGTCCTCGCGGTCGTGCCCCTTCTGTATGTGAGCTTCTCGCCGCCCGCTTGGCTGCGGCGCGAGTGGCGGGCCACGGAGGAAGAGGGCCTGCGCGCCTACATGGAAGGGCTCCTCGTGCAGGGCGACGTCGGGACGCTCATCGTGGATGCCCTGGCCTGGGCCGCCCGGCTCGCCGGGGCGGGCGGCGCGGTCAGCTTCGATGACGACAACCACGTTCGCGGCGCGGTAGGCGTCGACCAGACACAAGTCGCGGCCCTGCAGACGTTGATGCCAGGCCTCCACGACGGTGTCGGGCGTCACGACCTCGGACATGGCGCGACGACCATCGCGGCCGTGCCGATCGTCACCCCTGAGGGCGCAAATCGCCTCGTCCTCGTCGCGGGCCCTTTCTCGCCCTCGTTCGGCGGGGACGAGCTGAGTCGCGTGCAGCAGTTCATGACCGCGGTGACCGCCGGCATCGACCGCAAGCGCCTGGTCGACAGGCTGCAGGCCGCGAACACGCAGCTGCAGGAGGCCAGCGAGCACAAGAGCGTCTTCCTCGCGAACATGAGCCACGAGCTGCGAACGCCGCTGAACGCGATCATCGGATTCTCGGAGCTGATGCTCGACGCGAAGGAATCGCAGTTCGACCCTCCGACCGAGCGCCGCTTCCTGACCCAGGTGCACACGAGCGGCAAGCACCTTCTCGGCCTCATCAACGACATCCTCGACCTGTCGAAGGTCGAGGCCGGCCAGATGGAGCTCCGTCTGCAGACCATCGAGGTCGAGCCTGTCGTCGCCCAGGTGCTGAGCACGATCGAGCCGCTCGCCAAGCAGAAGCACATCCGGGTGGTGGCGGAGGTCGGCGCTGCCGGCGTGATCACAGCCGACGCCGGCAAGCTCCGCCAGATGCTCCTGAACCTGGTGTCCAACGCGATCAAGTTCACGCCAGAGGGCGGTGCGGTGACACTGACCGCCCACCGCGCGGCGCGCGCCCTGGAGGTCGCCGTAGCCGACACGGGCATCGGCATCTCCAAGGAGGACCAGGCCAAGATCTTCCGCGAGTTCCACCAGGTGGATCCCGGCCCGGGCCGGCGCGAGCAGGGGACCGGCCTTGGTCTGGCATTGACCCGCCGCTTCGCGCTTCTTCATGGGGGCGACGTGACCGTGACCAGCGCCCCGAACAAGGGCAGCGTCTTCACACTGCGGTTGCCCGCGGAGCCGGCTCCCGAGCCTGTTGCGCCCAGGCTGCCCATTCAGCGGACGGACGCGATGGGATCCGCGCGGCCGCTTGTGCTCGTCGTCGAGGACGATGCAGGCGCCGCCGAGCTCCTGACCAGGCAGCTCGAGGTGGGTGGTTTCCGGACGCACGTAGTACGGTCGGGCAGCGACGCGCTCGCCGCCGCACGCACGCTGCGGCCGGCGGCCATCACCCTCGACATCCTGCTCCCGGAGATCGATGGATGGGACGTCATGTCGCGGCTCAAGGCCGACCCCGAGACGGCGGACATCCCGGTCATCGTCGTCAGCGTCATCGACAACCCCGACCTGGGTATGGCGCTGGGGGCCCTCGACTACTTCGTCAAGCCGGTCGACGGCAAGCAGCTGGTCGAGCGGCTGAAGCGCCTGAAGCTGAAGCCCGATAGGGCCGACGAGACGCCGATGGTGCTGGTGGTCGACGATGAGGCGGCGAACCGGCACTGGCTGACCCGGATCCTCGAGCCGGCGGGATTCGGCGTGAGCCTGGCCTCAGGCGGACGCGAGGCCATCGAGAGCGCTAAGGCCAATCCTCCCGACCTCGTGCTGCTCGACCTGATGATGCCCGACGTCACCGGCTTCGACGTCGTCGAGGCGCTGCGCGCCGACCACCGAACCCAGGACACCCCGATCATGATCCTCACCGCTCGCAACCTGACCGAGGAGGACAAGCGCCAGCTCAACGGGCACGTCTCGACGATCCTGAGTCGTGGCTCAGTGGGCGCCTCTGACCTTGTCGGTCTACTCCAGCGGGTAGTCGACGAGACCGGATCGGCGACGCCCGCCTAAGAGGGCGGTAACCGTAAAGCGCACGGCTAAGATGCGAAACGGTTGTGGTCTCAAAGCCCCATGAATCGACCCGCCCTCATCCTGGTCGTGGAGGACAACGCGGGGAGCCAGATGCTCGCGACGGTCGCCCTGGAAGCAGAAGGCTTCAGGGTGGTCGGCGCCGACTCGGCGGAGGAGGCGCGCCGGATGCTGCGGGTTGAGCGCCCCGACCTGATCCTCATGGACATCCAGCTCCCCGGCATGGATGGCGTCGAATTCACGCGAGAGCTGAAGTCTGAGCCGAAGACGGCCCGGGTGCCGGTGGTCGCCCTGAGCGCGCATTTCGTTGCCGGAACCACGGGCGAGCAGACCTTCGACGGCTTCATCCCCAAACCGTGGACCCCGGAGGTGCTGGGCCGCGAGGTGCGGGCCCATCTGAGCAACGCCGCGGAGACGACGGCGTGAGCGCGAGCGCGGCGCCCCCCATGGGCCTGGAGCGTGGCGTCGCGACGACACGCCCCCGGTCGCGCATGACCAGCCAGGCCGGACGGCGGTTCCTCCGGGCGGCCCTGACCGCGGCGGGGCTGAGCGTGGTCTTCATCGCCTGGACCGGATTCCAGCTTGGCGGCGAACGCGTCACCGTGGCCGTCGACGACCTTGGCGAGGCTCTGGCGGCGATCCTCGCGGCCGCCAGCTGCGGCTACATGGCGTCGACCCGGACGGGCAGATTCAGGCTGGCGTGGGGGTTCATCGCAATCGCCGCATTCAGCTGGTTTGTGGGCGAGGTCGTGTGGTCCGTCTACGAAGTCGGGCTCGGCCAGAACGTGCCCTTCCCGTCCGCGGCGGACGCGGGCTTCCTCCTTGCGATCCCGTTCGCTGTGGCGGGGATACTCGCGTTTCCCTCCGCGCCGGGGCGCATCACGACGCGCGGCAAGGCGATCGTCGATGGCGTCATCGTCGCCATATCGCTGCTTTTCGTGAGCTGGGCATTGGGCCTGGCCCATGTCTACGACACCTCCGCCGACGATCCGCTGGCCAAGCTGATCGGGGCCGCGTACCCCGCGAGCGACGTGGTCATGATCACCGTCCTTCTGCTCGTGGTACGCCGTGCCGGCACCCAGCAGCGTGGCTCGCTGCTGCTGCTGCTGCTCGGCTTCGCGTCCATCGCCGTGGCCGACAGCGCGTTCGCGTTCCTCAACGCGGCGGGTAGGTACGGCCCCCTTGGCAGCCTCCTCGATGCCGGCTGGGTCGTCGGCTTCCTGGCGATAGCGGTCGCCCCTCTTTGGCCGGCCCCATTTGGCGAGGCCGTCGGGATCGAGGGCCCGGTCGACCTCTGGCAGGAATGGCTCCCCTGGGTCTCCCTGCTGGCCGCGTCCGTGGTGACGATGGTCTACGCAATCACAGGCAAGCCGCTCGACACCTTCCTGACTGCGCTCGGGTCGGCCCTCGGAATGCTGCTCGTCACCAGCTCGATGCTGTCGAATCGCGACTCGGCGATGCTGCTGGGGGTGGCCATGCGCTCTGAGCGGGAGCTCGAGGAGCGCACGACGACGCTGAACCAGGTGATCACCCACGCGCCGCTGGGGGTTGCCCGCGTCGGCATCGACCTGCGGATCCTGGAGGTGAACCCGCGACTCGGCTCGCTGCTGCACGCGCCCGCGAAGATCCTCGTCGGATCCCTTGTCAGCGACTACCTGAGCCCCGAGGCGATGCAGGACCTGCTGGAGAAGTCGAAGCCGCTTCTCGAGGGGTCTGTCGATACGGTCGAGGGCGACACAGCGACCAAGCGCGCGGACGGCAGCCAGACCTGGCTTCACTACATCATCACCAGCGTCCGCAAGCCGAACGGCCGCATCGACTTCTTCATCGCGATGTTCGAAGACATCACCTCCAAGCACGAGGCCGAGGAGACCGCAGCGCAGAACCTTGCCGGCCTCGAGCGGCTGAACAAGCTGAAGAGCGAGTTCGTGTCGATGGTGAGCCACGAGTTCCGCACCGCCCTCGTGGGCATCCAGGGTTTCAGCGAGATCCTTCAATCCGGTGATAACGCCCCCGAGGACGTCAAGGGGCTCGCGACCGACATCAACAACGATGCGCAACGCCTCAACCGGATGATCGGCGAGATGCTCGACCTCGATCGCATGGAGGCGGGCAAGATCAGGCTCAACCCGAAACCGCTGGACCTGAACACGCTCGTGACGGACACGATCGAGCGTGCGCGGTCGGCCAGCGACCAGCATCACATCACGGCCGACCTCGACCGCGCAATGCCGATCATCACAGGCGACTCCGACCGCCTGATCCAGGTGATCAGCAACCTGCTCACGAATGCCATCAAGTACTCGCCGGACGGAGGAGACGTGCTCGTGAGGACGCGGGCTGAGGACGGAAGCGCGCACCTCAGCGTTATCGACCACGGCGTGGGCATCGCACCCGAGTTCGTGGACCGTCTCTTCGGCCGGTATGAGCGGTTCGAGAGCAACCGGACCAGCAAGGTCGTCGGCACCGGGCTGGGGCTTGCGATCTCGCGCCAGATCATCGAGCTGCATGGGGGAAAGATCTGGGTCGAGAGCAAGCCGGGCGAGGGTTCCAACTTCCAGTTCACCCTTCCGCTGCGCGCGACCGGAACGCCCGGCTAGCAGTCGTGGCTGTGCGGCAGTCAAAGATCGACATCCTGATCGTCGAAGACGACAGGCTGATGTTCGAGGGCCTCGCCATCCTGCTGGGCGACGAGCCGGACATGCGCGTAGTCGGCGTCGCGACGACCGGCGCGGAGGCCATTGAGAAGGCTGCGCTGCTCAAGCCGGACGTCGTCCTGATCGACTACCACCTGCCCGATGGGGACGGCACGGTCCCCAGCGCGAAGATCCGAACCCTGCTGCCCGACGCCGCCATCCTCTTTCTGTCGGCGGATTCGACCGAGTCGGCACTGCAGCGCGCCGTCGAGGCGGGCGCATCCGGCTACCTCTCCAAGGCCGCGACCACGGACGAGCTTTCGGCCAGCATCCGGCGCGCAGCGGAAGGGGAGTACCTCCTCGAAGCCGCGACGGTAGCGCGGCTCAGCGAGCAGCGTCGCCGATCGCAATTGCGTCCGAGCCAGCAGCAGCGGAGGGCGCAGCGGCTCACCGGTGCGGAGCACGACGTGCTGGTCCAGATGGCACGCGGCCTCGACAACGTCCAGATCGCCGAGGCCCTTCACATCGGGCAGGCCGCCGTGCGAGGGCACGTGCACCGGATCCTGGAGAAGCTGGGCTCGCATTCGAAGGTCCAGGCGCTGGCGACCGCACGCCAGTCAGGCCTCATTGATGCGTGAAGAGGTCGCCGGAACAGGGGTAATCTAAGGGCCATAAGGCAGCGCAGCTCTTTGGGCATCGGAGCAGGGGATGCCGACAGGTAGTGCGCACGTAGACCCAACTCAGCTTCAAGACCTGGTCCCGGGAGTGCCGACCTCCGCGATTGCTGAGCTCGCCGCGAGCTCGCGGACGGTCACATTCGCCCGCGGAAAGACGATCGTCGGCGGCGACGTGGCGACTGGACCCGGGGTGGTGGTCGACGGCACAGTCCGGCTGATCCTTCGTTCGGCCGACGGCCGCGAGGCGCTGCTGCGAACCGTGGGGCGTGGTGCGATGTTCGGCCTGATCACGCTGTTCGAGGCCGAACGCGGAGTGATCTCGGCCGAACGCAGCATCGTTGCCGTGACCACAGCCACGGTGATCCTCTTCGATCGATTGGCGCTCCTGCGCCTGGCCGGCCGGCATGCCCCGCTGGCGATGCACATCGCGCGCAACCTGGCGGATTCGGCGAGCCTCGTGGGGGACACCGCCGGCCAGCTCGCGTTCCTGACCGTCAGGCAGCGCCTCGCGGCACACCTGCTGACCATCGCCGAACACGGGCCCGCCGGGCGCGGCGTCGCGGTCGTGACCCAACAGGAGATGGCCAACGCGATCGGCTCGGTGCGAGAGGTGGTGCACCGCACGCTTCACGAGCTGCGGGAGGACGGGCTGGTGCGGCTGTCGCCCGGTCGGGTCGAGATCCTCGACCGAAAGGAGCTGACCGACACCGCGTTCGGAGTGACTTAAGTACGTCTCCATTGAGTCCGTATAGCGGACAATCAACGCGGCTCGGGAGCGGCGAGGGTGAAGATGGGCACCCCCAAGATTCGCGTGATGCTGGCGGATGACGATCCCGGCCTCCTGGCCGCGCTGGCGGACACCGTCGGATCCGCAGCGGACCTCGAGGTGGCCGGGACCGCCACGGATGCGACACAGGCCGCCGCACTTGCTCGGGACATCACCCCTGACGTCGTCGTCCTGGACGTTCGCATGCCCGGCGGAGGTGGGGTCACGGCCGCTCAGCAGATCTCGCTGGCGGTTCCATCCGCCCGGATGGTGGCGTTGTCCGCCCACGAAGACCGCATGAGCGCCCAGCGGATGTTCGACGCAGGCGCGATCGCCTACATCGTCAAAGGCGCGCCCGAGCCGGAGATCGTCGATGCCATCCGCCGCGCACACCGCGGCCAGATGAGCATGCCCTCGGACCTCGGAATCTCAATGATCAAGGAGCTCGTCCGGGAGCTGTCCGAACGCCAGCGCTCGGAGGCGGGGCTGCGCAAGAGCGAGCAGCGGGCCATGTCGATCCTCGACGCGGTGCCCGACGCGATGGCAATCATCGACAAAGAGGGGGTCATTGAACGAGTCAACCCTCAGGCGGACAGCATGTTCGGCTATCAGCGAGGGGAGCTCGTGGGGCAGTCGATCGAGGTGCTGGTGCCGGACCGCTATCGCCATGTTCACGCGAGCATGCGAGGGACGTACAACCACAGCCCCCAGCTGCGGCCGATGGACTCGGGGCTTCACCTGACCGCGCGGCGCAAGGATGGAAGCGAGATCCCGGTCGACATCAGCCTCTCCCCACTCGAGACCGACGACGGAGTCAAGGTCATCGCGGCGATCCGCGACATCTCGGCGCGGAGCATCGCCGAGACCGCGCGCCACAAGAGCGAGCAGCTGTTTCGGGGACTCCTCGATGCAGCCCCGGACGCGATGGTCATCGTCGACACGTCTGGTCTCATCCAGATCGTGAATGTCCAGACCGAGAAGCTTTTCGGCTACTCGCGCATAGAGCTCCACAGCCAGCCCGTTGACCTGCTCGTTCCTGAGCGATTCCGGTCGGGACACGTGAGGAACCGCATGAGCTACCTCACCCGGCCGGTCGCCCGCCCAATGGGAGCCGAGCTTCAGCTCTACGGCAGGCGCAAGGACGGAACCGAGTTCCCTGTCGACATCTCGCTGAGCCCAATGAAGTCCGAGTCCGGGATGCTCGTGATGGCGGCCATCCGCGACCTCACCGAACGCCGCGAAGCGCAGAAGAAGCTCGACGACAGCGTCGCCGTGGCACAGCGCCAGCGGATCTTCGCTCGGCTCAACGCCGCGCAGGAGGAGGAGCGGCTGCGGATCGCCTCAGACATTCACGACGACACGGTGCAGGCGATGACGGCAACCAGCCTGCGCATGCAGCAGCTCCGCCGCCACCTCACCGAACCCGATCAGATCGAGCTGTTGACCCGCCTCGAGGATGCAGTGCGCGAGTCGATCGTGAGGCTCCGCCGTCTCATGTTCGACCTCCGCCCCGCCTCGCTCGACCGGTCCGGCCTGGCCGCCGCGCTGCGCGAGCTCACCGAGCGGCTCCACGACGAGACACCGATCAGCTTCACGGTCGAAAACCTGCTGACTTTCGAGCCCGAGGGCGGCATCCGCACCGCCCTGTACCGAATCGCCCAGGAGGCGCTCGTCAACGTCAAGAAGCACTCGGGCGCTTCGAACGCTCGAGTGGAGCTCAGGACGGTGGGCGGAGGGTGTCAGGTGACGATCGCGGACGACGGCCATGGCTTTGACGTGAGCGCGTCCGACGGCACGCCAGGACATCTCGGCTTGGTGTCGATGCGCGAGCGGGCGCAGATCGCCGGCGGCTGGTGGGCCGTGAAGTCCCCCGAGGGCGGCGGCACGACGGTCGAGTTCTGGCTGCCCCACGAAGCCGAGACCCCGGCGGGGGACGGACTCGTGATGGAGCGCGCGCGATGAGCGGACAGATAAGAGTGCTTCTCGTCGAGGACCACCGGCTGATGTTCGAAGGCCTCTCATCGCTGCTTGCCGAGTATCCGGACATCAACGTCATCGGCGTGGCCACCACGGTTGCCGACTCGGTCGCGAAGGCTTCGCTGCTCAAGCCCGACCTGATCCTGATGGACTACCGCCTGCCCGACGGCGACGGCGCCCAGGCCAGCGAGCGCATCCGGACCGCGCAGCCTGAGACCGCGATCCTTTTTCTTTCCGCCGACCCTTCGGAGTCCGCGATGATGCGGGCGGTCGAGGCCGGCGCGGCGGGTTTTGTCTCCAAGGCCGCCTCGGCCGAGGTGCTGGTGAACAGCATCCGTAAGGCGGCGGCGGGCGAATTCCTGCTCGAGGCCGCGACAATGGCCCGTCTGCTGGAGCAGAAGCGCCGCTCTCAGAACGCCGCCACAGAGAAGGCGCACCTCATAAGCGAGATGACCGGACGGGAGCGCGAGGTCCTCCGCTTGATGGCTCGCGGCATGGACAACTTCGAGATTGCGGACGAGCTGGGGATCGGCTACGGCACGGTGCGGGGCCACGTGCGCGGAGTGCTCGAGAAGCTTGGCTCGCACTCGCGGCTGCAGGCTGTGGCAGAGGCCCGGCGGGCGGGGCTCCTCGACGGCTGACCCGGCCCCTTCCAATTGGTAGGGGCCAAAACGTGCTCCGGGACAGTAGTGGCAACCACCTGACGGCGCCTACGGTGACGCGCATGGGCGCATGGGTCGTGAAGATCCTGGTGGCGGAAGGGAACGCCCTCCTCGCCGAAGCGATCGGGGACCTGTTCGCCGAGGCCAACGGCGGCAATCCCGTGCTGACCGCCCGCAACCTAAATGAGACCATCGACGTGGCCGCTCGCGAGACGCCGGACCTGGTCGTGATCGACCACCGTATCGGGCGCGACAGCGTCGACAACGCAGTGCGCGAGGTCCTCCACAGGTCACCCCGCTCGGCCGTGGTCGTGATGACAACCAACCCTGACGTGACGATGGCGTCCCGGATGCGCGCGCTGGGCGCGAGCTGCATCGAGAAGGAGACCCTGCACTCCAGAGCGAGGTCGCTGGTCGACTCGGTGCGCAGACCGTGATCGTCGCCGAAGGCCGCGAAGGCGGCGTCCGCAAGCTGGCCGAGCAGGACGAGCGCTTCCGCGTTCCCGAGTTCTGGCGCTCGCTGGACCGAAACATCGCGCTGGGTGTGAAGCTCGTCGTGCCGGCGATGGTGATCACGCTCGTCGGGACCGTCGGTCTGGGTCTGATCGAGGCCCAGCAGACCAACCGAGAGGTCGAGGCGAGCTACGAGACCTCAGCCACGGCGGCGGCGGCCGCGGCGGGCACTGCCTTCTACAACACCATCGCCCACCCGGAAGGGGTCGACGCCTACCTCGCCGACCTGGTCGCCGCCGTTCCGGACGCGCGGGGAATCTGGATCGTCGACCTCGCGCAGCCGGGCCAGGCCGTGGTCGCGAGCTCCAATCCCGCCGACCTTGGCAAGGTCGGGGTCATCGATTCGGGCGACGTCGCGAGCGTTACGCAGGGCCGGACCTCGCACGAACACCACGTCGCGGCCGGACGTCCAGTGCTGGAAACCGTTTCCCCCGTGAAGGGCAATGCCTACGCCGTGGTGGTCGTGACCTCGCTCGCCGGCGAGGACCTGACTTTCCGGTCCAAGGTCATCAACGCGGTCGTCGTCGCCATCCTCGTTTGCACGCTGGAGGTCGCGGCCCTCATGATCCTGCTCCACGCCGCCGCCATCCGCCGCATCCGACGGGTCGCCGACGTGGTGGAGGCGTTCGGCAAGACATCCGTGCCGGTCCGGCTGTCGGAGGGTCTCGAACCGCCGGGCCGCGACGCGCTGTTCAATCTTGCGCGAAGCATCGACCACAAGCTGCGGGAGCTCGCGCAGCACGAGCGCGCCGACACGGTCGTCGCCGAGCTGGGCCGCCTGGCGCTCGAAGGCGTCGACGCCGCGGAGCTCACCCGCCAGGCGCTCGAGATCACCCGCAATGCCGGCGACCTCGACCGGTGCTTCGTCGTTGACGCGGGCGGGCGCGTCACCCTGATGCGCTCGACGACCCACGAGGCCGAGACCACGGAGGCCAAGCTCCCGATCTGGATGGGCGCCCTCGCCCGCGCGGCCGCACAGGGCCGGAGGCCGGTCCTCACCGACGGGCTCGGCCAGGGCAGCCACTACTGGGAGGCGGGTGAAGGAGGGTCCTCGGGCGCGGCTGTCTTCGTGCCCCTGGCCGGTACGCCGAACCCGATCGGTGTGATGGTGGGCGTCGCGCGCCCCGGCGCGGAGGTTTCCCCCGTGACCGTGTCGATGATGGAGGCGGTCGCCGCCGCTCTCGGCGAATCCCTTCAGCGCACGAACGCAGACAAGGCCCAGCACGAAAGCGACGCCAAGTCGAAGGCGCTGCACACAGTGAGCCACGAGATCCGCAACCCGCTGAACGCGATGCTTGGCTTCAGCGACCTGCTGCTCAGCGGTGCGGCAGGCCCCCTCAACGCGAAGCAGGAGAGCTACCTGCGCAAGGTCGACGACGCTTCGCGTCACCTCCTGCGGCTGGTCAATGACTACCTCGACCTTGCGAAGGTCATGAGCGGCTCGCTGCCGGTGCAGACGGAGAGTGTCGTCGTCGCCTCGGAGGTCGGCTCGGTGGTCGAGCTGCTGCGGCCGACCGCGCAGACAAAGCGCGTGAACCTGCACACCGAGGTCAGCGCGTCGATCATCGCGCGCGCGGACCGGCTGCGGCTGCGACAGGTCCTGATGAACCTCGTGTCGAATGCCATCAAGTTCACCCCCGCAAACGGCCATGTGCGCGTCGAGGTCGCGGGCGGATCGAACGGCGTCCGGATCTCGGTTATCGACACCGGCGTCGGCATCCCCGCCGACCAGCAGCACCTGGTGTTCACCGAGTTCGCGCAGATCAGCTCTCAGCGCGCCGAAGGCACCGGGCTTGGGCTCGCCCTGACGAAGCGGCTGGTCGAGGCGATGGGCGGCTTCATCCGGTTCACGAGCGCAGAGGGCGCCGGCACGATCTTCGACGTGTGGCTGCCCGGCGAGCAGTCACCGGTCGCGGCCGGCATCACGGAACAGCCGCAGGCCGCCGCCGCGGCGCAGGGCGCCGCCTGAATCCCGGCTGCTAGCTTTCCGCGAACTCCAGCACGCGGAGGCCGGACAGGTCGATCCAGTAGCGGCCGTTGCCGTGCACGATGCGCATCAGCACGCTCGTGCAGTCGGGACATCGGACCACCGCTCCCGGGCCATTCATGTACACGTGCACGCGGCCGATCGCGTTGACCGCCCCGCAGCCCGCGCACTTCCCCTCCGCCGACGTCATCTCCATGGTGAAGATCTCGCTCAGCAGGCCGCCGATCGCGTTGCCGTCGAGCATGAGCTCGGACTGCTCTTTCACGTTCATCCTCCTGTGGCGCCGAAGCGCTCGGTCTTGACCCACGCCGGATCGTATCCACGCTCCACGAGAAGTGTTGCCGCGGCCTCGACGAAGGGCGTCGGCCCGCAGATGAAAACGATCGGCGTCTGCTCTGAGGGCCAGGCCACGTCGTCGATCATCGGGCGGTCGAGGCGGCGCGTGTAACCCTTCCACCCGGGCGGCCGGCTCCGGGTCAGCGTGTGGTGCACGGCAAGGCCATCGCCGGCCGCCGCGAGCCGGTCGAGCTCATCGCGATAGATCACATCGTCGAAGGTGCGTGATGAATACAGCAGCCGCACCGGCGTTCGGGATCCGGCGAGCGCGCGGTGGCGGATCATCGCCATCAGGGGCACGACACCCGAGCCGCCTCCGATGAGCAGGACGGGTCGCGGGTCGCCGGCCTTCCAGACGAAGTAGCCGCCGATCGGGCCGCGCAGCTCCAGCGAGTCGCTCTGCCTGACCTCACCGACGAGATATGGCGACACCTCGCCGTCGTCCAGCCGCTCAACCGTGATCGTCACGCCCTTCTCCTCGGGCGCTGAAGCGATCGAGTAGCTGCGCTGCGCCTGATAGCCGTCGTCGGACGTGAGACGAACGTCTACGTGCTGACCGGCGAGATGACCCTGCCAGCCCGGAACGTGGAACGAGAGGCTGGCCACGCGCGGCGTCTCGGCGGTGATTGCGGTGACCTTCGCCACCTGCCACTTCAGGATCACGCGCTAGTCACCCCAGTAACGCTCTTCCTTGAAGGGATCGCCGTGGTTGCTGTAGCCGTTGGTCTCCCAGAAGCCTGGCTCGTCCTCCTTGACGAGCTTCAGACCGCGCACCCATTTCGCGCTCTTCCACAGATAAAGGTGTGGCACGAGCAGCCGCGCGGGGCCGCCGTGCTCGGGATGCAGGGGCTGCCCGTCGTACTCGTAGACG
>Ga0075426_10002726_pt1 | contig 12607 bp, 15 predicted proteins | sample SoiMethybrSBSTD5_FD_75304 | JGI IMG/M metagenome (GOLD analysis project Ga0075426, IMG submission 75304) | Bulk soil microbial communities from a Populus tree surrounding site in Tennessee, USA - Soil MetaG P. TD hybrid SBSTD5 | ecosystem: Environmental > Terrestrial > Soil > Tree plantation...
CGTACACTGGCGCCCAGACGGGACGTGGCGCAGCCTGGTAGCGCACCTGCTTTGGGAGCAGGGGGTCGCGAGTTCGAATCTCGCCGTCCCGACCTCTCTCATGTCGACCTGCCCTCGCCGACTCGTGAGGACTCGAGCGCCGTAGCGCCACATTTCGGACGTTTGACGGTGCGGCGCAGCTGCCAATAGTCTCCAGCCGTTGCCGCTTCGCAGGGCCACGTGGCGGCAACGCGGCCCCGGGGCGCGGGCCGCCACATCGAGACGAGGAGGTCGCTGTGATCTTTCGAATCGTCCGTCGCGCGCTGGCCGTCGCGCTTGCGTGTGCCGGCATCAGTGTGGCGTTCACCGGCACGGCGCTCGCGAGCACGCAATGGGTGAACGACGACGCCACGGTCGGCGGCAACACGAGCTGCGCCGATCCGGGTTTCAACGACATCCAGTCCGCGGTCACCGCCGCCACTGCGGGTGACACGGTCCACGTCTGCGCCGGCACCTACGCCGGCGGCGTCGACGTGCCCAAGACGCTGAATCTCGTTGGCGCGAAGGCGGGCCGCGACGCGCGCACGCGCTCGCAGACGAATGAGTCGATCATCTCCGGCGGCGGCGTGCTCGGCGGGCTCTTCCTCCACGCCAACGGCATCGTGGTGAACGGCTTCACAATCCGCGGCGAGCTGCAGGGACCCGGGGTCTACACGTCGCCGGCGTTCAGCGGCTACAAGCTGGTGAACGACGTCGTAACCGGCAACGTGTTCGGCATCTATCTCAACACTGGCGCCGGTACGCAGACCCTCGTCCAGCACAACCTGATCACGAACAACAATGTGACCGGCGCCGCGAACGGCAACGGCATCTACACCGATCAGGGCACCCAGGACGTGCTCATCAGCCAGAACACATTCCGGCGGAACACGAACTCCGCGGTCCTGTTCACAAACGTGTCGCCGACCGTCAACTCGAACATCGCCGTGCGGTCGAACTCGGCGGTGAACAACGCGTCGTTCGTGCTGCTCTTCGGCCGGAACGAGAACGTGACGATCGCGGGCAACCACACGAACGACACGATCGCCTCCGACAACGCGAACCAGGGGTCGGCGGTCCGGGTCGACGGCGACGCGGACGGCGTCCTGATCCAGCGCAACACGATCCTGCACTCACCGTTCTCCGGCGTCGCCGTGCGCAACGGGTTCGCCGAGGACACGACCGGCCCGGTGGGCGTGGTGATCGCGTCGAACACGATCCGGTACGCCGCGAACGACGGCATCGACGTGACGAGCACCGTGGCGGAATCGGTGAATGCACACGGCAACACGATCCGGCACAGCCGGAACGTCGGGATCTTCTTCGACGTCGGCACGTCGGGGAACACGATCGCGTCCAACTCCGCGCTCTCCAGCACGGCGTGGGATTGCCAGGACCTCTCGTCCGGCACCGGTACCGCCGGCACGGCGAACAGCTGGACGCACGACATCGGCGTCAAGTCCAGCCCGCGCGGGATCTGTCACAAGCCGAGCTGACCACGAGTGAAGGGCCCGCACCAGACGAACGGTGCGGGCCCTTCACGGGCGTTCGAGGCATGGGTGGACGGACGCCCGAAGATGCGGCCCGCGGCCCATGGTGCCGGGCCGCCCGCTGGACGATCCTTCGGGTACAGCGGGCGGACACCAACAACCCGGAGTCCGCAGCCGGGGCGCCCGCTGCTTCAGGAGGCCGGGGCGTGCGACAGGAGTGCGCCCCGGCCGGGGAACCCCGCACCCGGAGGAGGTGGCCCATGTTCGATCTGAACCAGTTCTTCCGCCATTCCGACGCCACCGAGGATTGGCTGGCCCGATACCTCGTGACGGAAGCGCAGCGCGGACGGCGGATCGGGGACGTGCTCCAGGACCGGGCCGTTCTGCGCCACTCCGGTGCATCGACGAGGGCGCGGGTGCTCGACCGCTCGGACGTCATCGAGGCCCTGGCCGAGAACGCCGTCGCCCTGGTCCGCGAGGAGATCGCGCGCGGCGACGCGGTGGTCGGCCGCCATCCTCAGTGATGGCTGGAGCCGTGGTTCATCTGGCGTTCCTCACCGACCTCGGCGTCGCGATCGTCGGGCTGATCGTCGTCGTGATCAGCGTCCTGGTCGTGGGCCTGGCGCTGCGCTCCCAGGCGTGAGCGGCGCCGGATGAGGCGGGGCGGATCACCTCTCCGCCGCGGTGCGAGACACGATCGCGGCACTCGACGGGGCCGAGGACGATGATCCCCAGTGACGCCGACCTCATCATCGTCGGCAGCCGCGGCCTGCGCGCGTTCGAGGCCCTCGGCAGCGTCAGCGAGCGAGTCGCCCACCAGGCACACTGCTCGGTTCTCGTTGTACGGCCGGAGAGGCCCGAGGAGCGTCGTCGCGAGACGTGACCGTCGTCACCCCGGCGGCATCTGCAGGTTGTACTGCGCGTCGTCCCAGTCCGCCGCATCGATCCGAGGAAGCGGCTGTGGCCGCTGTCCGAGCGCGATGCGGGCGTCGAGGAGCGCAACCAGCGGCTTGGCGGCCCGGTTCAGCCGCACGATCTCCGACGCGAGCTCCTCCGCATCCAGCCGCCACCACTCGGGAGGCAGCCTCCACGGCCATGCGGGCGGAAGGGCACGCATGGCCAGAGTCAAGCACACGCATGCGGTCCTCCCCGCCGCCGAATGGAGCGCCGCGCCGATGGCGGCGGCGGCCCGCCGCGACGAGGCTGTGATCAAGAGAAGACGACACGGGAGGGTTTCGATGAGCATCGTGATCCAGCCGCGGCGGCCGCCCGCTCTGCGCGTTCGCATGGAGCGGCGTCCGGCCGCGGCACCGAACCGCGATGGACCGGCGGTGCGACCGGTCATCGCGGCCGTCGACGGATCGGCTGCCGGCAGCGCGGCGACGGCCGAGGCGATCGCCTCGGCGCGCGCGCTTCGGGCGCCCGTCGTGCTCGTTCACGTGCGTCGTGGCCCCTCGACCGTCTGGGGCAGGCCGTTCTACGGGCGCCGCCTGGCGCGGTCGCTGCGCAAGGCCCGCGAGGCGCTCGGCGCGGCGTCGGCGCAGGCGAGGGCGGCCGGCATCGAGGCGCAGACCGAGATCCTCGAGGGGCGGCCGGCACAGAGGATCGCAGAGTTCGCCCGCGCCCGCGACGCCCGGCTGGTCGTCCTCGGGCCGCGGCGCCGGCGGGTGGGTGCCGGCGTCCTCCGCCGCGTGGGCGCGGCGGGTCTCCCGGTCGTGCGGGCAGCCTCTCGATAGCGCCGCCCAGGGCGCAGGGGCCCGCGCGAACCCAACCGAGGGAACACAGACGTCAGACCTCGTTTGCCGGGTCCACCCGACGCCGGGTGCGCGCTCCCCGGCCAGCGTCGATGCGGCCGGGCTGCGGCCGGCCGCCCGGCCGGACGAACACGCCGCCATGCCCGCGGCGCTCGGCTCGTCCGGTCGGAGCTTCGCCTGCCGGACGAGGCATCTCGACGGCAACCGGGGCTCCGCCCTCCCACTCCCAGCGCATGATCGGGTCGTCAGGCAGGTCGCGCCTCTTCCACTCGACAGGTGAACCGTATCGTGGGCGCGGCCGTCGTGCGAGATGGGTAGCGGGAGGGCTCCGGATACGGCCCGCGGCCCATGGCGCCGGCCGCCCTCGCCGACGATCATCCGGGTACAGCGAGCGGACACCAGTCCCACGAACCCCACGAGCCCAGGCCGGAGCCGCTCGCTGTAGCGGGAGGAGCCGGGGCGCGCGGCGGAGGCGCGCCCCGGCCGGGAGACCTCCCGGAGGTGGTCCCGGCACCGCCCGCCCGCACGGTTTCGCCCCCGCAGCCCGCGGGCACAAACGGCGAGGAGAGGGGGATCCGTGCAATCGAGCTTCCGGCTGGGCCGGATCGCGGGTGTCGAGGTCGGGGTCAACTGGAGCTGGCTCGTCGTCTTCGCGCTGATCACGTGGTCGCTTGCGGCCGGCGTGTTCCCCGATCAGGATCCGGGCCGCTCTCAGGCCACCTACATCGCGATGGCGGTGATCGCCGCCGGGCTCTTCTTCGCCTCGCTCCTCGGCCACGAGCTCGGCCACGCCGTCACCGCCCGCCGCGAGGGGATGGAGCTCGACGGCATCACGCTGTGGCTGTTCGGCGGCGTCGCGCGGTTCAAGGGCCGGTTTCCGAGCGCCGGAGCCGAGCTTCGTATCGCGCTCGCAGGCCCGCTCGTCTCGCTCGTAATCGGCGTGGCGTGCTCGCTGCTCGCCTGGGCGATCGCGCTGCCGGGCGGCGTGGACGGCGTGCTCGCGTGGATCGGGTACGTCAACCTGATCCTGCTCGCCTTCAACCTCCTGCCGGCGCTGCCGCTCGACGGCGGCCGCGTGCTGCGCGCGCTGCTCTGGGGGGCGAGGGCGGACTTCGCCTGGGCTACCCACGTGGCGGCGACGATTGGGCGCGGGTTCGGGTACCTGCTGATCGCCGGTGGCATCGCCCTCTTCGTGTTCCAGGGCGCGTTCGGCGGCGCCTGGTTGGCGTTCATCGGCTGGTTCCTGCTCGGCGCGGCGACGGCCGAGCAGCGCTACGTGGCCGCCCGCCAGGCGCTCGCCGGGCTCCGCGTCCGCGACCTGATGACCGCCGACCCGATCACCGTTCCGTCCGACCACAGCCTGGGCGAGTTCATCGACGACGTGGCCTGGCAGCGCCGCCACACGACGTATCCCGTGATCGAGGACAGCCACTTCGTCGGCCTGCTCGCGTTCCGCTGCGTCTCCTCCGTGCCCCGGGACCAGTGGGACGGCCGCAGCGTACGCAGCTGCATGATCCCGGCGGCCGAAGTGCCGGCGCTGCACCCGGAGACGCTCGCCATCGACGCCCTGGTCGAGCTCTCGGAGTCGACCGCGAACCGTGGCGTCGTCGTCGACCAGGGGCGCCTCGTCGGCATCATCTCCGCGGCCGACCTGGGACGGGCGCTCGAGGCGGGTCCGCGCCGCCGGCGTGCCGCGCCGGGGCCCGAGCCGACGGTGATGGGCACGGGCCGCCCGGCCTGAGGGATGTTCGAGTCGCTCGTCGACCTGGCATCGGGCTCGGCGTGGACACACGGGCTCGTGTTCGCGCCGGCCGCGCTCGATGTGCTGTTGCCGATCTCGTCGCGGGGCAGCAGGTGCTCTGCTCGGTGACAACGTCGCGTACCTGTGGGGACGGCTGCTCGATACCCGCATGCGGCGGTGGCTCGAGGCGACGCCGCGCCGGCGCGGCGATCGAGGTGGGCCGGCGGTTGGTCGGACGGCTCCGTTCAGCGAGCGGAGATGCCTGATATGCCTGCCGGATCAGCGGCCGCGAGAATGCCGTGATGCTCGACGTCTCGGCCGCCGTATGGGCGGGCACGCTCGCCGTAGTCGGTGGCCTGTTCGCCTTCGACATTGGCTTCTCCGCCCGCCGGCCGCACGCGGTCGGCTTCCGCGAAGCCGTCGCATGGTCGGTCTTCTACATCAGCGTCGCGATCGTCTTCGGCGTGGTGTTCGGCCTCGTGGCGGGGTGGGACTACGGGGCGCAGTATTTCGCCGGGTACGTGGTCGAGAAGAGCCTGTCGGTCGACAACCTGTTCGTCTTCGTGATCATCATGAGCACGTTCGCGGTCCCCGCGGAGCACCAGCAGCGGGTGCTCACCATCGGCATCGCGGCCGCACTGGTCCTGCGCGCGGCCTTCATCGCAATCGGCGCCGCGCTCCTGGACGCGTTCTCCGTGATGCTGCTCGTTTTCGGCATCGTGCTCATCGTCACCGGAGTCCAGCTCTTCCGCCACCGCGACGAGGACCCGTCCGTCGACGACAACCTGCTCGTGGTCGCGGCCCGCCGGTCGCTGCCGCTCACCGACCGCTATGACGGCGGCCGGCTCGTCACCCGCGAGGCCGGGCGGCGCGTCCTGACGCCGCTCGTGCTCGTGCTGGTCGCCATCGGCGGCTCGGACGTGCTGTTCGCGCTCGACTCGATCCCGGCGGTGTTCGGCGTAACCCGCGAGGCATACATCGTGTTCGCGGCGAACGCCTTCGCGCTGCTCGGTCTGCGAGCGCTGTACTTCCTCGTCTCGGGACTGCTCGACCGGCTCGTCTACCTGTCGACCGGGCTGGCGGCGGTGCTCGTCTTCATCGGTGTGAAGCTCGTGCTGCACTTCGCCCACGAGCACCGGCCGGGCGTTCCGGAGATCTCGACGGGGCTCTCGCTCGCCGTCATCGCCGCGGTGCTGGCCACGGCGACCGTGGCCAGCCTGGCAGCCGCGCGCCGAGACCCCGGGGTGCGGGCACGGGCCGGGTCGCTGCGCGGCCACGAGGGCCGCGAGCGCGATCACGGGAGGTAGGCGTCGGCGAGATCGACGCTCCTGCCGAGGAGCACGCGGCGGCGGTCCGGATCCACCGCGGCGATCTCGGACACGCCGACGACGAGGACGGCGGGCCGGAACAGGCCGACGCGCACCTCGATCGCATCCGGCCGGTCGCTCCAGGCGCCCGCGACGACACCATCGACCGTGCCGACCCGCCCGTCCGGATCGTCCACCCGGTACCCGTGGCTCTCTGCGAGCGCGATCAGATCGACGTCTCGCTCCGGCGCGCGCCGGATCAGCGTGCTCATGAGCTCTCCTCCTCGTATCGCATACCCGCAGCATCGGGCACGCATGGGCGCGGCGGTATCGGCCGAGCACCCCATCACCGGCCGGCGAAGACCCCAGCCCCGCGCGTGTGTCAGGCCTGGATGAGCCCGCGGCGGATGGCGTAGCGGGTCAGCTCGACCCGGTCGCTCATCCCCAATTTGTCGAGGATGTTCTGGCGGTGACGCTCCACCGTCTTCACGCTGATCACGAGCTCGTTCGCGATCTCCTTCGACGTGTGCGCCTCCGCGATCAGCTTCAGCACCTGCAGCTCGCGCGGGGTGAGGATGTCCAGCTGCTCCTCGTCGGGCCGACCGCGCTCGACGTAGTCGCGCACGAGCGTGGAGACCGCCGACGGATACAAGAAGGACTGCCCGCGCATCGTCCGGCGGACAGCCTCGACGATGTCCTGGTCGGCGTCGGACTTGAGGACGTACCCGGACGCGCCTGCCCGCAGCGATTCGAACAGGAACTGCTCGCTGTCGTACATCGACAGCATCAACAGCTTCAGCTCGGGCTTGCGCTTGTGCAACTCCTCGGCCGCCTGGATGCCGGTCATCCTCGGCATCGAGACATCCAGGATCGCCACGTGGACGTCCTCGGCCAGCGCCGTGCGAACCGCCTCGGCCCCGTCCTCAGCCTCGGCCACGACCTCGAGGTCGGGCTTGGCGTCGAGCACCTTGCGCAGGCCGGAGCGCACGATCGGATGGTCGTCGGCGACCAGGATTCTCGTGACGAGCGGGATCGGCATCAGCCCTGCGCCGGCACCTCGAGCCGCACCTCGGTGCCTCCGCCACGGGCCGGCTTGACCGCAAGCGCGCCTCCCACGAGCAGGGCACGCTCCCGCATTCCGCGCAGGCCGCCGTGGCCGTTCACGTCGCCATTCTCCCCGATTCCCCGTCCGTCATCCGAGACCCGCAGCACCACACTGCCCGCTCCGGGTCGCAGCGACACCTCCACGGTCGACGCGGCCGCATGCCGGGCGACGTTCGTGAGGCTCTCCTGGGCGACGCGGTACACCGCCAGCTCGCCGGCGTCCGACAGCCGCGGAAGCCCGTCGGCGAAGGACTGTCGCACCTGGACGCCACTCTGCTCGGCAAACCGGCGCGCGAGCTCGGTGAGTGCGCTCACGAGGCCGAGCTGCTCGAGCATCTCCGGACGCAGCTCGCGCGCGATCCGCCGCACTTCCTCGAGCGCCCCGCGCACCGCCTGCTTCGTCTCGGCGACGTCCGCCTCGCGATCACCGCCGGCGGTCGCGAGCGCGTCGAGCTGCAGGAGCACGCCCGTCAGCACCTGACCGACCTCGTCGTGCAGGCCGCGGGCGATCCGCAGCCGCTCGGCCTCCTGCGCCTGCAGAGCCCGCCGGCCGGTCTCGCGGCGCTCCGACTCGAGCCGCTCCAGCATCTGGTTGAACGCTCGCACGAGCTCCATCGCCTCGACGCCGCCATCCTCGGGCAAACGCTGGCCCGGGCGCAGGAGGTCGACGGCCCGCATCCGGTCGACCAGCCTGTGGATGGGTCGAAGGGTGTGGCGCAGAAGCAGCAGATTGGCGGCGAGCATCACGAGCAGGCCGACGGCCAGATCGAGCACCTCGACGAATGCGACGGACGCATGGATCGTCACCGGGGTCAGCGCGAGCAGCACTGTGGCGATCACGAGCAGGGTCGCGTTGATGCCGAATACCCGCCAGAGCAGCGGGAGCCGTGAGAAGCGCATGGGCCGTCCCGTGCCCGAGTTCTAGCGCCGGCCGGCCCCGACGGCCAGGGTCAGCCGGTGCCCACTGCGCGCGCGGGTGGACGGCGGTGCCACAAGCACCGGGACGTGAGTGGCCGCCTCCAGCTCCGTCGCGAGCCCGGAGCGCAGCAGACGCCGGCCGAGCCCCGCGGTACGTGATCCAAGCACGATCAGATCGGCGCCCTCCTCGTCCGCCACCTCGGCGAGAGCCTGGGCGGGGTTGCCCTGGACGACCCGCACCTCGTCGGCGCCGGCGGGGCCGGGCTCCCCCTCCCTGGACGCATGTACGAGCACGAGCCGAAGACCCAGTCGCGCGGCCAGGGCAGCCGCCAGCTCGGACGCGTCACGCGCCGCCGCCGCACCGGTGACACCACAGACGATGGTTCCGCCTCCCATCGCACCTCCTTCGATCGCGGGATGCATCCTCAGTCTTGCGACCCCCGGCGGTGCACGCGATGGGGTTTCGCCCCCAATTGGGGCGGCGACCGTGCGCACATGCATTCCCGGCCGGATGGCGTCCGGTGCACCGCGCCACGACGCTCACGGTGACAGCGACGGGAGGACGCCATGAGCAAGGGAACGATCGTGTGCGCAGTCAACGAGACCACCGGAGCACAGGAGGCGCTTCGCGCCGCATCCCATCTGTCCAGGCGACTCGACATGCGACTCGTCGCGGTGCACGTGGTCGAGGACGTGCCGCTCTCTCCGGCCGCCCGGCGTGAGGCCCGGGCCGGTGGGATCCGCCTCGTCGAACGGGTGCTCGAAGAGCAGGGCGTGAGGGTCGCGGACCGGCGGGTCGCCGTCGGGGACCCGGCCGAGCACATCGGACGGATCGCCGGCGAGGAGCGCGCCGACCTGGTCGTCGTCGGCTCGAAGCCGAGTGGCCGCCAATCACGGCCGCCGCTTCGCAGCCGGCTTGCGACCGAGCTGCCGCAGACGACGCCGATCCCCGTCGTCGTCGCACCGCCACGGCGCGGGGCGCATGGCTCCGCCGTCACGCGCCGCCGCGCCGAGCCGTCCGCGGCCTAGCCGGTCCGGCCCGAGCCGACCTCCAGCAGCAGCTTGTTGCCCGCCGGGTCGGTCAGCATGATCCCTGACGCCGACTCCACTGCGCCCGCCCCGGCGGCTGCTGCTCGTTCGAGCACCCGATCCCGCTCGCCGGCGCTCGGCAGAACGATGGTCGCATGGCGCAGGGCCGCCGCCCCCTCGGGCGCCGCCGGTGCGTCCTGACTCTCCCAGGTGTTCGCGCCGATGTGATGGTGGTACCCGCCTGCGCTCAAGAACGCCGCCTGACGGCCGAGCTGTGCCATCAGGCCGAAGCCAAGGACATCCCGGTAGAAGCCGATCGTGTCCGCGATCTGCGCCACCTTGAGGTGCACGTGGCCCATCAGGGTGCCCGCCGGGAGGCCGTCGAACGGCTCCGACGCCGGGTCGTCCAGTTCGCTGAAGAGCGCGTCGACGTCGAGCGGGAGAGTCGTCATACGGGTGGCAACGAGCCCCTCCCAGGTCTCACGCGGCCGATCCTGGTAGATCTCGATCCCATGTCCATCCGGGTCGGTGAGATAGATCGCCTCGCTCACGTAGTGGTCGGACAGCCCCGTGAGCGGCACGCGGTCACGAGCGGCGTGCGCGAGCCAGCGGGCGAGATCGACCCTTTGCGGCACCAGCAGGGCGAAGTGGTAGAGGCCGGTGTACCCGACCGCCGGGCGCGCGCCCGGCACCTCGACGAGCACCAGCAGCGGGCGCGCCCCGACGCCGAGCGTCGCGCCGCCGTCCGCTCGTTCGAGCGTCTCGAGGCCGACCGCCGTCGTGTAGTAGCCCACCGAGCGGTCGAGATCCGACACCGTGACGTGGACGGCACCCAGCTCCGTCAGCGGTGAGATCTCGGGAGCGGGCGCTGCGGCGCGGGCCTCGAGCTCCTCCGGGTCGCGAGGGGCGGTCTCAGAAGGCGGGGTCGGATCGTCACTGGACACGGTCAAAAAGGCCAGGCGCGTAGCCTCTCGCCCAGGCTACCTCGTTCGCGCCACAGGTGCGGCCCGCGGCCGCCCGCGATTCAGTCCGCCGCCCGTGGGGGCGGAGCGCCCGGCTTGACGCCCTGGACCCGCCGTCGGTAGGCTAGGCAAACGTTTGTGAGGAGGGCAGTTGGGGCGGTTTGACGGACGCAGTGCCATCGTGACCGGAGGCGGCCGGGGTATCGGGGAGGCCATAGCGCGGCTGCTCGGCGCACAGGGCGCATCAGTCCTCATCGTCTCCCGCACGGCGGCGGAGATCGAGGCCGTGGCGGCATCCATCGGCGACCTGGCCGTCCCGCTCGTCGCAGACGTCGGCGATCCCGCGGACGCCGCCCGAGCCGTGGCAACGGCGGTCGAGCGCTTCGGCGGCGTGGAGATGCTGGTTAACAACGCCGGCATCGACGACGACCGTCCATTTCTCGAAATCGACCCGGCGAACTGGGACCGGGTGATACGCACGAACCTCACCGGCGTCTTCCTGATGGCGCAGGCGGCCGGCCGCGTAATGGCAGCGGCCGGCCGCGGTGCGATGGTGCATATCGCGTCGATCGACGCCCATGGGGCCGACGGGAACCAGGCCGCCTACAACTCTTCAAAGGCCGGCATGCTCGGCCTCAACCGAACGATTTCCACCGAGCTCGCCCCGCGCGGCATCCGGTCGAACACCGTCAGCCCCGGGTACACGGCCACGCCGCTCACCCGGCAGTACGTGGGCGAGCCGCTGTACGAGTACATGACCGGCCGGTTCGCGCGCGTCCCCCAGGGCCGGATGGCGACACCGGAGGAGATCGCATCCGCGGTGGCGTTCCTCCTCTCCGACGACGCGGCCGGCATCACCGGCACCGACCTCGTCGTCGACGGGGGCACCATCGCCAACCTGTACATCGTCGAAACGCTGCCCGCCCAATGAGAGTCACCGGCGTCGACTGCCACGTCCTCGTCGATCCCGCCTACGAGCGGGACGCCACCAGCTCCAACCAGGACACGATCGTGGTCGAGGTGCATACCGACGAGAACATCACCGGCATCGGCGAGACCGACCTCAATGCATGGGTCGCCCGCGCGTGCATCCAGGCCCCGGGCACGCACACCATGGACGTCGGGCTCGGCGAGTCGTTGATCGGCATGGACCCGCTCGACCCCGAGGCGGTGTGGGACCACCTCTACGTCGGCACCGCAATGACCGGTAGGCGGGGCGCCCTGGTGCACGCGCTGGGCGCGATCGACATGGCGCTGTGGGACATCGCGGGCAAGGCAGCCGGCGTGCCCACCTGGCAGCTCCTCGGCGACGCGGCCCACGAGACCTTCACGCCGTACGCGTCGCTGCTGCCACGCGGCGGCGACTTCGACACCTTCAGCCAGACGCTGGTCGACCAGGCCACATGGGCGGCGCAGCTCGGCTTCCGGGCGTGCAAGCTCGAGATCCTGATCACCGGCCCGTACGCCCACGAGGGGCTGGACATGCCCTCCTCCGCGATGGCCGACATCATCGCCGGCGTCCGGCGGGCGGTCGGCCCGGACTTCACGATCATGGTCGACGTCGCCTACGCGTGGAAGACCGCCGGCGACGCGCTCGAGGTGATCGAGTCGTGGGCCGACCAGGACGTGTTCTTCTGCGAGACGCCGCTGTGGGCCGACGACCTCGAGGAGTACGCCGACCTGGCGCGCCGTTCGCCCATACCTGTCGCCGCCGGAGAGTGGCTCGCCACCCGGTTCGAGTTCCTGGATCTGATGGATCGCGGTGGGGTTCAGGTCGTGCAGCCCGATGTCGGGCGGGTGGGCGGACTGACCGAGGCGCGGCGCGTATGCCGGCTGGCCGCCGAGCGCGGCCGTCTGGTCGTCCCGCACGGCTGGAAGACCGGTATCACCGTGGCCGCCACAGCACACCTGGCGGCCGTCACCGGCCACATGCCGTTCTTCGAGTACGTCCCGCAGCAGGTGGCAGAGTCACCGCTGCGCCGGGAGCTGGTGCAGGACGAGCTCGAGCTCGTCGACGGCAGGCTCGCGCTGCCGGCCCGACCGGGGCTCGGGGTCGACCTCGACCGCGACGCCTTGGCGCGCTTCGAGGAGGCCGCCGCGAGGATGGCGGTTCCGGTATGACCGCCTCCCTCCGCGACCTCCGCGTGCTCGCCCAGGGGCTCGACCACCCGGAGGGTGTGGCCACCGGGCCTGACGGCATGATCTACGCCGGCGGCGAGGCCGGACAGGTGTACCGGATCGACGCCGGCTCCGGGCAGTTCGCCGAGGTGGCGAACACCGGCGG
>Ga0075426_10002730_pt1 | contig 12597 bp, 9 predicted proteins | sample SoiMethybrSBSTD5_FD_75304 | JGI IMG/M metagenome (GOLD analysis project Ga0075426, IMG submission 75304) | Bulk soil microbial communities from a Populus tree surrounding site in Tennessee, USA - Soil MetaG P. TD hybrid SBSTD5 | ecosystem: Environmental > Terrestrial > Soil > Tree plantation...
GGATTCAGCCACGAGCTGAGCTGGATCTGATTCTGAAATCGCGCGCGCAAAGAGATGGGCAGGAAAGGCAATACGACCTCTTGCCACAACAGCTGCGCGTAGGGCACGTGAGTAGCCTGGCTCCAAACCTGGAGCCGGCGATGAAGCTGAAGCGGTCTGCGCCGCACGAATAGATCGCAGAGTTCCGGACCCGGCTCGAGGTTGCTCCACGTGACTTGGTCGCCACCGAGCCCACTGAGAAGAACACGCGCGCCCGCATCCTTCATCTTCCGCCAAACTTGCTGATGCAGATCGGCAACGCAAACGCTGGTAAGGGGATTGACGATGAAACCGTCTTCCGGTGCTGCCAGCCGGATCCAATGCCCTCCGCCGTCCAGATGAAGTCCGCGTTTCGCGCGGGCAGCTTCAACCGCTTCAATGAACCGATGATCGAAGAACGTGACGGAAGGCTGATCGACGAAAGAGAGCGTCTTTATTGGCTTCAGATTTCGTTGCTCTGACTGAATCCGATCGGCCATGAAAACGATCGAAGATGAATCCAGTCCGCCGCTCAGCTCCGACCAGATTGGACGATCTGAACGCAGCCGGCACGCCACTGCCTGGCGAAACAACTGCCGAAACTGTTCCTCGTACTCGTCATCTTTCGCACAGCGAATCGCATCGCTTTCCGCCGGACGCCAAAACCGCCGTGTTTGAAAGCGCTTTTCTTTTACTGTGACAACCTGACCGGGTTCGACGGCAGTTACATTCCGGTAAGGCGTGCTCGATAACTCCGGGTAAAGCGCTAGGCAGCCGGCTACGTATTCGTCGTTGACTTCCAAGTCGATCGCGGAGAGCGCGAGCAGGCTGGTCAGCGTTGAGGACCAGATAAGTTTGTTCTGGCCGCGAAAGTAATAAAGCGGGCGTGCTCCGAAAGGATCTCGTGCCAGTATCAGGACCTGAAGTCGTGCGTCCCAAAGCGAAAGCGCAAAATCACCGATGAGGCGAGAGAGAAACTCGGCGCCCCACTTTTGATATGCCGCGAGAACGAATGAGGCGTCGGTTCGGTCTCCGCGGATCGCTTCTTCGAGCAGCGGCAGCAGGTCATCGCGGTTATCGAGACGGCCGTCCCAACAGAGTATCTGTCCCGCTTGAGAAAGTAGCGGTTGTCGCTCGTGGCGCGATTCGGCGTTTGTGCGGAACGCGCGATAGGACATGCCAATTGCGCCATCGAGAATCTCGTTACCTCCGTCCGGCCCTCGCTCTGCCAACGCGCTACCAAGCGTGAGTAACTCTCCCGGATCAACCGGCTGCGCTTCGAACTGGTAGATTCCCGCGATTCCACTCATCGTCCAACTCCAGTGGTGTTCAGCAGCGGTTCAGCACCTGAAAAAACTTCTGTGCGTTCGCATGATCGTTCACGACCGTACCGCCGACTTCGGTCCACGCGTGACCATAGAACGGCATCTTGTGCACGCCGATGATCATCTCTGCCGGGAATCCGAGGCTGCGCAGTAAGCAAACGAGGACGCTGGCACGTTGCAGGCATAACGCGCGTTTCGGATGCCACGTGCACGCGCGATTCACCGCCGAGCACGCGCTCGCGAGCGTGATTTCATCGGGCCGCGATTGGGAGTTGAGGTGCCAGCGTTTTACGGCGCGGTGGATCGATTTGAAACCACCAAGTTTGCGAACCAATTCCGCGGTGAACAGCAAAATCAGAGCGGCGCAAGTGTACGCCTTCACATGGAGTAGCGGGCGCAGCAAGTAGCTCACGCCAATCGGTATCGCTGACGTAAATTCAGCTCTTACGTTCCGAAGCTTTGTTTTCCTCGCGACCGGCTGCGATTGCAGAGTTCCTGTTTGTTCGAGTCGTGCGAGCAGATTGGTCACGGCCTTTTGCACGCGCGACACCTCAACATCGCAAAAGTCATGACTAACCATCTCGACCAGCTCCTCTCGCGACAGCCCGTGCTTCGCTTCCGCGAGCTTCGAGAACATCAACGCGCCCGTGTCGTTCAGGCTGACAACCGCACCTCGTTCCAGATTGAGCACGATGCAGCCGTGCTCCGTCGGCGGCGAGAAGAACACATCTGGCGAAATCGTGAATCGCGGCGGAAGAGTGTTGGCGTCGGCTGTCATAAGGGGGCGCACTGTACGCCAGACTGCGTTCAGTTGAGAAAGAATTTTTATTTTGCTTAGGATCCGAAGCAGGGCGTGGTTTTGTTAGGAAATTCGTGAGATCTGCAAACGGGCGGGGCCGCGAACCTGCTTAGTATCCTAAGCAGGTTTGATCAGATTCGTCAGAAATTTCGTCATGGTCGAGGTGGATTACACGGTTGGCCCAACGAGTGGGAAACGGGCGATGCGAGATGACGATCGTGGTAACGCCGTGGAGAAGCTCATCAAGGCCATCGAGCAGCCGGCGCTCCGTGAGTGCGTCGAGCGCGGAAGTACACTCATCCAGTATCAATACTTTCGGATGCTGCAATAACGCGCGAGCCAGAGCGACGCGCTGACGCTCGCCTCCGGACAACCGGTTGCCGCGAGGTCCAAGCGGTTCGTCCCAACCCAGCGGCAACTTCCTGATCACACTCTCCAATTGAGCGAGTTGCGCGACGCGCTCGATCTCCCCCGCCGTCGCCTGCGCATTTCCATAAAGCAGGTTCTCGCGCAGTGTCACATCAAACAACACCGGATCTTGCGGCACAAAGATAACTGATGAACGCAAACTCCTCAGTTTGATATCGCGCACGTCGTTGCCTTCGATCAAAACCGTGCCCGAACGTGCGTCATACAACCGCGCGACCAATTTCGCGATCGTGCTTTTGCCGTGACCACTCCTCCCGGCAATCGCAACGCGCTCACCCGCATTAACGCGCAAACTCACATTGCTCAACACGCGCCGGTCATAAGCATAACCAAACGAAACATCACACAACTCAACCATGCCGGCAGCACCAGCACCGAGTACCAGAGCATTCGGACGTTCATGCAGGATCGCCTGCGCTTCCGTGATCTCCATCAGTCGTCGAATGCTCGCGCCCGCGCGTTGCAGCTTGGAATAAATATCAACGACACCATAAAGCGGAATGAAGAGTTGCAACGTGTAACCGTAAAAGGCAACGAGCCCGCCCGCAGTTAATCTCCCGGAGATCACCAGGTACCCGCCATAACAAAGCACGGTCGCCATTCCCACGACGATGATCAGATATAAAAGCGCACTGAAAAACAGTTCCGTGCTGCGTCGTTTCACCTGCGCACGCATCGCGCGCCCGGACAGTCGCGCAAAGCGCCGCGCTTCCCGCTGTTCGCACGAAAGTAGTTGCACCTGCACGATTGAGGAAAGGTGCTCTTCGAGAAAGCCGATGACTTTTCCCGCTTGCTCCTGCACGGAATCCGACGCGTGCCGCAGACGGTGGTGAAATTGCCGGCGCACGAGAATAAATACCGGCACGAGCGGCAGCACGATCATGGTCAACCGGTAGTTCAAGACGAGCATCGTCGTCATCACTAACGTGAACACGGTTACCATCCGCAACGCGCTCGGAATGACTTCGCCGCTAAGCGTGGCTACCTGGTCGACGTCACTCTGTAGCCGGTGCAAAGTGTCGCCGAGTGGCCGGCTGTCGTGGTATTCAGCGGAGAGTCGTTGCAGGTGGCGTAGTAAACTCAGTCGCGAACGAAAGATCATCTTTTGCACCGCGCGAAAATTCAGCATTCCCGCGGCGCTGTCGGCGCCCAAACGTGCCATGTAAGTAAACAGAAACGCGATCGCCACGAGTGGTAACCAGCCGATACGACCGCGCGGAATCACGTCGTCGATCAAAAATCTCACGATCAACGGATCGAACAGAACCAGGACACTCGAGACGAGGATGAAGAAGTAACTGCCGCAGTGCAGTCGCAGAAAGGGCTTCACTCGTGCCATGAGCCAACGAATCTCACGCTCCTGATTCAACTTCATCGCGTCTGAACTCCTTCGCTATCAGGCCGTTGTGCTGCGTTGCATTGCCTCCATCTCGACGCACAGCGTGTAGTGCGCGACCACGCGCCCGACAATCTCCGCGTCCTGTGGCCTGAATTCCTGAAACGACGAGGAACGGTAAGCGATGATCAGCAGTTTGTTTGCGCGACGCTCACACCAACCACATGTGAGGCGATCGCGCAATTCCACTAAATAAATCGGGCGCTGGAACTCGTCTTTCCACGGACCTGTTTCGACCCTCTTCTGCGCGGTGTCGACTACCACTATCGATCCCGGCTTGATCAAGGGAGCCATTGTGACTTCGTCCGCACCGAGCTGCGCGTAACGAATTGTTGAATGACCGTCGGCACGTTCGAATGGAAACTTGAGCGGAAGTTTCGCGGCCAGGTCGAGTGCGAGCTTCGTCGTTCTTGGGGCCGTAAAATCCAGCGTTGAGCCGGTTGGGGAAAGCAGTTGCGTCCGCTGCGGATTAGCGATCGCCTCATATTCCGGTAGCTCCTCCACATTGATCCCGTAGAAACGCAGGAACTCAAAAACGTCAATGCCATACGTTGCGCACAAAACAAACAGGTGGTGCAGGTTCGGCGCTGAATCGCACTTCTCCAGTTGAACCAGCCAGCCGTTTGAAAGGCGACACTTCTCGTCGCCTTTCGCTTCGGCAATTCTGCGGCTTGCTTCTTCTACGTCGCGCACACGCAGGCGGCGCTGCTCGCGAAGGGACCTTAACTGCTGACCGGCCGCCACGTCGTACTTCTCCGACCTGCTGCGCGGGCTTGGTGTGCGGGAGGAGATTTGAGCGAGGCGGGATGTTAGCCCAAAGTGAGAGCTTTGGGCAGACGGGGAATTCCTTTATTGATCCTCAGGAAAGACCTGATGTTTGTACCTATTTGCCGCCCCCGGTCAGCACGTACTGCTTCACGTAGCGGCGGAGGTCTTCGAGATTTGTGCGGCGATACTCCCGATAATCCTCGGCGATGCCTTCGTCGGGCAACGCGAGCAGGATGAACGACTCGAGCAAGCCTTCTTTATCGAGTTTCGAGAGGACCTGCAATGATGGATCAGGGGTGCTTTTCGTATTCTTCTTCTGCTCGTCCTGGTAAGACTTGATCGCGGCGCGCAACGCGTCTGCTTCTTCTTTCAAGCTGTGGCGGTATTTCTTCTCGTTTGGATATTGCCTGGAAAAATTCGCGCTGGCCCAACCTCCACGAACAAGGCCATACAACAACCAGGCGGCGCCCGCACCACTCTTGTCGTCGTTTTTTAGCGAATTTGGATCGAGATTGATCGTGACTTGTCCCTGCTGCTGCGAAGTGACGTTGGTTGGAATGTTAACTTCGGGATGATTCAACTCGATGTTCACTCGCTGGCCCCAATTCAAAAACGCACTACGCGACAACCGATCGTAAGGCTCCGCTAGATACGACTCGATGAACTTGTCTCCCGCTTCAGTCACACGTCCCTGCTTCATCAACGAATCGCCCCAATAGCGATACGCCGTTTCTCGATCGGGATTCATTGCGGCAGCGCGGGCAAACCATTCGCCCGCTTTCTTCTGATCGGCCGTCGAGTAGTAAACGTCACCGATGAACACTGCGGCTTCGTAAAGATTTGGATCCAGCAGCAGTGCAAGCTGGTACATTTCCAGCGCTTTCGCGAAGTCGTTTTTCGAAAAGGCCGCTTCGCCTTCCCTCATCGCGTCTTCCGCTTCTTTTTTCGTTGTCAGTTTGGCGTCGTCGCCGCCGTCGGGCGGAATCGAGTCGAGCATCGTCTTCAACAATGCATCGTCAGCGCCGAGTTTCTGCGCCTTCGCCAGGAGTTCGCGTCCACGACGCCGCGCTTCCTTACGTGCGGCCGGCTCTTTCAGGTAAGTACCCTCGCCGATCGTGAGAAAGCCGAAGGTCTTCACCACGTCACGATCCTCTGGATATTTGACGACCAGCTTCTCAAACAGCGGCAATGCTTCCGTATACTTACCATCGTCGTAAAGCTGAAACGCGCGCGCTCGCTCCGGATCGTCCTGTGCTCGACAAATGGTTGGTGAAGAACAAACCACTAGAAACAGGAGGCCGATGGACAGGAGTAGCGTATCGCGGCGAATCGAACGGTGCATATTACCTCGTGCTGGGCTGGCGAATTGGAGGACCGCGGTGAGTCTAGGGAGAGGTAACCAGGTAAGTCAATGGTGAGCCACAAAGAAGCACAGATCATGTACCTCTTTGTGGCGCAAAACTAACGATGGCTGGGCTCGAGCGTTGGTTGGTACGTCGATCCCGCGCCCGAACGCGCGCGATTTTCGTCGGATTCTGAGTTTGGAAATTACCCACCGATGAAATTCCGCAACGAGGTCATTAACGCAGGCAAGACAAGTTGCTTCGCGGTTTTTGAAATCTCCTGAACCACCGCATCGCCCAAGTTGCCCGCCTCTTCTTTCACCTTGTGATACGCCGGCGTGGAAGTGAGCTTCTCAAAGAATCCCGGTCCTTCGTCGTGCTTTCCGTTGCCTTGTTTGACTGACTCCGCCGGGGAAGCACTAGGTTGCAGGATCGGTTGCGCCGCATAGCTTCGTTGCTCCTCCGCATAGTAGCGATCGTAGGAAGAGGGATACTCTTCACCGTCGCCCTTGATCACCGCGGCCAGACCGTATCCGACGAGAAAGCCTACGCCCATCGCGCCTGCGCTCCAGGCCACTGGCCGTTTCTTAAATTGCTCGCGCCAATCGAGTGTTTCTTTCACGGCTTGCACCTGGCTTGCTACTGACTCTTTTATTTCCGTCACCGTATGTGAAATCGAATCCCGAGCCTCGTCGAGACGGCGCTGAAGTTCCTGTTTGGAAGGATCTTCGCCCGTCTGTTCTTGTGCCCGAGCCAGTCCTAAAGTTCGCTCTTCAGCCATTGCTTATCCTTTCTCAACTCCTGAACTGTCATTGGAGGCACCAGCTCCTGCTTAGCAAGACGGTTCTTCATCACCAGCGCCAGGATTCCACCGACGAGCAGATAAAAGACGCCAGTGACGACGAAGCCGAGCGCGTAGCTCGCAGGTTGGCTGAAATTTGCCGAAGCAAACAGCGTCGACACGCCAAAGGCGATGGCGACGTTGAGTAACGCAAAGCCGATCGTGGCAACCACACCGCCAACGGCGATCATCGCTGCACCCCGAGCGTAAGTCCGCGCCTCTTCCTTCATTTCGACTTTGAACAACGCGAGCTGCGAATTGATCAATTGCATCACGTCATCGCCGAGCCGGCTCAGAAGATTCGGAATACTGTCCATGCCGTTGCGAGTCATCGCTGTCTCATCAGCTTTAGCCAAACTTCCTTTTGTTGCCGCCATGTCGGTTTCCCCCTGTTTCTGGTGAATTTAACTGCCGGCCGTTAGCGTCGCCCGCCGCGCAGAATCAATCCGAGCAGCAGTCCGACACCTGCTGAAATCAGAAGCGCCTGCCCCGGTTTCTTGCGCGCATATTCTTTCGCGTTCTCGGCGAGCTCGCCTAAGTCTGCGTTTTGCAAGTCCTTGATCTTGTCGCCGACAACAGAGACTTTGTCAGCGACGTAGTCCTTCGCATGCGAAGCGACTTCTGAAATCTTTTGACCGTACTCTTGAGCTGTTTGCGACAAAGCAGTGGCTGTGCCGGCGCCGGTGTTTCCGGTGGTGCCCATACTGCTGCCGCCGGTCGATCCGGTCGAGCTGGTTGATCCGGTTGATCCCGGTGTGCTGTTCGCGCCAGTGTTGCGCGGTTGTCCCGTCGTACCTTCGTTGATGCTTCCGTTCTCAGGCATTGTTGAGTTTCTCCTTACGCTGAATTCAAAGTTGGTTAGCGAATGAGTTGAGCAAGATTTGTGCCGACTTATTTGCACGGTAATACGCGTTAATCTTGTTGCGAATCTGTACGAAGAGCCGGGCGCTAGATCGGGATTGATACAACACAGTGACAACCCGCTTGACACATGCCGAATCTGAGTGGTAAGTAAGTACTTACTTTGCCGCCTCAGGCGGAGAGATAAGCAGGTAAAACAAAGAGTGAGTAAACCAATTAGCGCCCCTAACGAGACTTCGTTTGTCTCAAATACTCGCATGGCCGGAGAGGAGCGCCACGACCAGATTCTACGTGTCGCGATGAGCCTCTTCTCAAATCACGGTTTTCGCGGCACTACCACCAAAGAGATCGCCCACGCCGCCGGCGTCTCCGAAGCGATGGTTTTCCGTCACTTCGCGACCAAGGAAGATCTTTATGCCGCGATTCTCGATCACAAGGCCTGCTCCGGGGGCGGCTCGTTTGACCCGGCGACGATGGCCGCGGAGGCGATCCAGCAGAAGGACGATCGCCGCGTCTTCGAGTCTTTGGCCCTGGGCGCACTGAACTATCACGACCAGGATCCGGAGTTTCAACGCCTGCTGCTCCATTCCGCACTCGAGAAACACAAGCTCGCGCAGATGTTCTTCGACGAGTTTGTGCTCAAGGTTTATCAGTTTCTCGGGGGTTACATTCGCGAGCGACAGCGCGACGGCGCGCTGATCGAAATCGATCCGGCCATCGTGGTGCGCTGTTTCATCGGCATGGTGATGCACCACTCCCTTAACAACAATCTTTGGGACCCGAAACACCGGCTGCTCAACATCTCGAATGAAGCGGCCGCCAAACACTTTACCGACATTCTCTTAAATGGAATTACGACGAACTCTGGAAAACGAAATGGAAAACGGACCCGTCAGGAGGGTTCAAAGAATGCCTAAGAATATTTTCTCTCCACCAAATCTAAAACTCGCCGCGTCAGTGTTCTTGCTGATCGTCGCCGGTCTGTTTGTGGCGTCATGCCGTGGCTCGAAGGCCAACGTGCGCAAAGAGGAGACGTCCGCGAACGCGAACGCGCCGGTGGTCGAGGTCACGACCGCGGCCGCGATCAAACGCGATCTGCCTCGCTTTTTTGAAGCGACCGGCAGTCTCGCCGGCGACGAGCAAACAGACGTCGCGCCGCAGACCGCCGGTAAGGTCGTGGCGGTCGGCGTCGATATCGGCAGCTTCGTCAAACGCGGCCAAATGCTCGTCCGACTCGATGCTGACGAACTGAAGCTACGCGTCGATCAGGCAGCGGCGCAGGTCGAACAAGCGAAAGCCGCGGTGCGACAGGCCGAAGAGAAGATCGGTTTGCGTCCTAACCAGACGTTCGATCCGAATCGCGTTGCCGACGTGGCAGCCGCGAAAGTGGCGCTTGATCTCGCAGAGAAGAACTTGCAGCGCGCCGAGAAGCTGATCGAATCGGGCGACGTTTCGCGATCTTTTTACGACGACCAACGCGCGCGGCGCGATCAGTTGAAGGAGCAATATGAAGTCGCACTGGCACAGGCGCGGCAGAACTACGCCGGCGTCGACGTGGCGCGGACTAACGTGGCCAACGCGCAGGCGCAGCTCGCCCTTGCTCGCAAAAGCCTCTCTTACTCGACGATCCCGTCGCCGATCGACGGCTTCGTGACTGAAAGAACCGCCGACGTCGGCGAATACGTTTCACCGCAGCAGAAGGTGGCAACGATAGTTCGTACGAACCCGCTGCGCATTCGCATCGATATTCCCGAGCAGGCGATTCCGGAAGTGAAGGTCGGCCAATCAGTGTCCGTGGCGACGAGCTCGTGGCCCGACAAAAGCTTCGCCGGACGCATCGCCCGGATCGCGCCGAACGTTTCGGCAACCTCGCGCACGTTAACGGTTGAAGCGGAGATTCAGAACAGCGGCAATGCGCTGAAGCCGGGACAGTTTGCGACAGTGAGGATCCTGCAGGACCGGCCCGAGCCGGCGGTGCTTGTGCCCGCGCGCGCGGTTGTGACTGAAGCGGGCGTGAGTCGCGTGTTCGTGATCAAGAACGGTCATGCCGAACAGCGACTCGTTCAGACCGGACAAACTGAAGGCGATCTGATCGCAGTGAAGAACGGCGTCGCAGCCGACGAACAGGTGGCGACGAGCGGCCTCGAGCGTTTGAGTGACGGCATTGCGGTGAAGCAGTAGTCACAAAAGCCAATAACAAGGCACTGAAGATATGCAAAAACTTGCTGAGATATGTGTGCGTCGTCCGGTGTTCGCGACGATGTTGATTCTGAGTCTGACGGTGGTCGGGTTGTTCTCCTACAAATCACTGGGCGTCGATCTGTTTCCGAAGATCGACCTGCCGACGATTACCGTCACTGTAGTTAACCCCGGCGCGTCGCCACAGGAAATCGAGACCGAGATCACCGACAAGATCGAAGGCGCCGTCAACACGATTTCGGGTATTGACGAGCTGCGCTCGACGTCTGTCGAAGGCGTGTCGCAGGTCTTCATTACGTTCCTGCTGGAAAAGAACCCTGACGTCGCGGCGCAGGAAGTCAGAAACAAGATCGATCTGATTCTTAACGACCTGCCGCTGACGGCTGAACAGCCGATCGTGCAGAAACTCGACACTGACGCCGCGCCGGTCGTACGCATCGCCGTGTCGGCCCCGCGTTCGCTGCGCGAAGTCACCGAAGTTGCCGACAAACAGATCAAGCAGCAGATCGAATCGATCAATGGTGTAGGCGACGTTTCCATCGTCGGCGGCCGCCGGCGTGAGATCGAGATCTGGGTTGACCCCGACAAGATGCGCGCGTTCAACGTTACGGTCGCGCAGGTTGCGGATGCAGTGCGCGCCCAAAACCTCGAAGTGCCTGGCGGCCGCATTGATGAAGGCACACGCGAACTCACCGTGCGCACGATGGGCCGCATAGTCGATCCGACGCATTTCAATGATCTGATCGTTGCGAATCGCGGCACGTACTCAGTCAAGCTCAGCGATATCGGCTACGCCGAGGACGGTGCCGAAGAGCCGCGCACGGAAGCGCGTTTGAACGGCCAGCCGGCGGTGACGTTGATCGTTTCAAAGCAATCGGGACAGAACACCGTCGCCATCGCCGATGCCGTGAAGGCGCGCTTGCAGGACATCAGCAAGACGCTGCCGCCGGGTTTTAAGACGGAAGTCGTCGGCGATCAATCGATATTTATCAAGGCCTCGATCGAGGCGATTCAAACACACTTGGTCGAGGGCAGCATTCTCGCGGCGATTGTCGTGTTCGTGTTTTTGTGGAGCTTTCGCTCCACGATGATCGCCGGTCTCGCGATTCCGACTTCGCTGATCGCGACGTTTGGTCTGATGGCTGCGATGGGTTTTACGCTCAATCAGATCACGATGCTCGCGTTGACGTTGATGGTCGGTATCGTGATCGACGACGCGATCGTCGTACTGGAAAACATCTTTCGCTTTATTGAAGAGAAAGGCGTGCCACCGTTCCAGGCTGCGATCGACGGCACAAAAGAGATTGGTCTGGCGGTGATGGCGACGACGTTCTCGCTGCTCGCGGTATTTTTGCCGGTTGGCTTCATGGGCGGCATCGTCGGCCGTTTCATGTCGTCGTTTGGCTTGACCTCCGCTTTCGCGATCGCGGTGTCGTTGCTCGTCTCTTTCACGCTCACGCCGATGTTGGCCGCGCGTTTGATCAAGCGCAGCGACGACGCGAAGGAGCGTCCGCTCGAACGGCACACCGAGCCAAAAGATCACGGTTCGAAGGAATCGCGTTTCTATCGCCCGATCGATCTTGCCTACACGAAGATGTTGACGTGGTCGATGGCGCATCGCTGGGCGATTGTGCTGGCCTGCGTGCTCGTTATTTTCAGCATCGTGCCGCTGTTTATGTTCGTCGGCAAAAACTTCCTGCCGGTCGACGACCAGTCGCAGTTTGAAATCAACGTGCGTGCGCCCGAAGGCTCAACGCTTGCTGCTACTTCGACGCTGGCGGAACGTATCGCCGTGGATTTGCGCAAACTGCCCGGCGTAACCGACACGCTGACGACGATCGGCGGCGGACAACAGGAGCAGGTGAACGTCGCTTCGATCTACGTGAAATTGACGCCGATCGAAGAACGTAAGGTCACGCAAAGCGCACTGATGGTGCGCGCGCGTTCGGAAGTGCTGGCCAGGTATCAGCAGCAGTATCCCGGCCAACTGCGCACGAGTGTGCAGCAAGTCGCGGCGATCTCGGGCGGTGGTTTTCGCAACGCCGACATTCAGTACGTCATCGGCGGTCCGGATCTGAAGAAACTCACCGAGTATTCCGACAAGTTGCTGGCCAGGATGAAGACGATTCCCGACGTGGTTGACGCTGACTCGACGCTAATCAGCGGTAAGCCGGAGTTGCGCGTGGTGATCGATCGCGATCGTGCGGCCGATCTCGGCGTGCGTGTCGGCGACATCGCGCAGGCGCTCAACTCGCTCGTGGCCGGACAAAAGGTTTCGACCTTCAACGCGGGCACGGATCAGTACGACGTGCGCGTGCGGTCGGTCGGCGAGTTTCGCACGAGCGCTGAAGGACTAAAACGGATGATCGTCTCGTCGGCAAAAGTCGGCTGGGTGAGTCTCGATAACGTGGTCCACGTCGAAGAGGGAACTGGTCCATCGGCGATCGATCGTCTCAACCGCCAGCGGCAGGTGATGCTGCTCGGCAACGTGCGACCCGGCGGCTCGCAGGCGGCAGTGATTCAGAAGATGAACGAGTTCGCGAAGGAGATCCAGATCGACCCGGCGTACACGACCGGTCTTGCGGGTCGTTCGAAGGAGCTTGGGCGCGCGGGTTACT
>Ga0075426_10002732_pt1 | contig 12594 bp, 17 predicted proteins | sample SoiMethybrSBSTD5_FD_75304 | JGI IMG/M metagenome (GOLD analysis project Ga0075426, IMG submission 75304) | Bulk soil microbial communities from a Populus tree surrounding site in Tennessee, USA - Soil MetaG P. TD hybrid SBSTD5 | ecosystem: Environmental > Terrestrial > Soil > Tree plantation...
TGATCATGAGCTTGATCTTCTTGTCGGGCCCGATCACGTAGACCGAGCGCACGGTCACCGTGTCGCTCGCATTGGGGTGGATCATGTCGTAGAGGTCCGCGACCTTCCGCTCGGGGTCGGCGATCAGCGGATAGTTCGGGGCGGCGCCCTGCGTCTCCTCGATGTCCTTCGACCAGCCCTTGTGCGAGTCGAGGGGGTCGACGCTGATCCCGATCAGCTTGACGTTGCGCTTGTCGAACTCAGACCTCCGCCGTGCGAAGGCACCCAGCTCGGTGGTGCACACGGGCGTGAAGTCCTTGGGGTGCGAGAAGAGCATCCCCCAGCTGTCGCCGAGGTAGTCGTAGAAGCTCAGCGTCCCTTCGGTGGTCTCGGCGGTGAAGTCGGGAGCGGTGTCTCCCAGGCGAAGTGACATGGCTGCCTCTCCTGTGGCTCGTGCTCTGGCTCGTTTCTCTCAAGGTATCAGCGGCCGGCGAAAAGTCGAGCAAAAAGGTCGGAATATTTGGGGCCCCTCCGTCGCGGAGCGGCGGCGGTGGGAAGCTGCGCCGATGGCGGGATACTCCGGCACGCCGTTGCCGAAGAAGCTCGGGATCAAGGAGGGCGCCCGGGTCGCCCTGATCGGCGCGCCGAACGGCTTCGCTCGCGCCCTCGGGAACCTCCCGCCGGGAGTCGAGGTGCGTAGGCAGGCGCGGGGCTCGTTCGACGTGATCGTCGTGTTCGTCACCCGACGGGCCGCTCTCGAACGGAGGTTTGCGCCGCTGGCGCGTGCCCTCGAGCCCGACGGTGGGCTGTGGGTCGCGTGGCCGAAGCAGGCGTCCGGTGTCGCGACCGAGCTGCGGTTCGAGTCGGTGCAGCGCGTCGGGCTCGACGCCGGACTGGTCGACAACAAGACCTGTGCCGTCGACGAGATCTGGTCGGGCGCCCGCTTCGTCTACCGCGTCGCCGACCGGCCTCGATTGCGCTCGGCCGCGCGGCCACGGAAGGGCGCGTAGACCTCGTACTCGCCGTCGCGGAACCGGACGTCGGCGGTGGGCGAGAGGCGCCGCAAGAACGGGAGCGCGCGGCGGTTCTCGCCGAGCACCGTGGCACGGAACGCGACCAACCCACGGCGGCCGCCGACGCGTGCCAGGTGGTGCAGAAGCCGAGTTCCGAGACCACGGTTCTGCCACTCGTCGTCCACGATGACCGCAACTTCGGCGTCGTCCTCGCCCGGACGGCCGTCGTAGCGGGCGACGGCGACGATCTCGTGACCGACCTGCGCGACCAGCGCCTCGTGCAGCTCGTGGTCGAGCCCGGCCAGGTGGAGCAGCGCGGCGCGCCGCGGCCGCGGCATCGGCGAGAAGAAGCGGTGGTAGATGGACTCGGGCGAGAGCCGATCGAACATGCGCAGCAGGGGATACGCGTCGGCGGGCTCGATGGACCGGATCGTGACGGCCCGGCCGTCGTCGAGGTGGACCACGCGGCCGGCGGCGCCGGCGGGCTCGATCGGCGGTTGTTCGACCGCGGCCATCACGCGGCCCCGGCGGCGGAGGAGCCGGCGCCGGAAGACGAGATCAGGCACGTGCACGTCCCGTGGGCGTACAGCGCGCCGTCGCCGTCGACGAGGTGCGCTTCGGCGGTTGCAACCCGCCCTCCGAGGTGTACGACCTTGCCCTCACCGCGCACGCGCCCGGTCGTGACTTGCACGGGCTTGAGGAAGTTCACTTTCAGCTCGAGCGTCGTGTAGCTGAGCCCGGCGCGCAACCGGCTGTGGACGGCGCATCCCATCGCGCTGTCGAGCACCGTCGTCAGGATCCCGCCGTGCACGGTGCCGAGTGGGTTGTAGTGGAACTCCGCCGGCTCGAACGCGAACGTCACGAGGCCCTCGCTCACCTGGTCGACCTCGAATCCGAGCAGGCGCGCGACGGGAGGCGGCGGGAGCTCGCCACCTTCGATCGCCTTGAGCACCTCGATGCCGCCCATGCCGCTGGCCGCTTTCCAGCTCGCGACCGGGTCGTCCCAGGTCACGAAGCGGCTTCGTTCATCAAAAGTCGTCATCGGTTGGTCCCTTTCCGTCGACGGGGCGACGTGCGCAGGCTCTCCACGTGCTCGATGAGCGACGCGACGGCGCGGTGCTTGTAGGCGGGGTCGTCGAACAGCCTGGTGAGCATGAGTGAGCCCTCGAGCGTCGAGGTCACGAGCGTGGCGAGCTCGTAGGGATCGACGTCGCCGTCGACCTCACCTCGCGCCTTCGCCTCCTTCAGGATCGAGCCGATCAAGCGGTGCCACGAGTCCATGGCGGCGCGCGCTCGGCCGGCCAGCGCGGGGTTCGTGTCGTCGGCCTCGATGGCGGTGTTCATGATCGGGCACCCGCCGGCGACGAGCGGGTGTCCGGACCAGTTGCCGAAGATCTCGATGATGGCCACGAGCCGGTCGAGCCCGACCTTGCCCTCCTGCACCGCGGCGTAGCCGTCGACGATCAGCGAGATCGAGTAGTCGAAGGCCTCGACGGCGAGGTCTTCCTTGCTCCCGAAGTGGTTGTAGATCCCGCCCTTCTCGATCCCGGTGGCTTCGACGAGCTCGCTCATCGAGGCGCCGGCGTACCCGCGCTGGTTGAAGACGGGGGCCGCCCGCTCGAGGATCAGGCGGCGGGTGGCCTCGCCCTTGCGGAGCCGGGGAGTGGTGGTGGTCATCCGTCCCTCTCGAAAACCGACCGTTCGGTCTCATTGTGAGGGACCGGGCCGCCGGAATCAACGTGACCCGTGGCACTGCCCGATCGAGCCCCCGGGCTTCGGTACCGTCAGCCCCATGTGCGGACGGTTCGTGCAGGCGTCGTCGCCGGAGCTGCTCGTGGCACGCTTCGGCGTCGACGAGCCGGCGGCAGCGCGGCACGAGCCGAGCTACAACGTCGCCCCTCGGGCGACCGTGTACGCCGTCCGCGATCGATCCGACGGCGACGGCGACCAGAGCGAGAGCCGCGGCCGTCGCCGGTACCTGTCGGACCTGCGGTGGGGGCTGATCCCGTCGTGGGCGAAGGACCCCAAGGTCGGCGACCGCATGATCAACGCCCGCGCCGAGTCATTGGCGGACAAGCCCGCCTACGAACGGGCCTTCCGGCGCCACCGCTGTCTCGTGCCGGCCGAGGGCTTCTACGAGTGGCAGCGGCGAGGGTCGCGCAAGCAGCCCATGTTCATTCACCGGCGGGACGGCGAGCCGATGGCGTTCGCCGGGCTGTGGGCGGCGTGGCGGGACCGCGGCGAGGGCGGCTTTGCCGACCCTCGCCGCACAGCCGGAGCTTGCGACGGCGACAATCAGAAGCGTGTCGACGCCGACGGTGAGTGGCTGCGGTCCTGCACGATCGTGACCACGGGCGCGAACGACACGGTCGCGCCGCTCCACGACCGCATGCCGGTCGTCCTGGAGGAGCGCGATTGGGACCGCTGGCTCGACCCGGACGCCGGCAATGTCGACGGGCTGGCGCGTCTCCTGCAGCCGGCGTCCGACGATCTCCTTGTCGCGTACCCGGTCGGTACCGCGGTCAACAGCGCCGAGAACGACGGTCCCGAGCTCGTGGAACGCGTCGAGCTCGAGCCCTCGCTCGGGCTATAGCGTCCAAGCGTGGAGTACGGCGACTACATCTCGGCGCTGCGATGGAACGGCGGTGCGGCGGCGCAGGCCGCGCGCGAAACACCGATGGAGACGAGGGTGCCGTCGTGTCCGGAGTGGAACGTGCGTGACCTCGCCCACCATCTCGGCTCCCACCATCGTTGGGTGGCGGGAAACCTCGACCAGCCTCCCGACGGCAACGCATTCAAACAGCGCGAGGAGCCCCCGGGCGACGAGGCGATCCCCGACTGGCTGGAGGCGGGCGCCGAGATGCTCGCGACCAAGCTCGCGGCCACGGACCCGGCGAAACCGTGCTGGACATGGGTGCCCTTCGACCGCAGCGTCGGCTTCTGGGCCCGGCGCACGACGCAGGAGACCGCCATGCACCGCTGGGACGCCCAGAACGCGGGCGTTGCGGCGGACGCAGTCGAGCCCGAGCTCGCAGCCGACGGCATCGACGAGTACCTCGGCATCCTGGGCGCCTTCCGTGGTCGACGCTTCCCCGAGGCCGGGTCGATCCATCTCCACACCATCGACACGCCGGGGGAGTGGCTGGTACGACTCGGCCCCGACGGGATTCACCTCACGCGCGAGCACGCGAAGGGCGACGTCGCCGTGCGCGGTCCCGCGTCCGACGTGCTGCTCGTACTGATGGGGCGTAAGACCATGGACGCCGCCGACGTGTTCGGCGACGCGCCGTTGTTCGAGCGCTTCCGCAAGCACGCGAGCTTTGGCTAGGGCTCCAACGCGTTGCGCAGCACGTCGATGACGTGCTCGCGCCGCTTGGCGAGCATCGCGGGGCTCAAGGGATCGGCGCCGAGCAACGACGTGATCAACGGCGCGTCGGAGAGATACGAGAGCACCGCGCCGTAGCCCGTGAGGAGCAGCTGCCGCGCGTCGTAGCGTCGCAACCGGCCGGCATCCATCTCGCGCTCGAGAAACTCGGTTCCCCGCTCGAACAGCGGCTGCAACATCGTTCCGAGCTCCGCCGACAGCATGGGGCCGCCCTCGAGCGCCTCCCACCGTGCCAGGCGCACGAACTCGGGCCGCTCCTCGAAGAACAGGAAGGCGGCCCGGAGCACCCGCTCGACCTGCGGCCACCCCTGCTTCTGGGGTCCGGCGATCGCCTCGTCGACCAGGGCGAACCAGTCGGCGAAGGCGTCGAGGAGGACGGCGCGGTAGAGCGCGTCCTTGGACGGGAAGTGGTGCAGGAGGCTCGGGCGCCTGATGCCGACCTTGTCGGCGATGTCGTTCAGGCTCGTGCCGGTGTATCCGTGCTCGGCGAACCGGTCGAGAGCGACCTCGAGAATGAGGGACTTCGTGCCCTGGCTGTTTTCCATCGCGACGGTCTCCATGCCGGGCGCGGAGGGTACGCCGTCACCACCCGGTCGACGGGGACAGCTGCGTGGCGGACGTCCGGTGGACCCGGCACGCGTTGCGTCTACCTACCGGTAGGTAGGGTAGCATGCCCGTGTTGAGGGCGGATCTTCAGACCGCGAGGAGCCATCTGTGAACGTGCCCATTGCCGTGCTGGCGGGCCTCGTCGTGACGCAGATCTCGATCGTCACGACGACCGTGTACCTGCACCGCACCCTCGCCCACCGCGCGCTCACCCTGCGCGCGCCGTCGGCGCTCTTCTGTCGGGTCATCCTCTGGATCACCACCGGCATGCGACCACGGGAGTGGGTCGCGGTGCATCGTCGCCACCATGCGACATCGGACACGCCGGAGGATCCGCACAGCCCGCGCGTCCTCGGCTTCTGGCGTGTGCAACTCGCCAACGCCGGCTTGTACCGGCGAGTCGCGCGTGACGAGCTCACCGTGCGAAAGTACGCGCGCGACGTGCCCCAGGATCGACTCGACCGCTGGTTCTTCAACCACGGCATTCTCGGACTCGCGATCGGTATCGGGATCCTGTGCGTGACGTTCGGATGGGCGACTGGTTTGCTGGCGGCTGCGGTGCACGCGGTGAGCTACGTGATGCTCAGCGGAGCGATCAATGCCGTCGGCCACACGCGCGGCCGGCGTCCGTACGACAACCCGGCCGGGAACTCGCAATGGCTCGCGCTCTTCACCGGCGGCGAGGGGCTGCACAACAACCACCACGCCGCTCCCACCTCGGCGCGGTTCGCGCTCGCTCCCGGTGAGATCGATCCCGGCTGGTGGGTGACCCGCGCGCTCATCCGATGCCGGCAGGCGACGGTCCGTCACGAAGAGTTGAAGCTCAAGCAAGTCGCCTGACGCCGGCGCGACGGGGCGAGGAGCTACGACGCGTTCGGCGCGGCCTCCCGAAGCGCGCGGCGGGCATCGTCCGGCGCGGCGAGAAACGCAGGCGCCGGGGTCGTGACGCCGTTGGCGGCATAACGGTCCAGGTGCTCGCGGATCTGCGCCGGCGTGCCGTGGACGATCAAGGCGTCGACGAGCTCGTCGGGGATCGCGGCGGTCGCGGCTTCGCGGTCGCCCGCCTTCCAGGCGTCCCACATGGGCTGGAGGGTCTCGCCCCGACCGAGCCAGGCGTGGAAGGCGGCATAGACCGGGACGTTGATGTAGGCGGCGATGGCGCGCTTGCCGATATAGCGGACGACCTCTTCGTCGTCCGTCGGCAGTACGAAGATGCGGGCGACGATCTCCTTGTCCTCCCCGACGTGCGGCACCACGGTCTTGACGTCGTCGGCGGACAGCCAGTTGATGATGGCGCCGTCGCCTTCGCGCCCGGCGAGGCGGAGCATGCCCGGGCGCAACGCGGCCACGAGGATCGGGGGGACCTCGTCGACGCGGATGCCGAGCCGGAACCCCTTCACCGCGAACGTGTCGTACTCGTGCGTGACCTTCTCGCCGGCGAGCGCGGTGCGGAGGAAGCGGATCGTGTCGCGCACGCGCCGGTACGGCTCCTCGAACGGGATGCCGTTCCAGTTCTCGACGATGACGTTGGACGACGTGCCGATTCCGAGCGCGAACCGTCCCGGCGCGGCCTGCACCATGCTGGCGACGGTCTCGGCGAGCGTCGCCGCGCCACGCGTATATGCCGGGACGATGGCCGTGCCGAGCCGCAGGGACGGCGTCCACGCGGCCGCCAGGGCCAGCGGCGTGAAGGCGTCGGCGCCGCCGGACTCGGCCGACCACAGGTCGGTGTAGCCGAGCGCGGCGATCTCCTCGAACCACTCCCGGTGCGCGTGCAGCGGGACGCCGTCGAACGGCACCGTGATGCCGTGGCGCTGCGGGACGCTCATGTGCCTTCCCCCTCGTTCGGTGCCGCCCCGGCGCCCCTCGCCGCGGCCGCATCATCCTCGCCCCAGTCACGGTGCTCGCGCACGATCGCCGACTGGCTCGCCGTGGCGAGCAGAGTGCCGTCCTCGGCCCACAGGTGCACGAGGCCGTGGCCGAACCCGTGCTCGACCGCATGGACGCGCACGTCGGCCAGGATCCACTCGGTCGGGTGGCGCGTGACGACGCGCAGCGTGTTGTCGAGGCTGTTGCCACCGGCGCGGGCGCCGAGCGCCTGCCCGACTCCGAACGGGACGAAGTCCCCGACGATCGCGAGCGCCGCCGCCGACATGTCGAGCGACGGGAGGTGCACCCAGAGCGACGCCCGTCCGTCGCCGGCCGGCCCGGGGAGTTCGTAGATGGAGCGACCGGCGGCGATCCTCGTCTCGAGGCGGTCCATGATCGTTCCCTCGTGGCGCGGCAGTCGGTCGCGAGGCGGGCTCGCGCCCGGTGGCGGCACTTCGGGGCGGATCGCCCACGAGCCCGACAGCGGGAAGTCGCGGGCGCCCAGCGCGCTGTTCACGGTGAAGATCTCCTCGCCGTCGACCCTGGCGACCGCGCGCGCCTGGGAGGAGCGGTGGCCCCGCACGATCTCGGTGATGGCGATGTCCACGACCGACGGCGGTCGGGCGTAGGAAAGGTACTGGGCGGTCGCCCACACCAACGGCCGGCCGGTCGTGCGCTCGAGAGCTTCGATGGCGGCGCCGAGACCGGCCCCCCCGAACAGCGTGCCGCGTCCCGAGCACAACGCCGGCACGACGGGCAGCTGCCAGACGTCGGCATCGTCGGTGCGCGCGAGCCCGAAGAACCGGAGTGCGTCCACGCCGCCAAATCTAGGGGTCGCGAGCGCGCGTCATGCCCGGTCGATCGCGGCCACGGCCCAGCTGCGAGCGGACGACGGGTCTTCGATCGCAAGGTGCAATTCCCAGCCGGTTGCGGCGCCGCCGGTGTCCCACGCGTACCAGTGCAACCGCGTCAAGGCGTCTCCGAGCGCGGCGGCGTCGACGGGCCATTCGTCGAGGAGGCCGGTGAGCGCGGCGCCGGCCCACCATGCGGCGAACCGTCCGGCCGCGGCGCCGGGCCGGCGGGCGTGCGCACCGCCGCTTGCGCCCGCCCACGCGAGCGTTCGCAGGGCGGTGGAAGGAGAGAGCTCCGCGAAGCGCACGCGATCGCGTCTGAGCCCCGCGATGGCGTCGAGCGCGTCGCCGCGCACCGCGACGGCCTCGGCGCGGCCTTCCGACCCCTCCGTCCAGGCTCGCACCGCGTCGAGGAGCGCATCCGTCGCCGGGTCGTGACTACCCGTCGGCGCCGGCGACGGCACGTCGACCGCCTCGAGGGCCGGCGAGCGCGGCCCGGGCAGGTCGACTCCGTCGTGTCGGTAGTGCGCGAGGTAGTACTCGGGCTCCCATCCGGCAAGGCGCAGGGGGAGGTCCAGCACCTGGGGGCCCGGGAGCGTCTCGCCGGTCAGGTCCTCGCCGCGGACGACGCGTTCGTGCGCGGCGAGCACCGCCGGCGGCCCGGACGGAGCGTGCGGCGCGAGGTCCGACCACTCGTGCGTCGATGCCGCCACCTCGGGCAGGGGGCCGGGGGCAAAGCGTCCGGCCCCCTCGACCAGGACGACGGCCGCGAATCGACCCGGGGCCTCGAGGGCGAGGCGGTACTCGGCGTGGGCGGCGACCGGCCACAGCTGCCGCCCGCGCGCGATCGCCTGCGCGCAGCGGTTGCGCAGCTCCACGAGCCGTTCCCACTCGCGGCTCGCGCACAAGGAATCGACCAACCGGACGAGCTCGTCGACGTCGCCGCGCTCGACCGCGATGGGCAGGGCGTCCGCCATGACTCCAGTACACCAAGCGCCGGGGTGGTGCCCGAGTGTCCCGTTCAGATTTGGCAGACTGTCGGCCGGTTGCGGCAGGGGGGTCCCGGTGTTCAGAAGGTGGGTGGCGCTGCTCGCCGGAGTGGCGGTGGTGGTCGCGGCGAGCGCGGTCGGTGTCGGAACGGCGACGGCGAGCCGGCCTACGGCGCAGCCGTACGACAAGATCCTCAAGACGTCGATCCAGGACATCCAAGAGTTCTGGTCGCAGCAGATGCCGGCCGTGTACGGCGTCCGGTACGCGGTGCTCCCTGCGAGTCACATCCACGCGTACACGGCGAGGACCGACATGTCGTCGATCACCGAGTGCGCGCGCGGCGGCGCCACGTACAAGGACTTCAAGCACAACGCGTTCCATTGTCCGCTCGACATGACCGTCAACTACGACAACCAGGACCTCTTTCCGGGCCTGTACAAGAAATTCGGCGCGTTCGCACTCGCGCAGGTGCTGTCGCACGAGTGGGGTCATGTCATCCAGACGCAGACGGGGACGGAGTTCCCGGCCACCGTGCTGGCCGAGCAGCAGGCCGACTGCTTCGCCGGCGCGTGGGTGGAGCACGTCGACAACGGTGACAGCAAGCTGCTCAAGCTCGACCCCGGCGACCTCGACAAGGGCCTCGCCGGCATGCTCGAGTTCAGTGACCCGATCGGCGGCGACCCCACGAACCAGGGCTCGCACGGGTCGGGCTTCGACCGGGTCAACGCGTTCCAGCAGGGCGTCGAGGGCGGCACGCAACGCTGTGCCGAGTACACGTCGAACCCGCCGACGATCGTCGAGCTGCCGTTCACGAGCGCCCTGGACGTCGCGCAAGGGGGCGACCTCCCGTTCAAGGACGTGCTCCCGACGACGAAACAGGACCTCGACTTGTACTGGGGGCAGTTCACGTTCGGAGGTCAGCCGTACCAGAGCGTGAGCGACGTGATCTCCTTCAACGCCAGGGACAAGAAGTCCCTCCCGAAGTGCAGCAGCCAGAACCTCAAGGCCGGCGACTACAAGGACACGATCTTCTTCTGCGACGCCGACAACTACATCGCGTACGACCGAGACCTGGTCCGCGGCGTGTACGGCGAGATCGGCGACTTCGGTGTCGCGGTCCTCATCGGCAACGCCTGGGCCTCGGCCATGCAGTCGCGTCTCGGCATCACCGGTGACAGCAAGGAGGTCGGCCTCCAAGCCGACTGCTTCAGCGGCGCGTGGGTCGGAAGCGTGCCCGTCAACCAGCAGGGCACCGTGCAAGCTCGGGGCCAGCCCGAGTCGCGCCAAGCGGCGTTCTCGCTCTCACCCGGCGACCTCGACGAGGTCGTGCAGTCCTTCCTCGTCTTCGGTGATCCCGTCGAGGCCAAGCAGGCGGCGCGGGGGACCTCGTTCGAGCGAATGGAGGCCTTCCGGCTCGGCTTCTTCCAGGACGAGCAAGCCTGCCTGGCGATCACGGGGAACTGATCGTCGACGTCACGCCCCGAGATCGTCGAGCCGGCGGAGGAATGTACCCGCGCCTTCGGTGGTGGCGCCGAGCGCGGTGACCCGGCCGACGAGGTCGCGGTCCGACGTCACCACGCGCAGGCTCGCCGGATCCGAGTCGGCCGCGACGAGCTCGACGATACGGTCGTCGGCCGCGTCGCGGCCGCGGCGCCGTGCATACCGAACCTCTACACCGTCGTGCTCACCCTCGGCGAGATCCGCCGGCGGCCGGCCGTCGAGCACCAGCGTGAGGGCATCGCCAGAACGCGTCGCCGCGTCTTGCAGGCGGCGGAGCAGACGCCACGCGGCGGCGTCGCGATCGCGCCACCAACCGTCGGCACGGGACCCGATGACGTTCATGCCGTCGATGACCGTGCGCGCCATCAGTTCGAAGAGGGATGCGGGGGAGCGGTGGCGAACATGGCCAGCCGCCCACCCTGGCGGCGCAGGACCGAGACCCACAATCGAGCCGGCTCGGCGGTGAACACGTCGTCGGGGGCGGCGTCGACGACGAACCAGCCACCCGCCTCGAGCTCACCGTCGAGTTGCCCCTCCGTCCAGCCCGCGTACCCGGCGAAGACCCGCAGGTTCTGGACGTTGACGGGCAGCTCGATCGGGTCGCGTCCGAGGTCGACCGTGCCGAGGTGTCCGAACAGCGGCGACCACCCCTCGGTCTGATCGGCGGTACCGGCGCGGGCGACGCCGATGGCGGCCTCGGGCGACACCGGGCCGCCCACGAACACGACGCCGGGGTTCGACGCCAGTGGGGTCCAGCCCGGCAGGCTCTCACCGACTGCGGTCTCGCTCGGCCGGTTGAGCACCACTCCCAGGGCACCGTCCTCGCCGTGCTCGAGCACGAGCACGACCGAGCGGAAGAAGTTCGGGTCGTACAGCGTGGGCGTCGCGACGAGCAGACGCCCGCGGACGGATTCGCTCACCCCCCGATCATGGCCCGCCTGCCCTTCTCGTTTGACCCGGGATACTTAACGTGATAGGAAATAGTTACGCTGCTCGGTAACAGCGCGTCCGATGAAGGAGGGCGGATGGAGCACATCCAGGAGACCGTCAGGCCGGCGTTCGACCTCGCCACGACGTACGTGCAGCTGGACGACGGCCCGGCGGCCGTCCCCGTGGAGGTTGACGACGAGTTCTGGGCGACGATCGACCGTCGCCCGGAGCTGCAGGGCGGGCGGCTCGTGGGCACGTTCCACAACGCCGAGGACTGGGACATGTGGGAGATGCACCCGGCCGGCGACGAGGTCGTGTGCCTCCTGTCGGGTGCCGTCGACGTTGTGCTCGACGAGCCGGACGGGGAGCGCGTGGTGCAGCTCAAGGCGGGACAGACGTGCATCGTCCCGCGCGGCGTGTGGCACCGGGCGATCGTCCGCGAGCCCGGCGACGCGCTGCACATCACGCGGGGCAAGAGCACGCAGCACCGGCCGCGCTGATTGGCGGCCTGGGAGCATTGACTTCGTCATGAAGGATCTCGACGCAACGCTGTCGGCGCTCGCCGATCCAACCCGGCGACGGGTCGTCGACCTGCTGCGGACCGGCCCACGCCGGGCCGGCGAGCTCGCGGCCTCGGCCGAGACGAGCGCGCCGGCCATGAGCCGGCACCTGCGCGTCCTCCGGGCGACCGGCCTCGTCGAGGCGGCGGGTGTCGACGACGATGCGCGCTTGCGCGTGTATCGCCTGCGTCACGAGCCATTCGTCGCGTTGCACGCGTGGCTGGACCAGGTCGAGGCGTTCTGGGGCGAGCAGCTCGGTGCGTTCAAGGCGCACGCCGAGCGTCGTGCTCGGAAGGGTGCGTCGCGGTGAGCTCGACCGACTCCGTCACGACGAGCGTCGAGGTCGCGGTCGATCCCGTCACCGCGTTCGAGGTGTTCACGGAGGAGATCGACGCGTGGTACCAGCGCGGCCCGTACAGCTGGAAGAACCCCGAGCGCGCGGTCGCGATCCGGTTCGAGCCCGGCGTCGGCGGTCGCTGGATCGAGGTGTGGGACAAGGAGACCGGCGAGGGCTACGACTTCGGCCGCGTCAAGGCGTGGGAGCCCGGGAAAAGACTCCTGCTCGACTACCTCCTCCACGACGGCGGTCAGGTCACCGAGGTGGAGATCCGCTTCCAGCCGATCGAGGGCGGGACCCGCGTGGTGCTCGAGCACCGCGGCTGGGACGCGCTCCCGCCGGCGGTCGCAGCCGCCGGCGTCGCCAACGTGCAGAAGGGCGAGCCGGTGCTGCTGGCCTGGTTCGCCGACTACATCGAGAAGGAGCCGCGATGAGCACGGTGAAGTTTCAGGGCATCACGCCGTACCTGCACTACGAGGACGCCGCCGCGAGCCTCGACTGGTTGGCGCGCGTGTTCGGGTTCGAAGAGGTCTCTCGCTACGTCGACGGCGACGGGCGGGTTCGGGAAGCCGAG
>Ga0075426_10002736_pt1 | contig 12587 bp, 10 predicted proteins | sample SoiMethybrSBSTD5_FD_75304 | JGI IMG/M metagenome (GOLD analysis project Ga0075426, IMG submission 75304) | Bulk soil microbial communities from a Populus tree surrounding site in Tennessee, USA - Soil MetaG P. TD hybrid SBSTD5 | ecosystem: Environmental > Terrestrial > Soil > Tree plantation...
GCGACTTTTTTGCCGAGGCGATGGGTTTCATCGACGATCGCTTTCGCTTCCTCGTCCGTGAAATTGACCATGCTGTGCAGCACGCCATCCGCTTCGAAGTGATACCTCCGGTCGGAATAATATTTAATCCAGTCCGCGCCGTACATGACTTGTTCGCGCACAGCTTTGCGGACGCCATCGACGCCGTCCGCGTACTGAACGCCCTGTGGAATGCTCAATTCCCAGGAGTAGCCGAGAGGGCCGTACAAGCCGGTGGGCGTCATCGCGCGCGTCGCGACCTGCATGCGTGGGCCGGGAACTTCGCCGTTCGCAATGGCCTTCTTCACGTCGGTGTCGGCATACATGGCGCCCTCGGTTTCGAGGTCACGAATCGAGGTGAAACCGTTTTCGAGAGCGATTCGTGCGTTGCGGGCACCGAGAATCGCGCGGTACGGAATCGAGTCTTTGAGTAGTTGTTTGTCGTAGTCTTCGGCGGTGATGTCGCCGTTCAACAGGACATGGGTGTGGGTGTCAATGAATCCGGGGAGAATCGTGGCTTTAGATAGGTCAATGACTTCGGCTCCGGCAGGCGGCGTACCACCCGGCGTCACTGAAATAATGGTGTCGCCCTTGATGACGATGAGAACGTTGTCGAGCGCTTTCTCGGCCTTGCCGTCTATCAGATGGCCCGCTCGAATCGCGATGGTTTTTTGCGGTGCGGCGGAGGCGGGCTTCTGCTGAGCCTGAGCAGGGCCGCCGATCAAGGCGGATGAAACGGTAAATAAAACGCAGCGTCTGACAAACAGAGACATGAGTTGTCCTCCGGGCGGAGAGCGTACCAGCAAGAAGGCATCCCGCGTCAAGATTTTCGGGGAGCACGGCTGGCGGCACCCGCTTGAGCTGGCCTGGCGGCGAGGAGCGCCATTCGCCGGTAAATAGCTGCGGTTGGCCGATTTCGCGTCTCGAGAGGCCGTAGAGACTGATAGAAAATTTGCGGCTTTCGCGTATAGTAAGGGGGTCGATTTTAGCGACGGGCCACTACCGCTACCCCCGTTAGCCGTATTTCCGACCCCGTCTCGGAGCCAAACTAACTTAAGAGGAGTACCACGCCAGGCATGCCGGCCGCAGACTTGTCTTCCCTAAAAATTCACGATTCCGCGCGCACAAAGGGTTCAGCCGGAAAGATCTTGGCCTACATCTCGGCAGTAATTGGCGCCCTTGTTTTGCTGGGCGGCGGAGTATTGGCATTGCGCGGGCGCAAGCCGCAGGTGGAGGTCGCAACGGCACGGGCCGCCGGCGGCTCGGACCAAGTTACGGCGTTGAACGCGAGCGGCTATGTCACACCGAGACGTCGCGCGACGGTGGCCGCGAAAATCACCGGCCGCGTTACCGGCGTGTTCTTCGATGAAGGGAACAACGTGAAGGAAGGTCAGCTGCTCGCGACGCTAGACGATTCGGACGTGCAGAAAGCGCTGACAGCCGCAAAGGCAGACAAAGAATCGTCTGCGGCGGGTATTGCGGACCTGCAGGTGCAATTGCGGCTTGCCGAAGTTCAACTGAAGCGTACGCAAGGCCTGGTTGACGCGAAGGTGCAGACGGAAGAAGCACTCGACAACGCAAAGGCGTCGGTGGATAGCTTCAAGGCAAAGATTGCGCTGGCGAAGCAACAAGTCCTGGGAGCGGAAGCGCGCATCGCCGAAGCGCAACAGGCGGTGGACAACTGCACGATTCGGGCGCCGTTCGCAGGCCGGATTGTTTCGAAAGACGCGCAGATTGGCGAAATGGTGTCGCCCATTTCAGCGGGCGGCGGCTTTACGCGCACCGGCATTGCGACGATCGTCGACATGAAGTCCAACGAAATTGAAGTGGACGTCAACGAGGCGTACATCGCCAAGGTAAAGGAACGTCAGAAAGTCGAAGCGAAGCTAGACGCGTATCCCGACGACAAGGATAAATACCTGGCGCACGTGCGCACCGTAATCCCCAGCGCGGACCGGCAAAAAGCCACGGTGAAAGTGCGCATCTCGTTTGACAAGCTAGACGACAAAATTTTGCCGGACATGGGCGTGAAAGTGGCATTCCTGGAAGACGAAGCGCCGAAGAAAAAAGATCCAAACGCCGCCACGGCGAAAGCCATCATTCCGCTGACCGCGGTGCGCAAAGAAGGCAACAGCCAGTACGTGCTGCTGGTGAAAAACGAGGCCGTGGAGCGGCGTGGCGTAACACTCGGCACGGAGCGCGGGACAGACGTGGACGTGATCGCGGGCGTGAGTCCCGGCGACGCGCTCATCGTGAAAGGTCCGGAAGGTTTGAAAGACGGTCAAGGCGTGGAAATTAAACAACCTTAGGAGCAAAAGATGATTCGTGTGGACGGTAAAGGTGGTTCGAACAGTCTGATTCAGGTGCGAGGCCTGAATAAAACTTACAAGCGCGGCGGCGAAAGCATTCAAGTGCTGCAGGGCTTGAATCTGGACGTCGAGAAGGGTGACTTCGTCGCGTTCATGGGCCCCAGCGGTTCGGGCAAGACGACGCTGCTCAATTTGATGGGCGGGCTGGACGTGCCGACTTCTGGCACGATTTCCGTCGACGGCGACGAAATCACGCACATGTCTGCGAGCAAGCTGACGCAATGGCGCGCGCGCCACGTCGGATTCATCTTTCAGATGTACAACTTGATTCCCGTCCTGACGGCATTTCAAAACGTCGAATTGCCGCTGTTGCTGACGAAGCTCTCGTCGTCCGAGCGGCGCAAGCACGTGGAAACCGCGCTAAGCGTCGTCGGCCTTTCGGACCGCATGCACCACTTCCCGCGCCAGCTTTCCGGCGGGCAGGAGCAGCGCGTAACCATCGCTCGCGCCATCGTGTCCGACCCAACGTTCCTTCTCTGCGACGAGCCGACCGGAGACCTGGACCGCAAGAGCGCGACCGAAATCATGGCGCTAGTCGAAGAGCTCGTCGCCAAGCATGGAAAGACTGTGCTGATGGTTACGCACGACCCAGTCGTCGCCGCGCGCGCGCACACCACGCTCCATCTTGAGAAGGGTGTGCTTGTGGAAGGATCTGCGAATCGCGAAACCGCAATGGCAGGAGGTGTCGCATGAAATTCAGCCGTTTGATTCTAGCGAATCTGTTCCGCAAGAAGATTCGCTTGGCGCTGACGCTCGGATCATTTGCCGTGGCGCTGCTCCTCTTCGCGTTTCTGGCGGTCGTAAAAGATTCCTTTCGTCGTGGAACCGATATCGCCGGCGCCGATCGCTTGATTATCATCAATCGCACCTCGATCATCAATCCGCTGCCGCTTTCTTACCGGGATAAAATCATGCGAATTCCCGGCGTGAAGGCGGTTACACATAACAATTGGTTTGGCGGGATTTATCAGGACCCGAAGAATTTCTTCCCTCAGTTCGTGATCGATCCCGATAATCAGCGCCAGGTGATATCGGAACTGATCGTGCCGGACGATCAGTGGGCCGCCTTCCTGAAGGACCGTCAGGCCGCAATCGTTGGTGCGCGCACCGCCGCCCGCTTTCACTGGAAAATCGGCGACCGCATCCCCTTAAAGAGCACGCTTTGGGGCGGCAGCACGCCGGAATTCAACATCGTTGGCATCTATCACGGCAAACGCGAACAGGATGACGAAACACAATTCTGGTTCAAGTGGGATTACTTCGAGGAGAACGTGCCCGCCCGCATTAAGGGAAATGTCGGCTGGTATGTGTTGCGCCTAAATTCTCCCGACGATGCCGTGAGCGTTGCAAAAGCAATTGACGAGCAATTCGCCAATTCTCCGTACGAAACGAAGACGCAAACGGAGTCGACCTTCATCGCAAATTGGGTGAAGCAGTTTGGAAACATTGAATTCCTTATCGTTTCGATCGGCACCGTCGTGTTTTTCACGCTGCTGCTCGTCACGGGAAACACTATGGCCATTTCCGTTCGTGAGCGCATCAGCGAACTAGCGGTCTTGAAGGCGATCGGCTATGGAGACCGCACGGTATTGTTTTTTGTGCTTGCCGAATCATTGGCAATCGCGCTGGTTGGCGGCCTGCTCGGGCTGGCGCTTGCCAAGCTGACTGTTCCGCTTCTCGATAAATTGCTGAGTGGGCGTTTGCCGAATCTCATTCTGTCGCCAAGCATTCTCGCGTCAGGCCTGGTGGTGGCAGTTCTGGTCGGAATCGCATCCGGGCTCCTGCCGGGCATCGGCGCGATGCGTATGCGCGTGATTAACGCGCTAAGGAGAGTCTGAAATGGCGATCCCTCTGATTTACAATGTGCGCAGCGTTCGCGCCCGCTGGACATCCACTATCGTCGCGATCCTCGGGATCGCTGGCACTGTGGGCGTTTTCGTCGCTATGCTTTCCCTTGCCCGCGGTTTCAAAGCCACTCTCGTCGCTTCAGGCTCCGCCGGCAACGTGCTCGCCTTGCGAGCGGGTTCGCCGACCGAGATGATGGGTGGCATCACGCTCGATTCCGTGAAACTCATCCAGGACAAACCGGGCGTGGCGCGCGATTCCAATGGCGCGCCGCTGGTCACCCAAGAAGTTGTCGGTGTGGTTCCCTTTCCGCTCATCAGCACGGGCACCGACGCGAATGTGCAAGTTAGAGGAGTTTCTCCAAACGTCCTCACAGTTCGCCCGTTCGTGAAACTGGATCAAGGCCAAATGTTCCAGCCGGGGCTTACCGAGCTAATCGTGGGCAAGAATGCGTCGAAAACGTACATGGGGATGAAACTGGGCGATACGCTCAACCTGGGCGGGGGCCGCTGGAAAGTTGTCGGTGTGTTCGATGCGGGCGGCTCTTCGTTCGACTCGGAAATCTGGTGCGACTCGAAAATCCTGAACGAAGTACTGAAGCGGCCGGACAACATTTTTCAGTCGGCCACAGTGCACCTCACGTCCGCCGACGCCTTCAACGATTTCAAAGATGCCGTTAGCAAAGACCCGCAGCTCGACCTCGACGTCGTCCGTGAAGTCGACTACTACTCGAAACAATCGGAGTCGATGACCATTCTGATCAAAGTCCTGGGCGGGCTTGTGGCAGGAATTATGGCGATCGGGGCGATTTTTGGCGCGCTCAATACAATGTATTCGGCGGTGGCCGAGCGCGGCCGCGAAATCGCCACCATGCGCGCCGTCGGCTTCGGAGGAGGCTCGGTTGTTTTCTCTTTCCTCGTGGAAGCCCTGCTGATTTCATTCCTCGGTGGAGTTCTAGGTTGCCTCGCCGTCCTGCCGCTCAACGGACTGACGACTCAAGCCCTGAATTTTCAGACGTTTTCCAGCCTCGCCTTCGCTTTCAAAATCACATTTGACCTGCTGGTCGGAGGTGTCGTCTTTGCGCTGGTGATGGGCGTTCTCGGCGGCTTGCCGCCGGCAATTCGCGCCGCCAACAGCCCAGTCGCTTCAACCCTGCGCTCGCTCTAAACGCGTCGCGACAGGCACTCAGGTACAAAAGAAGAAGGCCAACCGCTCTCTCAGGACGGTTGGCCTTTTTCTTTCGATCACTTCTCAAGGATTCAAGCTCTCTCCTGAAGGAGGCAGGAGGAACCTTCTCCCAGTGTGCTCCGGCCTAAGCCAGAAACTCTTATGCTGCCTTGCTGAGCGGATTGCTCGAAGCAGGCCGCTGCAGCGGACGACGTGCCAACTCACCGGCAGCCATCACTCCGCGGCGAGCAAAGCTCTCCACCGTGTTCACGCTCCGGCGGGCCAAGTGCACTGCCGGATGATTGCTCTCCGCAACGCGAGCCACCGCCAATTCCCAGCTCTTCTGAGCAACGTAAATTCCTACCGCGAAAGTCGCGATTACCGCGAACACCACCGCAAACAACGCGAACGCCGCCAACAGTTCCCGCACAAAGTACATCTGGAAGAGCGCGATCGCCCCCAACAATCCCCACATCCACTTCCGCCCTTGGTCTTGTGTCTTCATTCCGTCCCTCAATTCGCCCCGGTCCATTGCAATCGTCCCTTTCGCAACTCTTGGGTAGTGACTCCCTACCCTCTCTCGTTTCTATACGTCTATTTCTACTTCGTTAGATGCGCCCGACTGTCCTAAGTTCCAGTCGTCTTACCTGTCCCATTAGACAGGGGTCCCGAACCAAACGCGATAGTACAGTGGGCACATTTTGGGCCATAAACGAGTCGCCTAGTACCTGCCCTGTGAAAAATTATCTCGCTTACCTTATTGAAAACAAGCAACTTGCTGACCGATAAGGTGTCTCATTTTGATTCGCACTTTCTTTGCTGTCCTTGCTGTGCAAAACCTGTCCCTAGGTACAGTCTTTTTTCACTTTTCGGCCGTCTCTTTCCCTACCCATCTGACCACGGTCGGCCCCGTTGTATCCGGTAAGTGGCTATGGTTTAATCCCTGCCAGACGCCCAGTTCATGGAAGCACCCCTTATCATCTTCCTGGTCCTGCTTCTCTTAGTAGGGCCGATCCTCGGCATCATTGCTTTTGTCGGAATGCGCCGTTTGGACGAGACGCTGCGCCGCCAAAATCCCCAGGAACTGACCGGCCGGATTTACGCCCTCGAGCAGCGCCTCGCAAAACTGGAGAAATTTGGTGTTGCGCCGCCGCCCCCAGTTGCAAGCGCGCCAACGGAGCCCAAGCCGGCCGCCACGCCTCAGCCACAAGCGCCAATCGCTGCGCCTCCACCTCTACCGGTACCGGCGGCGCCTTCAACGCTACAGCCAAAGCCAAGCGGACCGGCGCCAGCATCCCAGCCGTCTTTAACGGGCTTTGCGCCCCCGCCGCTGCACACGTCGCTTCCGCGCGACTCCGATTCGGCCGATCTAGAGACAGTCATCGCAGGCCGTTGGTTCAACCGGATAGGAATCGTGGCGTTGCTCGTCGCGATCTCGTATTTCCTGAAGCTGGCGTTTGACAACAATTGGATTGGCCCGTCCGGCCGCGTGATGATCGGAATTTTGCTCGGCGCCGCGATGATGCCCTGGAGCAGCTGGCTGCTCGGCCGCGGCTATTCGTATTTTTCGGAAGGCATCGTTGCCCTGGGCGAAGCGACACTTTTTGTTTCCGTCTGGGCGGGCTGCAGCTACTACACGCTCTACTCCCGCGACGTCGGCTTCTTCGGCATGATCTTGATTACCTCCGCAATGGCCGCCATCGCGCTCGGCCGCGATTCGCAGCGCATCGCTGTTCTCTGCCTCATCGGCGGTTACCTCACTCCTATTCTCGTAAGCACAGGCAGAGACCAGCAGGTCGTACTTTTCACTTATCTTTTAATTCTTGGCTCGGGCATGCTCGTCATGGGCGAGCGCAAAGACTGGTATTCGCTCGCGCCGATCTCTTTCATCGCAACCGAGATTTATTATTGGGGCTGGTACACCGAGTTTTATCACCGCTCTGCAAGCCATCCGCTCGAACGCACGGTCTTATTCGCAACGCTTTTCTTTTTGCTCTTCGCCGCCTTGCCGGCCCTTCGCGCCATGAAAGAGGGCGCGATGAGCGAGATCGACATTCTCGTGACCACGGTCAACGCGTTCGCCTACGTCGGTGCGCTCTACGCGCTCTTCTGGCCCGACGACCGCTGGCCCTTCACGTTGCTGATTCTCGCGCTGGCCGCTGGACACATCGCGGTCGCACGCGTGGTGCCGGACGCGAGGGAAACAGCCGGTTCGCTCGCGCGATATCTCTATGCGGGAATGGGCCTTACTTTCGCGACGATGGCGATTCCGATCCGCCTCAACGGAAAATGGATCACCTTCTGCTTCGCCGTCGAAGGTGCCGTCCTCATCTGGTCCGGCTTCCGTGCCGCCAGTGGCTTCCTTCGTCAGTTCGGCTATTTGCTCCTCGCGATCGCTGCGATTCGCGTGCTCATTTTCCCGCCGCCCGCTGGCGCGTTCCTCCTCAACCAGCGCTTTGCTGCGTACCTGCTGGTCATCCTCTGCTTTGGCGTCGCGCTTTGGTCTGCGCGCGATCAACTGGATGAAACCGGCGAGCAGGAAAAGAACGAACTCGGTGTTTTTTCCATTCTCATCAACGTCTTCGCGCTCATCGCCCTTTCCTTGGAATTTTGGGATTACTTCGGAAAAACCGTGACCGGAATTGACGCCGACCTCGCCCGTCACCTCTCGCTCTCCGTGCTCTGGACCGTTTACGCCACCATTTTGATTCTCGTCGGCGTCCAACAAAAATCCGCGCTCCTCCGCTGGCAAGCGCTCGCGCTCTTTGGCCTCGTCGTATTCAAAGTTTTTCTTTTCGACCTTGCCTCGCTCGATCGCGCCTATCGCATCCTGTCATTCCTCGTCCTCGGCTCCGTGCTGATGATCGTCTCCTTCCTCTATACACGAAGGGCTGCGAAAGGTCGTCACACGTGAATTCATCGCGCAAACGTAGAACCGCTCTCTTCGCGTTGCTCGGCGTGTTGACGGCGACGAGTGCGATCGCCGCTTCCCTCCCCGATGGCTGGAACAAATGGCGTTACTCGCGCGAAATTGCCGCCGCCCATCCCGGAGCGCTCAATTACATTCCCGTTGGTCCCGATGTCTTGTCCCACTCATCCACTTATCTCGCGGACTTGCGCATCCTCGACGAAACCGGCGCGGAAACTCCATACGTCGTTCGAACGACGGTCGGCGTATCGAAAACGGAATCCTGGCAAGCCACCATCCGCGAAAACAGCTTCGTTCCGGGGAAATATACGCAACTCGTCCTCGATCTCGCTCCGTATCCGCGCTTCCATAACGCCGTCCGCCTGGATACACCCGAAACCGATTTCATTCTGTGGGTGGAAGTGGACGCAAGCGACGACGCGCGCACGTGGCGCATCGTCAAAATGCGCGCGCCAATTTCGCGTTTCCGCAAGGAAGGTCTTGAGGGAAACCAGATCGTCCACTATTCGGAAAACAATGCGCGCTACTTGCGCGTGCAGATTCGCGAATCGGCAAACCAATTTCCCATAACGGGCGCAGCCGTTTTCCCTTCTTCTCAATCGCAGAAGGATGTCATCCCGCAACAGTGGATTTCTCTGCAAAGTGCACGCAGTCCGGACACAGGCACGCCCGCCGGGACAACGATGTGGACGCTCGACCTCGGAAGCACAAACGCGCCGGTCAATTCACTCGACTTCACAACCGGCCAGCAGGAATTCTTTCGCGGCGTGCGGCTTTCCGTCAGCGCTGACGGTAAAGAATGGTCACCGGCCGGCGGTGGAGAGATTTATCGTTACGTTGGCGACTCCCGCGGCGAAGAATCCTTGCGTGTCCCGATTTACGGCTATTCCGGCGTTCGCTATTGGAGGGTCGAAATTCTGAACGGAAATGACTCCCCGCTCGCGAACGTCCAGCTTTCCGCTTCGATGGTTCCTCGTTTAATCCTGTTTCGCCCAGCCGCGGGACATTCCTATCGTCTCGCCTACGGCAACGAAAAAGCGTCGCCGCCACAATATGACCTCGAGCGCACGCTTCATGTCAGTGCCTCGGAAGAAGCATTTCCGGATACACTAGCAAACGAAGAAGAAAATAGCGGCTATCAGGACCCGCGGCCATTTTCTGAACGCCATCCCGCTTTGCTCTGGACTGCGTTGGCCGTCGCCGCCATTGCGCTCGGATATACGGCGCTCCGTACGATGCGCACACCACCGCCGCAACATCCTGACAAATAAAATTGTTTATGGATTTCAATAAAGAACGACTATCGGCTCGCGTTCAGTTGCCCTTCAGCGCGTAACCCACGTCAAACGGCAGTTTGCCATCAATCCGCAAAACCTTCACCGAACTGTTGATCGAATACACGTCCACGACGCCGACGGCTCCGGGTGTGGCTTCGACCGCTTTCAAAAGCTCTTCGTCGCTGTCCACGATTTTCACCACTGTTCGCGTTTCATTCAACTTGGCAATCGCTGCCTTAGTTTCACTGCCCGTCGTGCCAAAAAGTTTTTGCAGCGCGCCATGCATCTCCGGCGCATCCGGACTCTTGATGACGATGGAAAAATTCCTTCCGTCGGGCCAGGCTTTCGTCGTGCCTTTGCAGAACTTCGTCATATCGGCCAGAGTTACGTCATTTATTTTGCTGCTTGCCGATGTGACGATCGCCATGTTCTTGAACGCTGCAAGCGCGGAAACTGCGCATACTGCCGCAACGCAGGCCATCGCGAGCGCTCGGTATAGCTTTGCGGAACTCCTTGCGAGCATGGACCACTTTCCTTTCAAAAGGAATATACAAAAGTATTCCTTTCTCTGTCACTCGCGACAAGTAACCGTTACGCACTCCCTGCAGTTGTATCGTATCCGCTACTCCGGTGTAAGAAACGCGCACACCTGTACTTCGGGCCAGTTATTTCCGAACGTTGTCACGCGTTATTTTGATTCGCGCCATACTTTCTCGATTCGATTTTCAAGGAGCGCGGAATGAGTCGGTTTTTCTCGAGATTCTTTTTGTTGATCTTCCCGGCCGCATTCGCCGCAAGCGCGTGGGCGCAATCACAGCCCGCGTCTCACGTGGAATCCGCTTCCAGCCGCGCCGGCTCGCACACATCGCGCGTCGCTCCGCTTTCCCAACGGCTTTTTGGCGTTATTCCTCTTTCCACGAAGTCCGAAGAATCGCGCAAATCGCTCGAACTCGCTTGGGATAGATATGAAAACGCGATGTACGACGCTTCCGCGGACCAGGCGCGCCACGCAACTGAAAAAGATCCACACTCCGCCATCGCGTATGCCCTAATTTCTTTCGCGGCGCGGCGCACCACACCCGATACCGCTGCGCTTGCCAAGGCAAAATCTTTGCTGTCTCACGCCACTCCGGATGAACAACTTCTCGTCCGATGGATGACGAGCGTGCAGGACAACAATCTTCTGCCGGCCATTTCCAGCATGAACGATCTGCTGCAGCGTTATCCCCGCGATAAGCACATCCTTTACGTAACCGGCGAATGGCTTTTCATTCAACAGGATGACGATCACGCGCGAAAACTCTTAGAGACCGCCCTGCAAATCGACCCGGACTTTCCCGCTGCGCTGAACCGCCTCGGCTACCTATATATTCGTTCCGGTGATCCCAATCCGACCAAAGCTCTCGCCTCCCTTCACCGCTATGCGGAACTAGAGAAAAGCACCGCCAATCCTGAGGATTCGCTCGGAGAAGTCTCGCGCATCGCCGGTAACGACACAGCGTCGCTACAGCATTACTCTGAATCGCTGCGCATCGATCCGACCTTCCTAGCGTCGCAAGAGGGCCTCGGCGATACCCGCACGCTCATGGGCGATTTCGACGGCGCACGCAGAGAATACGATCGCGCGCTTCAGATGGCGAAGAGTCCCGTCGATGAACTCTATATTAAAGAACAACGCGCACTCGTCTCCTTCTGGGAAGGAAAGCCCGAGCAAGGCCGGCAGGAACTCGCCACGTTCGCGGAGGAAGCCGCACATAAAAAGGAACCGAACGGGCAATTCAACATCGCCCTCGCGCGCGCGATGCTCGCCGCCGATTCTCAATCCGGGCTTGCCCAGCTAAAAGGACTGACCGCGTTTCTCGAAAAGCCTCTCGCCGGAATGTTGGAATCGGATCGCAGCGTTGATCGCGCCACGGTTTTGCGTGAACGCGTCCGAATCGCGGCCCTGAGTGGCCAGACCAACGAAGCCGCCGAAGCTAGCGCCCTGTTGGAAGCCCTGGCAAATGCTTCGCGCGATCTTTTCGTGCAGGCGTGCTTCGAATCCGCCCGTGGCTACGTGCAGCTCGGCCAGAAGGATTTTCAAAATGCCGCGGAAGGACTTTCCGCGGATTCCCACTCCCCGTTGGCCCTGCAGCAACTCGTCCTCGTTCAGGAAAAACTTGGAAATACGGCAGCTGCTGAGACGGCGCTAGCGCGCTTGAAATACCAGCGTTCGCCCACCGTCGAATGGTTTTTGGTACGGCATTCGGTCGCGCCCGCAGGAGAGTCCGCGGCCAACTAAGCTCACCCCCCAAACAAACGGCGCTGGCAGTCCTTCCCCCGGGATTGTTGGCGCCGTTTGCTCCTTCTGATTCTCTTCAGCTCTAAGCTTTCTTGATCAGTCGCGTCACCCACACCAGAAGCACCGCGCCGACAAACGCCACCAGAATCCCTCCAAAAATCCCCCCGCCCGGCCAGATGTTCAGCGCGCCAAAAATCCAGCCGCCGACAATCGCTCCCAAAATTCCCAGCACGATATCCATCAACACGCCATAGCCGCCGCCCTTCATCACTTTGCCGGCAAGCCAGCCTGCTACGAGCCCCACGATCAGCAAACGCAGAATCTGAACCATGCTCTTTTCCTTTCTTCTTGCGAGAGGCCTCTGGGTGGCTCCCTTTTAGAACAAGCCCTTGCCAAACGTCAACCGCAATCCTGTCGCGAACAGCAGGTCATTCCCCTTCAACCCCGTTGGTGGATTGCTGATGTAGTTGTCGTTAAACGTCACCTGCCATCCCAGCCAGTTTTTCAACTTGGTGGAAATATTCGAATTGAAGGAATACCGGTAATTTCCCGTACTGCTCAAGTCTGGAAAAATTGAAAAGCTCTCACTTACTGTCGTTCGGCTCGTGATCTTCGAATCGAGCGATTCGCCCGCCACGATCTCGCCGTTCTTCTTCGTCACAGCCGGAAAAGCTGTCGGCGTGGGTGTCGTTGGCAGCGTG
>Ga0075426_10002738_pt1 | contig 12584 bp, 11 predicted proteins | sample SoiMethybrSBSTD5_FD_75304 | JGI IMG/M metagenome (GOLD analysis project Ga0075426, IMG submission 75304) | Bulk soil microbial communities from a Populus tree surrounding site in Tennessee, USA - Soil MetaG P. TD hybrid SBSTD5 | ecosystem: Environmental > Terrestrial > Soil > Tree plantation...
CTCAGCCCATCAGAATGTCAGACCAACCGAAGATCGCTGCTAGAGTAAAGGCGTCTGCGCCGGCGTCACCCAATCGCAGCGCTGCAGTGTGGCGAAATTTGTGAATTACGGCGGAGACTATCGAGTCGAGGTCCAGTGACTGTTTATTCATTTGGGTGTTCGAAATGAAGTTCTAACGCGCGTATGAGTTTTGAGGTAGAGGATTTACGACTTGCAAGTTCGGTTACATCGGAAGATCAATCAGCCATAATCTATTTCTCGAAAAGCTTCTCAAGATTATCTACTTCATCCAGCAGACGCTTCGCGACTCGCTCGTAATCCGAAGATGATTTGGCGCGCTCCGCTTCGGCAACCAGTTCATCAAACTTCTTCGCTTCGGCAACACCGCCATGCGCCTCGACAGACGGACGAATCCCATTCCACGTCTGCCGCAGCATTTGGGTAGTCTGCTGCAACTTGGCGCTGTCGTTAGCTGCAGCCCAGATCTCTAGCTCCCGACCAAGGTAATCAAGTTTGGTTATCTCCACGGGAAAGACGGTTTTATAATGTGCGCTCATGTTAGCCACCATGAGCGTGATTTGGTTGGCTTCTTTCATCGCCGTTTGTTGGTCCTTTTGGCCCACTGCCTTCTGAAGCGCAGGAATAGTGCTCGACAGTTGGGGAGCGTCGGGATTTCCTTTTGCCTCTGTCGGCAACTTCGCAACGGCGTCCCGGAGTTGATCCAGCCTCGCTTGAGCACGCGTCCAGTCGTTAGCTTTCGCCTGATCGTAAATGTTCTCCGCGTACTCTCCTGCCTCGATCAACGATTTAGGAAGTGGAACGTTCTTGTGGTTTGAGTTTGCCGCGGAATTCTTGTTCGTCTTGGTCTCGTTAACAATCATATGCGAGACCGTTGAGCACGAAATTATTGGAATCACCACCACTAAAGCGAATGCGATTGCAAGTCTTCTCATCGCCTCCTGCGACACTTGGCCCAAATCAATTTTCATTTCTCGTTAACCTCACGAGTTCTTTCGAGGCGACGCCTGCATCTGTCTTTGATCCACAACGCGACGTAGTTTGCGCCCGTTCCGCAAGGTTCCCGGCGGCGATGTTGTTAAGCGCAGGTCGTATAGCTTCATTTCATGGTTCTTCCAGAAATCCGGAAAACGGTCACGTAGATGACGCAGAACGGTTGCTTCCAATCCGTCCGCAAGGGCATGATTGTCCGCTTCCAGATGCAACTCGACCACGTCTCGCTGTTCGCCGTGTCTTACGATAGCTTGCCAGTCTGGAGCTGAACCATTCACACCGCGCAAGATCTCATCAAAGACCCACGGTCCCACGTTGCCCATCCCACAGACCACGACCTCGTCGCAACGTGCACGAATCTTCGCCAGGCGTCCGACGAAAAAGCCACACGGACACGGATCTTCAACAATCTTTGTAAGATCACTTGACCGATACCGAATCAGCGGCATGACATCACGCCCGAGCGTTGTGTAAACCAGTTCGCCATACCCTTCGGCGTCGACTTCCGGAATTTCAAAGAAGAAGAAAAGATCGTTCCGGTGATAACCCTCTTTAAATTGGCATTCGACCCCGAGAGTCCCGAATGATTCCGTCTGACCATAAGTGAGATAAAGCGGCGCCGCCCAAACGTTTTCGACAAACTCGCGCGACTCTTCCGTCATGTTCTCACCGCCTCCGAACAAGAACTTCGTTCCCCACGTGCCGCGCTGTTTGGCAATTTCGGTCAGGCGCAGCAACCACGAAGGCTCACCAAAGATGACATTCGGTTGATACGGCCGCGCGCGTTCGTAAAATTCCAGTGGTCGGATCTTTCCCGCCTCCACATGAAAACATTTCAGGAACTGCACCGCCATTTTCAGAACCACGGGCGAAACCCAAAATGACGAGTCGTAGGCGCTGAATACCCGATCCTCCGATCGGAGTCCCAGCCGGTAAAGCGCAACGGCCGAATACCTTCCCATCTCTTCAAGTTCATGGTTGGAAAAGAAGACGCGTTTCGGAATGGGCGAAGTCGTTCCCGTCGTTTCAAACGCAGTGTCTGGACGGCCCGTCAGAAACGCCTGGGCGCCGTAACTCCGGAGGTCTTCTCCGGTCGTGTAGAAGTCACCCAGTTGTGAAGGATGCCCGATCCGCGCTACATCGATGTTGCGCTGTCTGAACTGTAAACGATAGAAAGGCGAACGCTCGGCAGCGAGCCGCAACGTGCGTTGTAAGCGCGCGCGTCGTATCTTCTCCACCGCCCACGGCGGCGACAAGTTGATTAGTCTCACGCTGCGCTGAGGATCCAGTTTCAGCAATGCACGTTCAATGGCTTCGATAGCTTTCGTCAGCATAGCTTCAACGACTCAATCGGTCGGGCGCGCAGCGACGAATCAGTTGCTCAAGCAGTTCGACTGAAATGTCGATCTCTTCCTCAGTCATGTCAAAACATGGGGCCAACGTGAAGACATTCTTGTAATAGCCGCCCACATCCAATACCAGACCGACCTTTCGTCCACGCGCGTCGAGATCGCCTTTCATTCCTTCGGCAAACATGCGGTCAGTAAGATCCCGGTCAGGCTCATAACCATCTTCGCGGCAAATCTCCATACGCAGGGCCAGGCCTATTCCGTCGGTATCACCGATCACTTTCGGATAACGCCGCTGAAGTTCCCTGAGCTGCGTAAGAAAATAAGCGCCTTTGCGTCGGGTCAGTTCCTCGAAATCCTCCTCCGCCATCATGCGAACAGCTTCCCATGCCACTGCGGTTCCTAACGGGTTCGAAGAGAAGGTTGAGTGTGTCGAGCCGGGAGGAAAAACTTCCGGCGCGATGAGTTCCTCGCGAGCCCAGAGACCGGAAAGCGGATTCAATCCGTTCGTCAGAGCTTTGCCGAAGACGATGATGTCTGGTGCGACGTCGAAGTTCTCGATGGCCCAAAATTTTCCGGCACGATAAAAGCCCATCTGAATCTCGTCATCGACGAGCAAAATGTTGTGTTCGTCGAGGATCTTCTTCAGTGCAGGAAAGTACCCGGCAGGCGGAATGACATAGCCGCCGGTCGCCTGGACAGGCTCGACATAAAAAGCTGCGAACTCTGATTCGCCGGCTTTCGGATCCCAGAAAGACTTGTATTCCGTTTCGAAGTTTTTGGCGAACTGATCCACGCAGTACAACTCGCAAGTCTCACGCTTCTTTCCGTAAGGACAGCGAAAGCAATACGGAAACGGAACAAAGTGCGCGCGATCTGAAAAGTGACCAAAGCGGCGCCGATAACGATAACTTGAAGTGATTGCCGAAGCGCCCAGTGTGCGTCCGTGATAGCCGCCCATGAAGGCAAACATCAGGCTTTTGCCGGTTGAGTTACGGACAATCTTGAGTGAATCTTCAATCGCCTGCGCGCCGCCGACGTTGAATTGCACCCGTCCGTCGAGGCCAAATTTCGAAGCGTTCAATCGCCCGATCGCTGCGGCCAGCTCAACTTTTTCCGCGTGCAGATATTGGCAAGCGAGTTGCGGCAACTTGTCTACCTGATCCTTCAGTGCCTGATTCAAACGCGGATTCGCGTAACCAAAGCTCGCTGCCGAGTACCACATCTGCAAGTCGAGATACGGTGTGTCTTCACGATCGTAGAGGTAATGCCCTTCCGCCCGCTCGAAGAACTTCGGCGGATCAAGATAGTGGACCGTGTCTCCCCACGAACAATACTTCTGCTCGAGTTCAAGCAGCTCCTCTTCGCTGGCGGCGGATCTGAAATCAGTAATTGCTGTGCTCATATTTATGACTTGTTGTCTTTGGAATTCATCAGCGACTGTAAGTGCGTGGCCACATCGACAAGATCGTAGTACTCGGTATGCGCAATCGAATTCGCGCGGCAGTAGCGCGCCAATTCTTTTTTCGCAAAGACGAGATCAGCACTTTCAACCGCGTACCGATCGGACAAACCGTCGCCGACGAAAATCGCTGGCGCATTCGTCGGGTTGAGAAGACGCATGACCTCTGGTTTGCACGTAGCGCAACCATGCCTGCAACTCTCATGAAAGTAGGGAAACTGCATACGCAAGGGACGTGTGCCAACTTCAAGATGACTGGCGTGCACACTGCTGATTAATGATCGGTGTCCGTTTAGCGCGCGCCCGAGAATCCGATTGAGACAGTAGTCAAAGCCGTCGCTGATGATGTGCACCGGGATCTCCCACACGGAGCATACTTCGAACAGGTCGACCAAACCTTCGTCCACCACGATTGAATCGAGTAGCGAGTCGAGTTGTTGGCGCGTTACGCGCACGAGCGACATCTGAGCGTGCAGGCAATCGCGCGAGCCCATTCGACCCGCGCGCCAAGCGGCTTCGTAAAGAAGCCATCTGGGATCTGCATACGTTTTGAGGATCACGTCCACCACGTCGCGGCGCGTAATCGTGCCATCGAAATCCAGGAAAAGTACCGCCCTTGGTCGTTGCGAGTTGGTCATATCGGTTTCGCTGTTTTCTATGTGTCTCGGTGCCTCTGTGGTGTTCCAGGATCAACTACCTGAGCAACTGAGAAGGTTCACATTAGGCTCCACTAAGTAAGTCATTTAGCGGCGCGACGCGCAGGTCCTTGTCGTGCAAACCTTTGATAATCAAAGGTACGGCCGCAACCGTGTCACGCCGATCTCGTTTTCCATCACTATCACCGTCATGCAACAGCACGATCGATCCGGCACGTGCGCGACGCAGCACGTCTCCGGCGATCTGTTTGGCACTTCGTTGTTTCCAATCAAATCCGGTCACGTCCCATTGCACTGTGCGCAGTCCAAGTGACCGCGTTGCGGCAAAGTATGCGGGCGTGCGAACGCCGCATGGCGGACGCGCGAATCTGGGTCGAATGCCGGTCGTTTCTGAAATTACAGCTTGCGCGCGTTCCAGTTCCTGATGTGTCAGGGACGCGCGGTGATACAGATAGATCGGATGCGAATACGAATGATTGCCAACCTCGTGACCTTCAGCGAGCACGCGTTGAGCGATTCCCGGAAAGCTCTCGACCTGACGACCAATCATGAAGAATGAAGCGGTCACGTTGTGCTCGCCGAGAACATCGAGAATTCGTTCCGTATCTCTCGAGGGTCCGTCGTCGAACGTCAGCGCTACTGCACCAGTGTCGCGGCGTCCATGCCACTCTGTGTGGCCGAGCCACTGCGAGCGCACGGCGTAAGTGGCGTAATAGCCGGCCAAACCACCGGCAACCGCTAGCATCCCGCTCCCTATCAATGGCGATGTGACATTCGACAGCATGACATCAGACCACGGCCGCCAGAGCTAACTCCTCGCTCAGTCTCCCGTTGCCGTATTTGTTTTTGAACCATGCGATGGTGCTCGCCATTCCTTCTTCGAAATCGATCCGGGGCTCCCATCCCAGCTCATCACGGATCTTCCCCGCGGAGACTTCTTTGCCGGCATAATCGCCGGGACGCGCGGGAACGTATTGGATCTGGACCCCGCCCCCAAGCACGCGGTTGATGGTCGCGGCAATGTCCGCGATCGAGATCCGGCGCGAGCCTTCAAGGTTATAAACCTGGTTCTCCGCTTTCTTGTTCAGAGCGAGCAAATGAGCACGCGCCAAATCCTCGATGTAAACGTAATTTCGATACTGGCTGCCGTCGCCTTGAATGACAATCGGCTCTCCCTTCAAGGCCTTGCGAATGAAAATTGGTATAACAAGTTCTTCGCGCATCCGTGGTCCATAAGGAATGCCGTAGCGGAGAATGGTGAAGGGCTGACGGTAAAGCTGCCAGTAATTATGAATGATCATCTCCGACGCGATCTTGCTAGTGGTATAAATGTGACCGGCGTCGGGAAGGTGAAACGGCTCATCCTCGGTGAGCGAGCCGTTGCCGCGCGTGCCCGTGTAGATCCACACAGTGCTGGCAAAGAACACTCTCGCCACGGCGTTGAGGCGCGCAGCCTCCAACACGTTTGCGGTTCCGTTGATATTGAGATCAACCGTGTACACCGGATACTTGTGGGCATAGTTCACATTCGAGACGGCGGCCAGGTGGAAAATGAAATCGCAGCCTACCGTTGCCTGTATCAGTGCAGACAAACTCAGCACGTCAATATCCTCGAACTGCACGTCGTCGCGGTGCGGGCGCACTCGATGATCGATCGCCACGACTTCGTGGCCCGCAGACAGCAGCTGGTCCACTACGTGAGACGCGATAAAGCCCGAACCGCCAGTGACAGCAATCTTCATAAAGCGTCTCCTTTCAAACTGAAATCACCTCTTGTGCCTCTTTGTGGCTAATGCTCTCGCCAGGGACGACACCACGTAATGGGCTTCCTCCTCGGTCATGCCGACGTAAACCGGCAGGCAGATGTGGCGACGACAAAGATCCTCGGCAACAGGAAAGTCACCATCACGATACTCTGCAAACACCGGCTGAAGGTGACACGGCGTTTCGTAGACCTCGCCACCTAAACCGACTCCATACTCGTCTCGCAGCAACGCCTTAAGCGCGCCGCGATCAACAGACTGGTCCAACAACACGACGTACTTGTAGTAATTTGAGCGGCAACTGTGAGGTAACGGGAACGCAGAGACGCCGGGAATATCTTTCAGCCCCTCATCATAAAGGCGCGCGATGTCGTTACGCGCCGTGATGAACTCTTCAAGCCGACTGAGTTGGGAGTGACCGATGATCGCATGTGGTTCACTTAGGCGCCAGTTGTAGCCCACGCGTGTATGCAGATTGGTCAGGAATGAGGCCTTGCCTTGATCGCGATAAATAACCGCCTCGTTCTGAATGTCTTCACGAATAGACACGATCATGCCGCCCTCAGCACTGGTCATCACTTTGGTCGGATAGAACGAGAATGAACCAACGTCGCCGAACGTTCCCGCAAAGCGACCGTCTAAGGTCGAGCCTTGAGCGTGTGCCGCGTCCTCCAGCAGAAAGAGCCCGCGTTCCTTACAAAAACCTCGAATGGCCCACATCTCTGGCGTCACAATTCCCGCGATGTGCACAACGATCACGCCCGCTGTATCCGAACTCAGGCGTTCTTCGATATTTTTCAGACTGATCGACAAGGTCGCCGGATCCGTATCCACGAATCGAGGTTTGCCGCCCGCGTGAATGACCGCAGCCACCGTTGCAAAGAAAGTGTTCGTCGGCACTAAGACGGTCTTGCCGCGGACGTCGAAAATGCGCAGCGGAATTTCCAGTGAACTTGTGCCGCTGTTAACCGCAACCGCAAAACGGGCGCCAATCTTCTCGGCGAAACATCGTTCGAAGTGTTGCACGTGCCGGCCGAGTGTGAGTTGGCCGCTGACCAGCGCCTCGTCGATCTGTCGAAGAATGGTCTGACGATCTTCGTCTGGAAAATAAACTCTGACTGGTGGAACTCTTAGCGTCACGGTTACCTCTTTAAGCTTCAACCAACCAGCGCGCGATGCGTTGTGACGCGCCGAGTGTCCGGTGCGCCCGAGCGCGGCCGCGCATCTCCTCCAGCAACTGCGGCTGCGAGAGCAAGTGGTCCACTCGTTGCACTACTTCATCGAGCGATCGCACGGCACAACCGACTTGCCATTCCTCCAGCAGACGGTACTGCACCCGTTCAGCTCCCGGCAGCGGCTCCAACGCGATGATTGGCAGTTCCGAAGCAATCGCTTCGTTGAACATGCTGCCGAGTTTGGAGACCATCAGATCCGCGGCCCACATCAGCTTCGGCATTTGTTCAGGCCCAACCCAACCCAACACACGGCACCTTTGGGCAGCTCCATTGGCGGCGATGCGCTCGCAGCGAGACTTCAGCCGTTCGTTTCTTCCAGTGAGCACGACGAGTTGCACGGCCTGGTCCCAATGAAGCAGACGGTCAGCGATCTCGTCGATCTTGCCCAGACCCTCGCCGCCCCCTGCGATCAGGACCATCGGCGCGTTTGGATCGAGACGCAGCCAGCGGCATACTTCCGCCCGCTCCTGCTCGCGTTCGCGCAGAACCTCGTAACCGGCTGACAGAGGCACCCCCCAGTTAGCCATGCGGCTTCGCCGTGCGCCGTGTTGGACCAACTGCCGGCCCAATTCATTGGTAACGAAGCAGTAGAGATCGACTTCCGGCCTAACCCACGCACGATCAGCGTCGTAGTCGTCATTAACTGCGACGAGCGGCGCGTCCAATTGCAAGTCTCGCTTGATGAGCGCCGCAATCTCGCAACAGCCAACTTCCGTTGCAACGAACGCGCGTGGTCGCACTTGTCGAGCCAAATCGAACAAACGATGACAGCCGCGCCGGTAGTACCACTCAGGACTCGTACTCCTTTGCTGTTTCTGATAGCGATCAATTCGATCCCAGACTGCAGGTGCGTTTTTGACTAACCAGAGGTAGACGGATACATGCGTGAAACGAGTGAGATTGGTCATGTAGTCCGCAACGTCTACCACCATAACGGGCAACGAAGGTTCGGCACTGTGAATTGCGGCAGCAATCCCATTGGCGACGCGGGTGTGTCCGGAGCCGTTTGCGATCGTCAAGATCAACACCGGATTGTTTCGCGTCTCAGTCTGTTTCAACTGTGCGTTCACGCCGTCATGCTCCTCGCAAGTCTGGGCATTGGCATGCTCTCGTTAAGCGCAAGCAGCGCGATCGTTGTGGCCGCATCCGGGTGAGCAAGTTTTTTAGCACTCGCTGACATTCTCAGCCGCGCTTCTTCATTGTGAAGAAGCTGAACAGCAGTGCGGGCCGCTTGATGCGCGCTGTGTTTCAAGATTCCGGCACCTGCTTCTGCGATTCGTTGCGCGTTGCGACCTTCCGGACCGGGAATGGCATCGAACATGACCAAGGGCAATCCCGACGCTGCTGCCTCGGATGTCGTTAGCCCGCCCGGCTTCGTGATCAGCACAGACGCCAATTGCATCAGCGCGGGTACATCATCGGTCCAACCAAGCACACGCAACGATGTAGACGGCGAGGATTGAAGGCGATTCAGCCGACGACGCGTGCGTTTGTCATGTCCGGTGATCGCAACGATCTGGATTGGTTGCGCGCTTTCCAGAATCGCCGTTGCTACTTGATCCATGTGCGTTGGCCCCATCCCTCCTCCCATGATCAGCACAACCGGTGCGGTGTCGTTCAATTTATGTTCGGCGCGGATCGAGTGTTTGTCTTGCGGCACAAGAAACGAAGGTGCGGTTGGTATACCGCAGACGTGGATCCTGTCGAGTGGCGCGCCCCAGGCTGTTAACTGATCGGCTACATACGTGTCGCCAACAGCATAAGTGTCTACTTCGGGTTGCACCCACACCGGCTCCGCCTCATAGTCGGTGATCACGTTGACGATTCGCGCCTTGGTTAATCCTCTTCGTTTGGCGATGGCGCCTATCTCGCATGCTGCAACTTCGGTAGCGACGATCGTGTCGGGTTCGAAGTCTGGGATCGCCCGGAAAACGTCTGGGCATCCGAATAGAAAGGCCCACTCTGGCGCAGTGCGCCGGTGCTCACGTTTCAGACGCTGGCTGAATAACCGATCCCAAAGAACGGGCGCGTGTCGCAGCATGGCCCAGTAGGTCCAGACGTAACCCGCATAGAACAAGAACCGCGAGGTCGCGAGAGCATCGACGACGCGTACTTCCGCCTTCGGCGCCTGGCGAAGTAACTCGCTGGCGATGGTTTTCGCAGCTCGAACATGACCCGAACCAAAAGACAGAGTAAGCACCATGATGCGTGGTCGCTTCATTGCCTGCTTCAGTCCTCCCTCCACTTCGTCAACCTAAATCCAAGTCCCAACGTGAGAACTGCCATCAGCCCAAGAACGACTGCATCGGTACCTACCGCATAACCTCCGGCCAAGGTAGTTTCGACAGCACGAGCCGCGAATGCCGTCGGTAGCAATTGCGAAACGCCGCGTAAACTGCGCGGCATCATCTCCGGCGCGTAGTAGACCGGGGCAAGAAACACGAGCCCTGCGCCCAGTGCGTCGGTCAACAGAGAACCTTCGGTAAAGCTGCGCGCGCGCGCTGCGACGACCGAGCCCAAACCACACAGGCAAAGCAATGTCACAAGCACCACGATTGCAAGCAGCGGACTCGGCCGCATCTGCACGCCGAAAAATCTGCCGAGCAGAAGCAATGCGGTGGTGCCGAGTGACGCTTGCATCAACGCGAAGACAAGAAAACCGCAGATGTACGAAGACGGCGCGAGTGGTAGCGTCGCAAAGAGTTTCAATCGGCCCGTGAATCGATTCTCCAAAAGCAGATAGCCGAGCCAACTGATCGAAGTCAGCGATAGAGAAAAAACGATCGAGCCGGCGAGAAAGCGCAATCGCATCTGTTCGACGCCCTCCGTTCTACTGATCGCGTTTGCAAACAGGTACATCGCGGACGGAAACACCAGTGCGGCCAGCATAAACGGACCAATCTCCGCGCGCATGCTGATGAGCTGGATACGAAAAACGCAGACGATTTCAGAAATGCGTATCATGCGATCTCGTCGCTTTCGGCGAAGCGCTCGCCTGCTAACCTGAAGTAAACGTCTTCAAGCGTCGCGCGCGCGATCGAGTATTCGGAGAGTTTTTCGTGCGCCACCATCCGCTGAGCATCGGCAAAGCTGGCGAAGTAGCGCTCGCAAAGTTTTCCAAACGGATCGAGCGCATCCCGGTAACTGAGCCGATAACTTCGCTCGAGCTGGCCCAGGAGTTGGTCGAGCGAGCCACACGCGATCAACCGTCCGCGTGAGATAACGCCGACGCGGTCGCTCAACCGCTCGGCCTCTTCGATGTAGTGCGTCGAGAGAATTACCGCGGCGCCGTCGGTTACTGCGCGCCGGATGACGCCCCAAACAGCCATGCGGGAAGAAGGATCCAAACCCGTTGTCGGTTCATCCAGCACCAGCAAAGGCGGATGGCCCAACAGGGCCAGTCCAATCAGAACGCGGCGCCGCTGTCCTCCTGAAAGCGAGCCAACGCGCTTTTTGGTTTCGCCGGCGAGATCCAGGGCTTCAATTACCTTCGCAGTTTGCTGGCGTGCGATCGAGCTTGAAACGCGCTTCAATCGCGCAAACAGTTCAAGGTGTTCACTGACCGTCAAAGACTCAAACACACCGGCTTCCTGCGGCGTGATCCCCATCAATTGCTTTGCTCGCTGCGGCGCGGCCACGGCATCGATGCCAAAGATTTCAATGCTGCCGGAAGTGGGCCGTAATTCGGTTGTGAGCTGACGCAAAAAGGTCGTTTTGCCGGCGCCGTTCGGTCCCAGAATCGAAATCAGTTCGCCTGGATAGAGATCCAGATCGATTCCACGGTTAGCTTCGGTGCCGTTTTTATATCGCTTGACGAGACCCCGGACGTGAACTGCCGCCATAGAGGACGTGCACCCGTCCGCAACTGCCTTTGTTTCTCTCGTCAGCAGACTCATCATCGAAACCAATCGAACTGCAAGAAATCCAGTGCCGCACGAATCGCTGTTAGTGGACTGTTGCGATAGGCCGACACTTCATAAGGACACCCAATCTTGCACCCCTTGCAGAAGTCCCACATTTCCGGTGAGCGCCGGATGATCTCCCTCACCTCGGGTGAGGCGTAGATCTCTCGCAGACTCATGTCGGGCGCGCCGCGATGAAGGGAGACGAACGCGCACGGAAACTGGATCGAACCGTCCGGACGTATGTTGATTAAGTGTGACGCCGAGCGGCAGGGAAACTTTTTTGAAAAACCATCGTTGCGATAGAACTTGTAGTAGTCACGATAGAAGCGAACGCACTTATGCTTTTTCTTCAATTGCGTGACGTAAGCGGCGACGCGATCGAGCTCATCATTTCGCAGTTCGACGTCCTCGGTATTCCACGTGGTTCGTACAACGTTGTGTACGGCTTCGGTGTGCAGCAGGAAGCCGCGCTCGTCGCAGTACGTGGCCAATACGGGAAGATCATCGAGATTTTCGAGATTGACGGCGGCGTTGATTTGAATCGTGTTGAAGCGAAGTTTGTCCCGAATGTAATCGAGCGCGCTCAGGATTGCAGGGAGGCCATCGACGCCGCGGCGCTTCGCGAACTTCTGCCGGTCCAACGTATCAATCGAAACTTCCAACTGGTCGAGTTTGACGCAAGCCTCCGCATATTTTTTCAGCGCCAGACCATTCGTCGGCATCGACGTATAGAAGCCCTTGCTTGCTGCATATTCGATATAGTCCGGCATGTTCGGATTCATCAGCGGCTCGCCGCCAGAGAAACTCCAGGCAAACACACCGAAATCAGCCGCTTCATCCATGCGCGCGAAGACGCGTTCGCGCACAGCCCGATCCTCCGGCTGCTGGTTCTGCCAGATCGCGCAGTAGCCGCACTTCATATTGCAGTGCAGCGTCGTCTCAAACATCACCATGAAGGGCCGGTTGAAGCCATGCCGTAACTGCCGCAGCGCATTGCTCAACATCAACCTCGTCTTCACGGCATTCTGCGTTTCTTGAAACTAAGCTTAATTAAAAGGAGATCAACCGGGAGGAAGAGCAACAGATGTGCCGCGGTCTGCGAGGAGATTTAGGATAACTCTTTAACTGGTAACAGCGGCGCAATGTCACCGCCAAACTTCTTCAGGGTGACACTTTGTCACCGCGACTGACTGTTTCGTTCAA
>Ga0075426_10002740_pt1 | contig 12581 bp, 12 predicted proteins | sample SoiMethybrSBSTD5_FD_75304 | JGI IMG/M metagenome (GOLD analysis project Ga0075426, IMG submission 75304) | Bulk soil microbial communities from a Populus tree surrounding site in Tennessee, USA - Soil MetaG P. TD hybrid SBSTD5 | ecosystem: Environmental > Terrestrial > Soil > Tree plantation...
GTGAAGTTGTTGCGCCGTGCGACGACGCCCTGCATGTAGTGCTCCTGGTTCTGCACCGGACCGAGCAGAACCGGGTTCGTCAGGTCGATCATCTGCGGCACGCGACGCCGCTTCGGGCCGAACAGGATGCGCTGGCTCTCGGTGGGGCACTCGATGATGTCGTCGGGCGAGCCGAGGTACTCGCGGATGAGTGCGGATTCGTGCTTGTAAAAGGTCCGCTCGAGATGCGACGTCAGGAAGCCGTCCTGGATGTTCATGCCCGGCGTGAGGCTCAACTCGGTGACCCGCCGGAGGATGAGCGCTTGATCGGCCGCCTGCTGCGCGTCCTTGCCGAAGACCATGATCCAGCCGGTGTCGAGCGCGCCGTAGATGTCGTCGTGTCCGCAGTGGACGTTGAGCGCATGCTTGGTCAGGGCGCGCGCCGCGACTTCGAGCACCATCGTCGAACACTTGCCCGGCGCGTGGTAGTACTGCTCGACGCCGTACACGACGCCTTGCCCCGACGTGTAGTTGACCACGCGTTTGCCGCAGACCGAGTACGCGATGGCGCCGCCCTGCGCTGCGTGCTCTCCCTCGGCCTCGACAGCGATCGTGTTGCGACCAAAGACGTTCAGCTTGCCTTCCGCGAACGCCTGCTGGTACAGCTCGCCGCCTTCGGTCGACGGAGTGATGGGGTAGAAGATGCCGCCGTCCGCAATCCGCGTTTCCGTGTGATAGGAGACTAGCTGGTTGCCGTTGGCAGTAACACGAATGCCCGGATACCGTGGCCTGTCCGTCATGCGAGATCCCTCCACGCCAGGAAGGCGGGAATTTCGAGGACTCGTCGCCTAGGGGAACGATGAAGGTCTTTAACTCGGGAATTCTACCCCCATACCCACGGAGCAGCAACCACTCGACCGTGCCATCTGACGAGTCGGCCAGCGGTAGAGATCGCGCGGCAGAGCAGCTGGCCGCTTCGCCTGCACAAAGAAACGATGTGAATCGAGCGCAGGGCGCGCGCCGGAGTGCTACCGTGCGTGTTTCTCGAATGGGAGGACCAATGCACACGCGTCGAACGCCGCTCATCGTCGGAGCTCTTTTCGCCGCAGCAGCCGCATCGCTCGTCGCCGTAGTGCCGCCCGCCCCGAGCTGGCCGCAGTGGGCGCAGAACCCACAGCACACCGGCTTCCTCGACGTCAGAGCCCAGGATCTCAACCGGATCATTGCCGACTTCGTGTACGACCCGCTGGTGCCACAGGAGCAGGCGCTCAACGGTGGCGACCTCCTCGTGCACTATCAGGTCCCGCTCGTCGAAGGCAACGACGTGTACATGGAGTCGAAAGCTGGAAATTACAACAAGGGAACATATTCGTCTCAGTCGTGGCATCAGAATCGGCTCACGTGGGTCAATGGCGTGCTGACCAAGGTGTGGACGTTCGACAGCGACTGGGTGGCGCCCGGATCGCAGAACGACTTCTGGGAACCGGTCTACCACGCCGTGCTGGCGAACGGGTTCATCTACGATCCCGGACAGGGCGGCACGATCTTCAGACTGAACAAGGCCGACGGGAGCGTCGTGAAGCGCATCAATCCGTTCGGCAAGATGATCAATCCCAATACCTACACAGTCAGTCCGCTGACGGCCGACAACGCCGGCAACGTCTACTACAACGTGCTCAGGCTTCAGGACAACGGACCGTTCTACTCGCAGGACGCAGTCGATTCCTGGATTGTGAAGGTGGCGCCCGACGACTCGATCACGATGCGCAGTTATACGGGCATGAATCCGGCGGCGCCGACTGGACTCTGTCCCGGCATCTTCGACGACAGTCAGCTGCCGTGGCCGCCGAGCGCCAATGCGGTTCCGCCGATGGTGCCGTGCGGGCTGCAGCGTGTTGCGCTCAATATCGCTCCGGCCATCTCGGCCGACGGTCAGACGCTCTACACGCTGACGCGCGGTCACTTCCTGATTGGTTCGCGGCACTCTTTCCTGCTCGCGCTGAGTACCGCCGATCTGTCAATGCAGTGGGCCGCGTCGCTTCGCGATCGATTCAATGATGGCTGCGGCGTGCCGCCGTCGCAGGACGGAACGCTTCCGCCGAACGGTAAGCCGGGCGGATGCCGCGATCTGGGGCCGGCGGGCAACGCCGCGATTCTCGGTCGCGATCCCGCGCAGAACACGCGCGGCGCCGGGCGCGTGCTCGACGACGCCTCGTCGACGCCGACCGTCGCGCCGGACGGCAGCATTCTGTACGGCGCGTACTCGCGTTACAACTACGCGCAAGGGCACTTGATGCGGTTCAGCGCCGCCGGCCAGTTTCTGGGATCGTTCAACTTCGGCTGGGACAGCACGCCCGCGATCTTCCAGCACGCCGCGACCTACTCGATCGTGATCAAGAACAACCACTACAGCGGTCTCGGATCCTATTGCAACGTGGACGCGTTCTGTCCGACCGACCGGACGTCGACCAATCAGGCGAGCCCCGAGGAGTTCTTCGTCACGCAGCTCAGTCCCAGCATGACCGTCGAATGGAGCTTCCAGAACACGAACACGCTGAGCTGCACGCGTCAGGCCGATGGATCGGTGACGTGTGTGAACGACCATCCGCACTCGTTCGAGTGGTGCGTCAACGCTCCGGTCGTCGATCGCTTGGGCATTGTTTACGCGAACAGCGAGGACGGCAATCTCTACGCGATCAATCAGGGTGGAACGTTGAGGCAGAAGCTTTTCCAGCAGCTCGCGCTCGGAGCAGCGTATACGCCGGTTTCACTCGGCGGAGACGGCAAGATTTACAGCCAGAACGCCGGCCACCTGTTCGTCGTCAGCAGATAGACGTCGACGATCAGCATTTTCTTGTTGCGCATGGGCCTCGCGCGATTGCGCTCAGCGCGTATCTGGAACAGACGTCGCCAAAGCGACACAATATGGGTATGGAGCGAAGACTGCATCGTGTGTTCGTCGCCAACGGCGAGACGCACGCGCAGCAGGTCCGCGCGTTTCTCGAAGCTCAAGGGATCGACACCGCCGAGCGCGGAGAGTCGCTGCGCAACACGCACGGGCTGACGATCGACGGGCTGGGCGAGGTCGAGATCTACGTCGCCGCGGAGGATCTCTCGCGCGCGCGCGAACTGCTCGAATCCGTCGCTGCCGGGAATTTCCGGATCGGTGACGACGAGAAGCTGCCGGACGCCTGAACGTCTAGTGCAGTGCCGACGCGAGCTGACGTAGGAACAAGCCGACGTCGGTGACCATGCCGATCGTCTGCGACGAGCCGCGATCGGCGAGCTTGGTCACGACCGCCGGGTTGATGTCCACGCAGACGAGCCTGACCCACGCCGGCAGCATGTTGCCGACGCCGATGCCGTGGAGCATCGACGACAGGACGAGCACGAGCGTGACGCCCTGCAGCGCGGCGGCGTAGCGATCCTGCGCTTCGATCAGGTTCACGATCGTGTCCGGCAGCGGCCCATCGTCGCGGATGCTGCCGGCGAGCACGTAGTCGACGCCGTGGCGGATACATTCGTACATCACGCCCGACTTCAGCACCCCGTGCTCGACCGCCGGCCGCAGACCGCCCGCGCGGTAGATGGCGTTGATCGCCCGCATGTGGTGTCGGTGACCGCCTTCGATGGCCTTCCCCGTCTCGAGATCGACGCCGAGCGACGTGCCGAGGAGCGCCTGCTCGACGTCGTGCACGGCGAGCGCGTTGCCCGCGAGCAGCACGTCGACGTACCCGCGCCGAATGAGCTCGCAGAAATAGATCCCTCCGCCGGTGTGGACGACGACCGGCCCGGCGACGAACGCGATCCGCTCGCCGTGCTTCTTGGCGTCGCGCATCATCGCCGCGATCCGCGACACGCCGACCTCGACGCGCCGCTCCGACGAGATCTCGTTGGTCATGAACGCGAAGCCGAGACGATCGCGCGCGCGAAACTCGGGCACGATCTTCACGCCGGCGACGCCGCAGACGACCTGGTCGCCCTTGCGGATGTCGCGCAGCTTGCGGCACACGGCGCGGTGGTGTTCGATGACGATCGCCGCGTCCATCCGCTGGTTCTCGACGGTCACCCACAGGCCGCCGCGGCGCACGAACGTCTGGTGGTTGGTGGTGGAGTAGAAATCGTCGGGGGCGCATCCGTCGCGATCGGCGGACACGAGGTGCGCGTCCTCGATGCGCGCGACGCGGCACCCCAGTGTGACCAGCTCTTCGAGCAGCTCCGTGAGGTCGCCGGCCTCGCGCGCCGTCACGCGCATCGACACGAACGACGGTTCGTCGTTCGTCCGACCGATCCTGAAGTCGAGCACCTCGAACGCGCCGTCGTGGCGCACGACGGTATCGAACATCGCGTTGAGCAGCTGCGAGTCGATCAGGTGGCCTTCGGCTTCGACGATCTCGGTCGCGGCGGGCACGTCAGTGGGTCAGCGAGTACAGCACGATGTTCACGCCGACGGCGTAGCCGTTGGGCGAGAAGCGATCGAAGTACTCCTTGTTCTCGCCCTCGCGCTCCCAGGTGTCGGGGATGTCGGTGTTGTGCGCCATGACGACGATCAGGCGCCCCTTGTCGTCGTTGATGCCGCGGAAGTTCACGCGCGCGCTGTCCGCGCCGCGTTCCGAGACCGATCCCCACCGGCTCCAGAACTGGATCGACGACACCTGCTCGATCTCCTTCACGTCGTACAACGTGTGCATGATCGGATGATCGAGGGGGATGTCGAAGATCGGGTACGTGCTCGGCGGCAGCACGCGGCCGATCTCGTCGGCCCACTGGTCCCACGCGTCGGTGCCCCAGAAATCGTCGACGGTCATGAAGCCGCCCTTGAGCAGGTACGCGCGCAGCGCTTCCACCTCTTCGTCGGTGAAACGCGCCGTGCCGGCGTCTTCCAGGTGCAGCATCGAGCAGCGCGACAGCAGCGGATCGGTCAGGCGCACGACGACGTAATCGGGCTGGCCGGTTGCATCGAGTCGAACGGTGACGTTCGTCAACTCGCCGAGACGGACCGAGAAGTTGTTGTCGGCGCCGGGGAAGTCGGTGTCCCAGCCGCTGCCGCCCGCTTCGCGGCGGTTGCTGTAGTAGAAGCCGCGGCAGAAATTCCACGAGCCGTCGAAGTTTTCGCGCGCGGCCCATTTCGGCGGCGTGCGATAGAAGCGGCCGCCGCCGACCCAGATGCGCGGGCGCCAGTTCGGATCCTGTGCGACCTGCGCGACGACCGCGGAGGTCATCGGCGCCGCCACCGCCAGCAGGAGTGCCGCGAGCAACCGTCGGCGCGGGACAGCTGTCACGGCCTCATGATATGGCAGATTTCACGGTTCAGCGCCGCACAATGCGGCCGTCGTGCCGATTCCTTTCCGCAGGAGCTCGACCACCTGTGCTAGGAATCGCGCGCACCGCGCGGCGCTGAACGCGACGTCCGCGGCTCACGTTACTGCCGGTCATCGCCGGCGGCGCGCTTGAAGACCAGCGGGACCGAACGCTCACTCTGGCTGAAGGTTCCGTTCAATTCGGTACCGTTCTCGTTCAGCGTTGCCGCGTACGACCCACCAACGACTGGCGTGTCAAGCGTCACGCGCGCGCCGTCCTGGGTGATCCTGACCGGAATCTCGAGCCCACCCTCACTGAGGTTGACAATGACGCCGGTCGACGTGCCGTCCGGATGATTCGTCATCGTGAGGACCAGCTTCACCCCGCCGTTGACGTCGATGGTCCCGTTCCAGCGGCCTTCGAGCGCCTTTCCGATCGCCGCGCCGGTCAACGGCGCGGCGATCCTGGCCTCACCCTTTCGTGTCATCGTGAACGGCACCGCGGAGCCGTCGATGTCATAACTGCCCGAGATCGATCCGCCATCGTCGGACATCGTGCCGTCGAACGACTGGTCGGTGCGAGCCTGAAACTTGATCGAGCGACCGTCGACCGTCACTTTCTGCAGCGGCAGCCCGGTGAGTCGCTGCTCGGGAACGCTCACCGTGCCGGTGATGCCGCTGCCGTTCTTCGCAAGGTCGATCTGGAACACGACGTCCATCCCCGGTGCCTGCACGAGTCCTTCCCAGTGACCCGACGGATCGGCAGCGGTCTGCGCGCGAAGAGCCACGACGTTGAAGAGAAGTACGACGACGACCGTTGACGTTCGAAGGATGCGATACATGTGAAACTCCTTTATCAATGCGCGCGTGGCTCTTTCTCAATCGCGTGGGGCCACCCTCACGCTGGCTTCAAGGCTGTCCCCGCGCGCTCAGAAATCCTGTTCCGCGATGTTGACGGCTGCGCCGTAGAGCATCACGGCCGATGCGGCGGCGCTGACGAAGAGGCCTGGCCACGGGAGGCCTCCGGTCCGGAAATACACTTCAGCGGTCATCGCGCCGAAGATGCCGTAACGCGATCCGTCGGCGACGATCTGTTCGCCGATCGCGAGGACCACGGCGACGACGCAGGCCATCAGCGCGGGACGCCAGATGTCGTTGAACACGCTCGACAGCAGGAACGCGAGGCTGAAGAAGATGAGACCGGCGGCGAAGACGCACGCGCCGTGCACGAGCGCGTCGGCGATGCCGTAACTCTGTCCGACGGCGGGCGACAGCAGCGGCAGCAACAGCGACGGCGCCAGCGCGAGCGCGAGCAGCTCGGCGATCGCCGTCGCGGCCCGCACGCCGATGACGCGCGTTCGCGACACCGGCATCGACAGGGTGAACGACGCCGCGCCGCCGGACGTCTGCGAGAGCAGGCCACCGGTGCCGAGCAGCACCGCAAACAGCGTCCACGTCTGCGTGAGGTTCTGCCGGAACCACTGCCACCAGATGAAGCCGCGATAGTCGCGCTGCAGCTCCACGGCCTTCCGAATCAGGCCGCCCAGCGCGCCGCCGCTGTCGATCGAGCGCGTCGCCGGGATGAGCGCCGACACGCGCGGGTACTCGAACACGTTCCCCGCGGCGAGAAGCAGCAGGAGAAAGAGGCCGATGAGGAACCGGGTGCGGGTTTCGAGCCACGATTTTCGCCAGAGCATGTCAGTCCTCCGCAGATACGGTCTCGAGAAAGATTTCCTTCAGCGTCACCGGCACGACGTCGACCGACACCGGGTTCAGCGCGCGCGCCTCGTCGACGATTCGCTCGGCGCCGGCGCTCGACAGCACGGTGAGCACGCGCCCTTCGCGGCGGATCCGCTCGACGCCCGGCGCGCGAAACGCGGGCTGCGGCGCGCCGCCGTCGAACACGAGCTGAATGCGCCGATAGCGCTCGCGCAGCTCCTCGAGCTCGCCCGCCACCACGGCGCGGCCGCGGTCGATGATCGCGATGCGATCGGCGATCTGATCCACCTCGGCGATCTGGTGCGAGGAGAAGAAGATCGTCGTCTCCTGCCTGGCGACGTGCGCCACGAGCGCCTGCAGTACTTCTTCGGTCATGGCCGGATCGAGCCCCGAGGTCGGCTCGTCGAGTACGAGCAGCTCCGCCCCGCGGCACAGCGCGAGCAGCAGCGCGAGCTTGGTCCGGGCGCCGCGCGACAGCGCCTTGATCCGGGTCGCGAGCGGCAGCTCGAACGTGCGGAGGTACCGTTGCTCGAGCTCGCCTTGCCATTTGGGATAGAAGGCGGCGGTGAAGCGCACGATCTCGTCGACGGTCATGTACTCGTAGAGCTCTTTGTCCTCGCTCACGAAGCCGGTCCGGCGCCGGATCTCGACGCTCGAGTCCCGCGCGTTTGCGGGAAGGCCGAACACGCGCGCCTCGCCGGCCGTCGGCCGCGTCATCCCGAGCAGGATTTTGATCGTCGTCGTCTTGCCGGCGCCGTTGCGTCCCAGAAATCCGAAGATCGAGCCGGCGGGCACGTCGAGGTTCAACCCGCGCAGCGCTTCGGTCGTGCCGAAGCTCTTTCGAAGATCGAGCGTCTCGATCGTGCGCCGATCAGCCACGATGACCTCCAGGCGTCCTCAATCCGGCGAGCTCCGCCTCGAACAGACGCCGGATCTCGTCCTCGCTCAGGCCGCGCGCCCGCAGCCGTTCCACGGCGGAGGCGACGATCGTCTGGCCGGCGCGCAGGCTGTCGGTCACTTTCTTCGCGGGCGCGTTGGCCGAGACAAAGGCGCCTGCACCGTGCCGCAGCTCGATCACGCCCTCGTGCTCGAGCTCGCGGTACGCCTTTGCGACGGTGTTCGGGTTGATCACCAGTTCCTCCGCCAGCGGCCGGATCCCCGGCAGCTGCTCGCCCGGCCGCAGCGCGCCCGTTTCGACGGCGTGCTTCACCTGCTCCATCAACTGGAGGTAGATCGGAACGCCCAACGACGGATTCGGCCGGAACAGCATGGCAACTGTGCTACTGAACTAGCACAGTGTTACTGTGGGGGATGTGGAACGGTTTGTCAACAGAAAAACGATGGCGTGCGTCGTCTCTCGCATTTCGTGGTAATTCTGCGCGTGTGAATCGGCCGCCGCCCGAGCTCCTCGAGTTCCTTCATCGGTACGCGCCGCCCATCCAGTCGCTCGCTCTCGGCGTTCGAACCCTCGTCCATCAGGAGCTCGCCCCATGCCACGAGTACATCTTCGACATGCGCTCGAAGGTCGTCCTGTTGTACGGCGCAACCGAGCACGTCATCGCCGACGGCATCTGCCAGGTGGGCGTCTTCGCTCGACACGTGACGCTCGCGTTCCCGCGTGGCGTCGACCTGCACGATCCTGCCGGCATCCTCGAGGGCACGGGCAAAGGGATGCGTCATGTCAAGGTGAAGAAACTCTCTGACCTCGATCGGCCGGAGATTCGAGGGTTCCTTCGACAGGCGCGCAGGAACGCCGGCCTCACACGACGGCGCGGCGACGCCGGCGGCGAAGTGGTGACCCGAGTGAAGCAGAAGGGTTTACGCCATGGCGACTTTCTTCCTTGATGGTGCGATCCATAATGCCCGTCGTGCCGCGTGAAAATATTTCGACAGGAACACCCTGGGAACCCATCGTCGGGTACTCGCGCGCCGTACGCGTCGGCGACCGCGTGTGGGTATCCGGCACGACGGCCACGGGCGACGATGGGAGAGTCGTCGGCGTGGGCGACGCGTACGCACAGACGAAACAGACCTTGAAGAACATCGAGTCGGCTCTCGCGCGTACGGGCGCCACGCTCCGCGACGTCGTCCGCACGCGGATGTACGTCGTGGACATCGTCGGCGACTGGGAAAAGGTCGGCCGCGCGCACGGCGAAGTGTTCGGTGACATCCGCCCGGCGACGGCGATGGTCGAAGTCCGTCGACTCATCGATCCCGACATGCTGGTCGAAATCGAGGCAGACGCAATCGTCGGCGCCGGTCGCGAATGAACTGGCGCTATTTCGTTCCGCCCGTGACGTTCACCTTCACGTACGCGTTCGACCAGCAGCATTGGAATCCGCCGCCGCCTTCACCGGTCGAATCGTTCACCTGCACGCGCAGCGTGTAATCGCCCGCCGTGCTGAACGTCGCGCTGGTGGAGTTCTTCCCACCGTTGTCCTTGTCGATGGAAGGACTTTCCGGATCGAATTTCACCGTGGCGCCCGCCGGCTGGCGGTACACAGCCCACTTCACCGCGATTGGCGGTGGAGGCGTGAATCCCTCGGGCAGCCCGAGCGCCGCGAGATCGCCGCCGCGTGCCCCTCGACCGCCGGTCGCACCGGTCGCGCCGGTCGCGCCGGTCGCGCCGGCTGCGCCCGCATCACCTGTTCCACGTCCGCGTCCCCGTCCGCGTCCGCGGCCGGTCGTTTCGGGGACGTTGATCTTCGGTCCCTCGTCGGTGACCCATGTGGTGAGCGCGAGCGGCGTGCTGACCGCCGTCGTGTAGGTGGCCGCGATGTCCGTCGGCGGACCGGTGAACGTGGGACCGCCCGGCTGGAACATGATCTTCGGCGGCGTGTTCTTGTTGGCCGCGTCTTCGAACGGCTCGACGACGTAGTCGGCCTGCGTGTGGAGCGTGATGCTGTTGGTGAACCCGTTCGCGACGATCGTCCACGTCAGCTTCTTCTGCCCGAAGTCCTTCGGCACTTTGATCGCGAGCACGCCCCACTGGCGGCCCGTCTGGAAGTGCGTCGGTTGTCCCTGATCGGGACCGCCTGGCTCGATGCGGTTGTTCGGTCCGGCGGGGATGTCGAATTCCTGTTTCGTGTTGCGGTTGAAGTACCCGACGAGCAGGCGGACGCCGCCGGTCTTGTCGTAGTACCAGCCTTCGTACGCCGGCGTCACGCTCGTGCCGCGCTCGCGAATCGTCTGCGACAGCGGCAACGGACTGGGCGTCTGTCCCACTCCTTGGGCACCCCAACGCGGCTGCCGCGCTGGGGACCCCGCTTGGGCACCCCAGCGCGGCTGCCGCGCCGGGGACCCCGCCGGATGGGCGCGCACGAGCGTCGTGGCCGCGAGCGCGGCGATCAACACACCGACGACAGCAAATCGACGCATCTTCAATCCTCTACCGGTTTCCAGCGTTCGTGCGTTTCGCCGTTTTCGTCTTTTCGTGGTCCAAAAAAAGAGGCGCCGGAAGAACACGGCGCCTCTCTGTGCCACGAGTCGAAAAGTTTACTGCTGCGGCGCGGCGCCCGTCGCGGTGGTCGTCACCGACGCGCGCTTGGCGAGCTCCGCCTTGAACTCGTCGTCGCTGTAGTACGTGATGTTGATCCAGGCGTGGCCCATTTCGTCGACGGTGCGGTCGCCCCAGCCAACCCACTGATCCGGATCTGGGTTCGACTTGTTTCCCTTCGTGTTGTCGTACCAGGCAATGAAGTGGAGGATCGTTCCCTTCGCCAGCAGCGGCGCGACGTCGTCGTCATAGATGTACATGTTGTGCCAGTTGAAGTTGAAATCGACGACCTGGCTCAACAACTCGCGCTTGCCGTCCGGATAGATCGCCTCCATCGACATGCCCTTCCCGCGCAGGTGCATGTGCGCCTGGAAGTTCTCGATGCGCGCGTTCTGCTTCAGCGTGACGAAGCTCTCGGTCGTCGTCACGGCGTTCGGCGCGATGTCGAGCGCGCGCGTGCCGGCGACCTGGTTGCCCGAGAACGTGTTGAACAGCGCGAGCACCTCGCGGTGCTTCGGTTCCTGTCCTTTCGGATAGAACCACACGGCGAGCTCGGTGTGCGCCGAGATTTCCTCGCCGACCGCGTGATAGTGCATCTCCCACGTGATCTTCGATCCCGGCAGCATCAGCCGGCCGGAGCCGGGACGCATCTCGTCGCCGTTCTTCCCGACCGCCCATTCCATGAACAGGCCGTCGCCGACGACGTTCGGATCGTTGGTGAACAGCGCCGGATCCATGTCTTCGGGCTGCACGAGGCGCGCGAGCGCGTGATGGGTGATCTTGCGCGCGTTCTTGCCGACCGGACGGATCTCGATCGCGCGAACCCATCGCGGCTCGGTGAGGCCGGTCGGCACCGTCGGACGCCACCACGCGTCCTGCGCCACGGCAGGCATCGTGTACTCGGGTGACTTGACGAGGAGGTCGGGCTGACCGTACTTCGAGGCCAGCTGCCACACGGCGTCGGTCGGCCACTGCTTCGGCGCCGGCATGTCCTTCGGATCACCTTTCGGCGCTCCGGCCGCGACCCACGCGAGGATCGTCTCGATCTGATCGTCGTTCAGCGAGCGATCGTTCTTGAACTTCTGGATGCCGACGGTCTTGTCGATGTGCCACGGCGGCATCTGGCGCGCGCCGACGCGCGCGGCGATCGACTTGGCCCACGGTCGGGCCTCTTCGTACGTCGTGAGCGACATCGGCGCCATGCCGTCAGCGCGGTGGCACGCCTCACACTTTGCCTGGAAGATCGGTGCGACGTCCTTGGTAAACGTCGGCGTCTTGGCGGCATCGGCCGCGGACGCCGATGCAGAGATGAGCGAAATGCCAAGCGCGACCGCGAGCTGCTGACGCATGATTCGATCCGCTCCTTTCGGTGCCGACACGAACGCCCAGTCGAAAATCAGTTAATTGTGTACGGGCGCCAGCCGGGGAGCAAGACAGACGTCCAGAAATTACAAGAAATTGCAGGGACTGGCCCCATGATCAGCTCCGCCCGTCTTTCCTGAATCGGTACCGGCGCACGGCGGGCACGAAACACACGAAGCCACGACACTCACGAAAAATTTTCAAGGGTTTCGAGTTTTGTGGATGGCTTGTAGAAGTCGGGGTGGCTAAAAGCCACCCCCGATTTGGAGAGATACGCTCGCGGTGGCCCCGCGGAGCCGGTCATCGTCGCGCCGATCGGCGCTGACCAGGCGATAGCCGACGCCGCCGGTCAACCGGATGTTCTTCGTCAGGCGCACGCGCGCGTCGATCTCGGGTTCGGCGACGAAGAATTCATCGCGCACGCGAACCTGCGATGTCACCTGACGCGTCGTCGTCTGGCGCGACGGTGGAAACGCCGGCACGCGAATGAGCTGCGTGAAGGTATCGGTCAGCGTCGCCTGCCCGCCGCCGACGAGCGCCTTGGCGCCGAAGCCGACGCGATCGTTCGACCGCGCCAGCCACTGCATCACGAATCCGCCGTACGCCATGCGGCGGCCGCCCGATCGGTTCGCGAGCCAGTAGCCGCCGCCGCCGACGAACAGCGCTTCGTCGGCGACCCATCCGGCGTAGCCGCCCGCGAGCTCCGACGTCTTGTGATCGAGCTC
>Ga0075426_10002741_pt1 | contig 12580 bp, 13 predicted proteins | sample SoiMethybrSBSTD5_FD_75304 | JGI IMG/M metagenome (GOLD analysis project Ga0075426, IMG submission 75304) | Bulk soil microbial communities from a Populus tree surrounding site in Tennessee, USA - Soil MetaG P. TD hybrid SBSTD5 | ecosystem: Environmental > Terrestrial > Soil > Tree plantation...
ACCGCACCGGTGGTGAACATGTGGTGCGCCCACACCGTCATCGACAGCCCGGCGATCGCGATGGTCGCGGCCACCAGGCCCTTGTACCCGAAGCAGGGCTTGCGGCTGAACACCGGCAGCACCTCGGTGACGATCCCGAAGAACGGGATCGCCACGATATAGACCTCGGGATGGCCGAAGAACCAGAACAGGTGCTGCCAGAGGAGCGCCCCACCGTTGGCCGAGTTGAACACCTGCGCGCCGAGCTTGCGGTCGATCTCCAGCACCAGCAGCGCCGCGGCCAGCACCGGGAAGGCCATCAGCACCAGAAACGACGTGAGCAGGATGTTCCAGGTGAAGATCGGCATCCGGAACATGGTCATGCCGGGGGCGCGCATGCAGATGATCGTGGTGACGAAGTTGACCCCGCCCAGGATCGTGCCGAACCCGGACAGGACCAGCCCCATGATCCACATGTCACCGCCCATGCCTGGCGAGTAGACCGGGTTGGTCAGCGGCGAGTACGCGTACCAGCCAAACGAGGCCGCCCCGCCCGGCGTGAGGAAGCTGATGAGCAGGATCAGCCCGCCGAACAGGAACAGGTAGTAGCTGAAGAGGTTGAGCCGCGGAAACGCCACGTCGGGGGCGCCGATCTGCAGCGGCATGATCTCGTTCGCGAACCCGACGAACAGCGGCGTCGCGAACAGCAGCAGCATGATCGTGCCGTGCATGGTGAACAACTCGTTGTACTGCTGGTCGGACACGATGTGGTTGTCCGGCCCGAACAGCTGCACCCGCATGATCATCGCCATGATGCCGGCGATGAGGAAGAACCCGAAGGACGTGATCAGATACAGGTGGCCGATGACCTTGTGGTCGGTCGAGGAGAGCCAGTCGGCCATGATCGAGCCCTTGCGCGCGCTGCGCGGCGAGGTGACCGCTGCCTGGGCAGGATTTTCGAGCGTGGTCACTGGGCACCTCCTGCCCTCTGCTGCAATGCCTGTTGCAGGTGGATCCACTGGCTGAACTGGGCCGGCGTGACAACTTTGACCCGGAACAGCATCCGGCTGTGGTACAGCCCGCACAGCTCGGTGCAGTGGCCGATGTAAGTACCGGTGCGGGTCAGCGTGACTTCGAAGTGGTTCGGGTGGCCGGGGATGAGGTCACGCTTGAACTCGAACGGGACGATCCAGAACGCGTGGACCACGTCGGTGGAGACGAGGTTGAACCTGACCGTCTCATTTGTCGGTATGACCAGCACCGGAAGCTCGCTGCTGCCCGTCTGCGGGGTCCACGGCTCGCCGTTCATCGTCACGTAGCCGGTGGGCGAGCCCGGAACCCGGTAGTCCTTGTACTGGAACTGCCAGCTCCACTGGAAACCAATGACGTTCACCGTCACGTCGGGGTGGGCGGACAGCTTGTCGATGTAGTTCTCGTCCCGCGCCGTGAAGAAGAACAGGACCCCGATCATGATGAACGGCACCACGGTGTAGAGCATCTCGATCGGCAGGTTGTAGCGCACCTGCTGGGGCGGCGCGCCGCCCGACGCGCGCTTCTTCCGGTGGAAGATGATGGCCCAGATGGTCATGCCCCAGACCACCGCGCCGACGGCCCATGCGGCGACCCAGGACCCCTGCCAGAGGGTCAGCGCGACCTGGCCCTGCTTGGTGATCGGCTCGGGCCAGCCCATCCGGGTGAAGGCGTTGGACGTGCACCCCGAGGTGCCGACGGCCAGCACAGCGAACAGGGCCGCACGGGGCGCCAGCCGGCTCAGGCGGGCACGCCCCCGGGGCGGCGGCGCCACCGGCGGCTGCCCGGGTACCGGGCCCGGATCGTGCGCGCCCCGACTGGGTGGGGCGCCGGGGGTGGAACTCACAGGTTGCCTTCCCAGCGGATGACTCCCGGCTGCGCGGGACTGGCGGCGGCACGGGCTGGCCATGGCTCGTCCTACAGGCTGTCGTGGAAACAGTATCGCGCTCGCCGCTGGCTGCGGCTAGGACCCCCGTCAGTGTCGCGGTCCGGGCAGCACGCGGCTAGTGTCGTGGGGTGCAGCGCGTTGAATCGGCGGTCAGCCAGCTGGGCCGGGCAGTGCATACCGATGCCGGCAGGCGGGTATCGCATTCACATGGCGTCATACTCGCCGCCCGCTGTCGCGCGCTGCCCTGCTCCGCCGCTGCACGGCGCAGCACGGTGAGCGTGGTGCCCCGCGGCGGGACCACGCAACGGCGGCCCGCATGACTTCCGCTGCCCCTCCAGCCCCGCTGGTCACCATCGACGCGCTCGGCCGCAAGTGCCCCATCCCCATCATCATGCTCGCCGAGCGGATTCGTGACGTGCCAATCGGGCAGGTCATCGCGGTGCTCGCCGATGACCCGGCCGCCCGGACCGATGTGCCGTCCTGGTGCGCCATGAAGTCGCACGATTTCGTCGCCGCGGCCGACCTGTCCGAGGGCTGGGCCTTGCTGATCCGGCGCAGGTATTGACTACTCGCTGTCCGGTCGCTGGAAGCGGCCAGTGAAGCGCGAGTCGCTCTCCCACCACGGTCGGCTGTCCGATGTGGCGGCCGGGGCCATGCCCGCTTCCCCGGCGCCCGGTACCGCCGCCTCCGCCCCGGCGCCAGGTACCGCCGCCTCCGCCGCCTTGGCGTCCAGTTCGGCGTCAACGTGTGCCGCCTCCTGCTCGTCCTCCCTGATCATCACGATGAGCGTGGCGGCGAGGAACGGCAGGCCCACCAGGTCGCCCAGGATCCACAGCGCTCCCCCGCCGATCACCTGGTCGGCGCGCAGGCTCGGCCCCCAGGGCCGGCCGAGTGCCTGGTAGTACGAGCCGGCGATGAGGTGCTGGTCGGCGAGCACGGCCAGGCCGAGGACCGCGTCGCCCACCACCTCGGCCCCGGTGACCCACAGCGCGACCAGGTACGGGTAGGCCTTGGGCACCGGGTCGACCCGCAGCAGAGTCCAGAAGAACACCAGGCCCGGCACCAGCAGCGCGGCATAGGTGAGTTCCCGGATCGTGGCGTTCCGCAGGCCCGCCTCGTACCACGGGGTGAAGTACAGCAGGAACGGCACGATGACCAGCACCATCGCGGTGATGGCCGGGAAGGTGAGGATCCGGGCGGCCCGGCTGTGCACCATCGCGTCGGCCCGGCGCCCGGGCCCGGGCAGCGCGGCGTAGAACAGGGACAGCGGCCGGCCGAGGGCCAGGAACAGCGGAGCGGCAAGCAGGAGCAGAACGGTCTGCACCGCCCTGTCGTAGAACAGCACGTGCTGGTAGACGCCGAGGAAGGACATGGTGGCTATCACCACGGTGCCGGTGCCGCCGATCAGGAACGCAACGGCCCAGGCGCGCGGCCACGGCTGCCCGGACCGGCGGATCCGCCGCATGCCCGCCAGGTACAGCAACGCCGCCGCCAGCACCAGCACGAGCACGGGAAGATCAAGCGTCCACGACGTGACGGCGCGAGCCGGGGTGAGTGGGGGCGGCACCACGGAGCCACACTAGCCTGGCGGCCAGGCCAACCCTGATTTCCGCGCGCCGCTAACGTGACGAGGCAGGCCGACCACGACCGCGGCTAGAAGTAGTGCGCGGCGATGTCGGCCGCGGCGTCGTCTCCGTAGGTCTCCGCGATCCGCCCCGCGACCTGGGCGGGCTTGAGCTCGTATTCCTGCGGCCCGATGGTCTCCAGCGCGCTGACCGCCACCAGGTTGCCCAGCTGGGCCGCGCGCTCCAGCGACAGGCCCCAGCCCACCGCCGCAAGGAAACCGGCGCGGAACGCGTCCCCGGTGCCGGTCGGGTCCGCTTTGTGCACCTCGGCCACCGGCCCCACGAACAGGGCCGGCTCGCCAGCCCGCTCGATCCGGACCCCGGCGGGCCCGAGGGTGGTTACCCGCACACCGACCTGGGCCAGCACCTCGGGGCTCGTCCAGCCGGCCTTGCGCTCGATGAGCGCCTCCTCGTACTCGTTGCAGAACAGGTACTGCGCCCCGGTCACCAGCGAGCGCACGTCCGGCCCCTCCAGCCGCGGGAGTTGCTGGGAGGGGTCGGCGGCGAAGGGAACGCCCATACTGAGGCACTCGGCGGTGTGGGAACGCATCGCCTCGGGGTCGCTCGCGCCGATGAGCATCAGGTCGACGCCCTCGCTGCGGTCAGCGAACGGCGCGAGGGTGATCTCGGCATCCTCGGACATCGCGCCGGGGTAGAACGAGGCGATCTGGTTCCCGTCGGTGTCGGTGGTGCAGACAAAGCGGGCGGTGTGGTACCTGGTGGACTCGCGCACCCCGGCGCAGTCGACGCCGTGCCTGGTCAGCCAGTCGCGGTAAGGGCCGAAGTCGGCGCCGACCGCGCCGATGAGCAACGGGCGCAGCCCCAGCACCCCAAGGCCGAACGCGATGTTCGCGGCCACCCCGCCACGGCGTATCTCCAGGTCATCGACGAGGAACGACAGCGACACCCGGTCGAGCTTCTCGGCGATGAGCTGATCCACGAACCGGCCGGGGAACGTCATGAGGTGGTCGGTCGCGATGGACCCAGTGACGGCTATCTGCACTGGCAAAACCTAACACGCCCGACCGGGCGCGCTGGACATGCGGCGTTCGCCATGCCCGCTCCCGCAGGCGGCGGTCAGCCGACCTCCATCAGTGGAATGAGTCGCCGCAGGCGCAGGACCCCGTCGCGTTGGGGTTGTCGATGGTGAAGCCCTGCTTCTCGATCGTGTCGACGAAGTCGATGGTGGCGCCGGCCAGGTACGGGGCGCTCATCTTGTCGGTGACCACGTGCACGCCGCTGAACTCGACCTCGATGTCACCGTCAATCTCACGCTCGTCGAAGTAGAGCTGATAGCGCAGCCCCGAGCACCCACCCGGCTGCACGGCGATGCGGAGCTTGAGATCCTCGCGGCCTTCCTGCGCTAGGAGACCGCTCACCTTGGCCGCAGCGGTGGAAGTAAGGATCACACCGTGCGTTGCCGTCTCGTGCTGAACCGTCATCTGTGATCTGCTCCTGCGTTGGTCTGCCGCTTGAGCGGCGCGTTGTCATTCCTGTACCCCTCAACCATATGCCGTGCGCGGTCATTCCGCCCCCCAGCGCCCCCGCTGGGTTTGCTTGCGGGCCGTCGGGCAAGGCGCGGTCAGCGAACGAAGTCGATCCCGCCGGTGTCCGCCTCGCTACCGTCCGGGCGGATCAGGTAGCCGGCGTAGCCCGGCAGGCCCGCCACGACCGCCAGGGCCTCGTCGCCGCCCACCGCAACCCCCGTGGCCAGGGCGTCGGCCAGGGCGAGGCTGGGCCCCGTGACCGTGGCCGAGGCGGCGCGGGCCGCGGGCAGCCCGGTGCCCGGGTCGATCAGGTGCGGGCCGCGCTCGTACCCGCCGGATGTGGCCACGGCGGCGTCAATCTCTACGATGCAGGCCAGCGCGTCCGCCCGCCACGGGTGACGGATGCCCACCCGCCACCGCTGCCCGGTGCCGGGCGACCCGAACGCGGCCACGTCCCCGCCGCCGTTGATGAGCGCCCCGGGCAGGCCAGCGCCGCGCAGCTCGTCCAGCGCGCGCTCAGTCGCCCAGCCCTTGACCAGGCCGGTCGGATCGAACCCCCCGGGCATCGCCCACGGGTCAAACCAGCCCCCCGAGGCCTCCTTGGCCACACGGCACTCCTGGAGCACCGCGCCGAACTCGGGTGGCATCTCGCTGAGCACGGCCTCACCGCGCCGGAGCCGGCTCACCGGGCTGGCCGCGTCCCAGGTGCTGAACAGCGCGTCGCAATGGTGCAGGACCCGGCAGGCTGCGGCCAGCGCGGCCCGCACCGCGTCCGGCGGCAGGGCGCCGTGGACGGCGGTGAACGAGAAGACCGTTCCCATCGCCGGCTCGGCGTGCTTGGTCACCGGCGCCTGGCCTGCGGGTGCACCGGGCAACCGGGCTGGCCGGGGCAGGTCAGCAGGGCCGGGCCCGCTGACGTGGCCTGCGGGGCTGATCACTTGATGTGCAGCTTGTCCAGTGCCGACTGGATCGACTGGGCGTACGCCACGCTGGTGTAAGTCGCGCCGCTGACGCCATGGATCTGCGCGCCGTGCGCCGCCAGCACTTCGGCTCGCAGCATGGGAATGACCTGCTGCGCGAGTTGCTGGGAATAGGGCTCAGCGGTCCGCAGCAGCGGCACGGACACGCCGGTGATCTGGTTGCCGCGCGCGGTCACGGTAACCGACAGCTCCCCGTACCCGTACTGCTCCACTTTTCCCGTGGCCGTGCGGACCGGGCCGGAGGCGCCCGCCCTGGCCGCGGGACCGGTGGTCCGGTCCGGCGCGGAGGGGGCGGCAGCGGCTCCGGCGCTTCCCGGCTTCGGCTGGCCCAGCGCGGCTGGCGCTGCCGTCCCTGAGCCGTGAAAGCCGATGATGCCAGCGAACCCGGCGGCGGCGCCGGCGATGAGGTACCAGCCTGCCCGCTTCATCGGTGCGTCCCTCCCGCTATCACAGAGCGTATGCCTCATGGTGGATGGCCTCGCTGGGCAGCCCCAGCCGGGCGGCAACCTCGACGATGCTGGTCACGAACCCCTCGGGCCCGCAGACGTAGAGGTCCCGCCGGTGCAGGTCGGGAACAAGGCGCTGAAGCGACCGCTCATCCAACGGGGCCTGCTCCCGGGTGCCGACCAGTTCGTGCAGCCGGCCGTTCCGGTACCGGACCAGTTCCGCGACCTCCCTGCGCAGCACCAGGTCCTCCGGGCGGGCGCCGCGCAGCACCACCACCGGCGCGGAGTTGCGCGGCAGGTCCTCCAGCAGCGAGCGCAGCGCGGTGACACCGATGCCCGCGGCCATCAGCAGGACCTGGGGACGCAGCTGCGCGAACCTGGTGAAGGCCCCGTAGGGGCCCTCGATCACGATCCGGGTGCCGGGCCGCAGCTTGGCCACCGCGGCCGAGTGATCCCCCACGGCCTTGACCGTGAGCCGCACATACGGCGGCTGTGGCAGCGCCGACATGGTGTACGGGTGCGCCTGCCACCACATGGACCTGGTCAGGAACCGCCAGAAGAAGAACTGCCCGCCGGTGACCGCCAGCTTGTCCAGGCGGCGCCCCGAGCAGATTACCGAGACCACGCCCGGTCCCTCCTGCCGCACCTCGTGCACCACGAGGCGATGCCGCACGCTGCGGACCACCGGGAGCCCGAACCGGTAGCACAGCACCAGGCCTGCGGTGGCCGCCCAGGCCACCGACCACACGATCTGGGTCAGCGGGTGGCCCACAAACGACGGCCCGAGCGCGAGGACATGGGCGAACGACAGCGCAAGGGCGAGGTACATGTATAGGTGGACCAGCCACCACGTCTCGCGGCGCAGCCTCCGCCGGATAGCGTGGATCGAGAGGACCCCGATAGTGCACATGATGCCAAGGCCCACGGTGGCGATCAGCACGTCGGGATAGCGGGTGAGCAGCACCGCAACCTGATGCGCAAGGCCCGTCCGGGCCGCCTGCGCGTAGCCGATGGTGATGAACAGCGCGTGCGCGAGCAGCAGGCTGATCGGCCACGGGGCGAGCCACCGGTGCCAGCGCAGCAGCCCGTCCTGGCCGAGCACCCGCTCGATCGCCGGTATCCGGCTCACCATCAGGACCATCAGCAGCGCCAGGTACATGCCGACAAGCCCGGTGAGGCTGCCGAGGAAGGTCGCCGCGCCGCCGGGAGCGCGCAGCTCAGCCAGGGTCTCGTCGGTGATCGCCAGCGCGGTCACCGCACCGAGACCGGCGCCGGCGAGCATCAGGCCGGCCCGGGCGAGCGCCGGGCGCGGACGTTGCGGCTCGGCCCGGGCCGGCTGGCGCTTCCTGCCCTGCCGCGACCTGGGTGCCACCACGGAATCGAAGCCCACGGACGGCAACACTCTCAACGCAAACTGGCCGGGAGGTGAACGCTTTCTCTGCGCGCGCTCTGAACCTGACCGCGGGCGCTAGAGCCCGGGCGCGCCCCAGACCGGGAACCACCGGCTGAGGTCGGCCTCGATCGGCAGGTCCGACCCGATGTTGCCGCGTGCCTCGAGTTCCAGCGCGTTGTCGCGGCGCTCGGCGGCCGTCGGCGCGAACGGGTAGAACGTCCCCCGCTTGTAGAGGTAGACGATGCCCAGCTTGCGGCCGCGGGGATCGGTGAACCCCACCAGGGTGCACAGCAACTGCGGGCCGAACCCCCCGCCCGCGAGCGATGTGTTGACCGCGTGCAGGTCGGTGACCAGCGCCCCCATGTCGTCCGAGGAGTGCCGGCACACCAGCCAGGTGAACCCGTAGGAGTCGTTGGTGACCTCCACCTGGGCCGCGTCCGCGCCCATGGACAGCAGCTCGCGGACGTCGGCCTCGATGTCGTGGAACGCGCGTCCCTCGGTCGCCCGGAAACACACCGAACCGGTCCCGGTGGGGACGAACCCCATCGAGGCCTGGAGGGTGACGGACGCGGTGGGCAGCGAGAACAGCGCGTCGAGGTTCGGCTGGACCGGCTTGGTCCGGCCCAGCAGCGTGTCCAGGAAGCCCACCGGCTACCGGCCGAGCTGTTCGGAGATCTCGGATAGTTGCTGCAGCCGGCGCTCCAGCGACGGGTGCGTGGAGAAGACCGAGGACAGGGTCGTCGTGTTGGCCTTGAACGCCGGGGCGAAGTAAAAGGCGTTCAGCGCCTGCGCCTCGCGCAGGTCCTTGGTCGGGATCGCGGACATCGCCCCGCTCACCTTGGTCAGCGCGCTGGCCAGGGCCGAGGGCTGGCCGGTGAGGAGGGCCCCGGCCCGGTCGGCCGCGAGCTCGCGGTACCGGGAGAGCAGGCGGATCAGCAGGAAGCTGATCGCGTAGACGACCACGCTGACGAGCATCACGATCAGCAGGATCGGCAATGCCCCGCCGTTGTTGTTGTTGTTGTTGCCGCGCCCGCCACCGCCGCCGAACAGCTCACCATAGAACGCGAACCGGACCAGCAGGCCGGCCACGATGCCCAGGAACGAGGCGATCGTCATCACCACGACGTCCTTGTGCGCGACGTGGGACATCTCGTGCGCGAGCACGCCCTCGAGTTCCTTGTCGTCCAGCCGCCGCATCAGCCCCGTGGTCACGCAGAGGACCGCGTTGTTGCTGTTACGGCCGGTGGCGAAGGCGTTGGGCATGTCGGCCTGCGCGATCGCGACCCGCGGCTTGGGCATGTCGGCCAGGGCACAGAGCCGGTCGACGATCCCGTGCAGCTTCGGCGCTTCCTCCGGGGTGACCTCCTGCGCGCCGGACGCCCGGAGCGCGATCTTGTCCGACCAGAAGAGAGACCCGAAGGTCAGCCCTCCGCCGAGGAGCACGGCGAAGAAGATGATGGCGCCCGCCCCCACCTTGAACGCCGCCAGTATGAATACCAGTGCGACTACGAATGCCACGAAGACGAGTCCCAGCAGGAACATCGTCAGACCCATCCGCGCTTGCAGCCCCCTGTCGGGCGCATAACGGGTTCGCACCATTGCGGCGCCTCCGTTCTTGCCTGAACCGGCCACCGGGTCAGGCTCTACCTGTCTCCAGTATCACGCATGAGCGGGGCAAAAAATTCCAACGCCCGCAGGTGCGTGTAGCCGTCACGGCCACGCATTTGCCGGTGGCGTTGCGCCGCCAGCACCGCCCGTGTGCGGACTCGCTCCGATTATTCGCGGGAATCCTGAGACTTAGCTGAATGCCAGCTACGGGCCGGGAGAGCGTCCCGGCCTTGGATGTGGCTCAGCCATGCGTCAGGCGCCCAGCCCCGGCGCGGCCTCAGCCCGGAATATAGCCCTCGTCGGTCAGCATGTGCCGTACTTCGTCGAGATCGGCGTCCGCGCGCGGCAGGATCGAGTCCGACGGCTCCAAGACATCCTCGGCAAGCGGCGTACCGAGCGTCCGTACCCGGTCGAGCAGCGCGACCAGCGCGGGCCGGAAGGCCTGCTCGTTGCCCTCGTTCACGGCCCTCTCCAGGGCCGCGTCCAAGGCGTTGAGCTCGTCCGACGCCGCATCGTCGACCTGGAGCTGCCCCTCGCCCAGAATCCGGACGATCATGCCCCATCACCGGCTTGGGGGCGCTCGGCCGCAGCCGGCCGCGCCGCACCGTCCGGCGCTTGCGCGCCGCCCTCGATCGCCTGCGCGTTGCCGGCGCCGATCTCGCCCCGGAGGCGCTCCAGTTCGAGGTCGATGTTCTGCCCGCCGCGCATCGAGTCAAGCTCGGCCTGGATGTCGTCGCGCGGCGTGCCGCTCATGTCCTCGAGCGCGCCCGAGGCCATCAACTCGTCGATCGCGCCGGCCCGCGCCTGCATCTGCGCCGTCTTATCCTGTGCGCGCTGCACCGCCATGCCGACATCGCCCATCTCCTCGGAGATGCCCGACACCGCCTCGCCGATCCTGCTCTGCGCCTCAGCCGCGGTGTAGGTGGCCTTGATGGTCTCCTTCTGCATGCGGAAGGCTTCGACCTTGGCCTGCAGGCGCTGCGACGCGACGGTCAGCTTCTCCTCGTCGGCCTGAAGCGACTGGTACTGGTTCTCCAGGTCGGTGAGCTGGCTCTGCAGCGCCGCCCTGCGCCCCAGCGCCTCTCTGGCCAGGTCTTCCCGGCCGGCCCCGAGCGCTTGCTTGGCCTGCCCCTCCAGCCTGTTCTGGTTCTGCCGCAGCGAATTCATCTGAAGCTCGACGCGCTTGCGCGAGGTCGCCACGTCCGCGACACCCCGGCGAACCTGGGTGAGCATCTCAAGCTGCCGCTGGTAGGAGTAATCCAGGGTCTCGCGGGGATCCTCCATCCGGTCCAGGGCCTTGTTGGCCTTGGCCCTGAAGATCATCGAGACCCTTTTCATCACGCTCATTGGCGCGACCTTCCCCTTCATCGTGTGCGACCGCTGCCGCTAGCCCAAACGGGCGCCGCCAGCCGCGCCCCAATCCTCGGCAGCGGCCCACATGCGAGCTGGTTCACCCAGCCTACGCGGTCCCCCGCGTGCCCGTCATCACGACCGCCGCCACGCGCGGGAGCGGGCCCTGACTGGCCGACGGCCTTTCTCCCGGCCAGTCCGCAACCCGGGCATCTGAGCGTAAGCTGGGCGCGTGTTCCGACGAAGCCGCACCAGCACGGACGAGGGGCCGGGCCAGGACGCCGCCAACGGCGCCGATGCCACGTCCGGCGCTGACGCCGCCCTCACCACGTCACCCGCCGTAACGGCGGGCAAGGGCAGGCCCACCCCCAAGCGCAGCGAGGCCGAGCGGCGCCGCCGCCAGCCCTACACCGCCCCCAAGGACCGCAAGGAGGCCTCCCGCGTCTCCCGGGACCGGCAGCGCGCCGACCGCGCCCGCCGGATGGAAGCGGTGCGCCGGGGCGAGGAGTGGGCGCTGCCGCCCAGGGACCGCGGCCCGGGCAAGGCGCTGGCCCGCGACTACGTGGACTCCAAGCGGCGGGTCAGCGAGTACTACATGTACGGGCTGCTGGTCCTGCTGGTGCTGCTGTTCGTCCCCAGCATGATCGTGAAGTCGATCGTGCCGTTGCTGGTACTGGCGGCAGTCCTCGTCATGGCCATCGAAGGCATCTACCTCGGCCGGAAGGTGAAGTCCCTGGCCGCCAAGCGGTTGCCCGGGGAGAGCACCCGCGGCCTCAGCCTGTACGCGGCCATGCGCGCCCTGCAGATCCGCAGGCTGCGGGTGCCCAAGCCCCGGGTCAAGCCGGGCGACAGCTTCTGAGCGCACCGGCGGCACAGCCGGCGCTCCCCGCACGCGGGCTCCAACTCCCCGGCGCAGGCGGGATGCACGGTCCCGTTAGGGCGTGTCCCATAGATCTATGCCGTCGCGAGCGGCTGTCCGGCGGGATGCATCGCAAGGCGGAGGAGGAGCCCATAGCGGAGCTATTGGCGACGACGACAACGCAGTGAGGCGCCCGTCCGGCAGCCGCGCAGCAGGCTGGATGATCTATGGGACATGCCCTGGGCGCGCGACGGATGGCCGTGGTGCCAGGGCCGGGCTCCGGTGCGCCATGGGCAACGGTTTAGACTCCTCCGAGAGGACTTGTGAACAGCTTCACAAGACAGTCGGGACACGTTCGGATGCATCAGCACATTTCCCCCGCAGATTCGGCTGACGTCATCGTGGTAGGCGCCGGGCCGGCCGGCTCGTCGACCGCCTTCTACCTGGCCCAGGCCGGGCTGGACGTGCTGCTGCTGGAGAAGAGCAACTTCCCGCGGGACAAGGTGTGCGGCGACGGGCTGACCCCCCGCGCGGTCAAGCAGCTCGTCGGGATGGGGATCCCGCTGAATGCCGAGGACGGCTGGTTCCCCAACAAGGGCCTGCGCATCATCGGCGGCGGGGTCCGCCTGGAGCTGGACTGGCCCGAGCTGGCCAGCTACCCGGGTTACGGGATGATGCGCCACCGCCGCGGCTTCGACGAGACCCTGGCCCGCGCGGCGGCCAAGGCCGGCGCCCGGCTGCTTGAGGGGGTCAACGTCACCGGGCCGGTGCTCGACGAGGCGAGCGGGCGGATCACCGGGGTGACCGCGCGGGCCAGCGTACCGGAGGGCGACGGGACGGAGCGCACCTACCACGCGCGGCTGGTGATCGCCGCGGACGGGAACTCCTCCCGGCTGTCGCTGGCCATGGGCCTGGCCAAGCGGGACGACCGGCCG
>Ga0075426_10002743_pt1 | contig 12577 bp, 6 predicted proteins | sample SoiMethybrSBSTD5_FD_75304 | JGI IMG/M metagenome (GOLD analysis project Ga0075426, IMG submission 75304) | Bulk soil microbial communities from a Populus tree surrounding site in Tennessee, USA - Soil MetaG P. TD hybrid SBSTD5 | ecosystem: Environmental > Terrestrial > Soil > Tree plantation...
CCTGTACGATCACGCCTCTACTGGCGGACACACAGGTTGTCGATCTCACCGCCGATCCGGAGGAAGGTTACCGCCGCCTCTGGGCGGGCCTCAAAAGGGCAGGTCTCGATTCATCCAGTGTGTTCGATTGGGATGGGCAGCGGCGGCCATTTCCCGGGTTGGAGTCCTTCGAAGAGAAGGATGCGGCCGTTTTCTTCGGCCGTGAGGACGAAGTGCAGGAGGTCATCGCAGCCCTCAACCATTCCTGGAAAATCCCCGAGCCGCGGCTCTTCGTCATCCGGGGTGCGTCCGGGACCGGCAAGTCGTCTTTGGTGCGGGCGGGTGTTCTTCCCAGGCTCAGGCGAGATACGGAGCACTGGATCGTGCTCGAGCCTTTTCGTCCCGCCGAGATCGGCGGGCCGTTCGCAGGTTTGGCTCGCGCTCTCGCAAAAGCGCTGGAAAGCGCAGGCCGGTTCCGGGACTGGAGAGACATCCGGGCTTTGCTCCACAAGAGTGCCGAGACAAAAGATGAAGAAGCGCTGGTTGAGCTGGCGCTCGACCTCCGAACGGATCACCAGAGTGTCCTCGTCACCATTGATCAGGCGGAAGAGCTGCTCGCGCATGACCGCGCAAACGCGACGGAGTCTTTTCTCAGGCTTCTCGGTCATCTGACGGGCTTGGTGAGCGGACCGTTTTTTGTGATGGCCACTTTACGGTCGGACTTTCTGCCAGAGCTCGAGGACCACGTCGAGCTTCGGGGTAAGGCTCGCAAAGGGATTCATGTCCCTCCACTGGGCGTCGAAAACCTGGCCCGGATCATCGAAGCCCCCGCCGAGGTTGCCGGCCTAGAGCTCGAGCCGGGTCTGGTGCAGGCGATGGTGTCTGAAGCCGGAACGTCGACCGCGCTCCCCATCCTGGCGTTCGTCCTGCGGCAGCTATGGGACCGCCACGGGCACACAAAACGGTTTACATTGGAAAACTATCGCGATTTGAATGGGCTTCAAGGGGTGATTGGGCGGACGGCTGAGGCCGTGTATGAGGAGGCGGTCAACACGGAGGACCAAGAGCAGAGTCTACGCAAAGCGTTCCTTTCGATGGTCCAGGTTGGTGAGGAAGAGCAGCTCATCAGAAGGCCGGTCAGGTTGGCTCAACTGCCGCCCGAGGTGCATACGCTCGTCGAGCGCTTCGTCCGCGGACGGCTGCTGGTGAAGAGTAGCGCCGCAGGCGGCGAGCCGGTCGTCGAGGTCGCCCACGAGGCTGTGCTGACCAGCTGGCCGCGGCTCGCAACGTGGATCAGAGAGGTGCGCGGAGAGCTGCGTCTGCTCCGGCAGATGAGACTGGCCGCTGCCGAGTGGGAAGAGAACGGGGAGGCAGAGGAGTTCCTGTGGCCGGACAAGCGGCTGGTCGCGGTCTACGAGATGATCGATCGTTTGGCACCGGAGCTGAGCGAAGTCGAGCGTCGATTCGTGGGTCTGGTTGGCGACGGTGACCTGCTGGAGGAGCTCAACGACCTCGCGACGAGACATCATCGCCGCGTCCAGATCGGCGATCGACTGGCAAGGGAAGGTGACGGCCGTCCAGGAGTCGGCCTGGGCCAGGATGGCCTCCCGGACATCGTCTGGTGCGACGTTCCCGGGGGCGAGATCAGTCTGGAGGGCTGTGCGGGTTCTTGTCACGTCGAGCCGTTCCAGATCTCAAAATACCCGATCACGTGGGCGCAGTACTCTGCCTTTCTGCAAGCGCCCGACGGGTTTCAGAATCCTCAGTGGTCAGAGGGACTCGCCGCTCACGAAGAACACGCTGGAGGCGGACGCAAACGGCCGGCAAATCACCCGGCCGAGAATGTCTCTTGGTTCGACGCGGTGGCCTTTTGCCGTTGGCTGAGCGGACGGTTCGGCTATGAGGTCAGGCTCCCGACCGAATGGGAGTGGCAGCAGGCCGCCACCGGGGGCGATCCGGCCAGGAGCTACCCCTGGGGAGCGGAATGGGACGCTCGCCGCGCCAACACCCTGGAGAGTAGCCTGCAGCGCACGACAGCGGTCGGCATGTACCCGCACGGGGCGTCGCCCGTCGGAGCACAGGACATGAGCGGTAACGTGTATGAATGGTGCGTCAACGAGCACGAAAACCCGGAAAAAGTTGGGTTGGGAGGATCCGCACCAAGGGCGGTGCGTGGCGGGTCCTGGCAATGGGAGCCCAAGTATGCCGGCGCCACCGTGCGCGGACCGGACGTGCCCGATGTCAGGATCCCCGACCACGGATTGCGGGTGGCGCGTGCCTCTTGAGGATAGGATGCGCAGCGGTTGATCTCCTTCCCTCCGGAGGATTACGGATGCGTCGCTTCGTTTTTCCTGTATTTTGGGCCGTTCTTCTGCTGGTATCCCTGTTGCCGGCTTCCCTCGCCGCCCAGACTCGCGTCCCCGCGGAGCTCAAGCCCAGCGCCGAGCAGCCCATCGATGCCGGCGCCACGGCGAAGATTCGCCGGTACACGACGGCGCCGGAATTCAACTCGCCGCTCACGGACTACCTGCCGGCGTCCGCGACCGTGCCGAGCCCGAGCGCGGTCCTTGGCGACGTCGCGGGGGCGCCGGGAATCCTGCCGTACACGGCGGAGGTGAACCGCTACTTCCGGATGCTCGCGGCGGCGAGCCCTCGTGTACGGGTGATATCGATCGGGACGAGCGAGGAGGGGCGCGAGCGGATCGCGGTGGCGGTCAGCTCGGAGGCGAATCTCGAGCACCAGGAAGAGAACACCGCGCGGCTCGCGCAACTGGCGGACCCGCGCCTCCTGAAGATGGACGACGCCCAGGCCGCAAGCTTGATCACGTCGAGCGTGCCGGTCTACTACATCACGGGCACGATCCACTCTCCGGAGACCGGCGCGCCCACCGCGCTGATGGAGCTCGCCTACCGGCTGGCGGTCGACGAGAGCCCGTACATCCGCGCCATCCGCGAGCATGTGATCACCCTGATCACGCCGGTCGTCGAGGTCGACGGCCGCGACCGCATGGTGGACGTCTACCGCTGGCACCTCGCTCATCCGAAGGCGAACGTGCCCCTTCTGTCGTACTGGGGCCACTATGTCGCGCACGACAACAACCGCGACGCGATGGGCATGACGCTGTCGCTGTCCCGGCAGGTGCTGGATACATATCTTGCCTGGCACGCCCAGGTGCTGCACGACCTGCACGAATCGGTGCCGTTCCTCTACGACAACACGGTGGGCGACGGCCCCTACAACGCCTGGGTCGATCCCATCCTCACCAACGAGTGGCAGATGTTCGGGTGGACGAACGTGGCGCAGATGACCAAGCTCGGGATGCCGGGGGTCTTCACCCACGGCGACTTCGACACTTGGAGCCCGGGCTATCTGATGTTCATGGCGGCGATGCACAACGGCGTGTCGCGGCTCTACGAGACCTTCGGCAACGGCGGCGCCGACACCGAGACGCGCGAGCTCGATGCGAGCGCAACGTCCCGCACCTGGTACCGCCAGAACCCGCCGTACCGGACCGTCTCCTGGTCACAACGCAACAACAACAATTATGAAGAGACCGGCCTCCTGATCTCGCTGGCGTTCACGGCGGAGAACCGCGAGCTGCTGCTGCGGAGCTTCTGGGAAAAGAGCAAGCGTTCGATCACGAAGCCGGAGCGGGAGGGGCCGGCGGCGTACGTCCTGCCCGCCGACGACCGGCGGCCGGGCGCCCAGGCCGAGCTGCTGCGGGTCTTGCAACTGCAACACGTCGAGATCTCGCGCGCCGACCGGCCGTTCACCGTGGCCGTAGAGAGAGACAAGGACACGGACACGGACAAGGACAGGGACAAGAACAAAGACACGGACAAAGCGAAGGATAAAACGCCCACGCCGCGGACCTTTCCCGCCGGCAGCTACGTGGTGCGCATGGACCAGCCCTTCAGCCGCGCCGCCGATGCTCTTCTCGACCGCCAGTACTGGAGCCCGGACGATCCGCAGAAGCACCCCTACGACGACACCGGCTGGTGTTTCCCCGCCCTGTTCGACACGGAGGCCGTCCGGGTCACCGACCGCCAGGTGTTGGCGGCGCCGATGAGCCGCGTCGAGGCGCCGGTCCGCTTGCGCGGCGGCGTCTCGGGCAGCGGTCCTGTGCTCCTCGTCGCCCAGCGCGGGGACGATGCGATGTTCAGGCTCCGGTATGGGCTGGGGGACGCCACCGTCGACGCCGCGGCCGAGCCATTCAAAGCTGCGGGGCGCGACTATCCGCGCGGCACCTGGATCGTGCGCGGGGCGCCGCCCGAAGCGGTCGATGCGGTCAGCCGCGCAGCCGCGGAAGCCGGAGTCGCGGTCGACGCGGTGGCTGCCGCGCCGAAAGTCGCGACGCGGCCCGTCGCGAAGCCGCGCATCGCGCTGTTGCACACCTGGATCAGCACGCAGACCGAGGGTTGGTGGCGCCAGCGCCTCGATCTGCTGAAGATCCCGTACGACTACATCAGCACGCAGAACGTCGCCGCCGACGCGAGCCTTGCGACGCGCTACGACGTCATCCTCTTCCCGCCCGTCGGCCTCGGGGATCCGCAGCGCATCGTGAGCGGCCTGCCGATGTGGGGCGAGCCGATGCCCTGGAAAACGACGCCGGAAACGCCGAATCTAGGCAAGATCGACGCCACCGACGATCAGCGGCCCGGCCTGGGATTCGCCGGGCTCGACCACCTACGCCAGTTCGTGGAGCAAGGAGGCCTGCTGGTCGGTGTCGAAGATACGGCGCAACTCCTGATCGCCACCGGCATGGCTCCCGGCGTGCGCGTCACGAACGCCAAGAGCCTGCGGGTCGTCGGCAGCGTGCTCGACGCGCGTTTCCCCGACCCCACGTCGCCGATCGCCGACGGCCTCGGCGACCGCCTGTCGGTCTACAGCGCCGAGGGGATGAGCTTCGAGCTGAGCAATGCGGCGGTGGGAGGTTGGACCGAAGACGAAGAAGACCGTCCGACCGGCCGCGGCGGTCCCAAGGACACGGACGTACCGCAAGGGCGGCCCGCCGAGCCGCCGCCACCCACGCCCGCGAAGGTCGAGCGCTGGGAGGCACGGCCGCTCCGCATCGAAGAGATGCGCAGGAAGTTTTCGGTGATCCCCGAGGCGCTCCGGCCGCGGACCTTGGTGCGTTTCGGCGACGCCGACGATCTGCTGGTTTCCGGCCTGCTCGAGCACGGAGGCGAGCTGGCGCGCCGCGCCGCCGTGGTCGAGGTTCCGCTCGGCAAAGGGCACCTGCTGCTCTTCGCCATCAACCCGATCTGGCGCGGCTCGACGATCGGCAGCCACCCTTTGGTGTGGAACGCGATTTTGCAGCACGTGTCGTTTGGGGCGGCGGGGGCGGAAAAGCGCTGAGCCCGCCACCCGCCTTCACCGCATGCTGCCCACCATCACCGGCGTCTCCCGATAAACCTCCGGGTACACCCGCTTCAAGGCCTCAATCTTGGGGAGGTCGTTCCGCACGATGTAGGGGTACGTGGGGTTATGGATCAGAAAATCCTGGTGGTAGCCCTCCGCCGGATAGAAGCCTTTCATGGGCTCGATCTTGGTGACGATGGGCGTTTTGAAGATATTCTCCTTGCTCAGTTGCGCCACATAGGCCTTGGCGATGCGCTCCTGCGTCGGGGAGGTGAAAAAGATTTCCGAGCGATAGCTGGGGCCGGAGTCCGGACCCTGGCGGTTGAGCTCGGTGGGATCGTGGGCGACGGAGAAGTAGAGCCGCAAGAGCTGGCCGTACGAGACCTGTTTGGGGTCGAAGGTGATCTCCACCGACTCGGCGTGCCCGGTCCTCTCGGTTCCCACCATTTCGTAGTGGGCGGTCTCCTTGGTGCCTCCCGAATAGCCGGCGACGACCTTGGTGACCCCTTGCACGTGCTCGAACATGCCCTGCAGGCCCCAGAAGCAGCCCCCCGCGAGCACCGCGGTCTGCGGTCCGGTCGCCTCGGCGGCGGGCGTGTCGAGCGCCGGAGCGGGAATCACCTTGTTGATCGAGTCGGCCCCCACCCGGCCGCAGGCCAATCCGCAAGCCGCGAGCGCCAGGGCCGCGACAATGGTTTTGCTGGTATACATTGTGGTCTCCCTCTAGAGAGCGCTGGCAGGCGCGCGAGTGCGCCTGCTCCTGTTCATACGTTACCGCCAGGAGCCGCGGATTCGGGTGTGTGTGGCTATAGTCTCTGATCCCGCCGGATCTGCCCGTACTCCAGATCGAGCACCAGCACCCGCCCACGGTCGTCGGCGAGGGTCAGGTATTCGGGGGTGAGGCGGAGGGCAACGCGGGTGGCGCGGGCGAGGACGACCTCGGCGCGGACGTGCGCCGTCGCACGGTGAATGAGGTAGATCCGGCTCTCCTCGGGACCGCGGACAGGGGCGGCGAGCCAGTCCGCCGAGACCACCGGGGCACCGCTGGTCCAGCCGCTGCCGGGGAGCCGGAGTTGGATGTCGGGCCGGCCGTGCTGCGCGACGTGGAAAAGGGTCTCGGCCGCCTGTCCGGTCTCTGCGGCTTCCGTCCACTGCGCGGCGAGCGTCCCGTCGGCGGCGGTGCTCAGACTACGGGCTTCGGCGGCTCCCGCTTCGCGGCGGTTGCGCAGGACGAGGGACGGCAGCTCGTAGGTCCACACCTCGGGGTCAGGCGCCGTGGTGAGGAGCGAGCAGCGTGACGGCGAGCGGACGATGGCGCGCACCCGTCCCGCCAGGTCGGGGACTCCCCAATGGCCGTCGAAACGGTCGGCGGTGAGATCGATCGCCACCAGGCCGTCCCCGGCGGCGACGAACCAGAGGACGCCGTCGTGATCGGCGGCGAAGGCGTCAAGGCGGGCGTCGCACCAGAGTTGGGCGCGGCGGCTGGCGAGGTCGAGGCGGGCGATCCGCCAGGAGTCGCCGCGGCGGGCCAGGGCGAGCGCGCGGTGGCCGTTGTCGGCGAGCACCAGGCGGTGCGCGGGCTGGTCGAGCTCGGCGACGGTGCGCCCGGCGCGGGAGAGCAGGCGCACCCCGGCCTCGCCGAGGGCCACCAGGGTCAAGCCGCTGGGCAGGAACGCGGCGTCGCAGGCCGGCATCGTGCCGATGTCCGAGGGACCGATCTCGATGCGCCACGGCGCACCGAGCGGCGTGCGGTCCGTCCACGGCTCGCGGCTGTCGAGCGGCAGGGCCGGCGCGTCGGCGCGCAAGGCGCCGTCGTCGGCGAAGGCGACGAGCTGGCGGAACTGCGCCGGCGACATGCGGGCGCCGAAGCGGCCCGAGTCGCGGGCGATGGAGCGCACCGCGGCGCGCGCCAGGCAGGTGGCCTGCGGGGTGCGCGGTCCCTGGCGGAGGGCGTCGGCGAAGGCAAGACGCGCCGACGCTCCTTCCGCCCGCCAGCTCTCCAGAAGGTTCAACGCCTGGTCCCGCGTGGCCGCCAAGTCTTCCGGTACCATCGCGGGCACCAGGGTCAGCTTGCGCGCCAGCATGCGGCCGGCCGGCGCGCCGCCCTGCTCGATGGCGCGGTCCATCCAGGCCGCCGCCGTCTGGCGGGCGTCGAACACCGGCCAGACGGCCTCGACGGCGGCCACATAGTCTCCTGCCTCGGCGTGCTCGGCGCCCCACAGCAGGCGCAGGGCTCGGGCCTCTTCCCGCTTCCGCGTGCGCTCCAGGCGGGTGACGGCGTCGGCGAAGGCGCCGGTGCGATGGGCGATCCACAGCGCCCGCTCGCGATCGCCGGTCAGGAACCACTGCCGCACCACTAGGCCCGGCGCCAGGTTGCGCGCCTCGGCCATCTCGGCGGCGAGACGGAGCCGGCCGTGACGCTCCAGGAAGGCGACCGCCTCCTCGTGGGCGTGCAGCACCTCGGCGAGCACGAAGGCCGCCTCCTCGATCTGCCCCTGGGACTCCAGACGGTCGAATGCCGCCCGGTAGAGGCGCTGCAGCTCGCCGTAGAGGTCGGGCGCCACCTGAGTCACCGACCAGGACGCGCCGAGCGACGGACGGATCGCCAGGTCGGCGCGCGGCCCCGGCAGGCGCATGGGCACGCCGCGCAGCGCCTCGGCCTCGAGACCGCCGAGAGGGATCGCGTAGCGCAACGCCTCCAGGATGTCGCCACCCTCGAACATCTCCACCATGCGGTGGATGTAGGCGGCGTGGCGGCGGCCCACGAGGCGGGAGAGGCGGGACGCCGCGGCGACGTGGGCGGTGAGCTGGCGGAGCGTGGCAGCGAGCCGCTCGCCGAGCCCGGGCGAGCGCCGCGGCGCCCGCTGGCGTTGCGCTCCGGCGATGCCGATCTCCCAGGCCCCGGAGCCGATGTCGGAGCCGTCGGAGATGCCGGGAATCCCGGAAATGCCGGAAGCCACCGTCGACTGGCGCTTCAAGGCGCGCACGCTCCAGCGCAGGCCGTGCAGCCAGCTCGCCACCCGGACGGGCAGCGAGCGGATGGGGGATTGGAGAGCCGGGTGCGCCGGCCGCGGCTCCCGCGCGCGCAGCGCGGCGAGGACGGCCGCCAGCTCGGGCGCCGCCGGTGGTACTCCCCTGAGGCGGGTGCGCGGATCGAAGGTGACCGGTCCCGGCGGATGGGCCTTGGGCTCCACCGGCGGGGCGCCGAGGGAGACCGTGGCGGCCACCGTGAAGCCATTCACGTCGAGCCAAACGGCGGGATCGATCCGGTCGGCCTCCGCCGGCCGCTCGACGTGGGTGGACCCGCCGCGCAGGCGGACCATCGCCCCCTCGGGCGGATCGAGGCTCCGCAGCTCGTCGGCGGCGAACGGCGCGCCGACCAGCGCCCGGCCCACCGCCACCTTTTCGGCGGTCAGAGGAAGACCGGGGGCCTGGTCACAGCGCACCCACCGCGGAGACGGCAGCCGGATCAGCCACCCGCGGGAGTCGCCGAAGACGGTGGCTCCCGGGACCCAGAGGGCGAGGACGCGCCGCCGCGCCTCCTGGGAACCGGTCAGGGCGGCATCCACGAAGAACGCCGACGCCTCCACGACGCCGCGATGGGTGAGCCTCTGTGGGCGCACGATTCTCATCTCCGCCTCAGGCCTGCCTCATGCCTCGCCCTCCGGCAGCAGGCGGAACAACGGCGCGTCGTGGTCGAGGGAGGTCACCACGATTTCGCCCGAGACGGTCACGTAGGCGACGTGAGGGCCGGCCGGGCTCGCCGCGGCGTGGACGATCTCGGCGCCGGCGGGGGCCAGCTTGCGGGTCCATGAGAGGCCGGCGAGGACGAGCGTGCGGCGGTCCTCGTCGAGCAGGAGCAGGCAGGCGTCGCCGCGCTGGGCGTCGCGCGCCACGCCGATCACCTCGTTGCCGGCGAACGGAGTGAGGAAGGGGCGGCCCCGCGCGCTGACGACCTCCCACGCGCCGTCCGGATGCTCCACGGCCACAAGCCCGTGCTCGGGATGGGCGACCTTGCCGCCGAAACCGAAGAACGCCGTCTCGCCCGGGCCGTCCAGCACGACGGCAGTCACCGGCGGCGACGAGCCTGCCACGGTCGCGATCCGGGCCGGTCCGTGCGCGCCCGCCGGCTCCACGAAGGCGAGCTGCCCGGAGACCGCGGCCACCGCCGCCACGCGCCCGGCCACCCGCTCGAGAGCCCGGCCCTCAGCCGCCTCCAGGAGACGGAACAACGCGCCGCTGGAGTCCACGACGAAGGAGGCTCCACCGACGGTGAGGAAGGGGTGGAGCACCTCACCCCCGGCCCCTCTCCCATCTCCCACCCGCCCTGTCCCCGGGAGAGGGGAGAACCCTCGCAAAACAGCCTCTTGATTGGGTGCTTCTTCTGCCAAAGTTCTCCCCTCTCCCGGCGGGGGGTGGAAGGGAGATGGGAGAGGGGCCGGGGGTGAGGTGTACGCCGCGCCCGGGCTTCCCGGTCCGCGCTTCTGGTAGTACCAAGGCGTGAGCGCGCCGCCGTGCGTCATCGCCACCACCACCCGCTTGCCCGCGAGGCCCACCGCCAGCGGCGGCTCGCCCGGCCACGGGTCGTAGCTCCGCGGCGCGCCGGCCGCGGCGCGCGGCGAGTTGGGGATGGGGAAGGCGACCAGACCGCCGTCGGCGGCGCGCGCGAAGAGCTTCGAGCCATTTGCGGCGAAGACCAGATTGGAGACCGGGATCAGCCTTCGCTCGAGGCGCCGGGGCGCGGAGGCGGCGGCGGCGAAGGGATCGCGCAGCAGGCGGACGCAGGCCCAATCGGCAGGCAGCTCCAGGGCGACCTCGGAAGAGGGCGCGCCCGGCCAGCGGCCCACCTTCACCGCCACCCGGCGCACCTCGGGATCGAGGATGTCCCACACCTGGAGGACGGAGGCGCCGCGCGTCGTGGGCAGCGTGCCGAGCCGCGGCGGACCCACCATCCACAGATCGTCGAGCTCGCGCCAGCCATGCACCCGGGCGCGCCAGGCGGCGACCTGGGCGTCCGTGGCTTCGTGCGGCGTGCGCGCTTGCAACAGACGGAAGATGCCGGCCTCGGTGACGTCGGTGTAGAGCGGCGCTTCGGGGTCCTGGAGGATGCCCCAGGCGAAGCGGACGCCTGCCGCCTCGGCGCGCCGGGCGAGGACGATGAGAGCGGCGAGCTGGGCGATGCGCGGCGAGCCGAGCTGCGCCGGACCGGCGTCGAAGACCGCCACCGAAGTGCGCGCGCCGCCCGGCGCCGGATGGTTGACGCGCAGAAAGATGTGCTCGCCCATCACGGCGCGGCGGTTGAACTCGTCGGGCGCCTCGTCGGCGAGCAGCCACTCGCTGGCCAGCAGGCGCTCGTAGGGGCCGCGGCGGGTCAGCCCGTCGAAGCCGTCGGCCTCGCCGTCGCCGCTCGCGCGGCGGACCTTCAAGGGTCCGAGCGCGGAGGAGAGGCGTTGCAGGGCGGGACCGAGCGAGAGGGCGAGATCGCGGGGGAAGATGGAGAGGTAGGGACCCCAGGCGGCGAGCGGGCGGGGGAGGTCCATCAGCCCGCCTCTTCCGGACGCCGCTCCTCATGATCGGCAAGATGATCCGCGAGCCAGGCCGCGAGCACCGGCCGCGACAGCGGACGCGCAGCCTCCGTCGAAGCGAAGAGCGGCGGATCCACCAGCACCACGTACGGCGGCGAAGCACCGGACCGGCGAGCCCTGCCGAGCAGGGCACGTTCCAGGAGCGGCAGCGGCACCGACGGCTCGCGCGACGTGGGGAGGAGGAGCGACGGCGCCGCGGAGTCGCGGCCGAGATACGCCGCGCCGTCCACCCAGGAGAGATCGGCGGCGTCGCCGAGCACCACCAGCAGGTCCGGCGCTGCGACGCCGCTCAACCGGCCGAGCGCTTCGTCGTCGCGCGCGAGAAGCCGCCGCGCCAGCGCCCGGGCCGCCTCCCCCCGCACCGCCATGCCGACCGGATCGAGCGGCGCCTTACGCGGTCGCCACTGCACGGGGATGAGGTCGTCCTTCATTCTTCTTTCATCGCAAAGCGGCGACGATCCCGGCCCGTACCTCGGCGAGGTCGACCGGCAGCGCTTCGGGGGCGAAGCCGGCGTCGATCTCGCGGGCGATCCCCTCGAGCCGCAGGCACCAGTCTTCCAGTTGATCGACGCTCGTCGGCCGTGCGCGCAACGCCTCGCGGCCGGCCGCGGCGATGCGGGCGGCGCGCGCCAGCGGACCGCGCGACGCCTCCTCGGCCGCCGCGGGAAGGGTGGCATTGTCGGAGAGCGCGAGCACGTCGCCCAGGCACTCGCGGGCGAGCGACTGCTGCTCGCGCGTCGGCACCACGAGGACCAGCGGCCAGAGGTCGGCATCCGTGGGCCGGGTACGCCCGGCCAGCGCGGCCGCGGCGGCCACCAGGCGCTGCGCCTTGACCGCCCGGCGGTCGGAGAGCACGATGCCGGCGCCGCGCAGGAGCCGGATGGCATGCGCCACGTGCGGCCGGATCCACGTCAAGTCGGCATCCCGGGCCGCGGCGCCGACGATCTCCACGTCCGACACGTCGGCCACGCTCCCGGCGCTGGCGAAATCGCCGCGCGAGAGGCTCCAGCCTCCTTCCAGGAGCTCTTCCAGCCGCGGGTCCGGCACCGGATCGACGAAGATGCGGACCAGGAAGCGGTCCGCGAAGGCGGCCAGCGAGTCGTCCTCCGGCAAGACGTTCGAGGCCCCCACGCACACCCGCAGCGGGCACTGGATGACGCTGTGGCCGCGGCGGAAGACCCGTTCGTTGAGGATGCCGAGGAGGGTATTGAGGATCGCCGTCGAGGCCCTGAACACCTCGTCGAGAAACGCGAATTGCGCCTCGGGAAGCATCCCCGCCGTCTCCGTCTCCACGACCCCCTCCTTGAGGCGGCGGAGGTCGATCGGCCCGAAGATTTCGCTCGGCTCGGTGAAGCGCCCCAGCAGATACTCGAAGTAGCGTCCCTGCACCGCGCCGGCGATGCGCCGCACCGCCTCGCTCTTGGCGGTGCCGGGCGGCCCGATCACCAGCACGTGCTCCTCGGCCACGCCGGCGAGAGCCACCATCTGGGCGAGAGCTTCGCGCTCCACCAAGCCGCGGACCGATTCCGCAAGGGCCTGTCGCAGCGCGTTCGCCGCTTCGGGGAGAGACTTGGTCATGGCTGACAGGGTCGACTCATCCTAGAGGAATCCAGCTCCCATGGGCAAGGCAAACGCCGCAGTCTCTAAGAGA
>Ga0075426_10002745_pt1 | contig 12570 bp, 8 predicted proteins | sample SoiMethybrSBSTD5_FD_75304 | JGI IMG/M metagenome (GOLD analysis project Ga0075426, IMG submission 75304) | Bulk soil microbial communities from a Populus tree surrounding site in Tennessee, USA - Soil MetaG P. TD hybrid SBSTD5 | ecosystem: Environmental > Terrestrial > Soil > Tree plantation...
TTGCAGAAGTACCGGTCGACGAGCTGCGCCTCCAGGTCGTCGATGATGTCCGAGTATTCGTCGCGGTCCCGCTGCGCGATGCGCGCCACGGCGTTGAGCGTCGCGGTGTACAGCTGCTCGGCCAACGCGCGGCCGCGCAGCGTGAGGACGCCCGAATTGAACAACGCCTGCGCGCGCTCCTTGGCGAACGTCGCGTCGTGATACACCTCGCGCACGGACCGGTTGGAGACCGTCTCGTAGCCCTCCTTGAGCTCGTGCAGGATGCCGTGGTCGTCGTCGCCTAACTCTGGCACCTGCACCTCTTGCTGCGACTCGACATCGATGACGTCCAGGAGCAGCAGCGCGTGGTGCGCCGTGAGCGCGCGCCCCGACTCGGAGATCACGTGCGGCATCGGCAGGTTCGCCTCGCGGCACGCTTCAGCCAGCGTATAGATCACGTCGTTCGCGTATTCCTGCACCGAGTAGTTCACGCTGGCCGCGACGGTCGACCCGGACCCATCGTAATCGACGCCTAACCCGCCGCCCACGTCGACGTGCGTGATGTCCACGCCCGCGGCGTGGAGCTCGGCGTAAAAGCGCGCCACTTCCTGCAGCCCCGCCTTGATGTACCGGATGTCCGTGATCTGCGAACCGAGGTGAAAGTGGATGAGCTTGAGCACATCCAGCCGGCCCATCGCCTGGAGCTTGTCGATCACCTTCACCAGCTCGCTCGTGTTGAGGCCGAACTTCGACTTCTCGCCGCCGCTCTCGGCCCATCGGCCGTAGCCTTCGGAAGCGAGCTTGATCCGCACCCCGGCCGTCGGCATCACCTGCATCTGATCCGCGACGCGAAGCAGCGTATCGAGCTCGGCCATCTGCTCGATGACGATGAAGACCTGATGGCCTAACTTCTGGCCCATGAGGGCGAGGCGCATGAACTCCTCGTCCTTGTAGCCGTTGCACACGATCATGTGGCTGGTCGACTCGGTGAGCGCGAGAACTGCCTGCAGCTCGGGCTTGCTGCCGCACTCGAGTCCGACGCCGTGCGACGCACCGAACTGCACGATCTCCTCGACGACGTGCCGCTGCTGGTTCACCTTGATCGGATAGACCAGCGTGTAGCCACCTTCGTAGCCGAACTCGCGGATGGCCGTTTGGAAGCGGCCGCTCAACGTCTCGACGCGCGAGCGCAGAATATCCGAGAATCGCAGCAGCAACGGCAGCGTGACGCCCTGCTCCGCCAGGTCCGTTGCCAACTCGTACAAATCGAGCTCGCGATCGGGGCGCGATTTGTCGGGGCGCACGACGACGTGGCCGCGCTCGTTGATGTCGAAGAATCCGATACCCCAGCCTTCGACGTTGTAGAGCGTCCGCGAGTCTTCGATCGTCCAGGGCGCGGTCTGTTCCACGCCGATCGGTTCCACAACTCGAGTTGCCATGGGGGCGAAGTTTAGAGGGTGCGGACCCCGCTGAATAGGTCCCGTGAGGCACTCACGGAAAGAGACGACGCACGCGCCAGCCCGTGTCGTCGCGCTCGTACAGAATTCGCTCGTGGAGACGATGCGGTCGGCCGCGCCAGAACTCGATGCGTTCCGGCACGACGCGGAACCCCGACCAATTCGGCGGCCGCGGCACGTCGGTGCCGGCGAAGCGCGCTTCCACCTCGCGCACGCGTTGCTGCAGCTCGGCGTCGGTGGCGAGCGTCGCGCTCTGCCGCGATGCCCACGCGCCAATGCGGCTCATGCGCGCGCGCGAGGCAAAGTATGCGTCGGCCTCGGCGTCGGTGACGCGCTCGACCGGACCTTCCACGCGCACCTGCCGTTCCATGGGCTGCCAATGAAAACACAACGCGGCCCACGGATGCGCGAGCAGCTCGCGGCCTTTTCGACTCTCGTAATTCGTGTAGAACACGAAGCCGCGCGCATCGACGTCCTTGAGGAGGACGATGCGCGCCGACGGGCGTCCCGCATCATCGACGGTGGCGAGCGTCATGGCGGTGGGCTCGGCGAGACGCGCGCGGTCGACGCGCTGGGCCTCGCCCAGCAGCGCCGCAAAGTCCGCGATCGGATCGGCGGGTGTCGCCTGATCGTTAGGCGGAGGCGTGGCGCTCACTGCGTCAGGCCGCGCCGCTTCAGCTCCTTCTTCGCGTCCGCCCAACCCTGCGCGGCCGCCTTACGGAACCACGACACCGCCGCCGAATCGTCCTGCGGTACGCCGCGTCCGTTGGCATACATGAACCCGACGTTGAACTCCGCCTGCGGATCGCCCTGGTCGGCGGCGGCGCGGAAGAACTTCATGGCCTGCGCATCGTCGCGGTTCACACCTTTGCCCATGCCGTAGAGCCAGCCCAGCCGGTTCTGCGCCCACGCGCTCCCCTGGTCGGCTGCCTTACGGTACCAGAGCACGGCCTGCTCCACGTCGACATCCACACCGGTCCCGTTTTCGTAGGCCATCCCGACCTTCACCTGCGAATCGACGTCCCCGAGCAGCGCCGCCTTCTTGTACCACGCCGTCGCCTGCGTCGCGTCGCGGGGCGCGCCGCGTCCGGCCTCGTACATGAGCGCGAGCTGGTACGCGCCGTCCCGGCTCCCCGCATCTGCCGCCTTCTTGAACCACGCGAAGGCCTGCGTCGGATCCCGCGACACGCCGTACCCCTGCAAGTACATCGCGCCAAGGTTGCGTTGGGCATTCACGTCGCCGGCCTGCGCATCGCGCGTGCATGCGGTCAGCGCGGACGCCCAGTCCTTGGACCCGTACGCCGACGAGCACGACACCGATGGCGGCGATGCCACCGCCGCGGTCGCCGCCGTCGTCGTGGCAGGCGGCGCGGACTTCCTGGCGGGTTGCGCCTCGGGCCGTGGCGACTCCTTGCGAGTCTGCGGTCGGCTCTCCACAACGGCACGTGCCGACTTGCCGCGCGGCGCAGCCAGCGCCGGAGACCAGAGCAGCGTCTGACCCGGCTTGAGCGTCACCGTTTCCGTCACCGGCGCCGCCCCCGCAACCTCGGCGCCTAACGTGTACGTACCGGGCGGCAGCGCGATCGCCGGCGGCTGCCACACAATCCCGTTCACCGTTAGGCGGGCGGTCGGCGGCACCCGGTCGCTCACCATCACGCGGGCCGTGTCGATCGGCGGCAATGCCAACGGACCCTGGCCCGCTTGCGCGACCACGCTGTCCATGCGCGTCGCGTCGGGCGCCGTCAGCCGCGCGTGAACGAACATGGCAGCGGCGAGCACGCCAACCAGAGCGACTGCGCCGCCGGCGATCATCCACGGTGGCACCCGCCGCGCGGGGCGCGGCGGCAGCGTCTCATCGACCGGCATTTGATCCGCGGGAATCAGCACTTCCTGCGGCGTCAGGCGAGGCATCATCGGTTTGGCGAGCGTCGGCGCCGGCGACACGACCTCCGATGGCGCGGTCACCGGTGCCGCAACGGGCGCCCGGGCCGGCGACGCGGCGCCGATCGCATTGACCAACGGGTGCAGCACCTGCGTCTCGCCTAACGAATAGGAGTCCGTTGCCGGACCGGCATCCGGCTCTTTTCGGAGTCGCAGCGTGACCACCTTGCCCGACGCGAGATCGCGTGCGAAGTACACGCCGCCGCCGCCCTCGGCCCGGTCCATCTCGCCGAGGATCTCGAATTCACCGCGGGCCGCGGCTTTCACGGCGTCGAGCAATTCTTCGCGCGAGCCGCTTTCGGTAACGGCGTGCGCGACGTCGGCGCCGCACTGCGGGCAGAACTTGCCCCAGTCGACGAGCGGAGCACCGCACCGACCACAGGCCGTCGAGATCGCCCGCCCAACCGTCGCGTCCAGCGTACGCGCGACGTCGAGGACGTAGTCGCCGGCTGTTCCGTCGAGCCGAAGCGCAACGAGCGCGGCCGATTTCAGATCGCGCGCCAAATAAATGACGCGTCCGCCAGCATCCCGGCCCATCTCGCCCAACACTTCATGGCTGCCGACAGCGGCATCGCGAACGGCTCGGAGTAACTCGTCGTTATGATCGCCTCCCCCAAGGGGTACGGCGGTCAATCGACTTGGCCCAACGTTTTGCTGCATGACGTCTCCGGAGACGCGCTTCGAGGTGCGATTCAAACTCTACGTAAGTAACGACTCGATGGAAAGATGACACCGTCACCAGATGCACGCGTGCCCGCAACATGACTGTCGCGGGCACGGGTGGCCGTCGTGCGCATTGGGAGGCGTCGCGGACGGCGCTACGGCTGAGATGGCTTGGGCTTATCGAATGTCGGCGGTTTGACGGTAATCGTGCGGCCAACCGAATCGACGCGTTGCTTCGCCTTCTCGGCCATGTTCTTGGTGACGGCGTTGACGTCGATGTTGGGAAGGCCGGCGACGGGTGGCTCCGCCGCGTCGCCACCGGTAGAACGACCATGCGCCCCCGATCGCGTCTTCGCATCCGAGGGCTTTGCATCCGTCGTTTTCGTCTCTGCCGGTTTCGCATCTGCCGTCGTATGCTCGGCGCTCGGATGGGAGTCGGCCGCATGTTCGTTTGGGCGCGCGCTTCCGGCTGGCGGAGCCGACTCCTGCGGCGCCGGTCCCCCTTGTGCGGTATGCACTGCCGGATGCTGCGCCGCCTTGGACTTCAGGGCAACGCTGCCCGCCGTAGCAGAGACCGTGCTGGCATCCTCGGTGGCCGGGCGCTCCATGAAGAATGCCCAACCGGCCGCGCCGGCTACGACAATGATGGCGGCTGCCGCGAACACCTTCACCCAGTTCCGACGCGGGGCTGGCGTCCACTCGGCGACTTCTTCGCCCGCGTCGATGGATCCGTCGTCAGCCACCCGGTCGTGCGACTCGACGTGCGTCTGGTGATGCCCCTGATGCACCTGTTCCCACGCGGTGCTCTCGGCGCGAGGTGGCGGGGCTTCGACGCGCGGCGCGATTGGCGGAGTGAATCGCGTCACCTCCGGCGCGAGCGGCGTCGTCACGGCGGCAAACGCCGGCGAAGCCGGCATCGGATACTCGGGAGCCTTGGGCGGAAGCTGGCGCCGTAAGGCAGGAGACGTGGGCGCCTCGATCCAGGGCAGCGTGGTCGACTTGGTCACGGACTCGCGAATCGGTCCCGTGCGGGGCTCCGTGCGTTCCGTGCGGGCCGTACCGCCGGACTTGCGTGCACCGTTCGACGCGGCCGCGGGGGAGGCCGGCGCGAAGGCGTCGGTCGGCTGCTGCGTGTTGCCGCTGATGCGCCCGCGCGGCGCCGCGTCAGGCGGCCTGAGCTCGACCGTCGGCGAGGCGGCCGGCGCCGGTGCTGCGTTAGGCACCTGACCGCGCAACCGCGCGGCCCGCTCGCGCAGACGCTGCTGCTCGTCATGGTTGCCGCGGGCGGCGAGCACGTCGGCCAGCGCCTCGATGCTCGGTGCGAGCGACGGGTCGTCCGCTTTCGTCGTGGATTCCTTCGACGCCAGCGCGCGGCGCGCCAGCTGCTCGGCCGCGTGCAGATCGCCTTCGGCCGCGCGGACCTTCGCCAGACTGGCGACGATTGCCGCGACCTCGGGATGATGCTGGCCAAGCGCGTGCTCTTTGATCGAGAGAAGCCGGAGGAGAAGCGGCGCGGCGGACGTGAAGTCGTTCTTGCGGAAGTACAGTCGCGCGAGATTGCTGAGGGTGACCGCGACGTCGGGATGCGACTCGCCTAACGTTTTCTCGCTGATCTCGAGCGCGCGACGAAACAGCGGTTCCGCCTGCGCCAATTCGCCACGCGTGTAGTGCAGCGCGGCGAGGTTGTTGATGTTTTGCACGAGACCGACGTGATCGCCGCCGAGCATGCGCTCACGAATCGCAAGCGAGCGCCGGAAGAGCGCTTCGGCTTGCGCGAGATCCTTCTGTCGGTACTTGAGCTGCGCGAGGTTGCTGAGGCTCGTCGCCAAGCGCGCGTTGTCGGCACCGAGCAGCGTCGCTTCGCGAATCGCCGCAATGAACGACTGCTCCGCTTGCGCGTAGTCGCCTTGTGTGAACGCGCGGCGGCCGTTCTCGTTGTGCCCTTCCCAGCGCGTTTCGACGGTTTCGGTCATCCGGACTCCTCCCGTGGTACAGACGCGGAGGAGGTGGACCCTGTAACCGCTTGAAGATTCAGCCTTGCGCACCCCGTCGGGTGCTCACCGCTTCCTCACGAAATCGCCTCGGAGTCGTCGCGCGTTTCGACCGCAGAAGCGAAACGTTTCGAGGCAGTGCGGCCGGTCCCGCGCAACGCGGCAAGCCTCAGAGACCGAAATGCTTTCCGCGAGCCGCTTGCAACAAGATTCGCCCGTAGATCACGTGACTCAGCACCAGTGCCAGGAACAAGAGGCCGACGCTGCAGATCGATATGAACGATTCCGTTCGATCGATGCCGCCCGGCAGGCTGATGAATACCACGAGCGCGTAAATCAACACGAGTCCGCTGGCGGCAGCAATCGCGCCCAGTCCAGCCAGCATCCGAAACCGTGAAATCGAGATCACTGCTCTTCTCCATCGACAAATGTGACACGCACATCCGGGTGTGCTGCATGGGGCGTGCGCGGGCTGTCCATCATGGCCGAAAGCGCAACGCGATGTAAACCGTCGTGTGGTGACGCGTCGGCCGATCGAGCGAGTAGCCGGCGCCGGCGAGCACGTGCACATCGGGTACGTGGATCGCCCAGAGGCCCGTCTCGTCGAACGAGGCTTCGACACCGGCAAACCGGTGCCAGTCATGCAGCTCGGACCCAGCACTGCCCGCCCAGAAATACGGGCTGACGATGCCGAGAGGAAGATCGATGCGATAGGTCGCGACACGCCGGCCAACCGCAATGCCGAGCGGCGCGGCCGGCATCGCGGCGCGCTCGGACGCCAGGGCATCATCGAACAGCGGCGAGGTCGTGCCGCCAAGAACGAACTGTTCATAAGCGGGCGCACCGCGTGCGGATTGTCCGTAGGTCGCGTGGGCAGCGAGTGCCCATCCGCCGCGTCCCACCTCGAGAGCCGCTGCGACCGTGCCGCGCGCCCACGAGGTGTCCGCCGTGCGGCCTCCGGCGCCGCCCACGGATACTCCTTCATCGAAGCGCCAGTCGTTAGGCGTCTGGCGAAACGCACCATGATACTCGGCGAAACCGAGGGTGCGTGTCTGGTGCGCGTACGGAGCGCCGTTTATCTGACCGGCCGACGCGCCGGCGCGGAGCGCGTGCGCAGCTCCAGTGTATCGGCGCTCGACGGACGCAATCGCATCGCCGCCGGCGTAACGCACGTCGAGATACGTTGGAGCCGACACGCCGCCGTGTTGTCGCGACGGCTGCTCATCCGCGTAGAAGCCCTCGGCGCCGAGCACGACCGGCCATCCACGCCACGCGCCGCCGACCGACGCGCCGCGCCACGTGCCGCGATCCCCGTACATACCGCTCGCGATCCACGTTAGGCGGCCGACGGGATCGGTCCCGGAGATCGCGGCGCCGAACGACTTGCCTTCGGCGCCCAGGCTGAGCGTGGGCAGCGTGATCAGGTTGCGCGGGCCCAATCCGTACGCGTGTGGCGGTTGGAGCGCGGCGCGGGCAAACGAGCCTACCGCGACAGGCGCAGGCACCGTCGCCGGCGCGAGCGCCGGCGAGGTCGCGAGTGTCGGCGGCAGCGACGCCGTGTCGGGTACCGATGCGAGGTCCAGACCTCCCGCGTGCAATCGCAGAAAGTACACGGTGTGCGACACGTGATCGGGCTCGGGGTCCGACGCGGCGCTCACGAGTGCCGTAATCGCGCGCGTGTCGCCGGATCCGAGCCGCATCACGGCGATGTTCGGGATGCCGCCCGAATCGGAGGTGAACACGATCGACGAGTCGCCCGGCAGAAACGCCGCCTCGTATCGGTTCACGCGGTCGCGCGGACCGACCGCGTTAGGCACCGGCGTCGGCGCGCCGAGGTCGAGCGTGGCGAGGCCCCACGTGCCGTCGCGCTGCACGCTCACGATGACGCGACGTCCGTCGGACGAATAGCGCGGCCCGTGGTACACGACGTGCGGCGATCCCGCCGCCAGCGTCCGGATCGCACCGGTGCCAAGATCGATGAGCGCGAGATCGCAGATGCCCTCCACGCATCGATCGGCCACGGCGTGCCGGCCATCGGGCGACGGATCGGCGGTCCGGATCCCCGCGTCGTGCGTGATGCGCCGCACGGCGCCGCTCTCGAAGTTCCAGGCGAAGAGATCGTCCCGGAGCGCGCCGTCGCCGCGGCCCGTGCGCCGCACGAGCAACAGCTCGCGTCCGTTAGGCATGAACCGTGGCGAACCGTACGCGAATCCGGCGTGCGGATAGAGCGTGGCCAGCGGCACCTTGGGCTCGGGACGCCAGGAGATCGCGGGCACATCTTGAGGGTCGCGCTCGCGCAGCGCAGCGCGCGCCCGCTGCGCCGCACTGGGCGACGTGTCCGCCGCCGTCTTCCACACCACGACACGACTCGGTGCATTGCGTTGGGCGAGCACAATGGCCAGGAGCGAACCGTCGCGCGACACCGCGGGCGCGCCCGTGCCCCACGCGAGCGCCTGCACCGTCGTGCCGCGCCCCGAATCCGGCCGCGACGCAACGCGCGCCTCGACTTCCCGTTCGACATCCAACGCGTGTCCGGTGAGCTCGGCCGTGAACCGTCCGTAGAGGTCGGCCGGGTATCCGCCGTACACGCCCGCGAATGCGTCGTCGAACGTGCGAACCTGTCGCGCACTCATGCGCCGCCAGAGATGCACGAGGCTCGAATCTCCGCGCCGCTCGACGAGCCAGTCGAGGAACGCCGAGCCCGCCAGATAGGCCATGTCGCCGCCTAAAAATCGACTGTCGACATCGAGCTGCGCATAGGTGGGCAGTTTCCCCTCGAGCGCCCATTCGCGGAGCACGGCGGCGCGCCACGCGCTGTGTGGCCGCCCCATGCCGGTGAGCTGTCCTTCCACGTACGTGGCGTAGCCTTCGTCCACCCATCGCGGCGCGCGGATCGCGATCGGGCCCAAACGCAGCGGCGAGAGACGCGTCATGATGCGCTCCCACGGGTTGCGCGTCGGACGCGTCAGATGCGCGATGTGCGTGTACTCGTGAACCGAGAGGAGCTCGCCCCACCCGCGGCTGTCGCCGATGCCGCTCGTCGGATCCGGCGGCGTGGGCCAGAAGAAGATCACCGGGTCTTCGAGCAGCGGCAGCGCGAACCCGTTGGAGACGTTGTTCGGGTCTTCGATCACCAGCGTCACCCGATGCGCGGGTGCGTTGCCGACCACTGTGCTAACGGCGTCGTGCACCGCGTCGATGCGGCGCGCCACCTCGAGCGTCCACGCTTCAGCGGACCGTGGATAGTGAATGACGAAGTACCGGGTCTCGACCGTGCGCCACGCCAACGAGGGAATAGTGAGCGTCTGCGCCGCCAGTCGGTGGCCGGCGACGACCAACGTTGCAGCGCACGCGAGTATGGACGTGGGAGCGCGCATGAGCCGATAATGATGACCATTGGCACCACGCCAAACAACGCGCCCCTCGTCGCGCGCCTTCTTTGGTGACATCTTGTGGGGCGGCACACAGGAGATGAGGTGAGTAGCATCACGCTGGAATCGGTTCTCGCGAACGTCCCGTACGGGACGTGTCCGCTGCCCGGAATCGGCGCCGCGGGGCAGCCTGCCGCGAGCGACTGGACGGATCTGGCGGCGGCCGGCGTGCGCACCGTCGTGGATCTCCGCGCGCCGAACGAACCACGGGGACACGACGAGCCCGACGCGGTGCGCGCGGCGGGGATAGCGTACGTTGCGATTCCGGTCACGCAGATGACCTTGCACGATGAACAGTTCGACGCCGTGCGCACGCTGCTGCGCGATCCGAGTCGGCGGCCGATCGTCGTACACTGCGCATCGTCGAATCGGGTGGGCGCGCTCCTCTTGCCTTACTTCGCGTTGGACGAACAGCAGCCGCTCGACAAAGCCATCGAGCTCGCAATCGATGCCGGCCTGCGGAGCCAGGAGCTCGCCACGCTGGCGGTGGATTACGTGCGACGCCACAGCGCGTCGCCCTAACGGAGAGCATCGTGTTTCTGCGGCGCTTTTACGAGGACCATCTCGCGCAGGCCAGCTACCTGATCGGCTGCGAGGCGAGCGGCGAGGCGGTGGTGGTGGATGCAAATCGCGACGTGGAGCAATACGTTGTCGCGGCCGCTGCCGAGGGGCTGCGCATCACGCACGTCACAGAAACGCACATCCACGCCGATTTCGTCTCCGGCAGTCGCGAGCTGGCCGAGCGCGCGGGCGCGACGCTGCTCCTCTCGTGCGCCGGCGGACCGGCGTGGCAATACGCGTTTGCGCAGGATGCAGGCGCGCGTCTCATCGGCGATGGTGCCGGCTTCCAGGTCGGCGCAGTGCGACTCGACGCAATGCACACGCCCGGGCACACGCCGGAGCATCTCACTTTTCTCGTCACCGATACGGCAATCGCGGACCGGCCCCTGGCGGCGGTCACCGGGGACTTCGTATTCGTGGGTGATGTCGGGCGGCCCGATCTGCTCGAGCGCGCGGCGCACGTCGCCGGAACGATGGAGTCGAGCGCACGCGATTTGTTTCGCTCGATCCAGCGGTTCAAGACTCTTCCGGATTATCTGCAACTGTGGCCGGGACACGGCGCGGGGTCGGCCTGCGGCAAGGCGTTGGGCGCGATGCCGCAGTCCACGTTAGGCTATGAGCGCCTGTTCAACTGGGGGCTCGCCGAGACGGACGAGGAACGGTTCGTCCGCTCGGTGCTCGATGGTCAGCCCGATCCCCCGCGCTACTTCGCCGCCATGAAGCGGGTCAACCGCGATGGACCGCTCGTGTTAGGCAGCCTGCCCCATCCCGAGCGGTTGGGCGCCGCGCGCCTGCGAATGGTACTCGAGTCCGGCGCCACGGTCATCGACACGCGACACGCAGCCGACTTCGCGGCCGGCCACGTGCCGCGCACGATCAACATTCCGCTCAACCGCTCGTTCGCCACCTGGGCTGGCTCGCTGTTGCCGTTGGATGGCGCCTGCCATTTCATCGTCGATGATGATGACGCGCCCGTGCTCGCGAGTCGCGCGGCGCGCGCACTCGCCTTGATCGGATTCGACCACATCGGCGGGTATTTCGGCGCCGAGTCGATTGCCGAGTGGCACGCGGCCGGCGGCGCGATCGAGACCGTGCAGACCCTTTCGGCCTCGGAGCTGCGAGCGCGCCAGGGGTCCGGCCGCGTCACAGTGGTCGATGTTCGCAACGATCACGAGTGGCACGCGGGACACCTGCGTGGCGCGCGGTGGATCCCGCTGGCGACGCTCGCCGAACGCGCCCACGAGCTGCAGCCGAACGGCACGCTCGTCGTGCACTGCCAGGGCGGGACGCGTTCCGCGATCGCCGCCAGCTTGCTGCTAGCGGCCGGTCACCGCGACGTAGCGAATCTGTCCGGCGGGTTCGCGGAGTGGGCGGCGGCGGGATTCCCCGTCGAGCCTTAGCTCAGCGCGCGGCGCTCGAAACTCCGGATGCCTAACACCCAGAACAGCCCGGTGAGCCCGATGAGCGCGCCGCACACCGCGACGAGGCTCATGTGCGGAAGCGCCGGCGTGAGCGCGCCGCGCATGCCTTCGGCGACGTACACGAGCGGATTCACCAGCACCGCGTACTTCATGACGGGAACGGCCTGGAGCCCCTGCCACGGATAGTACGCGCACCCGAAAAAAATCATCGGCGCGACGACGACGCTGAACATGAGTCCGATCTGCTGTGGATTGATGCCCGTGCCCATCAGCAAACCGAGGTTCGAGAACGCCGCCGCGCCGAGCACTGTGATCAGCAGCACCAGCACGATGTGCGCGCCGCCGAGCGCGTCGACGGGACCCATGATGAGCCGCGACATCGGCAGCACGACCGCGGCGGCGATCAATCCCTGCAACACGCCCATCACGATTTTCTCGAGCGCGATGACGCGCGTGGGCACCGGCGCGAGCAACCGGTCCTCGATCTCGCGCGTGAACCCGAAGTCCTGCACCATGGGCAACGCCACCGACTGCACACTCGATAGCGTTAGGCTGACGGCGATGATGCCGGGCAGCAGCGCCGCGCCGTAGCCGTGGCCGACAAAGCCCATACGCGGCAGCAAGTAGCCGAAGACGACAATGAACAGCAGCGGCTGCAGGGTCGTGCGCACGAGAAAGTAAGGCAGCTCGCGCTTCGTGACGTGCAGGTCGCGGCGCATGAGCGCGCCGAAAACGCGCAGCGTGCTCGGCGGCGGCGTCACCCGGGTGGTCGGCATCAATCGAGCTTCCTTCCCGTGAGGGAGATGAACAACGTTTCGAGGCTCGGCGGCGACAGGTGAATGTCGCGCACGTCCCTGCCCTCGTCACCGGCGGTACGAATGAGTGTCGGTATGAGCTCGCCGCCGCGCTCGGAGTACAAGCGGAGCACCGCGCCTTGAGGTTCCGCGCTCACGACGCCCGGCAGTTCGCGCGCTCGTGCGGCGACGGCCGTTGCATCGCCGTCGAGCACGAGCTCGATTAACGTGCCACCCGGTGCGCGCGACTTGAGTCGGTGCGGCGTGTCGAGCGCCAACAGCCGTCCTTGGTGCATGATCGCGACGCGCTCGCAGAGGAGGTCGGCTTCTTC
>Ga0075426_10002746_pt1 | contig 12570 bp, 10 predicted proteins | sample SoiMethybrSBSTD5_FD_75304 | JGI IMG/M metagenome (GOLD analysis project Ga0075426, IMG submission 75304) | Bulk soil microbial communities from a Populus tree surrounding site in Tennessee, USA - Soil MetaG P. TD hybrid SBSTD5 | ecosystem: Environmental > Terrestrial > Soil > Tree plantation...
ACGATGTCCTGCACCGAGTGCGGACGCTGCCAGGACGTGTGCCCGGCCTACAACACCGGCAAGGAGCTGTCGCCGAAGCTCTTGATCATGTCCATGCGGGACAACCTGCTGGCGCAGGCGCAGGCGCCGATCGTGCCCAACGCGGTTCACGACGACGTCGTGTGGGACTGCGTGACCTGCGGCGCATGCGTCCGCGAATGCCCCGTCAACATCGAGCACATCGACCACGTGATCGACCTGCGCCGCAACCTGGTCATGGTCGAGTCGCGATTCCCCGCCGAAGCCGGCGCCATGCTTCGCGACGTCGACCGCACGTCAAATCCGTGGGGCAGGCCCCAATCGGACCGCACCCAGTGGGCGGACGGGCTCGGCGTCCGGGTCCTGCAGCCAGGCGAGCCAGCGCCCGACGTCCTGTTCTGGGTCGGCTGCGCGCCGGCCTTCGACGAGCGCGCGCGAAAGTCCGCGGTGTCGACCGCGAAGCTGCTCCAGCAGGCGGGCGTCGATTTCGCCATCCTCGGACCGCGCGAGGCGTGCACCGGGGACCCCGCGCGCCGCATGGGCGACGAGTACACCTTTCAGCGACTCGCCGGCGAAAACGTGGCGACCCTGAACGGCGCCGGCGTCAAGAAGATCATCACGACCTGTCCTCACTGCTTCAACACGCTGGGCAACGAATATCCGGACTTCGGAGGCCGATACGAGGTCGTGCACCACACAGAGTTCCTTGCCGGCCTCGTGCGTGAAGGCAAGCTTTCGCCCGCCGCGAGCGCGCGCACCATCACCTATCACGACTCCTGTTACCTGGCCAGGCACAACGACGTCCGATCTGAGCCGCGCGAGCTGGTCGCCGCGGTCGGCCGGCCGCTCGAGATGCAGCGCAACCGCGAGCGAACCTTCTGCTGCGGCGCCGGAGGCGCACGCATGTGGATGGAGGAAAAGCGCGGCCGCCCGATCAATCAAGAGCGGGTGCGGCAGGCGGTCGAAACCGGGGCTGAAACTCTGGCGGTGGCGTGCCCGTTCTGCACGGTGATGCTCGACGACGGGGTCCGCGAAACCGGCGCCAAGCTGCAGGTCTTCGACGTCGCGACGCTGCTCCACGAAGCCGTGGAGCGAAAGAAAGCTACACCGCCGTCCTGAACAGGACTCTGTTCGCCGAGGGGTCCACGGCCGCGTAGCCGCCTGCCTCTTCGGTCAGGCGGACCTCGCCGTGCTCGAGGCGGTTGATCACGTCGTCGAGGTCTCGCTTCGTGGGCAGCTCGACGGTGAAGCGCCGCATCCCGGCCGCGCCCGCGGGCGCGGGTCGCGCGCCGTGGCCGGCCCACTCGTTCAGCCCGAGGTGGTGGTGATAGCCGCCGGCCGAGATGAACCCGACCCCTGGCACATGGCCCATCACGTCGAAGCCGACCAGGTCGTGGTAGAAACGCAACGCGTCATCGACGTCGGCGACGTGAAGGTGGACGTGGCCCATCTTCGTCTCGTCGGGCATCGGCGCATCGAGGCTGTCGTCTTCGCGCAGGTGGGAGAACAGCTCCTCGAGGTCGATCGGGTCGCGGCCGGAGCGCGGCTTGCCGTCCTTGTCGTAAGCGACAAACGTGCCGTTGCCGAAGCCCATCGTTCCATCCTCGGGCGACTCGGCGTAGATCTCGATGCCGTTGCCGTCCGGGTCCCAGAGGTAGTTGGCTTTGGTCATCACGTGGTCGGTCGGGTACTGCTGCCAGCGCAGGCGGCCCAGCCGGCCGATGACGCGGGCGAGCTCGCGGCGGTTGGGCACGAGCAGCGCGAGGTGATACAGGCCCGACGTGCGCGGCACCACGGGCTGCTCGGCGCCCGGCTGCAGCACCACCAGCTCGCGGCCGCCGGCACCCATGCGCATCGCGCCGCCGTCGGACGGCAGTGGCGTCAGGCCGACATACTCGCGGTAGAAGCGGAGCGCGCGGTCGCCGTCCGTGACGGCAAGCTCGACGGCTCCCATCCCCGTCCTGGCCGCTATCGACTGCGTCTGCACAGAGGATTGGTACCCCGCAGAGGCGCGGGGTATTCATCGGGCTAGGCCTTCAGGTACGTGAGCACTGCCAGCACCCGGCGGTGATCCTCGGCCGCCGGTTCGAGGCCCAGCTTGGAAAAGATGCTGCGAACGTGACCCTCGACCGTCTTCTCGCTCATATGGAGTATCGAGCCGATGGCGGTGTTCGAACGGCCCTCGGCCATGAGGTTGAGCACGTCGCGTTCCCGGTCGGTCAGCTCGCCTACCAGGTCGGTCTGGCGCCGCCGGACCACCAGCTGCAAGACAACCTCGGGATCGATCGCCGACCCCCCCGCGGCCACCCGCCGGACCGCGTCGATGAAGTCGCGAACGTCTGACACACGGTCTTTGAGCAGGTACCCGATGCTGCCGGCGCCCCGCTCCAGGAGACGCATCGCGTGAGAAGTCTCGACGTACTGCGACAGAAGCAGCACCGCAACCTCTGGGTGGCGCTCGCGGATCCGCGCCGCGGCGACGAGCCCTTCGGTGGTGTGCGTGGGCGGCATCCGTATGTCGGTGATGACTATGTCGGGCGGATGTGCGTCGACCATCTGCTCCAGCTGGACTGCGTCCCCGGCGCGGCCGATGACCACCATGCCCGAGGCTTCGAGCAACCGGGCCAGGCCCTCACGAAACAGCACCGAGTCATCCGCCACGGCTACTCGCACGGCAGCTCGGCCCTCACCAGGGTGCCGCCACCCGGGCGGCTCACGACCGTCATCCGTCCTCCCAGCGCCGCCACCCGATCCCGAAGCCCGACGAGTCCACTGCCGCGGCCGGGGTCCGCCCCACCTTTCCCGTCGTCCGAGACCTCGACCTGGAGCCAGCCTCCAACCTCGCGGATCGACACCTGGATCGCGCCCGCGTTGGAGTGTTTCGCGGCGTTGGTGAGAGCCTCGGCCACCACGAAATAAGCCGCCGCCTCGATGCCCCGGCCATAACGCGGGAGGACGCCGGCCGCGACAGTGGTTGGGATTGGCGCCCGATCGGCCAGGTCGGATACCGCCGCGACGATCCCTGCTTCGGCCAGCAACGGCGGCTCCAGACCTCGCGCCAGGGAACGCAGCTCGGCGAGCCCGGCTCGGATCTCGCGCGACGCCTCATCGACCAGCTCGGCACGGCTCGTGTCGCCAGGCATGTCCGACTCGGCCATCCCCAGCGCCAGCAGCGCGTTCACGAAACGCTGCTGGGCGCCGTCGTGCAGGTTGCGCTCGAGGCGTCGGCGTTCCACGTCCTGGGCGGCCACGATTCGGGAGCGTGAATCGCGAAGGTCCTGAACAAGGCGAAATCGAACCAGCACCAGGCCCGCCTGAGACGCAAGGTCGCGGAACAATCGGTCCTCCACCGAGGTCAGCTCCTCACCCCGCGGCTTGAGAAGGGCGAGGGCGCCCAGCAACTCCTCTTCGTGAAAGACCGGTTCCGCCCTGGCGCCAGGACCCAGCTCAGAAAGGACCGCGTCGATCGAGGGCGCGTAGGTCTGCGTCCCGTTCGGTTGCGGCGAGGAGGCCGCCAGCTGCAGACGGTCGGCGAGCTTGACCCACACCTGCGCCCGCGACGCGCCAGTGCCCTCGCGCAGCAGGTCCGCCATGCGCGGCAGCAGCACGTCCGCAGGCTCGGCGCGACCGATGCTCGTTGCGAATTGCGAGAGCACGTCGTAAGGGCGCGCGCGTTTTCCGTAGACGGCGACATTGACCAGCGCCTGCAGCCGCGACCGCACAGGGATGAGAAGCGCAGCGACCAGGGCGATCGCGAAGACGGTCAGCACCGGATTGAGTCCGGCGCGCTGTCCAAGGAGGCTGCCCGCGCCGGCCACGACGATGATGTAGGCGCCCGTAACGAACACCGCGAGGCCGCCGTAGAGGATCGTCCGATTGATGACCAGGTCGATGTCGTACAGCCGGTAGCGCACGATCGCGATCCCGATCGCAATCGGCAACAGCACCAGTCCTGCCAGCGATGAGGCGAGCCCGGACCAGCTTGCGATCGCATGAGCGGTCTCTGAGCCGACGAATTGCTGCACGGTCTGTCGCGCCTGCTCTGGAAGCCAGTCGAAGGATGGTGGGTTGTCGGCCTGCTGCAGCAGATAGGTCACCGTGAAGAATGTCCCGGCGTACGCGAACCACTTCAGCTGCAGCCTGGCGTCGCCGGATGCTGAGACCAGGCGCATCACGAGGTAGACCGCAAAGGCGACCGCAAGCACCTGGCGCGACCAGATCACAGGGTCAGATGCGAAGCTCAGCAGAGCGCCGATCGGCCACATGACCGGCGGCAGCGTGGCCGGCACCCACTGCTGCGCCATCGGTCCAACCCGCAGCGGATATGGGTCGTCGAGCCCGATGAGCATGTCCGCGGCAAGGTCGAGGATCACAAAGGCCACCAGCAATCGCCATCGGGGGGACTTGAGCCGGCCGTCAGGGAACGTCATGGCGACCAGTGCCCCGCCCAACAGACTCAGGTCACCGGTGAATTTCTGGCTCCATGCCGCTACCTCGGCGAAGGGAAGCGAGCCGGGAGCCACGAGAAGACCGTGCACGGCGTACGGGGCCGCAAACGCCTGCATCCACGTGAACGCAACCCACAGAAAAAGAAACAGGCTGAGAAGCGCCGTCGGCCGGCGCCAGACCACGATCGCGCAGACCCCTGACAGCGTCAGCAGCGCAAGCGTTTCCACCAGGGTCCGCACCAGCAGCGACGCGCCGACATCCAGCCCCGCCAGCGTGTATGCAGGCGCCGCCTGGCGATCGATGATCGTGAGCACCAGCGCTGCAACCGCCACGACGGACCCGCCAAGGGCGATCGCGGCCCCGGCGATTATGGGCCCGCGGCCTCTGGCGCGGAGGCCGACTACCGCGGCCGCCACCGCGGGAGCGCCTTGTTTCCGTGTCCGTCGGTCAGCTGGGTCAGGTCGCTTCCGTCGGGCCGCACGGCGTAAAGCTGAGCGTCCCTACCGTTGCGTTCGAAAACTATCCAGCGGCCGTCGGGCGACCAATCGGGGAAACCGTCCCACTGCAGCCCAGGCAGATCGAGCGTGATGCGGTGAGGCGTCTCCTCGCCTGGGGCCAGCCAGTAGATCGACGCCGGCTCCCCGTTATTCGAGGCGCCGAACACGATGCGCGTCCCGTCCGGTGACCAGCGCGGAAAGCCGGCGAAGCCTGCGGTCCCTTCGTGGTGGGTCAGCTGACGAATGCCCGATCCGTCCACATCCATCGCGTAGATGTCCCAGGTCCCGGCGCGGTCGGACTCGAAGACCAGTGCCCGGCCGTCCGGACTCCACGCCCCGAAATTGAAGGTCCCTGAGTGCCTCGTCAGGCGATGGACGTCAGTACCGTCAGGCCGCATCAAATAGAGGTCGCGGTAGTAGCCGGTCCCGCCCCCCTCCTCGACTCCGTCTCGCGTGCTGTTGAAGAGGATCCACTGGCCATCCGGCGACCAGGCGGGGTACTCGTTGAATCCACGACCGTCCGTCAGGCGGCGAATGTTGCCGCCGTCGGCGTCCATCGTGAAGATGTCGTCGCGTCCTTCGCGCGTGCTCTGGAAAGCGATCGTGGATCCGTCGGGCGACCAGGCGCCATCCAGGCTGTACGCCAGGTCTGAGGTCAGCGCGCGCGTTCGGCCGGTCGTCACGTCGAGGAGGTAGATCCCGCCGTTGACCCTGGGCCGATCCAGGCAGTAGTAGACGAGCTCGCCGCCGATCTCAGGATGCGGCGGGCCGCCGCCCACGCCACACGTTGCCGCCGGCGAGGAACCCCCACATGAAGCGAGTGCCGACAGAACGGCGAAGCCGAGCGCGGCGGCCACCCACCGGTTCATGGCGGCGATCTTCCCACCGCGCCGTGCGGTTTGGACACAGGGCTAACCCTTGCCAAAGTTCCGGGCCACCCCGGTTCTGGAAGGCTCGATTGCCTTCTACGCTGCCTGCGAGGTGCAAAACGCGATGCAACGTCCGATGCGAATGGTCATCGCGGCCGGCCTGGCGATTGCGCTCTTTCTGACGCTGACCCTTTCGGTGCCACGGTGGCTCTCGATCGCGACGTCACCCGACAGCGCCACGTCGGTCGGCATGCCGGGCCCGACACCGGACCCGCAGCCGTGATGGGTTTAGCTGAGGCCTACCACGTCGCCTTTCTCATCAATGTCTATGCGTGTGGCGTTCGGCTCCGACGGCAGCCCGGGCATCGTTCGCATGTCACCGCAGATCGGATAGATGAAACCGGCGCCGACCGAGGCGCGAACCTCGCGGACCGGCAGGATCCAACCGGTCGGAGCGCCCTTCAACCTGGGGTCGGACGAGATCGATAGGTGCGTCTTGGCGATGCAGACCGGCAGGCGACCGAAACCGTTCGCCTCGTAGGCGTCCAGCTGCCTGGCTGCGGGCGGATCGTATTCGACGCCTCGCGCGCCGTAGATGCGGAGTGCGATCGCCTCGATCTTCTCGCGCAGGGTCGCCGCGTCCGGATAAAGAAACTGGAACGTGCTCGGCTCGTCGGCGGCCTGGACAACCATCTCCGCCAACTCGGTCGCTCCCGAACCGCCGTCCGCGAAGTTGTTGCACACCGCGGAGCGCACCCCGAGGTGCTCCGCCAGCTCCCGAATCGCTCGATGCTCTGACGGGTGATCGCCTGGGAACGAGTTGATCGCGACCACGGGGGTCACGCCGTGGATCTGGACGTTCTCGACCTGCTTGCGCAGGTTGGCCGCGCCGGCGAGCACGTCGTCAGGGTTTTCCGCCAGGAGGTCCTGGGGTAGCGGCCTGCCGGCGACGACGCGGTATTTGCCCGAGTGGACCTTGAGCGCCCGGACCGTGGCCACGATCACCGCCGCGTCGGGGCTGAGGCCTGACGTGCGGCACTTGATGTTGAAGAACCGCTCCGCGCCCATGTCAGCGCCGAACCCCGCCTCCGTGACCAGGAAATCGCCGGTGTGGATTCCGATCAGGTCGGCGAGCACGGAGGATGCGCCGTTGGCGATGTTGCCGAACGGTCCGGCGTGGACCAGGACCGGTGTGTTCTCGAGCGTCTGCAGCAGGTTGGGCTTGATCGCGTCGCGCATGATCACGGTCATCGCGCCGCCCGCATGCAGAAAATCGGCGGTGATCGGCTTGCCGTCGCGCGCCAGGCCGATGACCATGCGGCCGAGGCGCTCCCGCATGTCGTGGAGCGAGGTCGACAGGGCGAGCACGGCCATGACCTCTGACGCGGCGGTGATGTCGAACCCCGTCTGCCGCGTCACGCCGTCCTCGGGCGCCCCCAGCCCGACCACGACGTTGCGCAGCACGCGGTCGCTCACGTCCATGACTCGCCTCCACGTGATGCTGTGGAGGTCGATCGGAAAATCGCGAAGGCTGTGGTGGATGTAGTTGTCGATCATCGCGGCAAGCAGGTTGTGCGCCGCGGTCACGGCGTGAAAGTCGCCCGTCAGGTGCAGGTTGAGGCGCTCCATCGGGACGACCTGGCTGTAACCGCCCCCGGCGGCGCCGCCCTTGATGCCGAATGTCGGGCCCATCGACGGCTGGCGGATCGCGACCGTCGCCCGCTTGCCGATGCGGCCGAGAGCATCGCCGAGCCCGATGGTGGTCGTGGTCTTGCCCTCGCCCAGGGGGGTCGGTGTGACCGCGGAGATGACGACGTACTTTGCCCTGGGCCGGTCCTTCAGCTCGTCGATCGCGTCGAGCTTGATCTTCGCCACATCGGTGCCGTACGGCTCGAGGAGGTGGGGCCCAATCCCCATTCGCGCGCCGATGTCGGGCATGGGCAGCAGCGCGGCCCGGCGCGCGATCTCGAGGTCTGTCGGAAACTCGACCTTCATGGCACCATCACCTCCTACTGGTAGCGCGCCAGCATCTCGCGGCGCCATCTTTCCGTCGGCTCGATCTCGTTGAACGTGAAGATGTGCAGCCCGGCGATCCGGCGCTCTGGCTGCGCGATGTCGGGCATCAGCGCGGCGACGAACCGGCCCGGTTCGTAACCGCCGGGGCGAAACATGCGCGCCAGCCAGCTGGGATGGCCGCGGAGAAATCTGGCCGCGTCGGCCACCCCGATCTTCGTCGAGACGCGCAGCAGGCGAACCGGGTCGGCCACGCCGGCCATCCCGATATGGATGGGGAGCTCGACGCCTCGGCGGCGCACGCGCTCCACCCATCGCTTCACGTTCGCCGGGTCGAAGCTCAGGTTGCTCACGATGTAGGTCGCGAGCCTGCGCTTGTCCCACATCGCCTGGATCGTGACGTCGTCGTGAATGAAGGGATGACTCTCCGGGTAGCCGGTCACCCCGATCGCCGTGAGGCCATGATCGGCGGGCAGCGCCGCGAGCAGCGAGACCGCGTCCTGGAATTGTCCGGCCGGCTCGCGGACGTCGCCGGCGATCACGAACGCCTCGGTGATTCCCGCACCATGGAGAGCCTCGAGGATCTGGCCCAGCTCGTGCCGGTCGCGGACCATGCGAGCCGACAGGTGCGGCACCGCGTGGAACCCAATACGGGCAAGCTCGACCGCGAGGCGGATGGTGGCCGGGAGACCGCGCCTGGGCGACGCGGTGACCGTGATCGTGACCTCTCGCGGCACGAGCGAGGCCACGTTCGCGAGCACGTCGTCGGCCGGAAACACCTCGTACCGGGGAGTCCATAACAGGCTGGCCAGCCCGTGCCCCACCCCCGTGTCGAGCGGCCTCACCATCCGTCTTGTCGCACTGTACGCCACTGTCGCGCCATGCGCAACACTCAGGGCGGGTCGGGCAGGAGAAGGATCGCGTTCCGATCGGCAGGCGTCCCGGCGCTGCCCGAGTCGAAGCCGTACGTGCGTCCGTTGCCGGCCAGCTCCCGATGCATTCCGGCCAGGCCCTCCCCGTCGTGGTCGAGCATCGTGCACGCGATCGCAAGCCGGCCGTCGCCGGTCTCGAACATCTCGACGACTCGAGCCTGACAAGGCCAATCGACGATCGACGCGGTCGTCACCTCCAGGAAGCCGTCGTGCGCACGGACGCGGTTCGTGTGGATGTGGCCGTTGAGCCAGAGAACGACCCTGGGAAACCGCGACATCAGCTCGACCAGCGCCACCGAGTTCTGCTCGCCGCGGGGGTTGGCAAGCCGGTCCGAACCGTGGTGCGACAGCACGACCACGTAGCGGTCGCCAGCTTCGGCCAGCTGACGCTCCAACCACTGCAGCTGGGTTTGATCGATGGTGCCTTCCGCGCCGCCTCGGTAGCAGACGGTGTCGAGCGTGACGAACCGCACCCGGTCCGCATCGTGCACGTAGTAGGGCTTGGGCACCAGCTCGTCGCGCGCCATGGGCCGGCGATCCGAGTCGGCCGCCACCTCGACATACGCACCGAGCCCAAAGAGCTCCGGGTGCTGAACGAAGGTCTCGACAGCGTTGTCAGCGTCGATCCCGACCGGCGCCTCGACTGACTTGCGTGAACCGGTCATCACCCTCGCGAGCACCGGATTGACCAGGCCGACCCCCTGGCACACGTATTCGTGGTTGCCGTGAGACGCGAGCCACGGCACACGAACGCCCTCCGAGCGAAAAGGCTGCACCGCCTGCTCGAGCAATCCCGGATGTCTCGGAAATCCGAAGGCGGACTGAAACAGGTCGCCATCAGGTGGCCCGTCGGGCTTCCAGAAGATCTCGTCGTGCCAGTCGACATCCTGCACGCCGTCATAGCCGGGGGCTCCCGAGTCCGGACGCACCACTCCGCCGTTGAGCAGCGCGAGCGCGTTCGCCAGCTCGTTGTGCTGCGCGTTGTCGACTGCATCGCCCGTCACCGCGACGAGTTGCAGCGGCGCTCGCGTCACCGGTCCACCGTCGACTCGGTTGATGGCGCCCACCATCGCCGCGATCGCGTGCGTGTTCAACATCTCCTGCGGGCGCTGCATGGTCAGGAGCTCGCGGTAGCGAGGGTCGTCCCATTTGCGGTTGAGGAACTCGAAACGCGCCGGTGACTGCGCGTCCGTCACGTGCAGGTCGGTGATGTGGGCGATGCAGGCGATGACCTCCGCCGGGCGCGGGACTTCGCGGTGAGGCTCGCCTGGCAGATCCGCAACGGCGCGATAGGCGGCCGTCGACCCTCGCCGCAGGACGTCGCCGGGGCCTAGCCGCCGCTCAGTTGTGAATATCTACGAGCACCGGATCTGGACGCAGCGCGAGCTTGACTTTGGTTCCTGCCGGATGCTCCGCGGCGGCCGACGTCGGCAGCTGAGCGAGCACGGTGATGTCGCCCAGGTCAACCGTCACACGGCTGGTGGCGCCAAGGAAAGCGACGGCGATCACCGTGCCGACCAGCGGCCCGTCCGACATTCCACCGTCCCCGGTGATGGTGACGGCTTCCGGACGGACCAGGGCGACGGCCGGTCCTGTGGGCACGTCCTTCTGCACCAGCGGCAGCTGAGTGCCCCTGACCTCGACGCTACCGAACTTCACCTCGCCGGGGATGCGATTCGTCAGGCCGACGAACTCGGCCACGAACGGTGTCGCCGGCCGCGAGTAGATCTCCATTGGCGGTCCGAGCTGCTCGAGCTTGCCCGCCTGCATCACGCCGACGCGGTCGGCGATGGCAAGAGCCTCTTCCTGGTCGTGCGTGACGAACAGCGTGGTGATGCCGACTTCGAGCTGGACCCGCCGGATCTCGTCCCGCAGCCTCGATCGCACCTTGGCGTCGAGCGCCGACAGAGGCTCGTCGAGCAGCAGGACCTTGGGCCGAATCGCGAGAGCCCTCGCCAGCGCCACGCGCTGCTGCTGACCGCCTGACATCTGGTGCGCGAACTTGTTCGCATGCGCGGACAGCCCGACAAGCTCCAGCACCTCGCCGGCGCGCTCGCGTCGCTCGCCGGGCCCGACCTTGTGCAGCTGCAGCCCGAACTCGACGTTCTGTCGCGCGGTCATATGCGGGAAGAGTGAGTACGCCTGGAACACCATGCCAACGTCGCGGCGGTTGGCAGGGACGTTGGTCACGTCCCTACCGGCGATGATGACGCGCCCACTGTCCGCCTCTTCGAGGCCGGCCAGCAAACGCAGCGCCGTGGTCTTGCCGCAGCCGGAAGGACCCAGCAGCGCCACCAGCTCACCTGGCGCCATGGTGAGTGAAAGACCGTTGAGCGCCGTCGTCGCCGCATACCGGCGCTGCAGGTTCTCGAGGCGAACCTCGACCCCCGCTCTCGCTTCCCTCGCCTCAGATGAACTCACTTCGGCACGATGGGTTCCTCGGCGCGCGCCATCCTCTCACGGGGCCGGCCGACGAATGACAGGATCATGAGGAGAACGAAAGCAAACAGCAACGATGCCACGGCGACGGCGATCGAAGTGCCTGCGCTCACAAGTCCGACGTACGCGATCGCGACCTGCAGGTTCTCGTACGTGAGGAGGTTGGCGAAGGTGTATTCGCCCAGGACGACGGCTACCGACAGGAGGCTGGCGTTGAGGATCGCGCTCGACATGTTCGGAACGATGACGCGAAGCATGACCGTGCTCCATCCGGCGCCCAGGCTTCGCGCAGCCTCTGACAGGGTCTTGATGTCGATGGCCGCCAGGCCGGCGTCCAGGGCCCTGTAGCTGTAAGGCATGACGAGGATTACGTAGAAGAACGAAAGCATGAGGATCGAGTCGCTGATGTTGATCCGCATCCAGCGGTTGATCGGAAAGATGCCGACCACGAGCGCGATGGCTGGGATCGTGATCGGAAGCAGGCAGAGGAACTCAACGACCCGGTGCAGCGACGGCAGCCGGAGACGCACCCAGACCATCGTCGGGAGGAGCAGCACAAGCATCGCGACGGATGTGATCACCGCCAGCTCGAGCGATGCGGTGATGGCGTCGACAAGGTCCGGCGTCTTGAAAATGTTGGTCCAGGCCACCAAGGTGCGCGGCGCGGTGACGCTGTTGCCGCGCGTCGAGAACTCGAACATCGCGGCAATGGGGACGAGAAAGAACGCGCCCATGACGAGGAACACGATCCCGCGGAAAACCTGAAGCTTGATCTGTCGCGATCGTCTCATCTTGCAGTCATCGCAGCCACCGCGACGTTCGTCTCTGGAGGAGCGTGTAGAGCAACATCACGATGGTCACGATCGCAACCATAGCCAGCGCGAGCGCCTTGGCCAGGCCAGGCTGCGCCTGGCCGGTCTCGCTGGTGAACAGTGCGCTGATTTGCAGAGGCACGAGGACGCCACCCTGTGTTATGAGCACCGCCGCAGTCGCGTACGCGGAGAAAGCATTCGCGAACAGGAGCAGCGTACTGCCCAGGAACGCGGGCGCCAGGAGGGGGCCGGCCACGTAGCGCCAGTAATGCCACGCGCTGCCGCCCATGCTCTCAGTCGCTTCACGCCACTGCGGCCGGATGCCGTCGAGCGCCGGCAGGAAAACGAGGACCATCAGCGGGATCTGGAAGTACGTGTAGATCAAGGTCAACCCGCTCGGTTCGTACAGCCAGACACCGTTGGGAAAGATGTCGATCCCGTGGTCCTTCAGGAACACCGTGACAAGGCCTACCGTCCCCAGCGTGGCGATGAAGGCGAAGACCAGGGTCACACCGCCGAACTGGGCGAAAACGCCGGCAGC
>Ga0075426_10002747_pt1 | contig 12567 bp, 9 predicted proteins | sample SoiMethybrSBSTD5_FD_75304 | JGI IMG/M metagenome (GOLD analysis project Ga0075426, IMG submission 75304) | Bulk soil microbial communities from a Populus tree surrounding site in Tennessee, USA - Soil MetaG P. TD hybrid SBSTD5 | ecosystem: Environmental > Terrestrial > Soil > Tree plantation...
CGGCATCATGAACATCATGCTCGTCTCGGTGACCGAGCGGACGCGCGAGATCGGCATCCGGATGGCGGTCGGCGCCCGCAGCCGCGACATCCTGCTCCAGTTCATCGTCGAGGCGCTGGTGATGGCGGCGATCGGCGGCGCGCTCGGTATCGGGATCGGCATCGCGAGCTCCGACGTCATCCACCGCCTGATGGAGTGGCCCGTGATCGTACGGCCCGACGTGGTTTTGATCGCGATCCTGGTTTCCGGCGGCGTCGGGATTTTCTTCGGCTTCTACCCGGCGAAAAAAGCCGCGCACTTGGACCCCATCGATGCGCTGAGATACGAGTGATCGCTTCAGCTCGTAATCCCCATCCCCACGCGACATGCGGTTAATGGCCTTTCGCATCGCGCTGCGCGCGCTCGGGCGCAACAAGCTGCGCTCGTTCCTTACGATGCTGGGCATGATCATCGGCGTCGGCGCGGTGATCGCGATGGTGGCGATCGGCGAGGGCGCGAAGGCGCTGGTGAAACAACAGATCGCCGGCCTCGGCACGAACGTGCTCATCATCATGCCGGGGGCCGTGAACGTCGGCGGCGCGCGCACGGGGCTGGGCGGCCGGCAGAACCTCATTGCCGCGGACGCCAAGGCGATCATGACCCAGATTCCGGTCGTGACGGGCGCCTCGCCTGTTTTGCGGCAACAACAGCAGGTGATCGCCGGCGAGCAGAACTGGTCTACTTCATTGCAGGGCCTCGCGCCGGAATTCCAGCACATTCGCGAGTGGAAAATGGCCGACGGCCGCTTCATCTCGCAGGCGGACGTGGAGAGTGCGGCGAAGGTCGCGCTGATCGGCCAGACCGTCGCCTACAATCTTTTCGGCGAGGAGAACCCGCTGGGTGCCGTGATCCGCATCAAAAAGATCCCGTTCCAAATCGTCGGAGTTCTCGAGGCGAGAGGGCAGAGCAGCATGGGCTACGACCAGGACGACGTGGTCATGATCCCGTACACGACCATGATGAAGCGCATCATGGGCGTGACCTATATCCAGCAGATCAACGCCGGCGCGGCGAGCGCCGATCTGGTCGAAGAGGCGAAGAGTCAAATTACGCTGCTGTTGCGCGAGCGCCACAAGATCCGTCCCGGAACGGACAACGATTTTGTTATTCGAAACCTTTCCGATATCGCCGACGCGGCGTCGAACAGCGCCACGGTCATGGCGATCCTCCTCGGCAGCATCGCCTCGGTGTCGCTGCTGATCGGCGGGATCGGCATCATGAACATCATGCTCGTGTCGGTGACCGAGCGGACGCGCGAGATCGGCATCCGCATGGCGGTCGGCGCGCGGAGCCGCGACATTCTGCTGCAGTTCATCGTCGAGGCGCTGGTGATGGCGGCGATCGGCGGCGCGCTCGGCATCGTCGTAGGCATCGCGAGCTCGGACATTATCCACCGCCTGATGGAATGGCCGGTGCTCGTCCGCGCCGAAGTCGTTGTGATCGCAATCGCGGTCTCCGGCGGCGTGGGAATCTTCTTCGGATTTTATCCGGCGAGAAAAGCGGCGAGTCTGGATCCGATAGATGCGCTGAGATACGAGTAGAGTTAGTCAACCAGCTCGAAGTCTATCTCCGCCCGGAACGCGTTGATTCTCAAGACTTTGACGCGCACGCGGTCGCCCAAACGGAATTTTCGCCCGTGGCGCCGGCCTTTGATGAGGTATTCCTTCTCGTAATAATGGTAGTCGTCGTCCTTGAGCGACGATAACTTCACCAAACCCTCCACGAAATAATTCTCCAGCTCGACGAAGAAGCCGAAGTTGGCGAGGCTCACGACGACTCCGGCGAACTGCTCGCCGATTTTGTCCATCATGAACTGCGCCTTCTTGAGACCGACCATCTCGCGCTCGGCGTCCATCGCCACGCGCTCGCGCTCGGAGGTGTGCTTTCCCGCCTCGCTCATGTAGCGGTCGAGCTCCTCGCGCTCGTTCGCCTTGAGCTTTCGGTTTTTCAGCGCCTCGTCGAGCATCCGGTGCACGATGAGATCGGGATAGCGCCGGATCGGCGAGGTGAAGTGCGTGTAGCAGAGCGAGGCGAGGCCGAAATGGCCGATGTTCTCCGGCGCGTAATGCGCCTGCTTCATGGCGCGCAGCAGCACGTGGTTGACGACCTTCTCTTCGGGCTTGCCTTTGCCCGCGTCGAGAAGTTTTTGCAGCTCCTTGGGTTGGATGCGCTCGTGCTTGAGCGGCAGGCGATAGCCGAGCGCCGCGAGAAACGGCGCGATCTCCTCCAGCGCCTCGTGGTCGGGCCCTTCGTGGACGCGGTAGAGCAGCGGAAGGTTTTTCTCCTTCAAGTGGCGCGCGACCGCCTCGTTGGCGGCGATCATGAACTCCTCGATGATGCGGTGCGCGATCGAGCGCTCGGCGCGCACGATGTTCTCGGGATTTCCCTGTAAATCGAGAACGATCTCCGCTTCCGGAAGATCGAAGTCGAGCGTGCCGCGCGCGCGCCGCTCCCCGTAGAGGAGCAGCGCCAGCTCTTCCATGCGCTCGAAGCCGGCGACCAGCCCGCGATAACGCGCTCGGCATTCGGCGTCTTTGTCGACGAGGATTTGCCGCACTTCCGTGTAGGTCATGCGCGCGTGACTCCCGATGACGGAATTAAAGAAGCGCGTCTTTAAAACTTCGCCGCGCGTGCCGAACTCGATCATCGCCGTCTTGGTCAGCCGATCTTCGTTCGGGTTCAGGCTGCAGATGCCGTTCGAAAGCTCCTCCGGCAGCATCGGCAGCGCGCGGTCGGGAAAATAGACGCTGGTGCTGCGCGCGTAGGCGTCCTCGTCGAGCGCCGAGCCGGTGCGTACGTAATGCGCGACGTCGGCGATCGAGACGTAGAGCCGGTAAACTCCGTCGTCTTTCTCCACATAGACCGCGTCGTCGAAATCGCGGGCCTTCTCGCCGTCGATGGTCACGATCGGCAGCGCGCGGAGATCGACGCGCGAGGCGATCTCGCTTTCCGGAAGCGTCTGCGGGCAGGCTTCCGCCTCGCGCTTCGCCGCGGGCGAGAACGCGGTCGGGAGCGCATATTGAAAGATGATCGCGCGCGCCTGGATTTCGGGATCGTTCGGATCGCCGAGCGTCTCCAGCACCTTGGCTTCCGGCGCGGAGTAGCCGCTGGCATAGCGCGTGATCTCGGCGGCGATGACGGCGCCCTTCTCCGGACGCTCGGAGGACCGGCCGAGGGGAATCGCCGGCGCGATGCGCGGATCGGTGGGAATGAGGTAGCCCTGTCCCTGGTGCTCCTCGTACGTGCCGACGAGGCGCTTCTGGCCGTGCTCGAGGATCTGCGCGACCTGGGCTTCGACGGCGCCGCCGCGCTTGCGCTCGACGCGAACCATGACGCGGTCGCCGTGCATGACGCGCCGCATCTCGCGGCGGCTCAAATAAACGTCTTCTTTGTCGCGGTCGTCGGGAATTAAAAAGCCGAAGCCGTCGGGATGCGCGTGGACGCGGCCCGTAATACAGTTGTCGGCTCCGGGCAGCGCGTAGTGATTTTTTTTCAGCCGGACGACGCGGCCTTCTTTGGCGAGCGCTCTCAGGCTCTCGACCACTTCGTTCAGCGCGGCGCGCTCGGAGCCGATGCCCCTAACAATTTCCGCCGGCGTAAGACGCTGGCGCGGACGCTTGCCGAGAAAAGAGACGATGCGGTCTTGAAGGTCGGCCATGGAGGATGAAGGACTAAACTCGTTTCAGGGTTGAAGCGACCTTTAACGCTTCAACTCTTCAACCCCTTCAAGGTCATTTGATAGCTCCCGCATCAGCCAGTCGTCGCCGATATCCGCCGGTCGCGGGATCTCAGCGAGATCGACTTCGTTCTTGAGGGAGGCGAACAACGCGTGCGCCGCCGCGAGAAAGTCTTCGACCACCAGCGCGACGATGATCGCTTTCCTGCGGTCGACGGTGCGGATGATGCCGACGCCGTCGTAGGACTCGAGCACGAATTTCACATACGCGATGTCTTCGGGGCGGATTGTAAAATAAAGCTCGTGCAGTGTCATGGCGCCGCCTTTGCGGGCGCTTCGGCTTTGGGAGGCGGCGCCGTGATCGCCTGCGGATGTCCGAGAGTGCCGCGGACCTTGAACGGCACCGCGAGCCGGCCTTTCACGTCCACCATCGCCGCGACGTCCGGCTGCTCGCGCGCGAGCTCCTGCGCGAACTCGGGGGAAAACGTCAACATGCCGTCCCATTGGAGGCTCTTGTCGAGACCGACGTATCCTTCCGCACCGGCGGTGTAATCCGCGGTGGTGACGAGAAGATTTTTGCTGTAGGCGCGGCCGTCCTGCACGATGAAATTTCCCGCCAGCGATTCGAAAGGCGTGTGTTTGCCCTCAGCCAGCGCCGCAACCCGCGGCGGCATCCGGCGCGGCGCGCCGCGGACGCCGAGCTGCGCCAGCACGAGCCGGGGAAGATTGATATCTTTCAACACGCCGCCGCGCACCTGCGCTTCGCCCGCGCCCGAAAGAGCCTGCGGGATGCTCGAGGTGTTTTTGCCGGCGGCGCGAAATTTTCCTTTGAGCGTGAGGCGGCCGTCGAGATGTTCTTCGATGACGGCGAGCGGGCCCTTCGAGAGCGCGCGGAGATCGACCGTGTCGATATTCGACTCGAGCGCGAGGCGCAGCGAATTATCGTCCGCGGTCTCCCACGAGCCCCCGGCGCGCAGCGTCCCGCCGAGCGCTTGAAAGACGACGTTCTTGAAGGCGAGGCTCTCGGGGCTCCAGGCGATCTCGCCGCGAAGGTTCCGATAAGGTATCTCCGCCAGCGTGCCTTCCGGGGACGCGAGATTGGCGCGGAGCCACAGCTTGCCGTTTTGTATCCCGAGCTCGCCGGCGCTAGCGACCGATTTGAGCTGATCGCTTTTAAAAGGAGCGGAAGAGCCGAGGTCGCCGGGGTCGATTTTTGCCGATCGCAGGGAATAGCGCAGCGTGGGCCGTGTGATGTCGGCGATGACGCCGGCGGCTGCGATGTCCGATCCTCCGACCCGCACCAGCAATCGATCGACGCGCGCGTCCCTGCCGCGAAAGACGATCTCGCCGGTAGCGCGCTGGATGCCGCGGCCGCTCCGCCGCTCTTTCGCCTGAACCTGATCGAGAACGGCGCCGCCGCGGATCTCCAGCGCGGAATTGCCCGCGAGCTTCATCTTGAGCGCGACCCTGGCGCTGAGGCTCCCGCCGAGCGTATAGCGTGAGAGCGGCGGTACAAGGCGCTCGAAGGCTGCCAGCGGGAGCGCCTCGGCGCTGATCGCGAGCGTAAGCTGCCGCTCGGGAAACTCGTCGAGCGCGCCGGAGAATCTTATTTTTGCGTTGTTGAGGGTGACGATCGCGTCGCGCAGAACGATCCGCTCTTTGCTCCGCTCAAGATCCAGCGATAGTTCTGCCGGGATATCCTTGTTTTTTTTCAGCCAGTCGCCGTAAACGATTTCGCTGCGCGTCGCCCTGACGGCGGCGCGGATGTTGAGCGCCGCCGGCGTGCCGTCGACATCGGCGGAGAGGCTGACGGGTCCCTCGGCGAGCAGCGCGGGCGGCAGCGTCTGGGACAGAGCGGGCATCGTCCTCAGCTGCTCAAGCGCGAGCGGATCTACGGTTAGACGAAGCTTGATCGCCCCTTCGTCCCGCGAAGCGCCGCGCGATAAGTCTATATCGCCCTTGACTGTCGCGTTATTTGCCGCCGCGCCGAAAAAGGGCCCGCGCAGATCGAGGCCGGTGATGCGCGGCCGCTCGATCGTGCCTGTGACGCGTGACGCGATGGCGACGGGGCCGCTCGACGGCAGATAGCGAAACAAATACGGCCGGAGCTGCGGCATCGCGCGGGCGATCTGATCGAGGCCGAGCGAATCGCAGCGGACCGCGACGTCGAGCCACACCTGCGTCCACGGCCGGCCCGAGAACGGTCCGGCCTGACCCTCGATCGTGAAGGGGCGGCCGTCTTCGAACATCTCGCCCGCGACCTGCACGCGCGACGCGCTGTTGAGGCCCCCGCTCGCGGTAAGGTCGAGCCGGCGCACGCGCACCTCGACGGGCTCGCGCGACGCGCGGTCGATGTAATCGATGCTGCCGTTGCGGATGCGGATGTCGGTGATCGCGAGGCGCGGCGCGCTCGCCGGCCGTTTCTCTTTCGCGGCCTCATCGGACGCCGCGGCCGGCGGCGTGTGCTTTTTCTCGCGCGCGAGGAGCACGGCCAGGTTGAGCAATCCCGCTTCGTTGCGGATGATCTGAATTTCGGGCTCTTCGAGAATGAATTTTTCGATGCGGAGCCGCCCTATAAGCAGCGGCAGCCAACGGAGCTGCATGCGCAGCTCTTTGGCCTGCACGATCGGCGTCGCGGCGAACCGCGCGTCGTCGGCGACTTTCAGATCGGTGGCTGCGATTCCCGGACCGCTCCAGAAGCTCACCTTCAAGTCGCTGAAGGCGACGGCGCGGCCGAGGGCGCGCTCTATGTCCTGCTGGATGCGCGCGCGGTTTTTGCGGATGATCGCGTCGAGCGAGAAGTCGAGAACGGCGACGAGCAGGACGAGGGCGACAGCGACGAGCGCGACGATTTTACGGCTCATGCCGCAGGAAAAGCCTTCGTCCGTGAAAAAAACCTAAGGAAAGCGCTCCACCACCGTCGCGATGCCCTGGCCGACACCGATGCACATCGTCGCGACTCCGTAGCGGCTGCCGCGCCGGCGCATCTCGTGGAGCAGGGTCGCCATGATGCGTGCGCCGCTGCAGCCGAGCGGGTGGCCGAGCGCGATCGCGCCGCCGTTGACGTTCACGCGTTCCATGCCAAGCCCCAGTTCGCGGATATTGTGGAGCAGTTGCGAGGCGAACGCCTCGTTGATCTCGAAGAGGTCGATGTCGCCGACGCTTAAGCCGGCGCGCTTCAATGCCTTCTGTGTCGCCGGAACGGGCGCGGTGCCGAAGTAGGCGGGATCGACGCCGGCGACGGCCGAGGCGACGATGCGCGCCATCGGCCTAAGCCCGAGCGCGCGGGCCTTTTCCGCGCTCGCGACGAGGACCGCCGCGGCGCCGTCGGAGATTTGCGAGGAATTGCCGGCAGTGACCGTGCCGTTCTTCCGGAAGACCGGTTTCAGCGCTGCGAGCTTCTCCATCGATGTGTCGGGCCGCGGACCTTCGTCTTTCGCGTGCGTGACCTTCGCGCCGTTTTTCTGCGGCGCCTCGATCGGCACGATCTCTTCGGCGAAGCGGCCGCTCTCGGCCGCGGCGACCGCGCGCCGGTGGCTTTCGAGCGCCGCGGCGTCCTGGTCCTTGCGGCTGATGTTGTACTTCTCGGCGATATTCTCCGCCGACTCGCCGTTGCTGATGAGCGGATAGAGCTCGCCCAGGCGCGCATTCGGGAAGCGCCAGCCGACGGTGGAGTCGTAGAGCGTCGTGTTGCCCTGCTGAAAGGGATTGGCGCCCTTCATCATCACCCACGGCGAGCGCGTCATGCTCTCGACCCCGCCCGCGATGAAGAGATCGCCGTCTTCCAGCGCGACGGCGCGGCCCGCCTGCACGATCGCTTCGAGGCCCGAGCCGCAGAGACGGTTGACCGTGCAGCCGGGGATTTCCATCGGCAGGCCGGCGAGCAGCGAGGCGGTGCGCGCGACGTTGCGCGAGTCCTCGCCCGCCTGATTGGTGCAGCCGAAGAACACGTCCTCGACCTCGGCGCCCTTGATGCCGGTCTTCTGCACGAGCTTGGAGATGGCATGCGCGCCGAGATCGTCGGGGCGGATGTCTTTCAGAATGCCGCCGTGGCGCCCCATCGGCGTGCGCACGGCGTCGACAATGACAGCTTCCTTCATAGTGAGCAGTGAGTAGTGAGCAGTGAGCAGGGAGCAGTGAGCAGGGAGCAGGGGAGGAGGCAGGAAGGGACTCCTCACTCCTCACGTCTCACCCCTCACTTTTTATATTCGTAAAATCCTTTGCCCGCGGCTTCTCCCAGCCAGCCGGCCGACACCATCTTTTTAATCAGCGGCGCCGGCCGATAACGGTCATCCCCGGTTTCCGCGTACAAGCCTTCGAGCACCGCGAGCACCTCGTCAAGGCCGGCGCGGTCGGCCCAGCGGAGCGGCCCTTCGGGGTAGTTGACGCCGAGCTTCATGGCGGTGTCAATCTCCGCCGCCTGCGCGACACCCTCGTCCAGCGCGCGCGCCGCCTCATTGACGATAAGGCTCAGAATGCGCGGAAAGACCAGCCCCGGCGCATCTTTCGCGCGCGCGACCTCTTTTCCAAGCGCGCGGAAGAAGACTTCCGCCGCCGTCAGCGCCGCTTCATCCGTTCGCAGACCTTTCGCTAACTCTACCACTTTTTTGTCCTTAAGGGGATAGAAGGTGGCGAAGCCGACGACGCGCTCCGGGCGTGCGGCCCAGGAAGCGATGCGCGTGGTTGAGAAGCCGAGGCACGAGGTGAGGATCACCGCCGAAGGCGATCCGGAGTCGAGCTTATTAAGAATTTCGCGCTTCCGGGCTTCTCCGAAGCACGACGTTTCGACGACCAGCGAACTGGAAATCGCCGCGGCATCCGCGTCGGGATAAAGCTTGGCGTCGTAGTCGGCCGCCTGCGCGAGGCCGATCATCTCCTCGGCCAGGCGGCTCTGGCCGACGACGATGACGCTACTTTTGGCCATAGTTATAAAAACCGCGGCCGGTCTTCCGGCCGAGATTGCCGGATTGCACGAGGCGCTGCTGGATCGGGCTCGGCCGAAAGCGCGCGTCCTCGAAAAAGGAATGATAAAGCGATTCGGTGGCGGCGAAGTTGATGTCGTTGCCGATCAAGTCCATGAGCTCGAACGGCCCCATGCGGAAGCCGGCGGCTTTCATGACGTTGTCGATCGTCTCGACGCTCGCATCGCCGTCGCCCAGGATGCGCAGCGCCTCGTTGTAAAACGGCCGCGCGATGCGGTTGACGATGAATCCCGGCGTGTCCTTTGCGCGCACCGGCGTCTTGCCCATGTCGCGCAAGAGCGCGGCGGCGCGCTCGACCGCGTCGGCACTCGTGCGCTCGCCCTGGACGACTTCGACGAGCGCCATCAGCGGCGGAGGATTGAAATAATGGAGCCCCAGCACGCGCTCGGGCTTTTTCGCCGCGCCGGCGATCGCAGTCACGGAAAACGACGATGTATTCGTCGCCAGCAGCGCGTCGGCCGGCGTGATCGCGTCGAGCTTCTGGAACACCTCGCGCTTGAGCTCGAGCTTCTCGGGCACGGCTTCGACGATGAGGCCGCAGCCGGCGAAATCCTCGAGCTTGAGCGACGACGACAGGCGCGCCAGCGTGCCGGATTCCTGCTCGGCGGTGATCTTGCCGCGCTCGCGCCCGCCCTTGAGAAATTGCTTGATGCGGTCGAGGCCGCGGTCGACGAACTCCTGCGAGACGTCGTAGACGAGCGTGTCGTAGCCGGCCTGCGCCGCGACCTGTGCGATGCCCGCGCCCATCGTGCCCGCGCCGAGAACGCCGACTTTGATTTTTTTGTCGCTCATGAAGATTTATTTTCAGGGTTTCTAGTTATAAGAGTCCTCTTAATTTGAAACTTGGAACCTGAAACTTGAAACTACTTTCCGGTGAACACCGGCGCGCGCTTTTCCAAAAACGCGCGCACGCCTTCGTCGTAATCCGCGCTTCGGCCGGCGATCTCCTGCAAATAGGCTTCGTATGCGAGCTGGTCGGCGAGATCGCGCATCATCGCGCGGTTGACCGCCCGCTTAATGAGTCCGATGCTGCGCGGTCCTTTCGCGATCTTCTCCGCCACCGCTTTCGCGGCGGCGGCGAGTTCGCCCGCTGGAACTACTTTGGCGACGAGCCCGATGCGCTGCGCCTCGCGCGCGTCGACCGGCTCGGCCAGGAGCAAGAGCTCCATCGCCTTGCTGAAGCCCACCAGCCGCGGCAGTACGATGCTGCCGCCGCAGTCGGGCGCTAGGCCGACGCGAGAGAACGCCTGCACGAAGGTCGCGTCCTCCGACGCAACGCGAAGGTCGGTCGCGAGCGCGAGATTGCATCCCGCGCCGGCGGCGACGCCGTTCACCGCCGCGATGGAAATTTTCTCCGTGCGCCGGAGCCGGAGGATGATCGGGTTGTAGCGCTCGCGGAGCGACGCTCCGAGCGAGCCTTTCTTGTCCGGTGTTCTGCCCTTCAGGTCCTGACCGGCGCAGAACGCGCGGCCGGCGCCGGTGAGCACGATGACGCGCACGTCTTTGTCTTCATCCGCGTCTTTCAGAGCGCGCTGCACTTCCCCGTTCATCTCGATCGTGAACGCGTTCATCGCCTGCGGGCGGTTGAACGTCAGCGTCGCAACGCCGTCTTGCTTTTCGTAGAGAATGTTCTGGAAATCCACCGGACGGCGCTCCTTACTTACCCTTGAACTCGGGCTTGCGCTTTTCGAGGAACGCTTTCATGCCTTCGCGGCGATCCTCTGAGGAGAAAAGCAGATAAAAAGATTTGCGCTCGAACTCCAGCCCCTCGTCGAGCGTAGTGTTGAGGGCCTTCACGATCGATTCTTTAGCGAATTTAACCGCGAGCGGCGGCTTCGCCGCGATTTTCGCCGCCAGCGCCTTCGCCTCGTCCATCAGCGACTCGACCGGCACGACTTTGTTGACGAGGCCGAGGCGCTTCGCTTCGTCGGCTTCGATGAAATCGCCCGCGAGGACCATCTCCATAGCGCGGTATTTGCCCACGAGCCGCGGCAGGCGCTGCGTGCCGCCGCTGCCGGGAATCGTGCCTAAATTGATCTCCGGCTGGCCGAAGCGCGCGGTCTCGGACGCGATGATGATGTCGCAGGAGAGCGCCAGCTCGCAGCCGCCGCCGAGCGCGTAGCCGCTGACGGCGGCGATCATCGGCTTCGCGATCTTGTTGATGCGGTCGCGGTACGCGAGGCGCCCCTGCACGCGCTCGTCGAACGGCCCCGCATCCGCCATCTCCTTGATATCGGCGCCGGCCGCGAAGACTTTCTCGCCGCCGGTCACGATCATCACTCGAATTTCCGGGTCGCGGTCGAGTTCCTCCAGCGCCAGCGCCGTTTCTTTCACGAGGCCGTACGATAAAGCGTTCAGCTGCTGCGGGCGGTTGAGCGTCACAATGCCGACCGCGCCGCTCTTTTCAACGAGGATGTTTTCGTAGCTCATGTATTCGAGAGCTATACACCAAAAGCTCGGGTAGTTGAAGCGATTCGTCCTGGAAGGATCGTTGCAACGGCCCAAGAGAACTGGATGAAACCGGCAAAATTGTTAAGCTGTAAAAGCCCGGTGCCAATGCGGGTGTTCGCGAGCCAGCGATGAAGGAAGACAAAGCCGAGATTCTGTCGATCGACGGGCGCGAGGTCCGGGTGACGCACCCCGATAAGCCGTATTTTTCACAGCAGACCAAGCTCTCGAAGCTCGATCTCGTGCGCTACTATCTGTCGGTCGCGCCTGCCGCCCTCGGCGGCATTCGCGATCGCCCGCTCGTTCTCAAGCGCTTCGTCGACGGCGCGCACGGCCAGCCGTTCTACCAGAAGCGCGCGCCGGCGCAGCGGCCGTCGTGGCTGCGCACCGTGACGCTGTCGTTCCCATCGGGCCGCACGGCCGAGGAGGTGGTCGTCGACGACGCAGCCGGGCTCGCGTGGGTCGTCAACCTGGGCTGCATCGAGCTCCATCCGCATCCGGTGCGCGCGGGCGATCTCGACCATCCCGACGAATTGCGCGTCGATCTCGACCCCAATCCCGGCGTCGAATGGGACGACGTGCGCCGCGTCGCGCTCGAGGTGAAAGCGTTTCTCGAGGAGATGGGGCTTCGCGGCTGGCCCAAGACGAGCGGCTCTCGGGGAATGCACGTGAACGCGCGCATCGAGCCGCGCTGGACGTTCGTCGAGGTACGCCGTGCCGCACTCGCCTTATCGCGCGCGATCGAGCGGCGCGCGCCGGCGCTGGCGAGCTCGAAGTGGTGGAAAGAGGAGCGTCACGGCGTGTTCCTCGATTATAACCAGAACGCCAAGGACCGCACGACCTGCTCGGCCTACTCCGTGCGCCCGCTTCCCGACGCGCGGGTGTCGACGCCGCTCCACTGGCATGAGGTCGCCGACTGCGAACCGGCCGATTTCACCGTGCTCACGGTACCGAAGCGTTTCGCAGAGCTCGGCGATCCGCACGCGGATATGGATAAAGAGCCGGGCTCGCTCGAAAGGCTGCTGGAGCTCGCGGCGGAAGACGAGGCCGCCGGTCTCGGCGACGCGCCGTGGCCGCCGCACTTTCGCAAGATGGAAGGCGAAGCGCCGCGCGTCGCGCCGTCGCGCGCCCGCGCCGCGGCGCAGAAATCGCGGGTGAAAAAGCCGCGCGCGAAGGCGCCGCTTCTCGTGGTGGCGAATTCGCCGGACAGGGAAGCGGCCCGCGCCGGTCTCGAGAGATGGAAGAAGAAACATCCCGAAGCCGCCGCGCTTCTCGCCGCAGACGATGTGCTGGTCGACTCGATGCGCGGCCGGTCGTCAACCTGGACGCGGATACGGGTGAATCTGCGCCATGTGCCGGAAAACTTGCGCCCGCCGCAGGAAACTCCCGACCCCGACGACGATCCGACGCGCGCATGGCGCA